>Ga0194121_10012170_pt1 | contig 10086 bp, 11 predicted proteins | sample TA2MahCa50mmetaG_FD_148609 | JGI IMG/M metagenome (GOLD analysis project Ga0194121, IMG submission 148609) | Freshwater microbial communities from Lake Tanganyika, Tanzania - TA2015020 Mahale Deep Cast 50m | ecosystem: Environmental > Aquatic > Freshwater > Lake | place: Tanzania: Lake...
CGATAGCTGTGATCGTATTGATCCGTCAAAATCGACCGTTTAGGCGATAAAACTCGTGTCTGCATTTATTCAACGACTTCTCAACCTAGTAACGTTCACTACGGTCGCTCTCACTGTCGGGTTACTCGCCCTTATTGCCTACGGCTTTTACAACGCTCATCAGGAATGCAACGCCCCAGAATCGCCGATTACTGTCACCGCGGAGGATTGTGAAAAGCGATTTACCACTGAGTGCTTAAGACTTATGGGAGTCAAGGTTGGTGATGCGAAGTGTAGTGATGATCATTTTTCTTCGTATAAAAAAAGTGCACTACGTGATTTAGAAACCTCTCTTTTCTTATTTGCCATCCCTCTACTTGTGGTGATGATCATCAACTATCTATTTTTTGGAAGGGTTACGATTTGGAATAGAGCCCTCTCTATGGGAAAGAAAGAACCAAGTTCGCCGAACGACTCTTCTGGTACGGCGTGAATAGACTCTGAGGAGGAGTGGATGGCGGAAGAGCCCACTCTAAACGGGCTAGTAGCGTACGGTTACACCCGACGTACCGCTTATCGTGCCGCTCAAGTCTTAGCGTTATGAACTCTCGCTGATCTGATAGAGGCAGAGGAAATCCGTTTCCGAAATTTGTCGCTTACTGTGAACAAATACTGAATAACTACAAGAACCGTCTAACTGTACTAGTATCACTCAAAAATAGAAGTGAATCACTTTACTAGTAAAGTGATGAAACCATTTCATGCCCCGCGATGAGTGGTGGCTATCACTGCTTTTCGACGATGTAAGTAAGCTCCGCAACCACCGCTGATTAAAGACTTTACTCAGCTACTTGAGCCTCGCTATCAGGTAAAATTGGATTCAAAATGTCGTAAAGCTGACCGAAATCGATCGTGACATAGTTATATGCCCAATGGACTTGGGCGCGCGTCAGCCTGCTCTTACGCACGACGCCTCTTGCGTGAACAACGCGATCTGAGGGCTTAATGGCTTTGTTATGACTAATAGTGTTGTCTAGTTTTCTCGCCTCGTCCAACGAATTCACAAGCTCCTCTCGACCGTGAATACGGCTCAACACGTCTCCCAACCCAGCGACTGCCCGATTGGCGAGTAGGCGCAGCATGTCTAAAGCGCGCAAGGTTTCTCGACCGTCATTTGCAGAAGCTATATTCCTTAGAAAAATCTCTATCCATCCTATGGTCGGCTTTTTGCCCACTGGATGTAATATGCGCCCCTGATTCACCGAGAGGTAGCACTCTCGTAGCTCACGGTCACTGTAAAACGCGTTATATACATCGCCAAAGAACAACACTAACTGAGCCTCTAATTGCCGCAACAACTCGCCCACCGACTCTTGAACATGATATTGGCTCATCAGCAGCGTCCATTGCGTCTGACTTGGAGTCGGCTCATTCAGCGCTGCCTGCACTTGGCTCAGTGCCTGCAGAACGCTATCGCTGCCACCGAAAAACCACTCGGGAGGAGAAATCTCGAAGGCATCCGACCGAGTACGAGGAACGAGTTGAAGAACGGGTGCCGTATGCCTCGAAAACTCTGACAGTACGGACTCACTCCACGCGTGAAACTGGCTATCGCCAACCTGATCCCGAATACTCGCCGACTGATATTCACGGATGACCTTCAGGCATGGCGCAATGTATCGCTCGATGAAAGTCACACCTATAAATTGCCGTATGGTTTCATCAAGCTCGCGTACCGACCAGCGGTCAACCATGTCTGGAATAACCATCGTTGCGCGCATCAAAGCATAGGCGAGAAACACAGCGGCATGTTCTCGATACCCACTCTCTGCGATTCGCTTCGTCGCCGCCAAGTAGCAGCGACTAGAGGAATCTCTATCAAAATGTTCCGTATCCCATTCTCGTTCGCCCAGGTTTATCGCGATCGTTGAGAGTGAATCGTAAAAAGCGGCACGCTTAAGAATGAAGCCGTGTCCTTCAAAGGTCTGGCTTATCGACTGTACGAAAGGAATGGCAGGTGGAAGTCCTGACCTACCGAACTCATCGTTCACCTTACGAACGAGGCATTCCGCGACCCAATTCAAATCTCCGTCGATGCCTGCTCTATCAAAAACCCGTACTTCGCGCAGAAGGAAGCAGGATAGCTCAATCGTTGGAAGCGATCCGAGCTGAAGTTTGCGAAGTGCACGGCGAAAGCTTGCTGTGTCGACTGCTGCAGCTTTCGATAAGGCATTCGAAATCATGCTCGAATGGATAGAATCGGAACTCTTGCTGGCTCTATTGCCAGCGAATATGCAAAGAAGCTTCACAAGAAAAAAAACTTCATCGGCATAGTCCGCTCGAGCGCCACTGTGGGTCCCATCATCCAGTTCAATTTCGTTGTAAATCCACCTTGCAATAAAAAACTTCCAACAGTCATCTCGCGTAAAAACAGGGCTCGCACTTACCATTAGCGCCAACTCGCTATAAGTATAGAACGCCTCGTGATCGTCATCTGACTCGAAGGAATCTATCAGTGTACTGAACGGCTGGAATGGTCCCTCTTCTGAGGAAAACCCTTCAGATATCTTCAGGATAGATCTTAAGCTGTTAACGCTCGGCGTGAATCCTGAGCAGTGTGCGCTTTGAAAAAACATTACCGAGTGGGCTAGTGCCATCCCGTGAGCGATGAGGCGCTCAGAATTGTCTTCATCGTCAATCAATTGAATATCGAGTAACGAGAGATAAGACGAAGCGACTCCTTGAGCAATCCAGCGCCAACTGCGCATATTCAGAGCGACGGTTCTTTCAATTCGTTTTGCACCGTCGGATTCACAAAGTGAGATCAATAAACGCTCCAGTTCTCGCGATCGATCTACGAAAGCGGCGAAACTATCCGTTTTTGAGATTAGTTGGTTAACCTCTGCAAAAAAGACCAGCGCATTGCCCGTTTCCTCCCGCGCTGCTTGAATCTTCGTCTCAAGCTCTTGTTGTGCACCAACTACGTCACCAACTAATTGGCGTAGTTTCTCGTCAAATTTAGGGGGGAGTGCCTTTTGCGGTGCTGATCGTTCTTCAGTCTGCCCATCGCCAATTTCAGAAAAATCACCTTTTTTATTCCGACGGTCATAGATCATTCCCCAGCAAATATCGAGGTCTATTGACGGGAGAATGGACCAAAGTGATTGATCGAATTCGAAAATAGATCTGCTTGTCGCTGCATGAGAAGCCGTGGTCACTCGATCAAGCTGATCTTCAATATCCTCATTGATCGAAAACTCTTTGTCGCGAATAGCACTAAGTACTTCGATGAAGCCGCTCGTGGAGGGCGCGTTGAGATACTTTTCCAACGTGCTAACGAGGCGTGGAGTGGTCATGGGCGCTCTGGAGTTTACAGCTTGGAGGATACGCTATGTCAGGAGCAGGGGTGGTACTGACGGCGTAGCCAGCGTATTGCGACCGCAGGAGAAATCTCCTGGCGTCCGACTCTCATCAAAAGATTGAACAGTTTTCGAGAAACCCTAAAGTCGGAGTCCCCTTCGAGATGTTTCCTGAGGAAAACGCGAGGTGATTGTTGTCTCATCGTGGCGGGGATGGCGCTCCAGACCTCGGGATACACCTCAACGATGTCTTTGAGGACATAATAATTCGACAGCCAGGCGTTAGTACCGTACGGGTACGCCAACATTGTCCGTAATTCAACGGAATAACGCGCGTCTTCAATCGTGTATGGTCCGCGTAGCATTTGAGGAATGTATGGTTCTCTGATCTAGGTTCCTGGGTGATAGCCGTGCTCTTCTTCAAAGGCATCGACCATCATCTTGAACTGCTGGTCTGAGATATGAAGTACCTTAGCGTGAACGGGTAGGGTAAATGCTGACGTTTCACCTAGTTGGTTGCCACTAAGATCTGGTTCGAACACCCAAGTGTTGGCAATGATCCAATAGTCAAAAGGTGGCGAATGCCCGAAATTGACGAGCGCACCAAACAGTGCCGCCTCATAACCGTTGTAGCGATCTGTCTGCGAAAAGACAAGCGCTTTTGATCTCTGTGCTTGTCTAGCAAGAAACTCTGAGTCGTATTCCTCCGAAGACCATAAGCCGTACTTCCAGCACCACCGTGTCTCGCTGTTTTCACTTTCGTAAAAATCGAGATGTAAATCACCCATAACGCCGCCTATCGAATAAGGTAGCTAACAACAGAACGCCAGTCTGGAAACCGCTCGGTACCAAAGTGAATGTGCTCGCCACGAAACCGATTCGCACCATTCTTTGTACGGTCGTCGATAAGATAGTGACCGTCGTTCAGATTCTTGTGATGACTAAGAATGAGCCGCTTATACGCAGGCTTGCCTAAGTGTTTCTGAACCCATAGCAACTTATCAATCCAAGCGGATGGATTGCCCCACGGAGCCGTAGACAGGATGTAGGTATCGTAATGCTGTGCCAAGATTTCATACGATGAAATGGCATTAGGCATAGGATCCATAAGCGAGAAGATGCCAGGAACGTCGTCGAGACGACCCTCAAACTCGGTAACCGTCGCTGGCGACAGCTTGGCGATCCCTGACGGGAAATCAACCAACACATTATCCATATCGACGTAGAGCGTTTTTTGCATGATCTGGTGCTATGTCAGCAACGACTCGATCAAATCCCAGTTATTTCGGTATTGGCTTATATCCCATCCAATGTAGTGTGTACGCGACGTCAAGCTGGAAAGATTGAAAATTGATTCTGAGTTGATCAGTTACGGCGCTCGCTATCGAGCTGCAAGATCGCATCCTGGATCGATTGCATGACTTCTGTGTCGTGCCACTCGGTTACTTTTAACCACTCGACAACCCGTAACTCTGATAGGACAGAAAACTCTATCCAATAATTGTCAATATCTTTTTCTTCATATAGCCCAAATCCAATTACTTGATCGTACTTAACCTCATTGACCAACCTACCATTTATTTTCTTCGGTAGCTTGTACTCGCCTGTTTCTTCATCAATATAGTCGTCGGCATCAGCGAGGAACTCGTCTGCACCGATAAAAAGACGATATAGAAGTACATCGCCTTTACGCAAACATAAATACTCCTCCCAGTCACTGAATCGGTTGGACGCCTCGCGCGCCCCGACAATGATCGGAAACGCCACGGCGGAGGCAGTTGGCGTCTTTTGCTTACCCATATCGCGTTGCCTTCTTGTAAAGGCGAATATGTGCACATTGCATAAACTGCACCGCGGACTCACCGTCGTCCGTCTGATATTGGCGTTTGCTGAATCGGCAAGTGCAGAACAGGGATCCGAAAGCCCCCTAAACTGTTACCGTTGCAACACGCTTGCCGCTTTTATAAAAGTCGACCGAATGGGGTTTACGAACGTCATGTCGTAATGTAACGCTCTGCATATACGCGGGAAGAGCGGGGCTTTTTCGTTTAGCAGATCTCACCTTGCAACTCTCAGGGTCGAATTTAAACAAGTTCCCGAAACACGACTCTAGTCAGGTCTCGATCGAAATCGGACTGGCAACCCCTCGGCTTCAGCACGTGAGTTTGCCTCCTTTGCCGTTATTTTTAAGACGGCGTAGCAAAGGTTACTCCCTGGTCGGTCACCCTCGATCAATGATATATCCAAGAGATCGATTGCCTCGAGCGACACATCGTCTCTGAAATATAAAAACGCGAGTCCCTCAGCGGTCTTCTCATGAGAGATATAATCCGACTCCTCAGACCAATTTGGCTCTTCTGAAAGCCATGTCTTGACTGGCTGCACGACTGCGCTGTCGAACTCATCAGGTGCCATCGAGCCAATCCAAGAGGCGGCGCCAGCCTCGGCATCCTCAGGCATATCATCTAACACCGCTTTGAGCGACCGCGCTTCTTTGGAGCGTGCAGTTTTGACATTGGATAACTTTTCCTCGACTGAATACCTTGCATCTAAGTAGAGAGCGTGCAAGTAGTATTCCAGCGGGCGGCACGACTCTCTTAGCGCTAGCAATCGATCAGCTGATCGATGCCAGTCCATAGGAATTTCGTCGTAGACTTCCTCGCGAGTCTCTGGGGCGTCAAAGTCAGCAGCTGCTAACGATCCGTATTCGTCGACATCAAAGAGCATGATCGATGTCGCTTGCTTTGACGCTCTCGCCTGAGTTTGGATCTTTTTTCTTCGAAGAGCCTCGGCGCGGTAACCGTCTGCCTCGGTTTCTCGACGATTAGGATCAGAATCTGCCTCTGCATCACCCCGCGCAGCATACGATTCGGCGAGCCTTTTTATAGCGGCGTCCCCAGCCAGCCTGATCAAGTCATCGAGCGACTGAGGTGGTCCGTCGTCCTGCGGTGTTTTTTTGAATGGCATTTCTACTAAGGCGACAGATCGGGTTTCTTTATGTCTGCAAACAAGAATCGTTTCCCCATATGAATACTGCCGTTTTTGGCGTAGTAGTTCGTCGTCGCGACTAAAAAACGGGCTACCTGAGTACCTGTTAACCGACGAACTATCGGTCCATCGGTTCCCCGAATCGTGTAGCGCCGCCCAACGTCCTTGGAGACAAAGAGATCTCCTTTTATGAGTGATCGCGCAGCCTCGAGAAGCACCTCGTCGGTAACTTTCTCCATTCCTTCGACGCCAGTTTTATAGAGTTTTTTACTTCCAGCAGACTCGCTCGGCGCTATAGCGTCGTCGGATGTCTTACCGCTACGCGTGACTTCGGGTCGCGTGAACATGGAAGCGCCTTGCGTGAACATAGGATCGTCCTTTGGTACAAATCCCTTGAAGGTCGCTTTACCCATTTGGCGGCACTCCCATATCGATAAGTGAAAAAAGATAGTGGTACGTTTCCCAAGTTCGATTTATTGACTCGTCCGCAAAAATATTACCTCGATGGTGTCAGTCGAAATTCAGCGTTAATAAGCGCTGTCTAATACTTTCGTAGGGCAGGTTCGGATAGCAAGCGATTGAGCGGAGGCAGGAATCAATCGAGTCTGAAACTAGATAAAAAGTAGGAAATTTTCGCGCGCGTGGAGCTAAATGCTCAACTCTGAGTGCGATTGTGGATAAGCCGTTTGAGAATATTTTTTTACCAAGCTTGAGTCGATAACTGATGTCATCGAGGACGCCTATCGAACCGAATTCACCCAACTCAATCCAAGCATAGCCACGACCAACACGCCGCTGCTCCTTAACAACGAGAGATTGGCTCTCGGTGACAACATGCGTACCGCATTGCTCAAGCGAGCCTTCCGAAGCGCTATCGATCACGGCATTAACCGCCGACATGCGTGAGCCAGCATGACTATGTGCTCCAGATCTGAACACATCAACGTCGTGACTAACGCCTGATTCACATTTAAGGATGTAGGAGATGAAGTCAGGATTCTTATCAAGGTATTCTCGAACGCCCTCGAGGGTTTTGGCGATAACGGCACCTTGATTACCAGTGCTTATACCAATATAGGCAACGGCGTTCCTTATGGTCAAGCGTTCCAAAACCGTTATCAAAAGCCATTAAAGGGCTGCTGAAGCCCAACTCTCACGCCGCTCTGAGGACTTGGTAGACGGTTCCTGTGCCGACCCGAAGTTGCTTGGCGATATGACGGATCGAGTGATCTTGAGCGCGGAGGGCGACGATGGCGGCACGGACCGAATCGTTTAAATTCGTTGGGCGCCCGAGCTTCACGCCATTTTTCTTGGCGCGCTCTAAGCCCACTCGAACTCGATCACGAATGAGGTTGCGCTCGAATTCCGCAAACGCGCCGAACATCGAGAAGCACAGCTTGCCGCTCGGCGTGGTGGTGTCGAGTTGTTGTTGATAGATGAAGAGCCCCACGCCGAGCGCTTGCAGATCGTTCACGACCGTTACAAGGTGTTGCAAGCTGCGCCCGAGTCGATCGATCGACCAGACGGCGATCAGATCAATCTCGCGACGGGAAGCTGCTTTCAGAAGCACATCGAGAGCAGGGCGCTCGTCACGACCTTTGGCTCCCGAGATGCCGTCATCCCGAAAGGTTCGAACGACGTTCCACCCACGAGTGGAAGCGACTCTTTCGAGCTCCAGGAGTTGGTTATCCGAGCTCTGGTGGATGGTCGACACACGACCGTAAAGGGCAACACGCATAAGGACCTCGATAGGCTGTACAAACGTACAGTTATTTTACCTATCGAGGCATTAAAAACTAGCAATTTAGTGAATAAAAACAGCTACTTAGATGAGGCTGGATTAGCCTTGTCGCCCTGACTGGCAGCCCGTATAGAGCCTTTAGCCCTCTTGCTGGGTGGACCCTCCTCGCACGGCTAACCGACAGTGGTCCCCTCGAACGGCTCCGTCGTTCTCTCAGGGGTCCTCTGCGTACCACCTTAAACCAGCCCTTCGACTAGGCGGAATAGTTCGGTAGTCGCACCGCGAGAATCGAGTCAGACTATTCGGGCTATGGCTGGATCCGTAAAAAGTCCCCCATCCGAAACCCTCCACATCTACACGAGGGTCAGCACCGCAGCACAACGCGATGAAGGCACCTCGCTTCAGACTCAGCTGGAGCAGGGAAAGAGTAAGGCGAAGCAGCTTGGGCTTGCCGTTAGACATTGGGATGAAGGCGGCGCGAGTTCTCATCATGAAGAACTTGCCGATCGCCCAAAACTCGCCGCCCTTTACCAAGCGATCAAGGACGGAGACGTTAAACACCTCTTCGTCTATGACCAGTCGCGTCTCTCTAGGAACGATAACGTCGCGTCGATCTTTCGCTACGAGTGCAACAAGCAGGGCGTAACCCTGTACACGAAGGACGGCAGATTTGATCTAGCTAATCCGCAAGATAAGTTTTTGAAGCAAATCTTGGATGGCTTGTCCGAGTTCGATAACTCGATACGTGCTGAGCGAACTCGACTGGGGAAACTGAACCGTACCCGTGCGGGTGGTTGGCATGGCGGACCGCCGCCTTACGGTTACGAGCTACAGGACAGACGACTAGTAGTCGCTCCTGTGGAAGCGAAGTGGGTGAAGCGGATCTTCAAAGAAGTACACGATGGGCGTAGTCCCGCGAAAATAAAAATCCTTCTCGATAGTAATGGCGTTGCTCCGAGGCGAGGTGGTACGTGGACCATCGGCTCGATCTCCGCGCTGCTTAAAAATTCACACTACACTGGCGCTTACACATTCAAGGACAAGAAGTCTGACGAGACCATCAAAGTCCAATGCCCTGCGATTCTGGATGTGGATCTTTGGAATGCCGTCCAGCTCAAGCGTAAGCGTAAGTTCAGCCGAGTGCTCCAACAGAACGCTACCACACGCTGGTTCTACCTACTTCGTGATCTCATGTACTGTGGGCACTGCGGACGCCCCATAGCAGGGCGACAGAAACCCTCAAAGCACGAAAGGTTTTACTACTGTGCGAATAAAGAGCGCACTTGGGCGAAACAAGGTGGCAGCAAGAAGCCGTGGAAACGCGGCACGGGTTGCGGCATGAACCGCTCTTTAAACATTCCAGAGACCGATGCGGTTGTCTTTGAAGCCGTTCGCAGTATTCATCGCTCGTCGACTTTGCTTCGCGAAGAGGTCAAACAGCGCGTACTGAAAAACAAAGCTGGGGCGGCAGCAAAGTCGAAAAAAGAGCTTGATGAGATTAAAGCCAAGATCAAGCGCCTGGAGAAAGAGCTTGACCGCACACACGAAGTGCTGGGCTCGCTCGAAGGGTACTACGAGATCGGATCGTTGCCGAAGAGAACCTTCGATGCAAAACGGCGCGTCATTAAAGAGAAACTAGAAGTGCTGGAGGTGGAGCTGAGCAACGCTCGACTTTCCGTCAAGGACAGCGCAACGAAGCAGCAGTACATCGACTGGTACAAGCAGTACGGCAAATCGATAGACAATCTCTCAAGCCTTACCGATGAGCAGAAGAAGGAGTACATCTCTGGTCTCGTCGAACGAATCGATGTTCGCTATGACAAGGCGAACAACGAGCACCATCTCGCGCTGCGATTTCAGCTTCCAATCGTTGGGGATAAGCTGAAGTGGAACGACGTCGGAAAACGATCGAAAGGGTATACGCTGCTGAAAGGCAATAACGAGCTACCCTTACGAATCACCAAAAAACGGCTGGTTTCCCAGGGAAAAGTGAATACCCCCTCGCAAAACCAGACCGCT
>Ga0194121_10012174_pt1 | contig 10085 bp, 3 predicted proteins | sample TA2MahCa50mmetaG_FD_148609 | JGI IMG/M metagenome (GOLD analysis project Ga0194121, IMG submission 148609) | Freshwater microbial communities from Lake Tanganyika, Tanzania - TA2015020 Mahale Deep Cast 50m | ecosystem: Environmental > Aquatic > Freshwater > Lake | place: Tanzania: Lake...
AGGCAACCACGTCCCACAGGCCGACCAGCCCGACGCGCCTGCTGCTCATGTTGTAGAACAGGTTGGCGACCGTGGTCTGCCCGCCCGAAATCAAGATGCTGTTCGGGCTGATTTCTTTGTAGATGTGACTCTTGCCGGTGCCGCGTGGGCCGAGTTCGCAGAGGTTGTAGTTGTTCTCGACCAGTGGAATCATCCGCGCCAGCAGGTGCCACTTCACCCGTTTGTCGAAGTTGACCGGCTCCATCCCGGTCGAGCGCAGCAGCACGTCCAGCCATTCGTCTTCCGTGAACTCCTTGCGCCCGGTGAAGAACGCTTCCATGTCCATGTTCGGCATCTGGATCGGCTTCAAGTCCTCGATGACGAACGGCGATGACTTCTGCCCCTCCTCGTAGAAGTAGTGCAACGAGACAATGCACCAGATGCCGCCCGCCAGCAGCTTCTCGTATTTCTTCACGAACGAGCTGTTGACCTCGACTTCCTTCGTGCCCAGGTTGCTCATCACGGCCTCATACACGTCCCGCTTCTCGTTCAACGTGACGGTCACCTTGTCGATGATCTTGAGGCTGCCGCGCTCCCGGATCGTGGATTTGACCTTCTCGGCTTCATCGGGCCGGACGTAGTTCTCCGCCAGGATGCGCTTCACCGTTTTCATCCCGTCCTGGATCAACTGCTCATCATTGGTCGCGCAGTGCGAGCCGAGCAGATACTCCAAAACGTAAACGGGCACGTTCGCGCCCTCCTTGACCAGCTTGGTCAGGTCTTTGCGGACAACCCTTCCAGCGAAGTGCCGGTTCAGCAAATCGTCGAGGTTCCGGTCGTTGTTGGTGGTCATGGCTTCAGAAGTCATCGGTAAAGGCCCTGTCTATGGTGACCTCAACGCTCTGTTGCTCGATGCCGGTCTCGGCTTCGCGGAGCACCAGGCGGTAAGGTTTGCGTTTGTCGTATTGGCGATCCAACAGCACCAGCGTCACCCACTTCTTCCGCTCGCTCATGTTGTCGGAGGCGCTGTCGAACGTCACCGTCTCGATGTTCGTGACGGCCTCGTCCCCGTCGTAAATTGCCACTTTCAGCGTGATGGCTTTGACCCGGTCGCTGACCGCCTCGGTTTGGAGCAATTCAAACCGGTGCCGTGCGGTGGTGATCTTGTGGCTCGCGCCCAGGACATGCACCGCCACCTGCTTGCTCTTGGTAATCGGCGCGGCCCTGCCCCGGACATGGCGCACTTCGACGACTGGCAGCACGACCTCTTGGAGCATAGCTCCGCCGTGGATGAACCGGGCACCCCCGGTGAAGTGAAACCGGTTCACGCCCTTCGGAATCCAGAACTCCATGTCACCCTCGGCGCTGGCGGTCGCCGACGTGAACCCGTGCCAAGCGCTGTCGTGCTCCGGTAGCTTGCGGCCCAGGAGATACCGCTTCTTGGCGATCACCGTGCCGTCCGGCTTGTCCGCCAGGGCGCTCTTGTCGGTCGGTTCGGGCGCGGATTCCTGGAACAGGAACCCGTGATCCGCCGTGATGAAGACCTGGCTACCGTTCAGGTTGTTGACGATGTGGCCGACCAGGCTGGCGATCTCGTCAATGGCCTTTCGCACCGCCTCGAAGGTCTTGCCCTCGGTCGGCGCGTAGTCCCCCGTGGCGTCCACCGTGTTGTGATACACGTAGATCACAATCTTCTCTCGCACCAATTCGCGTCCGGCATCCCGGCTCATGGCCAGCAGGTCTTCGCCCTTGATGGCGACCCCCTCGACCGCCGCCAGGATGTCGTTGCGCTGGGGAAGTGATGACGCCGGTTGGCCGTCCACCAGGACTTCGCCGGTGGGCTTGTAGGCGAGCGCCTGGTGTGGGAGCAGGCTGGCCATGCCCAGGGCCGTGTAGGAGGGCAGCACGCTGAGCTGCGAGGTCAGGTCCGCCTCGAACCGGTATTTGCCGTTCAACTCGCGGGTCAGCTCCTGCGCGGCTTCATAGCGGAAGGCATCGCTGATGATGACATAGACTTTGCGGCCTGCGGCCTTGTCCAGGCGCGGCTGCACCTGCCTGGCGTAGAACTCCTGCTGGCTGGGCACCTTCTCGATCCGCCAGTTTTTCAGGAGGCTCTGCCCGTGGGCCGGATCAACGAACTTGCCCCAGGTCAACGCGGTCGTGGTCACGAACCAGGTGCCGTAGCACGCCTCCAGCTCCTGGCGCAGCGGCTTGAGCAATCCCCAGCCCTCCGCCTCGGCCAGATCGGCGGTCTCGCAGAAATGGCGATACAACTGGTCGAACTGGTAAAGCTCCTTCTCGTAGGCGTGATACATCGCCTTGGCGTCCGCGAAGTCGAACCGGCCACGATACTCGTTCCGTAGGGCGAAGAAATCCGCCGCCGCGACCAGCGCGTCATAAACCGCGTGTAGGGCCTTCCGGGGCACCGCAGGCAGTCCCGTGACGCCCAATGAGGCCCAGTGACCATCCTGACGCCGCTGGGCGATCTTACGGATGTCGTCGGCGTTGATGCTGTCGGCGGTGTGGCGGACGCGATCCCGCAGGCTCCGGGCGATGGCCTTCTCGACCGGCTGGAAGGTCATCACATTCAGGAGGGCGTCAATGTCCAGGCTGTCCAGGTGCGAATCGAGCTTCAGGATGTCGGCGACCATTTCGGACAACCGGTCGTAGCTGCTGCCCCGACTGGCGCTGTCCCGCCAGTGCGACAGGCAGGCAACCACGTTCTGCCGGGCGGTTGCCGGGAGCACCAGGTGCTGCAACGAGGCCGGGAGATCGCCATTCAAATGGTGGGCGTAGTCGGTCAGCAACAGCCGGATCAACAGGTTCCGCAGCGTCGGCGCGTCCTCCGCGTAGCCGAACGCGGTCTTGACCAGATGCCAGAACGAGCCGTCGAGGCCCAGCTTCGTGACCATGTCCCACGCGGGCGGCGGGGTGCCAAGATCAGGCTCACCTTTGTCGTGGAGCAGTAGCTCATCCTCCGGTTCGCTGGGGCCATCGCCTTCGCGCAGCACGCTCGGCTTCGTCCGCGTGTGCGTGTAGGTGACGCTGCTGACCGGGAATCCGGCCATCGAATGAAACAGCGCCAGCAGGATGGTGAACAGGTCGGGCTGATCGGCCCGCACCAGCACCGCCAGCATCTTCCGGTCGAGATCAAGCTCCGTGTCCTGCGGCGACACCAGCGCCTGGAGCTTCTTGAACCGCTCCTTACTGTCGAAGAATTTCTTCCGCTCCTCGATGTGGGTGCGGAGCGCCTGGTTGGCCAGTCCGAGTTCATCCAGGATGATCGAGGCGCGGTCGGCGCGGAACGTGTGGCTGTAAAGCCGGATGTCCAGGAGCCAGTCGTCATCGTAGTCCGGCTCCGGCGTGGGCGCGTAAATCAGGTAGCGGCCCGTGGGGTCTTCGCGCTCGATGCGGATTTTGACGGCCAACGCGCCTTCCTGGTCGAGCCGCAGGACTTTGATTTCCGGCACCGCCAGCGCGGCCAGCGTGTCCTCGAACTCGCGCTGCGGGTCGTTCCAGAACACGATCCGTTTGCCCTGCTCGTGGAACAGGCGATTGAGGACGGCGTTTACCTGGGAGATTTCCATAGCGTTCAGCGGTCGTTGCGCCTAGCACGGCAGGCCGGAACTGCGCTTGGTTCAGGCGTGTTGCTTTCCAGATGTTGAGCGACGGTTCTCCGCTTCCGGGGATCGAGACGGTAACGCATACGACCGTCCCGGCCTGTGCTCTGCACAATCAGTCCCTGACCTACTAACTCAGCCAAACCACTCTTGACCTCGGTAATCGCATGGCGGATGCGCTGTTCGAGCAACCACCACTCCGCAATGCCCTCGACTGTGTCTTGAGCGTTCCGATGGGTGGTCAGATAGGCCAGAATCTGTAGCGCGACTGGGCCGAGCCTAACGCATGGAGGCGATTTCATTCTTCCGTTCCTCCCGTCACCGCCTTCACTTCGGCCAGCAGGTCGCCGAACTTGCCGTAATTCACTTTCACGCCGTCGTCGAGGTCCAGGGCGATGCGCTGGTCGGCGTAGTGGCGGAGCTTCTCGTCGAACGCAGCGAGTTCGGTGCTTTGCTTCACCAGGTTTTCCTTTTCCTTTTCCAACTTGCGCCGGTGGGACGTGGACGTGGCGGCGGTGATGTGCCCGGCCAACTGCTCGATCCGGTGGGACATTTTGCCTTGGAGCGGGATCACGTATTCCGTCCGCATCCGCGCCAGGGTGCCTTCGTGGTAGCGGTGGAGATAGACCAGGCACTGGAAGGCCCGCTGTTTGCCGCTGGAGAACAGCCAGTAGATCGGGCGCTTCTTGTAGGTGGACAGGTGGTCTTTGAAAAACGCCGTGCCCAGGTAGCGGCGGATGGTGTCGCGGGGATGCTCGTCCCGGTTTGGGCCAAGACTGTCCGCGATGAATTTCAAGTTCTCCTCCAGGTGCTCGCGAGGCCAGGCTTCAGCAATGAACTCGACGAACCGCTCTGTGGCGTCGTCCGAGAACCAGGCGAGTTCAGTGACTGGGATGATGCCGTCCGCGTCGGCGAGGAAGGTGCGGTATTGGGTTGGATCGAAACCCTCGTTGCGGCTCTGGGCATAGACCAACCCTGGCTTGTCCAGGCTGTAACGCCCCATCATGCAGCCGATGGCGTAAGAGATGAGCCGCTGCATGTCCTGCTCCTGGTCGGGCCGTGTAAGAGTGATCGCGTCGGCTTCCGCTTCCGTTGGCACTTCTTCCTCCAAGCCATACGCCTTTATGAAGATCGCATTGATCGCAGTCTCGTTCTTCCTCATGCGGACTATTCTATCCGCACATCGCCGAGACCATACTTCAAACGATTCCCCAACCCCCCTCACACTGTCCGTCTCGACTAAGAGCGAAAACCGCTCAAAGCCCCAGGAACTCTCGAACTCATTCCAATCCATGATCGCTATGGCTCTGCATTCATCAGCCAACGAACTGACGCACTCGACGAGGGCCTCATCACGCACGACTGGCAGTTTAGCCACTGTGCCCGAATTAAAGTCCACGGTCGGAGCCAATGCGTTCACGAGAACGCTGGCGACTTTGGAGTTCAGGAAACCGAGCAAATACAGCGCGGCGTGTTCCTCGTTCGGAAATAATGTCTGGCCTTTCGTATCGAACAAAAAGCCAGAACCGTTCAGTCTAAACGAGACGCTACTGATGCTCAGGGCAGACCAAGTAATACCGCTCTTGAAGTAATGATCCTGGTTCCAACACTTAGAGTTGTTGGCAGTAATTCGTCCTTCGGCCAAATCCTGGGCCTTCTTCAGCTTGATCTCCTCACCGTCGTTCCTCCAGTTGATTAGGTAATCAGCATTTCCGAACCACTTTCTGAAACTGCCTCCTTTATTGTGCGGAAACCATTTCCGTCCCGATTGCTGAGCGGCCTCTCGACTGTCAAAGTCCAGCCCGACTTTGCGCCAGTCAACTTCATGCCAATGCCGGAGAAATCTTTCGTTCTCGCCAGTCTGAAGACCAGCACGCAGCACGGCCAATGAACCCAATAGCGGAAACCGTCTGAAGGACTGCCTACATCTCTCACTCAGCCAGTAGGCCAACGGAGCGCCTGGAATTTCGTCAAACTCACGGGGCGACACCAAATAGTGTCTGGCGGAGAAGAACCTTTCCCTCAGTTCCTCAACGCTGGCAACGCTACCCTGCCTCTCAAATAAGCGGCGGTAGATGCCTTTGAAATCGTAAATCGGCGAATTGCGAATCACGAATGCGCAACTGCCAAAGTCCGAACCCCAAATGCCTCGCCCGTTATGGATGAAGTTCTCAACGATCTGTTGTCTCAGAAGGGCCTGCCGTAACTCCTGGAATGTGCCGAGGAACATCCAGTTCGGGAAAGTTATCATACCGACAAAGCCGTGCCGGTTGCAGAACTCCATGTTGCGTGTCATGAAGCACGAGTAGAGGTCGCCTTTACTTACTTCAAAAAACTCCTCCAGAAAGACTGTAAGCACATCATTGTGGTGCTTGCCCCCCATGTAGGGCGGGTTCGTGACTACTGCATCGTAAGCCTTGGCCAGCAATTCCGCTTGTCTCACCAGAGGCAGCAACAGCGCGGCAGCGCGGTTTTCCCACAGCAGTCCCGTGGCAATCATAGCCTCAATGCCCTGACGCGCTGCTGGCAATTGCGCGGCCAGGCCAGGCCGCACGCGGATGAGCGAGCCGAAGGTCTTCCCGTGCTCGAACAGCTTGATGAGTTCTCGCAAGCACGGCTCGACCGTCGCCAGCGGGCTGCCCTTGGCGGGCTTGGTTAGCGTGAGCTGCTTCTGAGTGTCAGGGAACAGGTCGCTATCACAAAACGGAAGTTCACCTACGCCTGCTGCGGTATTTGGATCGGGATGGAGTAGGTTCTCAAGTCCTTTGCTTTCCTGGATGGCGACGACATTGGGCTGGATGCGGTCGGCGAAGATGCGGCGGTCATCGGCACGGGCCTTCATCAGCAGCGCGAAGGCGGCGAGCTGGGCGGCACGGTCGTCAATCTCCAAGCCGAACAGGTTTTTCTGAAGGATCAGCCGGGGGATGTCTTTGCTGCGGTAGCCGCGCTCCTGGTAGATCGCTTTGAACAGGTCGTAGGCTTCCACCAGGATGTGGCCGGAGCCGCAGGCGTCGTCGAGCAGCGTGAGCGTTTCAGGATCGAGACCTTTGGGTGTAATGGCCGCGAGCTGGGCCTTTACCTCATCGGTCTGTTCGGCTGGCTCGATGTAATACTCCATCTGCTGCCGGAGCGGAGAATCGGGATACGTGGCCAGCCACTGGCGACCGAGCGTGTTTTGGACAAGGTATTTGACGATCCAGTTGGGGGTGAACAGTTGCGTGGCGGCGGGAATATCTTCGCTATTCACGACACCGCCAATGACCTCGTCCTTTTTGTCCGAGATGTAGAATTGGTAGAGCCAACCGATGATTTCAACCTGCTGCCAGTCGGCCTCCTCGATTTCGTTGACGAGTTTGCGGATGACGGAGTCGGAGTGCAGGAGGTTGTCCGGCAAGAGCAGTTCGGTCTCGTCGGCGATCTTCTCGAACAGGAACGGCATGGCTTCGTGGAGGGCATTGCACTGGGCCACGAGCAGCAGCCGGTAAAGATCGGCCTCTTTGGTGCCATCGAGCTTGAGATTGATGACCTGTTGCGCGTCCAGCCCCGGCAGCGTGACGTGTTCCGCGTGCTCGACGATCTCCGGCGTGTCCTTGCCTTCGGGATGGCTCAGCACCCGGTAGCCGTGGTCCAGGTAACCGTGCAGCTCCATGTAGCGGAGCGCGACGAAGCGATTGAACCAGGTGTAGGCCATCGCCTCCATGACCTGGTCGAAACCCTGGCGCTGGATACGGGCCTCCAACGACCGGCGCTGGTGCGCCACGACCTTCGGGAACGCTCTGCCGCCGATGATGACCACGTCGCCCGTCTCCTCCATCGGTTCGGTGCGCTTGGGCGTGAGGCCGAAGAACGCGGCCCGATCCGTGACCGCCCGGATGAAATCGAGCCGGGCTTTCGGGGCGTAGGTCTTTAGGGCGGAGCGGTTCATGGTTTTACGTCAGCGTATCTGGATGCGTTCGTTGCGGGCGATGGCGGCTTCGAGCCGCTGGCGCAGGTTTTTGATGAACGCTTCCACGTCGTCCGGGGTTTCCAGATAGGATTTGTTTACAATTTCGGCGGGTTTGATGACGCACCGGGCCTTCACCACTGGCGCGGGTGGTTCGGTCTTGCCCGGCTGGGCCGGAGCCTTGGCCTTCAGCGCGGCTTCGATCCGGCTGATGGCGGCGTCCAGGGCGTTGACCGCTTCGGTCTGCGCCTGGGCGATGTGCGCCAGGCTCTGCTCGCGCTCCACCTGGCGGCGCAGGTCTTGGACCGGCTGTAGGCAAGCGGTCTTCAGCCCGGCGTCGGCCTGGACGGCGTCCAGTTCCTTGGCGATCTCGGCGGACTGGGCGTCAATGGTTGCCAGGGCCTCAGCACGGCGGGCGGACACCAGGGCATCGTTGACCTCGCTGACCGTCTGGATCAGGCCGTCGCCCTCTTTGACGAGGTTGTAGGGGCAGGGCGCGTTCAGGATGTCGTGGATGCGCTTGAGCGCGGGCGCGGCCTTGGAGTCGCGCTCCAGTTCTAGGCGGTTAAGTTGGAAACGGTCGGACGCCTTCCGCAGCTTTTCCCAGGCGGGTTTCTGGTGGTCGTAGAAGTTTTTCAGGTCGTGGTAGTCGTCCGCCAGCTCCAACAGCTCGGCCTTGAGCGCGTTGAACCGCTCGATGAACTTGAAGCTGTCATCCTCCCCCGTGATCTTGGCGATGGTTCGCAGGCCGTCCGCGATTTCCGTCTGGCCGGGGTAATTGCCGGTTTCGGCCAGCGGCTTGTAGCCCTGAAGGTCGGTCTCCCAGTGCTTGAGCTTCCCGCTCAAAAATGTAAACAAACCCTCCTCGCTCTCCGGCCCCATCTCCGAGAACACGTCTTTGCCCAGGGCGCGGGTGGTCTGGAGTAGCTTGGTGTCCACGTTGCGGCGCTGAACCAGGACGATCTTCCGCCACTTGGCCGGGGCACTGATCTCGCCATAGACCTTTTCCGTGGGCACCACCGCGCCGTTCATGACGACCTGGACTTCGCCCAGGACGACCAGCCGGGCGACCAGGAGCACAACTTCCCAGTCCGGCCAGCCGTAGGGGCGGATGCCGTAGCGGCTCTCAATCATCTCGTGGAGGACGATGGTGCGGCTGGCCCTGGTGCAGAGGTCCACGTAGCCCCGGACTTCATCCAGCGCCTGCGGGTTGGCCTCCTCGGTCTGGACGGCCAGCGTCTGCTGGGCGATGTCGTTGCTGCGAAGCACGGCCTGGATTTCCCGCTGCGGGTCCGAATTGAGCCGCTTGAGCAGGCCCATCTTCGGGAACGTATTCTGGATCAGGTAATCCAGAGCCTGGTTCATGGCGTTGGCGGCGTCCTCGGCTTTCAGGCTCAGCTTGCTGCCCGCCGCGTAGTAGTCCGCCTCGACCAGCAGGGTGGACAGCAGGGTGACCATGCGCTCGCGCCGGTCACGGTTGTCCTCGGCGCAGTCATGCAGGATGCGTAGCGTGGTCTTGGGCAGGGAGCCATCGTTCTTCCGGGCGATGTATTTCTCCGTCTTCAGGTAGGTGCGAAGCTCGCGCCCCAGGCTTTCGTCGTCGTTCAGCCGGAGCAGGATTTGCCCGCCTTCGTTCGTGCTGGCCAGGATGCACCGGGCGTTGTCGTAGAGCTTGTAGTCGTCGGCCAGGGGGCTGACGACCGAGACGGCCAAGCCGTTCTCCACGCGCCGCCCGACCGGGTGGAGGTCGCACAGACAGTTGAACGGAAAATCCTTTCCGTTGACCGCGTAACGATGCTTGCGGTTGCCCTTGAGCACGTCATCGAAGATGAGTTCGCCCAGGAGCTTGGCCTCCTCGCCGCTGCTGAGGTCCACCGACTTGATCTCGCGGCTGATGTCGCGCTCCTCATTGGTCAGGAAGAAATAGTTGTCGCCGCTGCGGCTGATGAGTGTTTCCTTTTCGAGACGCTGGAGGCTTTCCTCAATCTTCCGGCGCAGGCCCAACCGGTCGGCGTCGATCTCGTCAATGCAGAGTGTGACCAGGTTGTTGACGTTGCCTTTGATCTCCTCGACGTAGCGGATCAGGAACAGCACCTGGAGCAGCTTGATGTCGAACGGCTCCAGGCTGGGATTGGTCTCCGCCTGGTCAATGGTGCGCTTCACCGACGTATCCAGGAAGCTCTCGATGGACGGGTAGAACCGCCAGAAGGGCACCAGCACGCCCACAGCGTCGCCCGCGACCTGTTTGGCAGCGGACTGGAAGGCGTCCAGGATCGAGCGTTCACCGCGTGACAGGTGCAGGCCCGTGGCCCCGGCTTTGCGGATCGCCTCGAAGACCTTTTGGACCAGTTGGAATTGGTAGGGCGCGAACGGGTAGTTCCGCACGAAATCGTCGGCGTCCTTGAACGCCTTCATCGTGGGGCCGACGTTCGTGAAGCTGAGTTGGTTCTTCAGGATGTCGCCCTTGGCGGCGTGAAGTTTTCGCAGGCCATCCTCGACGTTGCCGCCATGCTTGGCCAGCAGGCGCTCCTGGATGACTTCAT
>Ga0194121_10012175_pt1 | contig 10084 bp, 8 predicted proteins | sample TA2MahCa50mmetaG_FD_148609 | JGI IMG/M metagenome (GOLD analysis project Ga0194121, IMG submission 148609) | Freshwater microbial communities from Lake Tanganyika, Tanzania - TA2015020 Mahale Deep Cast 50m | ecosystem: Environmental > Aquatic > Freshwater > Lake | place: Tanzania: Lake...
GAAGGCATGCTCTTGGGAATCAATCACGCCGAGAGCATATCTTACCACCTTTTAGAATTTTCTACAGCCTAGTCTAACACCAGCTCAGGGCGGGTGTACACCAGCGCGGTGGCAGAGGTCCAGGCCGCCAGGTTCAGGTCCACAGGTGTGCTATGGTCCCCGCGTTGTCCCACGTGCTGGCGTTGCCGGCCCAGGCAACCCGGGCGCTGATCGTGCCCCAGGGCAATCGCAATCACCCCGGGGTGCGGTGCAACCGTGGCTTCAGGAGCGACAAATTCCACCGAGCATTTGAGCAGCGGTTGGCATCCAAGCACCTGCCAGACCCGGTGCTCTTCCGCAAAGCCCTTGGGGATGAATGACGGCCGGGGTTCTACCTGAAAATACCCACCTAGGAGCTGATAGGTGCCGTCGCTGATCAACACGGAATCCGCCGTGGCAGATTGCTCCAGGCGGGATGCAAGGATCACCGCGGTGCCAATAGCCGTATAGTCCATCTTTCCATAGCAGCCGATGTTGCCGAGGATCGCCGGGTCCGAGTGCACGCCAATACGAATATGCAGCGGCTGTTGATGGTGCACAGCGCGCTCTTTGTTAAAATCCCGCAGGCGTTCGAGCATCTCTAGCGCAGCATACACCGCCCGATTGGCATGATGCCCCACCCCAGGCATCTCGCGAAAAATCGCCATCAGACCGTCCCCAACGTATTTATCCACATGGCCATGATGCCGCACGACGATGTCGGTCATAAGCGTAAAATAATCATTGAGCGTCTGCGTCACTTCCTGCAGTTCGGTATCCGCGACATAGGTCGTAAAACTAACAATATCGGACATCAACACGGTCAGGAACTCACGCTGTCCGCCGAGCAGAAAGGACCGGGAGCCGACATCGTGGCCATCGACCCGGCGAAAGGCACGCTGCACCGCTTCTTTGGGGTCAAGACGTTCGAGCAACGCGTCGCCACTGCGCACCAGATGGGTGTCTCCGAGCTTTTCCGCCAGATCCAAGGCTGTATGCACAGCATTGCGGGCCTCTTCTTCACGGCCGCTATCGAGATAGAGGTGCACCAGCTCCAGGGTCACCACTGCGAGCTCACGCGCACACAGACTATCGCGATACAGGTACGACGCCTCATGCAGCGCTTCAATGGCCTCGGTCCATTGCCCCATGGCCCGCAACAGGCTCCCTTCATGCTGGCGTGCAGCCGCCAGCCCGCGGAGATCGAGATCAGCACGACACATAGGGATGGCGTAGTCTCGCAAGACTGTCAGCGCTGGCTCCAAATGGCCCTGCTGTCCCAGGAGTGTGGCCTGCCCCACATAGGCCTGCGCGAGCAAGTCGGGGAAACGGTGCTGCGATGTCAGATGAATACACGTCGCCAGCGCCTGCGCAGCGCGCTCGTCATCGTGTAGGGCCATATACGCTTGCGCGATACTGCAATGATTCCGCGCGACTTCACGGATATCGTCCGTTTGCATGCCGATATCCATCGCCTTGTGAAATTGCTCCACGGCCTCGGCGTATTGCTCACTGGCCACCAGAAGCCGTCCGAGATGGCCATAGGTGGTGGCCTGGCCGCAGACATCGCCAATTTCGGTTTTTTTGGCAATGGCCTGCGTATAGCACGACCGTGCCAGGTGGGGCTTCCCCAGCGACATATAATAGGCACCCAGGTCATCCAGCATATTGGCAGCTTGCCCTGGGCAGTGTTGGAGCAGTTCGTGGGCGCGCGTAAAGTACTCAAAGGCGTGCGCTTTTTCCCCCAAACGATCGTAGACGACGGCACGATAATGCGCGATGATGGCGGCGGCCTGACTGCCTGGCCCTCCCTGGTAGGTCTCGGCCTCATCGAGCTTTTTCAGGGCGGTGTGCAGTGCTTGCGGCATCCCACACTGCACGGCGCCTATGGCCTTTTCTGCTAACACCACAGCGACCATGTCGCGTTGATCGTCTTGCTCATAGAGGACACGCGCGCGGTCAAAATATGTTTGCCCGGTTTTGTAGCCCTGCTCTCCACCCAGCCGGAGGGCGCAGCGGCCCCCCAGCAGCACGAGCGCGGCCTCATCCTGCGGCGGTGGGGTGTCCGTGAGGAGCGCCTGGACGGTGCTGAGCGCCTTAGCAAAATGCCCCTGGTGCTCCAGAGCCATGACAGCATCTAATGGGCTTGACATACGCATGCTACCTCAGCCTGGTGGTAAGCCTAACCCGCGGGTGGCGATGATATTGCGTAAAATGGTGGACGTTCCGCCCTGGATGGTATATGCCGGTGCATAGAGATAGGCCCGCGCCACCCGGCCCGCCAGCAGAGCCCGATGAGAGCCTGGCATGAGTTGCCCATAGCCCCCCAGCCATTCGCTGGCGGTCTGCGCCAGGCGTTGCTCAAACTCGGTACAGTAGGCTTTCGCGGCTGCAGATTCGGCGTTGGGGATCACGCCCTGGCTGAGCAACCATGCAACTTTATAGACCAGAAAACGCCCCATCGTCAGTTCGATGTGTAACTGCGCCAGGCGATGCCGTACCAGCTCACGGCGGATCTCACCGGTCTCCCGCACATGCTGCGTGATGGCTTCCAGCAGCGCGTAATTACTCATGAGGCGCTCGATGCCGCTGCGCTCGTAGTCCAGTTGCCCAGCGATCTGGTACCAACCGCGATCCTTCTCACCCACCAGACAATCTTTCGGGATGCGCACCTGATCGAAAAACACCTCATTAAAGTGGTGTGCCCCAGTCATATCCACAATGGGCTTGATGGTGATCCCCGGGGTCTTCATGTCCACGAGAAATTCGCTAATCCCTTTATGTTTCGGCACCTCGGGATTGGTACGGGCGACCAGATAACAGTAGTCCGCCAGATGGGCAAAGCTCGTCCAGATTTTCTGCCCACTGATGACATAGGCATCTCCATCCTCCACGGCCCGCGTCTGCAAGCCAGCGAGATCCGAACCGGCGCCAGGTTCGCTCATACCAATGCAAAACACGATGTCACCAGCAATAATCTGTGGCAAAAAGTGCGCCTTTTGCTCTGGGGTGCCATAACGCAGGATCGACGGCCCCATCTGACGATCGCCCAGCCAGTGCGCGGCCACGGGAGCGCCATGTTGTAACAACTCTTCTGTAAGAATCAAACGCTCGAGATAGCTCCTCCCCTGGCCACCATAGGCACGGGGCCAGGTTAAACCGATCCACCCACGGGCAGCGAGTTTCTTGGAAAACGCACGATCAAACCCTACAATCCAGGCATCTTCGGGGATGTCAGGAGGCGTAGGGAGCTCGGCACGCACAAAAGCACGAATGTCCTGGCGAAACGCTTCCTGTTCCGGTGAAAAACGAAAGTCCATAATGTGCGACTGGTCCTATACATGAAAGGCTGGACAGGCAGGGCCCTACATACAAAAAGTATACCCTGCGGAGATGTGGAAACAAAAATGTCCTACAGATGCAGGCTGAGCTGCTGGCCCACCTGAGCAGCCAGATGCCTGGCAGCGCTCCCCTGGGGTAGGGCCACCTCAAAGTCACCGCTGCTGTTGATGAGGCCAATGAGCTGGCCGGGTGCTGCACTACCATAGGTCGCGACCACGTAGAGCGTCTGAGGCGTCTCATCCAGGACCAGGGTCAGACGCTGGCCTGACCGCAGATCTGTCACCAGTGCTGCCGGGATATTGGTGGCGATATTGCCGTAGTGATCGATGTGCAGCACTTCGCCGTGGATGGTGGCTCCCAGGTGTCTTGCAGGGAGAGAAGGGAGCTGTACCAACGTTTCGAGGCGCGGCCCAAACTGTTCCGGCGCAATGCCAGCCGCAAGATGCGCGGCCACAGGGCCAAAAATATCACGCCCGTGGAACGTCGCGGACACCTCGGGGCGAAAGAAGGCCGACTGGGTCAACACATACGCTGCGTGGAGCCCCTCATGTTCCAGCACACGGGTAAAGAGCCCATTGTCGGGGCCCAGGTAGAATTTGCCAGCCAGGGTCTCCACGAGGAGCGGATGGCGTGTCGTACCGACTCCGGGGTCCACGACAGCAACAAAGATCGTGCGGGCTGGGAAATAGCGGGCGGAGGCTTCCAGGAGATAGGATGCCGCACGGATATTAAAGGCCTCGACGGCATGCGTCAGATCCACGAGCTGCGCCGTGGGATGGATACTCAAGATCGCGCCTTTAAGCTGCGCCACATAGGCATCACGGGTGCCAAAATCGGTGAACAGGGCAATCACCACGGCATAGCTCCTCTGCCTGGTGTGCTCGTCTTCGTCCTGTACACAGGCCAGGCACGGTGCCTTGTGCACCGCGACTCGCCCAGACACGATGCGGCGCTCTACCCCGTAAGGCTGGTAGGGTAGATCGCCGTGTGCAGCACTTAGTTATCGTAATACCGCACCTCAATGCGGCGCTGCTCAGGGTCGCTAAAGTAAATCGATACCCCGGTCCCATGGGCTCCCCAGCGCTGTCCAGGGCCGTCTTCAATGGCGACACCATGCGCCTGCAAATGGTCCATGAAAGCGGGCATCTCGTCTTTCCCAATCACCATACAAAAGTGATTCAAGTCCGTCCGCAATGGGGTGGCAGTGGCGGGCACCGGCTCTTTCAGCGGGAACAGATCGATGACCGTATCGGCATTGATCCGTACGGACGGAAAGGGCACCTTGCCCTGGCGAAATTCATCGAGGCGTTCGGATTCCAACCCGAGGACATTCATATAAAAATCCAGCACGGCATCCATCTTCTCAACGTTCAACACAATGTGATCCATCGCGGTCATGTGAAACATAGTGTCCTCCCTTCCAGGTTAACAGACGTCTGCAGCGTCTCCGTCAGCAACATCGGTGGCCGGCCAGTCTTCTTCTTCAAGCACCGGCTCACCGGGGATACGATATTCTCCACTGGCCCAGGCGCCCAGGTCAATCAACTGGCAACGCTCAGAGCAAAACGGATAGGTCGGGGTATCCGGCCAGGTAGCCTGGCGTGTACAATGCGGACACTGCCGAGTAAAGGTGCGGGGCATGCGCTCCTCCCGTAACCCGCTTACGCCGCGGCATCGGTGCGTTTCGGGGGCTCGTCGGTAAGAACACTGGGCACCGCGGTCCACCCCCGCGCAGCCCGCAAGGTGGCACGCAGCCGTTGCGTTGCGGCCAGGTCCACCGTCCAGGTGGCACACTGCATCACCACCCCGTAGTCGTCTGCAGCAGCGCGCAGGCTCAGAAGCTCGTTACGCACATCCTTCAGCACCGCAGCAGGATCACGCTCAAGCGGATCACCCCAGCCCCCAGCCCCGGCCACTTCATGTCGAAACACGTCACCTTGCCGGATCGTCATGGTAAATTTCGATTCCAGGAGACGGTTCTCGCTCTCAGGATTGAGATAGTTCCAGGACGCTTTCCCAGGATAGCCACCGTAGAGCCCATAGGGCCGGAAGGTGTGACGGTCTGCCCGCACCTGTAAAATGCCCTCGGCCTCGAGGAAGCGATAATCACGTCGATAAGGGGTGCCCCCGCGATACTTCCCAGGGCCAGCCCTGTCGGGGACAAACTCATAGGCCAGGATGGCAATGGGATGCTCAGCTTCAGTGATTTCCACGGAGGTAGACGCCATATTCGCGAACATATTGGAGTTGCCATCCAGGCCATCGGCAAATGGTCGGCCACCCCAGGTACCGCAGGTAAAATCGACATAAATGAATGGCGAGCGGTCGGCATGATAGCCGCCAATGGAAATGCCGGTATTCCCCCCATCTGAAGCCGCAAAGACCCGCTCCGGCACCATCATCGCGAGGGCTCCGAAGCAACAGTCCACCATACGAAAGCCAGTGAGCCCACGCGCCGCACAGGCGGCTGGCAGCACAGCATTGGCGATGGTGCCAGCTGGGGCAATCACTTCAATAGCCCGAAAGACGCCCTCGTTATTGGGAATGCCGGGCGGCAAGATAGAGCGAATCGCGCAATAGGTAGCCGCTTTGGTAAATGACAGGGTGTTATTGATGGCCCCCTTCACCTGCGACGCGCTGCCGGTCCAGTCTGCCAGCATGTGATCACCCTGCTTGGTCAGGGTAACGCAGAGGCGAATGGGCTTACCATAGTCCACGCCATCATCATCGATCCAATCCTCGAAGCAGTATACTCCGTCTGGCAGTTCCCGTATGGCGGCCCGTGTCAGGCGCTCAGCGTAGTCGATGACTTCGGTCATGTAGCCTTGTACAGTGTCTGCTCCGTAGCGCTGTACCAGATCGAGGAATTGCCGTTCGGCAATGTGGCAGGCTGCGAGTTGCGCGCGTAAATCCCCAAACACTTTGACGGGCACGCGCACGTTTTTTTCTAGCAAGGCGAACAGCGTGTCGTTGCGTTGTCCGGCGTCATACATCTTTAATGGTGGAATGCGCAGACCTTCTTGATAAATCTCCGTCGAATCTGAAGCATTAGAGCCCGCAACGCGGCCGCCGACATCCGTGTGATGACAGACGGTAGCGGCAAACGCCAGACGTTGCCCGGCCTGATATATGGGCTTGAAGACAAAAATATCGGGCAGGTGCATGCCCCCATCAAAGGGGTCATTCATAATAAACACGTCGCCAGGTCGCATACTCGCCCCGTAGTGCCGCATAGTCGCTTCGAGCGCTGTGGGGATAGAGCCCAGGTGCCCAGGGAGTGTGAGCCCCTGGGCCACCAGCTTGCCATCGGCGTCCGCAAAGGCTGTTGAAAAATCCATATTATCTTTGAGCACGCCAGAATAGGTCGTGCGCACAATGGTCAACGCCATCTCATCGGCAATGGCAAACAGGGCATTCTTAAATAACTCAAAGGCAATCGGGTCGCCGACATCCGTCATGACAGTGTCTCCTTCAGCTCGGGCAGCAGGCAGAGCTGCTGTTGCAAGCTTACGCCAACCTGGCAGAAAAGTCACCTGCCTGATACCATAGAGCCCTGCATGTGGCATGGCGGAGCTGTCTGGCGAGGAGATTGAGTATGGCTGGAGTCCGTTTTGGGCTTATTGGCATGGGCCGGCACGGTATGCGCTATGCCCAGCACTTATTGCGCGATGTTCCTGGAGCGGAGCTGTATGCGATCTGTCGGCAAGATCCCCTCCAGGGCATGGCCTTTGCCCGCGAGCATAGTATTCAGTATTACCGGGAGTATCTCGATTTGCTGGGCGATCCCAAGGTGGATGCCGTGGCCGTTGTCACGCCACCGCGTCTGCACGAACGGGTGTGTACCACGGCCCTGGCGGCGGGGAAAGCGGTGCTCGTGGAAAAACCCATGGCCTGCACGACCCGTGAAGCGATTAATATCGTCGAAGCTGCCAGTCGCTCTGGTCACTTGCTCATGGTGGCGCATACGCTCCGCTTTAATGCCGTGGTGCGAGCGCTGGAAGCCCATCTAGACGAAATCGGGGCGATTCACACGATCAGCATGTGTCAGCGGCTCGAACCGCCAGAGCGCGACTGGCTTGATAACTTTGCCCTGGCTGGTGGGGGCGCCACCCTGCACACTGGCATTCACCTGTTTGACTTGCTACGCTATCTCTCAGGCGATGAAGTCCGCCACGTATATTGTGAAATGGCACGCGTGTTTTACGAAGAAGTCGAAGATGCTATGGTCGCCACCATGGGACTACGTCATAGCAAGATTCGGTGTGTCCTGGATGTCGCCCGCTATGCTGGTGGACGCTCTGGACGTATCGAGCTGGTCGGGGAGAACGGTCAGCTCATGGGCGATTTTGAGCATGGTTATGCCATGGTCATCCGGGGACGTCGTGCCACACCGCTGGATCTCCCTACCCCCGGGCACACCATTGTCAGCGTCCTGAACGCTTTTCTGGAAGCGCTGCGCGAGGATGCCGAGCCGCCCATTAGTGCGGTGGACGGCTATCACGCCGTCGAAATTGCCGAGGCGTGTTATGAATCTGCCAGCACAAAATCTCCCGTAGAAATTGAAGGTGCTGATGATGACGAGGATGGCGAGGACGACTGGGACGCTCTCGGTTAACCTCGAGCGGCGCTCGACCTGCTCCTCGCCGTGTGCTCGCTGACCTATGGAGGGCCTGTATGCGCTATGTATGCCTTCTCTCGCTGTTACTCTACGTGCTGCTCCACGGTGCGCCCCTGGTCTCTGCAGGACCGATGGGGGTCGCCGCGCCACGCGCACCATCAGCCGCGGAGACCGCCTATCGTCGTGGTCTAGAAAGACTGCAAAAAGGCGAGCTACGCGAAGCGGAAACGGCCTTCCAAGAAGCCGTGCAACTGGCGCCCCAGGCGGCGGAACCCAGGCTAGGTCTAGCGGATGTGGCGATGCGTCAAGGCCAGGGCAAGCAGGCGGAAACGCATTTACAACAAGCCCTGGCAGCGGCACCGCAGAACGCCACAGCGCACCTGGCGTGGGGCCGATATCTGACACAGCAGCAGCGTTTCCCGGAAGCGGAAGCGGCCTTCAAGAAAGCCATCACGCTGGCTCCGCAAGCGGCGGCGCCCCACGTTGACCTGGGCGACCTCTATCTCAGCGGACTGCGGAAACCTCAGGAGGCCACTGCGTCCTATCGGACAGCGCTGCAGTTTGAGCCAGCGCACACGGGTGCCCAGTATGCTCTTGGCAATGCGCTCGCAGCAACCGGTGACGTGGCCGGCGCCCAGGCAGCCTTTACAGAGAGCAGTCGCCTGGCCCCAGAGAATCCCTTGCCGTTGCATGCACTTGGCGAGCTCCACGCCGGTCGCAAGGAGTATGCCAAGGCGATGGATGCCTTTACGAATGCCCTCAAAGCCCAACCGAAATTTGTGCAGGCCTATCTAGCCCGAGGTGACGTATATAACCTGCAAGGGCAGGCGGAGAAAGCGCTCGCCGAGTATAACCAGGCTCTGCAAACAGTCCCCAACTTTGCGCTCGCCCATATAAAAATCGCGGCGCTGCATGAGGCTCACAAACGTCCGGAGGAGGCTGAGAAGTCCTATCGGGCCGCGCTCGCGGCGGATCCACGTCAGGTCATCGCCTATAACAATCTCGCCTGGATGGCGGCGGAGCGGAAGACCCAGCTGGGCGAAGCCCTCGCTTGGACCCAGAAGGCCGTCGAGCTGGCCCCTCACATCTCACAGTTCCAGGATACGCTCGGCTGGGTGCATCGGGCGCGGGGCGAACTCGACAAGGCGGAAACCGTGTTGCAAAAAGCCGCGACTCTGGAGCCACAGCAGGCTGTCATCTGGTATCATCTGGGACTGGTGCGGTTCGAGCGCAAGAAAACGAAAGAGGCCGCCGCTGCCTTCAAGCAGGCCCTGCAATTAAAGCAGGAGTTCTCTGAGAGCGAGGACGCCCGGAAACGGCTGGCAGAGTTGGAGAAAAAACCGTGAGGAGGGGAACACGTATGCAAGCAGAGGCTTATAGGGGGCATCCACGCAGGGACCTCGGCAAGCTCCACCAACGTCTGGCCTGGCGCGGCGCGCTGGCGTTGGTCATTGGCGTTGTCGGGGCACTGTGCTGGACGCCCCCGGGTATGGCAGCGGAGCCAGCGGTGAAGCTTACCGGTGATTTGCGTCTGGCGATGGCGGGTATTGGCAATATGCGGCCGGCCCCATGGCTCGAAACGGCGTTTGGCAAGGGATATATGGTCCTGCTGTACGACTTTTTAGTGGGCGGGAAGAGCGATGGTACACCGTCCACAGAAAATGGTGCCGCCGAACGTTGGGAGATGTCCGCAGACGCCAAAACCTGGACCTTCTGGCTACGCAAGGGCATTCGCTTCCACGATGGCTCGGAACTGACCGCCGAGGATGCCAAGTGGAGTCTGGAAATGGTGCTGAAGCCCGAATCCGTTGCCGCCTTTGCGGCGCGGCTGCGGGACGTCATTCAGGATATCCAGGTAACAGACCCCCATACACTGGTGATTCGCACGAAAAATCCGGCGATTTTCCTGGCCCAGGATCTCTCCATGGTGACTGGCTCCGAGGGCGCCATTCTGCCGAAACGCTATTATGAGCAAGTGGGAGTAGACGGTTTTACGGCCAAAGCCATCGGGAGCGGTCCCTACAAATGGGTGAAAGGCACAGCCGGCTCGCTCATTCAACTCGAAGCGACCGAGAAACACTGGGCTGAGGGTGTGCCGCAATTCAA
>Ga0194121_10012180_pt1 | contig 10078 bp, 10 predicted proteins | sample TA2MahCa50mmetaG_FD_148609 | JGI IMG/M metagenome (GOLD analysis project Ga0194121, IMG submission 148609) | Freshwater microbial communities from Lake Tanganyika, Tanzania - TA2015020 Mahale Deep Cast 50m | ecosystem: Environmental > Aquatic > Freshwater > Lake | place: Tanzania: Lake...
GAGTCCCGGTATCGCAGAATGGAGTAAAGTCTACACCAACCATCATCGGAAGCAACAGAATTCTCTGCCTCGCGAGAATGTGCCTAACCATGAACGGGTTATTCTGCTGATTGACGGTACATGAAACGCTAGACGCGTTTGAACGGAAGTGAGGGGAATGCGTTTGACAATTCCTTGGCTCATTCCACGGCTATGATAAGATGATTTTTGAGGAGGAGTTTATTATGAGCACTGTACATGCCGTTTTTGAAGGGGGTGTTTTCCGCCCGATCAGCCCCGTCGACCTTCCCGAGAATTCAACCGTGGAGTTTGAGCCTCGCGTTATTGATGCCACAGAAGCGCAGTTGCTCGATCGCGTGACCGAAAGCGATCCGGGCCTTGCTGCTATCTATAGAGGTGCTGTGTCGCCGCCACAATAGCGGGCACTCGGACACGGCCCAACGCCATGATGAGCATCAGCCATGAAACCCGTCTTCCTCGACACGGTTGGCCTGATCGCGCTTTGGGACATGGCCGACCAGTGGCACCCTCTGGCGAAACCGGTTTTCCTCAACCTTCTCACGACGTAGCGTGCCATGGTGACCACAACAAGCATCTTGCTCGAATGCGGAAATGCTGCAGCACGCCGGCCATACCGCCTTGATGTTTTTGACCTGCGCGCGAAAATGTCAGCCCGCCAATGCCTGATTGATCCGACACCCGACGACGTCGAACTGGCATGGAGCGAATACCGTTCAGCAAGCGCCGCAGCCGCAGGAATTGTAGACCAGATCTCCTTCGCGGTGATGCGTCGATTAGGCGTTTCCGAGGCGTTCACCAACGACCATCACTACGTAGCTGCCGGTTTCAGGCCGCTCTTCTGAGTCGAATGTTCAACTCGCCTTTTCGAACGGAGGCAACATTGTACTTCACAATCGGACTCATGAGTTGTGCATTCACCGTCCCCGCCGATGCCAAGGCGGCGCCGCCCGACTACACGGAGTTCTCGCGCATCGCCCATGCCATCGCGGTCAAGCAGCTTCCCAAGCAGTTCGAAGATACGTCGAGTTGGGGCCAGCGCATCGAGATTCCAGCCAACTTGCCGTTCATGAAACGCCGCACCGTCGTCAGGGTCGGTGACAGGCTCGAAGCGCCGCACGGCGCCTGGCGCAAGCTCCGAGGCAAGATCGAGGAGCCCGACAAGAATCTCAAGATCGTGGTCAAGGACTTCAAGAAGCTCAACAGCTCGACCTATCGTTTGGTCGTCGATGTCGATACGACGGTAATGTGCCAGGTGGAATGGCAGCAGTGGCAGAAGGGGCTGTTGCTTCTGCCCGCCGAGGCGACCGCCGACGCCAATCTGACCGCGGCCATTGTTTGCGATATCGCAGTGTCGCTCAACTTCAAGAAGGTTCCGCCCGCCCTGGTCATTGAGCCGAAGATCGCCGAACTGGGCCTGAACCTCGTCGAGTTCAAGGTCCGTGGCGGCCCCATCGTGCCAGGCGAGATTGGCCAAACGCTGGCGGCGGAGTTCAAGAGCGTTCTGCGCACCGTCGTCAAAGCCACCGAGCCGATGGTCAAGGATTACGCCAACAAAGCCATCGAGCAGAGCATCCGCGACGGAAAAGGGACGATCTCGGCCAGTGAAATCCTCAAAGCGCTGCCGAAGAAATGACGCTTGGAATTACGAGTTGGAAGCGTTAACGACGGTCTGATCAAACCTGTTGCTTACGCTTCCGGCTCGTAAGACGACTGCAGGAGAATTCATGGCGGACAACACGTTGAGCAAGATGTTGCAGGTGGTTGCCGACAGCGAGGCGAAGGAACTGCGCGTTGCGGCGATCAAGGTGCTCGGCGCGGTCGGGTCGGCAAAAGACCGAGGGCTCGTGAAAACGCTGCTCGACGTTCTCAACGACGCCGACGCCGATTTGCGTATCGCCGCGATCGAGGCGCTCGGCCAACTGGCAGCGGACGAAGCGCTCAAGCCGCTGGAGATGTTCGTTCGCCAAGGCGGCGCGGAGCTTGAATCGGCAGTGCATGCGGCGAGTCTTCTCGGCGCTCGCGGCGCGCGGTCGATGGGGAAAGTCATGGCGGAAGCCAGCCCCAGCGTTCGCTCGCGCATCGCTGCCGTGCTGGCCAAGTCGAATACAGGGAACGCTCTGGTCGTGACGGCTCAAGGGCTGCTCGATGAGGACCCCAAGGTCATCGAGTCGACGGCCCGCAGCCTGGCCACGGAAGTCCCCGCCTACACGCCGCAACAACGGCATGCCCTGGCGCGGTTCCTGATCGAATCGCTCGGCGACAAGAAGATTCCACCCAAATCGGAAGCGGCGATGTTGCGTGTGCTGACGGCGTTGCACGAAGCAAAAGCGGATGACATCTTCTGGTCGCGCATCCTGCCGCCGCACGCGCCCGAAGTTCGTGCCGCGGCGTTGCAGGCGCTCGGCAACAGCGAGCCAAACACGGAAAAGCGACTTCAAGCGATACTCACCTGCGCCGGCGAGCGAGATTTCCAGATCGTCGCCGCCGCCCTCATGATGCTCAAGAAGATTCCAGCGACGGCGAAGAACTCCAAGCACTGGATCAAGTTGCTCGACGCGCCCGACGTGGCGACGCGCCGCTTCGCCGTCGAGAAGGTGCAAGGCGTCGAGAGCGCCGACGTCGCCACGGCGCTCGTCATGCAAATGGCGCACCCGGACCGCACGTTGCGCGACGCGGCATTGAAGTCGCTGTTGAGCTTTCGCGCCGGCAAGGCGGCGTTGCTCGATGAACTCCTGGCCACGAGCGACGTCGAGCGGGCGTGGTTTCTCGCGCGGTCGCTGGCGCCGGCGGCCAAGGATCTCACTCCGGCGCAGCGAACCAAGACCTTCGCGCAAGCCGCGAAACATCACGACGCCGACGATCGCCGGGCTGCTCCGCTGCTCTTTTTCTTGCGCGAGATCGACCACGCCTGGACACGCGATCAACTCGAGACGAAAGCTCAAGAACGCCGCAAGAAGAAAAAGTACAGCGAGGCGATCGGCTACTATCGCTTGCTCGCCCAGGACCCGGCGTGTAGCGAGGAGACCCGTTTCGAGTTGGCGGCGACCGGCCTGAAGGAATCGCCGCACGACCTCGCTCCCGAGGCCCGCGGGAACGATCCGCCCCTGCACCAATTTGCTCGCCTCTTGCAGAACCCGGCGTTCGACCTTCTCGGTCATGTCACCAAAGCCAGGTGGCTCGACGCCGATGATCTCTTCTACCTCGGCTTTCACTTCGCCGAGCAATCGCATCGCGCCAAGGAGTTCGGCAAACAAGTGCTGGAGATGGTCGTCAAGAAATCGCCGAAATCCGATATCGGCAAGCAAGCCAAACGCAAGCTCAAGAGCGAAGCGCTGGTGTGACGTTTAGCTGCTTGCCTTTGGCGAGCGCGGACGGCGCGGTCGCCAAAGGCAAGTGGCGAGACGATGCATTAAACGCCGACTTCTCCCGACCGGAAGCCGGAGAACTCCAGGGCCGTGCGGACGGCTTCGTCTTTGCGTCCGTTGAGCAGTTGCACCGCGTGGTCGACGAATTGCACTACCCTGGCCTTGGTCTCGTTGGCGAGCGTGGCGGCGCTGTACTTGTCTCCAATGACCAACCCCGCGACAGCGCCGATCACGGCGCCCGGAAGGATGCCGATGCCGAAGAACGGCGATCCATAGCCAGCCCCGACTGCGGCTCCGGTCACAACCGGCCCTGCGACGGACCACACCAGGTGGCCTCCTCATGCGTGTCGATCTTCTCGGTCGAAAGCAGGGACCGGAACACGACTTTGTCCGCATCACTCCAGGTTGGCAGCTTGTCGCGCAAAAGCATCAAGGTGATCTTGTTCAATGGCGTCGTGCTCCAACACGGTGACGGCCGAGTGGAGCTCGGTGTTGAACTGCGTAATCACGTAGTTCATGCGTTCACGCGTCTTGTCGCATGTCGTCATCGACGCCGTCACGACGGATTCCAGACGCGTGTCGGCAAACTGGTTGGCAAATGACTTGGCGCGCCCCTCCCAGGCGTGAATAAACGCAATAATGCAGGCTTCCATTTCACAGGAAAACATCGTCAGATCGTTCGCTTGGCTCATGACTCTCCCTTGACTGTGGACGATTCTGGCCCGGTGGCATCAGTATACTTGATTCTTCGCCGCCGTACGTTGCACATTTTGCTTATGTCATCCCGTCGACGGAATTTTGGGAACAGCCCGCTGACGACGCCGTATATGGTAGCGACCGATGAGCCGTGACTTGTGCTGGGAGGTCCAGCGACAACCGCCGACTCAAAGGCAATGAGGTTGCTGCCATGAGATCCCTACTTCTTTCGATAGCTGCGTCCTTCCTCTTGGCCTTCTTGCCGACGTGCGTTTATGCTCAGAGCAAGGGGATCGGTGAGCCGGCGATGGCGATTTCGCAGGCCACCAAGGTTCACGCCGATGTCGTCGCGAGCACGGTTGCCGTCATGGTCGATGGCCGAGTGAGCGGCACCGGCTGGATCATCGACGCCGACAAGCGCTGGATCATCACCAACCACCATGTTGTCGCCCGCCAAGTGGGCAAGGCCGATATCAAGGTTGCCTTTCCGGAGTTTCAAGATGGGGAACTCGTGACGGAACTTGAGTATTACGAACGCGGCGACGCCAAGCTGACGCGACCCGGCAAAGTGCTGTATACCGACGCTCGCTGCGACCTGGCCATCGTCCAGGTGTCGGCGCTTCCAGATGGTTCGCGTGCCCTGCGCGTCGCAACCAAGAGCGCTCGTCCCGGGTCGACCGTGTATGCGGTTGGGAATGCCAACACGTATGCAGCCCTCTGGGTGTTGCGAACGGGAACGGTCCACGTCGTCGCGCCGATCGTCGAGTCTGCCGGGCGCGTCTACACCGTGGCCAGCGATGTCACTCTGAATCCTGGCGACAGTGGCGGCCCCTTGGTCAACGAGCGAGGTGGACTGGTCGGCGTCAACTCCATGGTCCGGGGCGATTTCAGCAAGATCGGCTACAGCATCGACGTGCGCGAACTGAAGCAATTCATGACGATCGCGCCGAAGATCATGGCCCCGGAATCCGCTGGCGACTTCCTCGCTCGGGCCCGGCATCACCGCGACAACCGCCGCTTCGACGAAGCTCTTGCCGACGTGGCCGAATCGCTGCGAATCGACGAACGATTTGCCGAAGCCTATGAGGAGCGCTCCTGGATTCACAACGAGATCGGCAATTATCAAGAAGGCATTGACGCGGCGACCAAGGCAATCGAACTGAATCCGTACAGCACCTACGCATACTATGAACGAGCGTTTGCTTACGAACAACGCAAGGAATGGGGCAACGCCATCGCCGACCTCGACAAGATCGTTCTCCTCGATCCGAAGGACGGCGCCGCCTGGGCCCGGCTTGGCCGTGACCTCATCAAGGTGCTTGACCATCAGCGCGCCATCATCGTCTTAAACGAGGCGATTCGCCTGAACCAAAAGTCGGTGATGGTCTACGAAGGCCGTGGCGATTGCAACCTGGCACTCGAGAACTACGCTGCTGCCCGTGCCGATTTCATAACGGCTCTTGATCTCACGCGACCCGGCAGCCCCGAGGACGATCGGATCCTGGACAAGCTGGACGACGTTGAACGCAAGATTCGCTGAGTGCCCGATTGAAATGCGAAGTGCGCAGAGAACGCAGAGAGGATCCCGTTGGACTCTCCGCGGTCTCTGCGCACTCTGCGTTTTCATATTGCGTTAAACGATGGCTCAGCCCCGTTATCCTCTTGTTTGGGAAATGAGCGTTTTTTGCGGGAACAGTTGCCCCTGGACTCTGTATTTGCTTTTGGCGAAGGACACAGAACCGAATTGCTCAGTTCAGAATTGGAGTTCATCATGTTGCTCGATACTATGGTTCGCGAACTGGTGGTACGGGCTCGGCTCAGCGATGCCTTGTCCCCGACGCACATCGAGGCTCTCGCCGATGGCGATATGCTGGCGATCGTCGTCGAACGATTCACGTCTGAGGATTGCTGTGCCATGAGCAGCGATCGGCTGGTCCACGATCATCGCCTGGGCGGGTACGCCACCGACGACGGAGCCGCCAGTATCAAAAAGATCGGCATTCCGCTCTTCGAAGTGGCGGGGCGCGACCCGATTCGGCGCGAGCGCTACTATCAATCTGCCTTGCAGACGATCCGAGCGCTGCGGGCGATCAGCCAGCCGGCGGCGTATCCGATGGATGTACTGCGACTGGCCTTGCAGGAGCAATGGCCCGAAGGCGCCGACTTCGAGATGATTCATCCGGGCAAGAAGATGTTCGTCGGCATGCCGCGCGTATTCGAAGCCAAGAGCGGCGCTTTGCCGCACGTGGACCGGCTGGCCTGGGATGTGCCCGACATCGACAACGCCCACTCGATGCTTGCCCAGATCGCCGCCAATATTCACCTGCGCACGGCCGATCGAGGCGGCGAGGTCGAGCTTTGGCACATGCAGCCGAACCTGGACGAGTACGACGACTTTCGGCTGCCCGGCTCGTACGGCCTGGATCAAGCAAGGTTGCCTCGGCCCGACGTTGTCATCCGCCCGAAGCGAGGCGACCTGATACTGTTCAACGCCAACCGCATCCATGCCGTCCGCTCGTGCGAAGGCGGCCCTCGCGTCACCGTGAGTTGTTTCATCGGCTACCGCGGCGTGACGGAACCGTTGACGTACTGGTCGTAGGAGCAATCAGCCGTCAGCAATCAGCTTTCAGCCAGAACTAACATCTGACGAACATTCCTGCATGGGTTGATCGCTGATAGCTGATCACAGACATTTTTTTTCGGGAGACCCTCATGGACATGCTAATGCAATACGGTGGCGGGATGGCGATCGGATTCGTCGCCGCGATCTCGCCGGGCCCGGACACCGTGCTCGTCCTGCGGTCGGTGGCGGCGGGCGGCGTTCGCGCGGGAGCGAAAGCGGCGCTTGGCATCGGCGCGGCGCTCTTGTTCCACGCCATCGTCACCGTTCTTTTGGTCCTGCTCGTGCGCGATGTCGCCGGCAGCGTCGCCCTCACAATCGTGCAGATGCTCGGCGCCGGGTATCTAGGCTACCTGGGCGTCATGGTCTTGCATTCGGCTCTGACGCGCGAAGCCGAGAGCGCTGAATCGAACGCCGACGACACGCCGATGCAATGCTTCTTCGCGCAAGGGTTCCTCACCAACCTCACGAATCCGAAGGCGATCGTCTTCTTCGGCTCCATCGTGAGCCAATTCATTACGGCTCATGACGTCGGTCCCGGCAGCGCATTGCTTCTGGGCATCGTGACGGCGGTGCCGGTATGGTTCACCATCCTCAGCTACGTGTCGGCCCACGCATTACAGGGAGTATCGGACCGCACACGCCGCGCTATCGACATCGTCGCCGGCGTCCTGTTTCTGGGTTTGGCGTCGTGGGGCGTGGCGTCGATCTTCTGGCGATGATGGAAGATATCCGTTGCCCCGCCTTGAGGCACGCCTTCGCACCGAAGTGTTTCTCGTCTGAGCGCGCGGCTCCTTTACTTCCACCTTCCCGGCGACGATAATGGCGGTGTGCCCACGTCTCTTTCGCGCAAGGCGAACGGCAAAACAAGGGCGGAATTGGCCTGAATGGATTTGGCATGAACGAACGCTGGCTGCTGCGTGTGTACGACAACGAGCGCGCCTATGTCGCGGAGTTGACAGGCGTTGCCGAGATCGGCAGGCAGCAAAGCAAGGACGAGACGCAACCATCACACACCAAGAACGGCGAAATCTGGCGCGTCGTCATCGCCCCTCTCGACGAAACGGCAATCTCGCGCCGGCATCTCGAAATCAGACCGCAGGCCGACGGCCAATACCTGCTGACGAACAAGAGCGCTAACCAGGGCGTCGGCCTGCCGAACGGTCAGGAGCTCGATCCCGGCGCGTCGTGCACCATCGCGGCCCCTGCCGTATTGCGCATCGGCTCGAAGATGCTTCGGCTGCAAACGGTCGTCGAGGATGCGGTGATCGGCAGCTTGCCGAACGCGACGATCGCGCCGGGCGCCGGCAGCTCGCTCTTGCCCCAGCTCATGACGGCGGCGATGGCGAGAACCGGTGAGCCGGCCATGGAGTCGGACCAGCTTCTCGCCTGGATTCAAGCATTCCTTGGCCTCTTGCAAAGCGCGTCCGGCTCCGATGACTTCTACGTCCAGGCGGCCCGCGCGTTAGTCGATCTCGTCAAGCTCGATTCGGGCCGCGTGCTTTTTCGCGCGGGGCATACCTGGCATGAAAAAACCGTTCAAACAGGATCACGCGTCGCGTTCAACCAGGAATGGCGGCCGAGCAGCCGCGTCCTGAACAATCTGTTGCGCGAAAAGAAGACATTTTGGCAAGTCCCCGACGCGCGAGCCGGCGCGTCGACTCAAGGGGTCGAAGCGGTCGTGGCGGCGCCGATCCTCAGCCGCACCGGCGACGTCATCGGCGCCCTTTACGGCGAGCGACGCCAAACCGGCTCGCAACCGATGCGCCCGCTCTCGCAGCTCGAGGCGCTGCTCGTTGAAGTCCTCGCCAGCGGCGTGGCAGCGGGCCTGGCGCGCGTCGAGCAGGAACAGGCCGCACTTCGAGCGCGATTGCAGCTCGAACAATACTTCGGCAAACGCCTGGCCGCCAAGCTCGCCGCTCAGCCGGAACTCCTCGAAGGACGAGCCAGCGACATCAGCGCCCTGTTCGTCGACATCCGCAGCTTCAGTCGCCTTGCCGAGAAACTGGGACCCGCTCAAACGGTTGAGTGGATTTCCGATGTGATGAATGTGCTGGTCCAATGTGTGCAGGATCACGAAGGCGTTGTCATCGATTACGTCGGCGATGAGCTGATGGCGATCTGGGGCGCGCCGGAAGAACAAACCGATCACGCGCGCCGCGCCTGCCATGCCGCCCTGGCCATGTTCGATGCCCTGCCCGCGCTCAACGATCGCTGGCAGCCGATCCTCAATCAACCGATTCAGCTCGGCGTCGGCATCAACAGCGGCAGCGCCCAAGTCGGCAACGTCGGATCGAAACATCGGCTCAAGTACGGCGCCATGGGCAACACCGTCAACCTCGCCAGCCGCGTTCAGGGGGCGACCAAGCACCTCAAGACGCAACTTCTCGTCACCGACGCCACGCACGCCGCCCTCCTGGCCCTCCCCACGCCCGCCGGCCAAGACCCCGAGGAGCATTCGCGCTTCGCCACGCGCCGGCTCTGCCAGGTCCGCGTCGTTAACATCGCCCAGCCGGTCACGCTGCTCGAACTCGTCAAATTCGACCAGTCCACCTCGGCCTGGGCCGGCCTCAAGCTCGGCTACGAACAAGCCCTCGAAGCGTTCAACCGCGGCTCCTTCCGCCAAACTTGTCGCATCCTTGGCCGGATCATTCTCGACAACCCCAACGACGGCCCCTCGCTGCTCCTGTTGTCGCGCGCCGTCAACTGCCTCGTGGTGGAGCCCAAGGATTTCGACCCCGTAATGGTGCTGGAAGGAAAATAGGAGACCTTGCGCGGCGAGTTTTCCAAGAAGCGACGGCGGGAGGATGAACCCATGAGCAACATCAAGCAAGCGGCGACGGATCATACGATTCACGACCTGCTCGCGAAGCGCTGGAGCCCCTATGCCTTCGCCGACCGCGCCGTGAGCGATGCCGACCTCCGTTCGCTGTTCGAGGCGGCGCGCTGGGCGGCGAGTTCGTACAACGAGCAGCCGTGGCGCTACATCGTTGCGACCAAGGCGAACCCGGCCGAGTTCGACAAGCTGCTATCGTGCCTGGTCGAGGCTAACCAGGTCTGGGCGAAAGCCGCCCCCGTGCTGGCGTTGTGTTGCACGAGTCTAGTTTTCACGCTTAACAACAAGCCGAATGCGGCCGCCCTCCACGATCTCGGCCTGGCCAGCGCCAGTCTCACGCTCGAAGCGACGGCGCGCGGCCTTTGCGTCCATCAAATGATCGGCATCTTGCCCGATCGCGCCCGCCAACTCTACCACATTCCCGACAGCGTCCAACCTCTGACCGCCCTCGCGATTGGCTACGTCGCCGATCCGGCCACGCTGCCCGAAAAGATCCGCCCGCGCGACCTGGCCCCACGCACGCGCCGTCCGTTGGCCGAG
>Ga0194121_10012182_pt1 | contig 10077 bp, 9 predicted proteins | sample TA2MahCa50mmetaG_FD_148609 | JGI IMG/M metagenome (GOLD analysis project Ga0194121, IMG submission 148609) | Freshwater microbial communities from Lake Tanganyika, Tanzania - TA2015020 Mahale Deep Cast 50m | ecosystem: Environmental > Aquatic > Freshwater > Lake | place: Tanzania: Lake...
GCGCGCCGAGACGGTGGCGCGGGCGGGGTCGCTCGCCGGCGCCCTCGCCGCGGAGGGGCTCGCGGTGACGCTCGCCGCGAGCGGGAGTGCCGACGTCGCTGCCGGCGTGCAGCTCGCGTCGTACGATCTCGCGACCCTGCGGACTCTCGCCGGCACGCACGACGAGCGCGTCCGTCTCGTCGTCCAGGAGCCCGACGCCGGCGTGATCGCGTTCGCTCGCGAGGCACGTCTCGCCGGCGTGCGCGTCCTCTACGACAAGGCCGACGGTCCGACCGCGGTCACGCGCGCCGCGATCGACAGCGAGCGTGCGCTGATCGGCGCCGCCGACGACCTGGTCGCCGGCAGCCGCGAGACGGTCAGGCAGCTCGCCGTCGGACGGCGGCTCGTCCACCTGCTTCCCGATGCGCCGGCGGGCTCCCCGGCCACCGATCGCGCGCGCGCGCTGCGCGGCATCGCCGGCCGGCCGACCGTGGTGGTGGCGGTGTCGTGCTCGTCGGCGCACCGCGCCGCCGACGTCGACGCCTGTCTCGAACGGCTCGAGGCCGCGCGGGGCGACGTCGCGTATCGCGTCGTCGCGGTGGACGACGGAGTCGACGGCGACCTCCTCGACGCGCTCGCGGCAAGGGACGAGGCGGGCCAGCTGCAGCTCGTGCGCAACGCGCTGCGCGGTCGTGTCTCCGGTCTCGACCTCGCGCTGCGCGCCACCGCCAGCGAGCTGCTGGTGCTGATCGACGCGACCCGGCTCGCCCCCGGACCGGGCTGGCTCGACGCACCGCTCGCGGTGCTGCTCGGTGATGCCCGGACCGGCGCCGTCGTCGAGCGTGGCCACGGCGGCGGCAGCGGATGGGCCTGGCTGGTCCCGCGCCGGCTGCTGCAGCACCTCGGCGGGTTCGACGAGCAGCACGATCCCGCCGGACTCGAGGACGCCGATCAGGAGCGCCAGCTCGAGGCGGCAGGCTACCGCGTCGTCGAGTGGGCCGCGCTCACCGCTGCACCGGTCCCGTCGCCACGACATGGCGTAGGCGATGTCCTCGCAACCCGCCGCGCGGTGGAGCGCTTCGCGCAGCGCTGGCCCGATGCATCGCTGCCGCGCGACTGGGCCGCGATCGCCGCCGAGATTTGATTTCCTCCGAATTTCCTGACGGATATACCGTCCATGGAGCCAGGCCGGCCCGTGGTCGGCGCTCCGCCTGGCTGAAGTCCCGCGTTCGCGACGAGCTCGCGCGGGACGAGGACGCGGGCGCTGCGCCGGACGTCCGTTTCCGGCGGGCAGAGCAGAGCATGGCGCAGTTCCAGTACCGGGCCACCGACGCCGAGGGGAAGATCCTCGAGGGCGTCATCGATGCCGCCGAGCGCAGCGTCGCGGTCGCTCGCCTCCAGGACCGTGGGCTGATTCCGCTCCGCGTCGCGGAGCCGACCGCGAAGAAGAGCGGTCTCGCCAGCATCTCGCTGCCGTCGGTCAGCTTCAAGCGCGGCGTGCGCGGCCGTGACCTGCTGATCTTCACGCACGAGATGAGCACGCTGCTCGCGGCCGGCATGCCGCTCGACCGCAGCCTCTCGATCCTGACCGATCTCTCCGAGCGCCCGGAGATGAAGGCGATCGTGGCCGACGTCCTGCAGTCGGTGCAGCGCGGCAAGTCGCTCGCCGAGGCGCTCGGCCAGCACCCGAAGGTCTTTCCGCCGATCTACATCAACATGGTGAAGGCGGGCGAGATCGGCGGTGTGCTCGACCACGTGCTCGCGCGTCTCACCGACTACCTCGAGCGCGCCGACGAGCTGCGCGACGAGGTGCGCTCGGCGATGGTGTACCCGCTGATCCTGCTGTTCACGGCCTTCGTCTCGGTGACCGTCCTGCTGACGTACGTGCTCCCGAAGTTCGGCGCGATCTTCAACCAGGCGGGCCAGTCGCTGCCCTTCTCGGCGCGCATGCTGCTCGGCCTGTCCGACGCGATGCGCTCGTACTGGTGGGCCGGGCTTCTCGTGACCGCCGGGTTGGCCGTCGGGGTCGTGCACTTCCTCCGCACCCCGGGCGGACGCCTGCGCTGGGATCAGGCCAAGCTGCGCATCGTGCTGCTCGGCGATCTCACGCGGAAGGTCGCGGTCGCGCGCTTCGCCCGCACGCTGGGCACGCTGCTCCGCAGCGGCGTGCCGATGCTGCAGGCGCTCGAGATCGTGCGCGACGTCGCGGGCAACCTCGTGCTGTCGCGGGCGATCGACGAGGTGAAGGTAGGCGTCCGCGGCGGGTCCGGTGTCGCCGCTCCACTGAACCACAGCGGGGTGTTCCCGCCGCTCGCGCTGCAGATGATCAGCGTCGGGGAGGAAACCGGCAAGCTCGACGAGATGCTGATCCAGGTCGCGGACTACTTCGACAAGGAGGTGCGCCAGTCGGTGAAGCGGCTCACGTCGTTGCTCGAGCCCGCGCTGCTGCTGGTCGGGGGCGTCGTCGTCGCCTTCGTCGTGCTGTCGATGTTCTCGGCGATCTTCAGCATCAACAACATGCCGCTCTGATCGCCGATTCGAAAGAAGGAGGCTCGCGCTCGTGATTCCAGAGACCATCATCGCGCGGATGCGTGTCGTCGCGGCCGCACGGCGGCGCGCCGACCGCCAGGCCGGCTTCACCCTCATCGAGCTCCTCGTCGTGCTCGTCATCATCGGTCTTCTGGCGACCCTCGTCGCGCCGAACTTCATCGGCCAGAGCGAGAAGGCGAAGCCGAAGGCGGCGCGCGTGCAGCTCGAGAACCTGCGCAACGCACTCGACATGTTCCAGCTCGACGTCGGCCGCTACCCGACGACGGAAGAGGGCCTGGAGTCGCTGCGGGTGCGGCCGAACTCGGCGTCGCGCTGGGCGGGTCCGTACCTGCGCGACGAGATCCCGGTCGACCCGTGGGGTCGCCCCTATGTCTATCGCAGCCCGGGCGAAGGTGGCGGCAACTACGATATCGGCAGCTACGGCGCCGACGGCCGCACCGGCGGCGACTCGAACAACGCGGACGTCGTCATCTCCGGCTAGGCGCGTGCGCGAAGACTCGGACATCCGTGCGTGCGGTGCGCGGCCTCGCGGAGCGAGCGCGGGGAGTGAGGCTCCGCGCGGCTTCGCCGCGTGGAGCGAGGGGGCGCGTGCCCCCTCGCCTCGCGGAGCGAGCGCGGGGAGTGAGGCTCCGCGCGGCTTTGCCGCGTGGAGCGAGGGGGCGCGTGCCCCCTCGTCAAACGACTCCGGGTTCACGTTCCTCGAGATCCTGCTGGTGGTCGGCATCATCGGGGTCGCGGCGACCCTCGTCGCACCGGCGATCGACTCCGGCATGCGCGCGCGCGAGGTGCGCAGCGCGGTGCGCGGCGTCGCAGCGACGCTGAAGACCCTGCAGGGCGACGCGGTGATCACCGGGCGTGTCCAGCAACTCGTCATCGATCCGCAGGAGAACCAGCTGCGCGTCGAGGAGCGCGACGCGTCGTTCGCGCTGGGCCCGTCGACGACGATGTCCCGCATCCACGGTGGGGAGGTGGGGCCGGCCGGCGTCGTGCGCGTGAACTTCTACCCGAACGGCAGTACCAGCGGCGTCGACGTGGTGATCGACGATCGCGAGTCGCCGGGGGACACGGGCTTCCTGGTCACCCTCGACCCGTTGATCGGGCTGGTCACGATCCAGGACGAGCCGGCACGATGACGATGCCGTCGCGGAGCCCGCAGGGCGGGTTCACGCTGATCGAGATCGCGATCGGTATGGCCGTACTGGGCCTGTGCGTGGTGTCGGCGCTGCAGGTGTTCGGCGGCTCGATGCGCCTCGCCCGCAACGCGTCGCGCATGACCGAGGCGGTCGTGCACGCGAAAGCTCTGATGGATTCCGTGCTGTGGGCGCCCGAGCTCGGCGACGCCACGACGCACGGTACGATCGGCAACGGCTTTCGCTGGCAGCGGACGATCCGCAAGGCGGGCGTCGAGGACGGGGCTGCCGAGGAGCAGACCGACCTGCGTCTCGCCGTGATCTCCGTCACCGTCGAATGGGAAGAGCCCAACGGCGTCAAGGCGTACACGATCGGCACTCTGCGGGTCTCACCGAACGATGGCGAGTGAACGGACAGGGCGGCGCGATCCGGGGCGCAGGATGCGCGTCGCGGGATCAGCGGGTTTCACGCTGCTGGAGCTGATGATCTCGCTCTCCCTGCTCGGCGTGATGCTCGCCATGGTCTACAGTGTTTTCGCGACCGCGCTGGCCGCCGTGCCGCGCGGCGAGGAGGTTGCGGCGCGCTCGGCGCGGATGCGCGCGGCGACGTCGCTGCTGGCGCGGCAGGTGCGCTCGATCATCTCGTTCCCGGTCGAAGGCGAGGACGAGTCCACTCCCTGCTACTTCTGGGGCAACCCGTACTCCTTCGAGTTCGTCACCGCCGCACCACAGCACAACGGCGGCGAGGGGCTCGCCAAGGTCACCTACAGCTCCGACGGCACGAGCTTCGCGATGCGCGAGGAGGTCGTCTTCTCCGCCGCGGCGATCACGGGCGAGCAGAAGACCAGCGTGTCGGCGGTGACGCTCCTCGACGGTCTGAAGAGCATCCGCTTCCAGTATCTGCTTGTCGACGGCACCGACGGGGAGTGGCGCGACGAGTGGGACCCCTACGAGGAGCAGACCCTGCCCGGCGCGATCCGCGTCACCCTCGACGGCCTCGGGGTCGGCGACTCGTACTGGATCCAGGAGATCCCGCTCATGCTGGTCTCGTACGGGCTCGGATCCTACGACTGCGAGGGCGGCTTCGCGCAGCGCGAGGGTGGCTCCGAGAACGGTGGTACCAGCCGCGACGTCGATCCCGAGGAAGGGTCCGAGTTCAACGGTCTGGATACCCTCAACTGATGCGCGCGCCGCCGCCATTCCCGTCCGGCGACGAGCGGGGCTTTGCGCTCGTCATCGTGATGTGGCTCTTCACCGTGCTGTTCGTCCTCGGCACCGAGTTCGCGGGATCGATGCGCCAGGACGCGACCGCGACGAAGAACTTTGCAGACGAGACGCAGAGCTATTATCTTGCGACAGCCGCGGCGAACCTGACGTTCTATCGAGCGCTCCTCGATCGGGACCGAGGCGGACAGGGACAGACGGTGGGGGAGGTGGGGCAGACCGGCAGGGCGGGGCAGCGAGCCGGCAAGCCGCCGATGCAGGGACTGAACCAGGAGGACGAGGGGCCGCTGGTGAACCGCGACGGGCAGTGGCACCAGGTCGAGCTCTGGGGCGCTCCGGTGATGGTTCGCGTCACCGACGAGGGCGGCAAGATCCCGATCAACTTTGCCGACGGCGCGCACGACGCCAAGCTCTACCCTCTACTGGTGCAGGTTCTCGGCAACATGAACGTCCCCTCCGACACCGCCGCTGCGATCGCCGACGCGATCATCGACTGGCAGGACGACGACGACGAGCATCGCGTGAACGGCGCCGAGAGCGACTACTACATGGACCTGCCGACTCCGTACCCCGCGAAGAACAAGCGCCTCGACTCGCTCGAGGAGCTGCTTTTCATCAAGGGTGTCACCCCGGAGCTCTACAACGGTGGCACGGACGAGTACCCGATCGGGTTGCGCGACGTGTTCTCGATCTTCAACACCACGGGCCAGGTCAACCTCCGCTACGCCACGCCCGAGGTAAAGCGCGTGCTGTTCGGGCTCGACGACGCCGAGCTCCTGCAGATCGAGACGCAGCAGGCGCAGGCGACCGGCGGGTCGATCCTGGCGGTGCTCGAGGGCAAGCTGCCGGTCGAGCTGCAGGGCGGCAATCTGGTCTCGGAGGACGATTCGGAGGGCGCCATCCTCTTCGTCGAGGCGCAGGCGCAGCTACCCTCGGCACGGGTCAAGGCGCACGTCGGCGCCGTGATCGACATCGAGGACTCGAGCGAGGGCATCGTCGTCTATCGCTGGATGGACCAGATGGCGGTGGTGGAGACCTCGTGAGCACGTCGCCGACCGCCCGCCTGTTCCAGCGCACCACGCGGCTCGATTTTCTGCACGGTCTGGGGATCGCGATCCAGCAGCGCAGCGTCGCGATGGTGCACCTGCAGAAGCGGCTCGCCGCGGTGTCGCTGCTGCACCACCGCGTGCAGCCGCTGCCGCCGCCGGAGGACGCCGAGGCGCGGCGCTCGGCGCTCGCCGCCGCCGTGTCGGCCTTCGTCAGCGAGCATGCGCTCGACGCCGACCGCACCTTCGTGGTGCTGCCGCGCGCGAGCACGTTGCTGTCCCGGCTGTCGCTGCCGGAAGCCGCCAAGAACGACCTGCAACAGGTCCTGGAGTTCGAGATCGACCGTCTGCTGCCGCTGTCGCGCGACGAGGTCTACTACGACACGATCGTCCGCGAGGCGGGCGGCAAGCTCGACGTCCTGGTGATCAGCGTGCCGCGCCGGGTCGTCGCCGAGGTCCTGGCGGCGCTCGAGCAGGCGGACATCCGCGCGCGCAGCGTGGCGATCTCGCCGGCCGCGATCCTCGACTTCCTGCGCTACACGACCAAGGAAGACGACGAGCACGCCGTCGCGCTCGTCGAGGACGGCGCGGGCGTCGAGTTCGACTACGTCGCGCGCGGCACGCTGATCGCGAGCCACCTCGTCCGCGGCGAGGAGGTCGCGTCGGCGCCGCAGATCAGCCGGCTCGTGAGCCAGGAGTCGATGGCGGCAGGCGCCGCGCCGGGGGCCGTGAAGGTCTACGCCTGGCGTGTGCCGGGCAGCGACGGCAGCCCTCCCGTCCTCGACCCCGAGCTGCTCGCGTCGGGGACGGAGCTTCTCCAGCGCGCGACGAGCGCGCTGTCGGTGCCCGACGACTTCGCGGCCACCGCGACGCCGTCGCTCGTGCCCGCGATCGGTGCGGCACTCGGCGCGGTGCGCGAGGGCAGCGCCGACGTCAACCTGCTGCCCGCCGAGGAGCGCCGCAGCATGGAGGAGGGGGCGCCGCTGCTGACGTTCCTGTGCGCCGCCCTTCTGGTGCTGGTGACGTCGGTGTGGATCGTCAGCGCGGTGGTGAAGGACCACCGCATCGCCGGCGAGCTCCACCAGGAGCTCTCCGATCTCGAGCCGACGGTGCGCTCGGTGCACCGCAACGAGGAGGACGCGAAGGCGATCAACGAGAAGCTGCGCATCCTGACGCAGGGCGACCGCCGCCGCATCGCGCTGGTCCTCAAGGAGCTGTCGGAGGTCGTGCCGAAGGACGCCTACCTGACGACCTTCCGCTTTCGCAGCGGCAAGGTCGAGCTCGAGGGGTTCGCGCAGTCCGCGTCGGACCTCGTGCCGATGCTCGAGCGCTCGCCGTACTTCAAGAACGCGCAGTTCACCTCGCCCGTGACCAAGGTCCAGGACAACCAGGAGCGCTTCTCGCTCGCCACGGAGATCGAGGAGTGACCGGTGCGTGATTTCCTCGCCAACCTGCTCGGTCGTCTCCGCACCGCCGACCGCCAGCAGCGACTCTACCTCGCGCTGGGCGTGGTACTGCTGCTGGTCGTCGGGCGGCTCGCGGTGACGTGGTTCCTCGAGTTCCGCGCCGAGGTGAAGGAAGACGTTCGCCTCACCGCGCAGCGTCTCGCGACGGCGAAGCGTCTCGCGCAGCGCGCGCCGCAGACGAAGAAGGAGTTCGACGCACTGCAGGCGCGCTATCAGGCGACGGTCGCCGAGCTGGTGCCGGGCGATACCCCGACGCTCGCCGCCGCCGCTCTGCAGGAGCGCGTTTCGGCTCTGGCCAGCGAGAAGAAGGTGAGCGTCCAGACGACGCAGGTCCTCAAGGACGAGGCGCTCGGACCCTTCCGGCAGGTCTCGCTGCGCGTCACGGCGTCGGGCGAGCTGCACGACCTCGCGGATTTCCTGACGGCTCTCGAGTTCGGTCCGCTGCGCGTGACGATCCCGTTCATCGAGCTGAGCCGGCGGGGCGCGATGGTGCGCAAGCAGGGCGTCGGCCGGACGGTGTCGGCGACGATCCAGGTCTCGGGTGTCGTGCAGGGCACGGCGGAGCTCGCCAAGGTCCAGCGGGCGGCGGTCAACGCCGGAGACGCGGCCGCCGCACCCGATCCGGCGGGCGTCGCGGCCGCTCCCCCGTCTGCCGGCTCGGCTGCACCTGTCGCGGCGCCGCCGGCCGGTCTCGGCCAGCGTCTGCCGCCGCCGCCGGCGGACGAAGAGCGCGCGGTCGTGCCGGACGATCCGCTGGGCACGAGCCAGATGGTGACGCCACCGTGAAGCGCTTCCGGGTCCTCAACCTGATTCTGATCGCGCTGATCGGGCTCGCAGCGTGGCGCGCGATCGGCGTGTGGCGCCGTACGCCGCCCGCCGTGGCCGAGCCGGGCGAGAACCCGTCGCAGCCGCTCGACACGGTCGGCGCACCCGGAAAGCGCCCGGCGCTGCCGCAGCTGGTCGGCAACATCACCGAGAAGGATCTGTTCGACGTTTCCCGCCAGGCGCCGGCGGCGGCGGCGGGACCGGCACCCGTGCAGACGCCTGCACCGCCGCCCACGTTGAAGCTCGCGGGGGTGATCTTCGTCGGTTCGCAGCACGAAGCCGTGTTCGTCGACATCAGCCAGAACAACAAGCAGATCCGCATGCGCGAGGGCGAGGAGATCGGCGGCTACAAGGTCGCGAAGATCAGTACCCAGCAGGTGTCGCTCGTCAGCGGCACCGGCGACGAGGTGAAGCTCGACCTGCTGCTCGAGACCGGCAAGGGGCCCGGCCCGAAAGCGGTCGGCCCGGGCGGCATCGCGGCGCCAACGCCGCGCAGCGGGCGCCCTGCGGCGCCGGGACAGGTCACCAACCCGCCGGGCGGCTTCGGTCCGCCGGGCGGGGCCGCCGCGGTGCAGCGCAACGACGCGCGCGATCGTGCTCAGCGTGCACGCGAGCGGCTCAAGCGCCTGCGCGAGGAAGCGTCCGCCAATCAATGAAGCCGATCCGCGATGGTCTTAAAAAGCTCCTCGATCTCCGCTACACGGCGGGGCAGGGGGGAGGCATGGTGCGTAACGGACCGCGTGACAGGACTGCGCGCTCGCGGAGCCGCGGCGCCGACCGTGCTCTGCGCGCGGCTCTCGCGACGATCCTGCTGAGCCTGCTGCTCCTGCCGGGGCAGATCGACGCACAGCCGGACGAAGAGGGCGGGGCTCCGCCACCGGTGGAGGCGCCGCTGCCGGCGGCCGAGGCGCCTGGCGACGACGCCATCGTCCTCAACTTCGAGAAGGCGGACATCCGCGAGGTGGTGCACAGCCTGGCGGGTGCCCTCGGCATCAACTATCTCCTCGACCCCCGCGTCGAGGGGCAGGTGACGATCCGCACGGCACCCACCGGCAAGATTCCGCGCAGCGACCTGTTCCCGATCTTCAACCAGATCCTGCGCAGCATCGGCATCGCGGCGGTGAAGGTCGGCGAAGTCTACAACATCATGCCCATCGCCGAGGCCAAGACGCGCGTCAGCGCGGCACCCTCGAAGCTGACGGGCATGAGGGACGAGGACCTGTTCGTCATCGAGCTGGTGCCCGTCAGGAACGTGGCCGCGCAGGAGATGGTGAACCTGCTCGAGCCCTTCATCACGCCCGGCGGAGACGTCTACGCCTATCCGCGCGCGAACGTTCTCATCATCACCGACATCGCGACCAACGTGGATCGGCTGCGCGAGATGGTCGACCTGCTCGACCGCGACAGCTTCAAGGAGCTCAAGGCCAAGATCTTCAAGATCAAGCACGCCAACATCGAGGATCTCGGCGCGGAGCTGCTGGCGGTTCTCGACACCTACGGGATCACCGGCGAGGCCGCCCAGGAGCGGGGCGTCTACGTGATTCCGATGCTGCGCCTCAACTCGATCGCCGTGCTCGCCTTCAACGAGGAGATGTTCAAGGCAATCGACTACTGGATGCGGCTGCTCGACGTGCCGCCCGACGAGGAGCTGACGCGCACGGTACGGGTCTACAACGTTCAGAACGCGAAGGCGGCCGACCTCGCCGTCGTGCTCAACGAGCTCTACGGCGGTGGCAGCGGGTCCGGCTCCGGCGGCGGTCCGGGTGCCCCGCAGCGCGGCCAGCCCGGCTTCGGCGGCGCTGGCGCGGTGGGCGGCATCCGTGGCATCGGCGCCGGCGGCGGTGGGGGCGGCGGCGG
>Ga0194121_10012184_pt1 | contig 10077 bp, 8 predicted proteins | sample TA2MahCa50mmetaG_FD_148609 | JGI IMG/M metagenome (GOLD analysis project Ga0194121, IMG submission 148609) | Freshwater microbial communities from Lake Tanganyika, Tanzania - TA2015020 Mahale Deep Cast 50m | ecosystem: Environmental > Aquatic > Freshwater > Lake | place: Tanzania: Lake...
CATCGTTGGGTACGTCAAGTTGGCCCTCAAGAAGGGTAACAACCTCGTTGCCAACCCCCTGAACAACACCAACACCGACGGCAACAAGGTCGGCAGCCTCTTCGGCTCGATCGACTGCTCCGTCCTCCGTTGGACCGGTTCCGGATTCACCACGACCGACACCGTCGCCGGTGCGGGTGTGGTCAGTGGTGACGACTTCAGCCTCGCCCCCGGCGAAGCGGTGTTCGTTGCTGTTTCGGCTGATGCTTCTGTCACCCTCGTGGGTGAAGCTCTCACTGGCACCCAGACCGTGGCGATCAAGAAGGGTAACAATTTCGTGGCCTCGAAGATCCCCCTCTCCGGTGCTGCTGACACTGTTCTTGGCCTCGGAATCGATGGGTCGTCGGTCCTGACCTGGAATGGCAAGGGCTATGACTCCTACGACTACGTCGACGGCGTGGGCTACCTCACGGGCGCCCCGAACATCGCTGTGGGTCAGGGCATCGTTGTGAGCGCCACCGCTCCTGCGACCTGGTCGAAGACCTTCACTCCTGCTCCCTGATCTCCTCGAGCTTTTAGTCTCCAAATTATACAACCAACCATGAATAAGTTGCTCCTCACCACTCTGGGCATGGTTGCCGCGGTTTCCGCGGCATACGCTCAGGGTACGTTCAACGCCAACAACAACTTCGTTCCTGCTGGCGCTTCTGCCAAAGCGTTCATCCTCGGAACCGACGGCAATGCGCTGGCCAAGGCCAACGGTCGTGTTGAGATCCTTGAAGGTTCGACCACCCTCTCGCCCAACGGTAGCGCGGGTGTGGCTCTGACCCTCGACGGTCTGTTCTTCATCAACGGTCTCGCCTCTGGTTCGGCGGGTCTCGGTGGCACGGCCAACCTGGTCGTCCGCGCTTGGGACGTCACCTCTGGAGCCACCTATGACACCGCCTTGGTCAGGGGTGCCGTCAACGTGGTCGTCAGCAGCCTCGGTGGGGGCACGACCCCTCCGGCGACCTTCGGCAACAACTCGGACTTCAAGGGTCTGAGTGTCAGTGTCATCCCTGAGCCCTCCACCGTTGCCTTCGCGGCCCTCGGTGTTGCTGGCCTCTTTGTGGTGGCTCGCCGCAAGGCCTGATCCAACTCACCCAACAAGACCGCCCTGTAAGCAGGGCGGTCTTTTTTTTTGGTCAGATTCCCCACGATCCAGCAGCGGTCGAGCACGGAACCTGTCCCCTTTCCAAGATTCCCCTCCAGTCCGATCTAAAGCAGGGTTTCCGTCGGATGAATGTGGCTTTGATCGTTGCAGCGGGGCGAGGTACCCGAATGGGGCCGAATGTGGACAAGATCTTCCTTGAGATCGGCGGGCTTCCGATTGTAGCCCACACATGGCTGAAGTTCGATTCCTGCCCCCAAATCTCGGAGGTGGTCATGGTGGTGCGTGATGGAATGCAGGAGGCCTTCTTGGAGCTGGCCAACGAACACCGTTTCACCAAACCGTTCCGTCTCGTTGCGGGGGGGGCTGAACGGCAGGACTCGGTCTGGAATGGCCTCCGGTCGATCCCTGAGGGCGCTGAGGTCGTGGCAATCCAAGACGCTGCCAGGCCCTGCACTTCTCCGGATCTGATCCGTCGGTGTCTCATCGCTGCGCGCGAAGGCGGTGCCGCAGTCGCGTCACAGCGGGCGACCGACACCATCAAGGAATCCAATGGAGGCACCTTGATCGCCAAGCACCTCGACCGCTCCCGAATCTGGGCCGTCCAGACACCCCAGTGCTTCCAGCTTGAGGTCATCCGCAGGGCTCTCCAAGCGGTCCGGAAATCAGGCCTTCTCGTCACGGACGACACGGCTGCCTGCGAGCTCATTGGGCAGCAGGTCCAGCTGGTCGAAAGCACCGAACCGAATCCAAAGATCACGACTGCTGGGGATGTCCCGCTTCTCCGATCCTTGCTGGTGGGCTGAGCCCCGGGAACGAAGGTCGTGCTTTTTCACAGTTCCCAGAGTCGGCTTCCCGTGGCTTGGGCTTGCCCTAACTGACCGGCAGGAGTGAAACGCGTTCGTTCCGCTCATTCCGGGTCACTCCCTGTGCTCTGGGGTCGAGGGTCAGAACGCCATCGACCAGGAACGCATAGCGGTGATGGCCATGTTTGAGTTCGAGGGTGGTTGACCAGGTCCTGTCCGGCCCTTGACGCATGGGGTGTTTGTGCGGATCCCATCCGTTGAAGTCTCCGACGAGGGAGACAGATTTTGCCTCGGGCGCAGGGTAAAGGAAGTTGACGGCACGCAGTGTCTTCAGCTTCGTCATGTCAGGTTTTCCCGTCCAACGGGCCCGCGACAATCATGTCTCAACCCCTTGAAGGCAAGTGCCTTCGGAGTTCGTCCTAGTCGGGGAATAACGGACAGATGCCGTCACCCATTTCAGGTGCCGACGGGGGAAAGCCTTTCCACTTCCGTGATGGCTCACCATTGTCCGGGAATGGCAATGCGGAAGACGAAGATTGTGGCCACCCTGGGTCCTGCCTCCATGGCACCGGAGCGCATTGTGGATCTGATGATGCGGGGGGTGAACCTCTTCAGGATCAACGCCTCGCACTCCAAACCGGACCAGATGCGTGCCGTGGTTCCGGCGATCCGGGATGCCGCGCGGGAACGTGGGCTTCATGTGGGCATTCTTCTCGACCTTCAGGGTCCGGCCATCCGGACCGGTGATGTTGTCGCGCCGGTGCTGTTGTCCACCGGTGACAGAGTTTCCTTTCATGTTCCTGGCGATCCACTGGCTTCGCCCAAGAGCTTCTCGGTCAACTACCCGGAATTCGCCAAGGATATCGAGGTGGGCCGGATCCTCCTCGTCGACAGTGGCGAGATCCGAATGAGGGTTGTGGGAAAGACGGCGACCCGCGTCGATTGCGAAGTGCTCAATACTGGATCCATGGGGAGTCGACGCCATGTCAACCTTCCTGGGGTCCGGGTGTCCCTGCCAGCCCTGACCGAGAAGGACCGTGAGGATGTGAAGGTAGGACTCGAACTCGGTGTGGACTTCATTGCCCAGAGCTTCGTCCGAGACCCGGAGGATGTCCGCGAATTGAAGTCCCTGCTCGTCGGCAGCCCGGAGATCCCCGTCGTTGTCGCCAAGATCGAGCATCAGTTCGCTGTCGACCATTTCCCGGCCATTGCCCAGGAGGCGGATGCGATCATGGTGGCCCGCGGTGATCTCGGCATGGAATGCCCCTACGAGGAGCTGCCGATCATCCAGCGCCGCATCGTCAAACATTGTCTCCACCATAATCGCCCCGTGATCGTGGCGACTCAGATGCTGGAGAGCATGGTCGACAACCCGTTTCCAACACGGGCCGAGATCACCGACATCGCCAACGCGGTCTTCGAGCAGGCGGATGCCATCATGCTGAGCGGAGAGACCGCTGTCGGGAAGTTTCCCGTCGAATGCGTCGAGGTCATGGACACCATTTCCCGACGCATCGAGCGCAGTGGCGGGGCCAACTATCACCTCAGCGCCCAGCTTGAGGAATCGCGGGAGATGTTGATGCGTAGTGCTGTTGGGCTTGCGGACCAGCTGGATGCAGCGGCGCTCGTCGTGTTCACTCGCACAGGCATGCTGGCTCGAATCGCATCGTGGCTTCGCCCCCGCTCCACACCGATCTACGCCTTCAGTGACCGCGAATCCCTGGCGCGGCAACTTTCCATTCTCCGTGGTGTCGAACCGATGGTCATGCCAGCGTGTCAGGATGACCCATCTGGATCCGTGGAAGGTGCCCTGCACCGACTGGTTCAGGGGGGCTGTGTTAAGGCAGGGGATTCCGTCGTCGTGGTGCTACCTCATCCCAGCAGCTTCGACCACGAGGTCGAATCCATCAAAATGCACGTCATCGGGTAGCCCAGCTCGTCCGCGGTGCTTGAATTTGTCGATATTCCGCCCGCTCAAGATGCCAGCGCGCATGGCCGTAACGGACCGCCATGGCGTCAGCGTGACGCGCCCGGGGCACAGGTCCTGTAGAGGGAATTGCGGCCCAGGCTTCTATGATGGCCTTCCGGATTTCGCTCGGCTGGAGCGGCAGGAGCGTCAGGAAATCAATGTGGGATCGTGAACCTCGGTAGGCGGGATGGTCCTCCGGAAGCCTGAGAATTCGGTCGATTTGTTGGAGGTTGGCCTCGTGGAGGACTGTCCCGTGGAAGAGGACGGCCGTGCGGGTTCTTCGCTGGGCGTTCCCCGAGAATTTTCGTCTCCCGTCCGGCATATGGAGGGTGAGGTCCGTGTGGCCGTCGATGTCCACCGGCAACCCGGTTGGTTCCCTCAGTGCACAAGCAAGGGTTTCCATCATCCATCGATTGGTCGAATCCAACCGGGCCAGCGCAGCGTTCGCAGTGATGGGCAGTGTGATGCCATAGGTCAGGCATCCGGGTCCTTGGACCACCGTGCCGCCTCCCGAGCGTCGACGCAGGATAGGAATGTCGTTCTCGATACACCGCTCCACCTCCACGGTCTCTTCGATTCGCTGTCCGTATCCTACCACAACGAACACGGATGCTGATTCCCAGAACCAGAGGAAGCCTCGCCCCGTCTCTTCGGTCTCGCCAAGGAAGGCATCGTCCCAGGCCAGCAGCTCCGCTGGGTTACCCGAGAAAGGGATATCGATGGCTTCCACTCGCTGAGGATCATGGGTTGAGAACCGTGGACGTCCACCCCAAGCTTCGAGGCATGGAATCACGGGAGATTCTGCTCGGAATCGAGTGTGGCGGGACGCGGACTGTGGTCCTTGCCGTGGATCCCGGTCTTCGGGTGGTGCGACGATTGGAGCTGGGGGCATGCAACCTGAGGCTCGTCGACGACGCCCGGCTCGAAGCACATCTTCGCGACATTGCAGGACGGGTTCCGTTGCCGTCGGCTCTTGGTATTGGAATGGCCGGTGTACGGGATGCTCGTGACTGCGACCGCGTGCGGGGTGTGGTTGACCGGGTGTGGCCGGGAACCCCATCCAGAATCGACCATGATCTCGAATCAGCTATTTCGACCCCGGATCTCTACCCAGGAGCCGATGACGAGTCCCGGGTCGTGATCCTCAGTGGAACGGGTTCGTGCTGTTTTGGGCGGTCTGGCGGTGGCAGGACGGTGAAGGTTGGAGGATGGGGGCATCTGCTCGGTGATCGAGGCAGTGCCTACGATGTCGCCTTCCGGGCGTTGCGTTCGACTGCCCATGAGTTTGACCACACGGGGCACCTTGGAATGCTGGGGAAACGGGTGCTCCGGACGTTGCGTCTCGCTGAGCCCAATGACCTGATCGAATGGCTGGCCAAGGCGGGGAAGGGGGACGTCGCGGCGCTCGCCCCGCTCGTCTTCGGTGCCGCTGTGGCTGGGGATCGGACCGCGTCCCGGGTCGTCTCGGAAACCGTTGAGATCCTGGCCACAGATGCCTTGGCCTGCGCTCGTCGGCTTCGATCTGGGAACCGCCCCACCCGATTCATTGTGGCGGGAAGCGTGCTGCTGAAGCAGCCGACACTCGTCCAAAGGCTACGGCGTCAGATCCGGGCCGTTCTTCCAAACGCCCGGGTTGAACCACTGGCCCACGACTCGGTCTGGGGCGCGGTTGTGATGGCCCGAGCGGCCCTGTTTCAGCCGAAAGCTTCCCGGGCACATGACCAAGGAAATTCCGTGGATCCGGAGCTGCGGCCTGTGGTTCCGAATTCCCGCCAGATGTCTCCGACGGAGCGTCGCAATTCCAACTCGACCCATCTCGATCGACTTGGTCTGACTGAAGCCATTGGATTGATGCTCGACGAAGATTCGCGCATCCCGGATTCAATCCGCCCACACTCGAAGGAACTGGCCCGGCTGGTCCGGACCACCGCTTCCGCCCTCAGAAGGGGCGGTCGCTTGCTCTACGTCGGTGCGGGTACCAGTGGACGCCTCGGTGTTCTCGATGCGAGTGAATGCCCGCCCACCTTCGGAACTTCGCCGGATCAGGTCCAGGGGATCATGGCCGGAGGCCTCTCGGCGCTCCACTCGTCGGTCGAGGGGGCGGAAGACCATTCCGGACAGGGTACCGCCGCGGTGGTGGACCGGACTGTCGGCCCCCTTGATGTGGTGTTAGGAATCGCCGCCAGTGGCCGGACCCCGTTCGTGTGGGGCGCCCTCGCAGAGGCCCGGAAACGGGGCGCCACGACAGCCCTGCTCTGCTTCAACCCCCACCTTGATTTCAAGACCGCTTGGAAACCGCACCATGTGCTCGCAATCGATGTCGGCCCAGAGGTTCTCACGGGTTCCACCCGCTTGAAGGCAGGAACCGCGACGAAGCTGGTGCTCAACATGCTGACCACCCTTGTCATGGTCGAGCTCGGCAAGGTTGTTGGGAACCTGATGGTCGACCTTAGGCCCTCGAACGAGAAGCTTCGTGATCGGGCCTGCCGCATCGTTGGCGAGTTGACGTCCCTCGATCCGAGTCGCGCCCGAGCGGAACTGGAACGTGCCGGCTGGAATGTCGCCACCGTGGCGCGTCGTTTTCGCGCTCTGAGCGGCTCGCGAACAGCCTCTCGATCCAAGGGAAGGCTCCGGTCGTGACACCCTCGGGAGACGGCAACCCAGTCAAGCTGTGAGACCTGGAAGCCTCCTTTTTCTCGGTCTCTGGATTCGGCATGGTGCCCGTCATCGCCTACTGGCCATCCTTTTTGGCCTTATCCTGGGGGGGGCATGCCCCAGGGCATCGACCGGGGGCATCCAGTTTGATGCCTTCGTGGGGTACGACGGTCTCGTCCGCCCAGGCTCTTGGAATCCTGTGGTGGTGGAGGCCTTTAATGAGGGGCCGTCTCGTGGTGCCGTTGTCGAGGTCTCCTCGGATCGGATGGGTGCGGCCACTGTCCGGGTTCCCATCGAGTTGCCCGCACAGTCGCGAAAGCGGTTTGTAGTCCCTTTTTTCTGCGGTGGAACAGGCGTGGAGTGCCGACTCCTTGCCGAAGACGGCCAGGTTCTCACCCAGAGGCCTTCCGGTCAGATTCAGATGATTTCCTGGAATGCCCCGCTATTGGGATCGATGTCCGATGCTCCCCAGGGTGGACCTTCCCTCATGGAGGGCATCGTCGGTGAGGTGGAATTGGATCAGCCCCGGGTGGTCCGGCTCCAGGTCGAGATGTTTCCCGATTCCGCCTTGGCCCTCGAATCACTGAGCTCCATCTATGTCAGCCCATCGAAGGCTTCGGCTCTCCGTGAGCGGCAGGTCGCTTCGCTTCTGCAGTGGGTCGCCTGCGGTGGACAGCTGGTGGTGGGACTGGATCGGCCCGGTGATCTTGCTTCGTTGCCATGGTTGAGGACGGTGGGTGTCCCCGAGCCTCAGGGTGTGGGTGTCCTCACCGAGTCCGAGATGGTTCGTTGGTTGAATGGCGAATCCTGGAATCCGGGTTTCGCTTTGCGATCCCATTCAGGAAAAGTCGCCACGCTGGAGGATCGTGGAACCGTCGATCCGGGTGCCACCGGCTGGGCGGAACCCATGCAGTTCCTGCGCTTCCGCACGGGTCGCGCCGAAGAGGGGTTTGGTTTGAGAACTCCATGGATGGAGGTTCGGCGCTGGGGTCGAGGGCAGGTGTTGGTCCTCGGCTTCAATCCCGAGCGGGAGCCGGTGCGATCCTGGAATCAGCGGTCTCGATTCTGGTCCCACCTTTGTGGGATACCCCCAGCCAACCGATCCGGAACTCCTTCCGATGAGCGGGTCCTGACTGGACTGGATATTCTGCTCGCGGATCTCGTGGACACCCGTCAGGTCCGCAAGGTCCCCATCTCGTTCCTCCTGGTCCTTCTGGTCGTCTACCTTGCCATCATTGGTCCCGGGGACCGTTGGCTTTTGGTCCGGATCGGGCGTCCGATGCTCACATGGCTCTCGTTCCCAATCTATGTCCTCTTGTTCTCGGGTCTGATCTATCTGATCGGATATCGACTCCGCTCAGGACAGACGGAGTGGAACGAACTGCAGATCGTGGATGTGATCCCAAGGGAGAGCGGTGCTTCCTCGCTATTGCGATGCCGAACCTACGGGGGGCTCTACTCCCCCGTGACTGGGTCCTATCCTCTGGACCTCGATGTGCCGCTCGGAGGTGTTCGTGGCGAGCTGAGAAATCTGTTCGGCGTTCGATTGGATTCGGGGCGGGTCACCACCACACTCGGCCCGAGATCGACCTCTGCGGAGGTCCAGGCGTCGCTGTGGATGAAAAACCTGGTGGTCACCGAGTGGATCGAGGAGGGGCAACCTCCGATTGAAGCCCGTCAGGAGCGTGACGGGCGGTACAAGATTCTGAATCGGACAGGCAGGCGTATGGGGCCGGTCTGGCTGTCACAGGGCGGCCGCATGCAGGTGGTGGAGTTCATCGAGGCAGGTGAAACCTTCGAGTGGGGGCCTGGAACGGAGTCAAGGCCGTTGGTCGAGGTCCTTGAACCCCACCTCAACGGTATTTCGGAATCGCTGAGTCGTCGGGAACAATCCTTTGCCGCAGATCCCGACACGGAGCTGAGCGCGCATGCATCGGTGGTGATGGCCTCGGGTTTCACCGCCAGTGTCGATACCTCGATCCCGGAGGATAGGGCGATCCTCTGGCCGCGTGCCTTCAGTCTGTCGAACCCACTGGATTCGGGGAGCCTCGTGGTCCAGGCATGGGTTCCTGACCCGGGTGTGATTGCCCCGCTGAACAGGTTCTCAGCCGTCCGGCGGAAGCGGGAATCCCTCCTGAGGCTCATCGTCCCTCCGTCGACGTCCAGCCCAGCCCTCTCCTCCCCATGAGCTCAGCCACCGGCATTCCCGCGGTCCAGACGCGATCCCTCTCTCGGGATTTTGGCGACATGAAGGCCCTGTATGCCCTCGATCTCCGGGTCGAGCGCGGGGACCTGTTTGGATTCATCGGCTCCAACGGTGCCGGCAAGACCACCACATTGCGGATCCTATCCACTTTCCTGACACCTTCGGAGGGACAGGCAGAGGTCCTCGGAATGGACGTGGTTCGCGAGGCGGAACAGGTCCGTCATCGGATCGGCTACATGCCCGACTTCTTCGGCGTGTACAAGGACATGGAGGTCTCGGAGTACCTCGACTTCTTCGGAGCTTGCTACCGGCTCCCGACGGCGCGTCGGGAACGCATGGTGGGCGAGGTCCTCGAGCTGGTGGGATTGTCGGCGAAGAAGGGGGCCCTCATCGGTGCCCTGAGCCGAGGAATGCAGCAGCGGCTGGGTCTGGCCCGGGTGCTCATCCACGACCCGGAATTGCTGCTGCTTGACGAGCCTGCCAGCGGCCTCGATCCACGAGCCCGCATCGAGATGATGGCAATCCTCCAGGAACTCCAAAAGATGGGTAAGACCATCATCATCTCGTCCCACATTCTCTCGGAGTTGCAGACCCTGTGCAATCGATGTGCGATCATTGAGCGGGGGCGGTTGATCTACAGTGGACCCATCCGGGGCGTCCGACTGGGTCCGGAGCAGATCCGGGTCTATCGAGTCCGTCTCCGTGATGGATGGGATCGCGCTCGGGAACTCCTTCGTCAGCGTCCCGAGGTCTCGGCCATCGAGCCTGCCGAGGGTGCCCTGAGGGTTTCACTCACTGGTCCGGAGGCCGATGGCTCGCTTCTGTCTTCTATTTTGGTGGGTGCTGGTCTTGCACTTCAGGAACTGCGTGAGGAGGAAGCGGGTTTGGAGGAGGTGTTTCTTCGGGTTACTCGGGGTGAAACCCAGTAGCGGACCGGACAGCAGGGATGGTGAGGCTTGCTGGTTGGGCTGTAGATGCTTCCATTAGCGGTACCGGTGCCTCAGATCCGCCCATGAACCCCCTAGAGAAGCAGATGCAGCGATGGATCTGGGGTGGTCTCATCCTTGGCGTTGTCGCCCTTGCGGCCCTCGCTATGGTTGTCCAGACTAGGAAATCCCCCCTGCCGGTCCTGAGTGAGATCCGGCCCTTCGCCTTAACCAACCAGCTCGGACAGGCCGTGGGGCCCCGGGATCTGACCAGTCAGGTCTGTGTGGCCAACGTGGTTTTCTCCCGTTGTCCGACCCAATGCCATCGCCTCTCCAGGCAGATGGCGGAGCTCCAGAAACGGATTCCCGAAGGGGTGCGGCTGATC
>Ga0194121_10012185_pt1 | contig 10076 bp, 10 predicted proteins | sample TA2MahCa50mmetaG_FD_148609 | JGI IMG/M metagenome (GOLD analysis project Ga0194121, IMG submission 148609) | Freshwater microbial communities from Lake Tanganyika, Tanzania - TA2015020 Mahale Deep Cast 50m | ecosystem: Environmental > Aquatic > Freshwater > Lake | place: Tanzania: Lake...
CGGCGACGATGCCGCCGGGCAGCTCGATCGCCCTGCCGGTCCCGGTCACTGCCGCCGTCACGAGGCCGACCGCCTTGCCGGGCACGGGCTGGATCAGCGGGCGCGCCGCGCCGGCCGGCGCGCGCGCGGCGCGGTCGTCGGCGCCGGTCCGGTCCGGCACGCCGAGCGCGATCCTGGCTTCGGCCAGCTGGACCGCCAGCGAATGGTCGACGCGCAAGAACTGCTCGACCTTGACGCCGAGCGGCTCGGGCACCACCACGGGGCGCAGATCGCCGATGACGAACAGCCAGGTCCGCCCGACGATCTCCGCGACGACCAGCCCGCGCGCGGCTTCGGGATTGGCAGCCAACACCGCATCGTGAATCTGGACCAGGCGTTCGGACCGAATTGCCGGAACGATGCGCGGCAGATCGCTGCCGCACGGCACGGCCGGCGCCGGGCGCGCCGCCGGCTCCGGCTGGCCCGGCGTCGCGCCCGGCGCCGCGGCCGCCGACAGCACGACCATGGCGGCTGCCACCAGCGCCGCGCGCCACATGGCGCGGATTGCATCCGAAACGGCGGCAACCGGCGTGCCCGCGCGGGCGCTCGCCGGGGCATAGTCGACGCAACCTCTCCCGCCCGGAGCGTCGACCGGCGCATGGCAAGCGGGCGGGGCATGGCAAACGGGTCGGACCATGACCAGCGACTGGCTATTGGCAACTCTCGCCGCCCACGCGGCGGCGTTCTTCAAGGCCTTCGGCATGAGCCTGTTCATGCCGCTGATCGGCGACGCGCCCGTCAGCATGATGCTGCGCGTGATGCTCGCCATCTGGTTCGCCGTCGCGGCGGCGCCGCACGCGCCGATGACGGCCCCTCCGGACGGTCTGGCCATGTTCGTCGCCTTCCTCCAGGGTGTCCTGATCGCCGGGATCGCGCGCCTGGTGATCTCGGCATTCCAAACCGGGGCGGCCCTGGTGATCGCGCAGGGCGGCCTGAATCTCGGAACCTTGCTCAACCCGGTCATGCAGCAGCCATCGTCGTCGATCGAGCTCATGTTCTACATGCTGGCGCTCAAGATGTTCGCCGAGAGCGGCCTGCTCGGCATGCTGCTCGCCGCCGACATCCCGCTCGGCGCCCTGACCGGCGGCACCATCGGCGACGCCGTCATGCTGCTCGGCACCGCCTTCGTCCGCAGCCTGCAGATCGCCATCGGCATCGCATTGCCCTTCATTGTCGCCAACATCGCCTTCGTGCTCGCCTGCGGCATGGCCAACATGTTCTTCAAGCAGCTTCCCGTCGTCATGATCCTGCAGCCGCTGCAGATCGCGGCGACCGTCGTCCTCCTCGCGCTCTATCTCGACGCCACGGTCTTCCCGCTGGTGGTGGCGGCCGCCTTCGACGGCCTGCTCGCTTCGAGTGACTCGCGCTGAGCCTCACGCGCGGCCTTGGCGGCCGCCGCCTTCTGCGCACTGACATTCTTTTCCAGCAGGCTCATGATGTATTGCCGCGTCGCCTTGATGCGGCTGGGCAGCTTGCGGATATCGGCCACGGCCTGATCGGACTGGCTACGCATGGTCGAGAGGCTGCGCGCCAGGCGCTGGAAGCGGCCGTGCAGCTCGCTGACGTCGGTCTGCAGACGGGCGACTAGCACAAAGGCGATCAGAACCGAGACCGACAGCGGGGTTAAGACCAGGACGATGACCATGACCTCGGACATGCGCGTCAGCTCGCCGCGGCGGCGCTCGCGCGCCGCGTCCCCGCTCCGCGCGGCGCATGCGCGCCAGTTCGCGCCCGACGGGCCGCCCGGGCCGCCATGGCCTAGCGCTCGAGCACGAGCTGAATGCGCCGGTTCTCGGCGGCCAGCGGGTCGCCCGGAACCTTGAGCTCGAGGTCGGCGCGCGACAGAACCCGGCTGAAGCGTTCGGCCGCGATGCCGGCCCCGGCGAGCAGCCGGCGCGCCGCGTTGGCCCGTTCGGCGGCCAGCTCCCAGTTCGAGTAGGCCGCCGCATTCGGGTACTGGCGGCCGTCGGTATGGCCGACCACCGAAATCCGCTCGGCCCGCGGCCGCAGAGCGCCGGCGATCACTTCGAGGAACCGCCGGGTCTCGGGCAATGGCGCGCTCCGGCCGATCTCGAACATGCTGATGCGCGGACTGTCGACGAGCTCGAGGATCACGCCGTCCGAGCGGCCTTCGACCTGCAGGTTGCTTTCGGCGATCGTGCCGAGCCCCTCGCGCTGCAGGGCGGTCGTGAGCTGCTGCTTGAGCTCCCTGGCGACCTGGGCCCACCGTTCGGCCTCCTTGGCGTCGGCGCGCGCTTCGGACCGGGCGCCGCCGTCGCTGCGGCCGGCCGTGTCGCCAGGCGTCCCGGACCCGGCGACGTCCGACTTGCCGGCGCCTTTCTGCGCCTCCGCGGCTTCGGGCGACGCGGCCTGGGGACCGCCCTGCCCGGCGCGCGTCGCCTCCGGGATCGGCACGACCATGGCGACGCCGACGGTCTGGGCCTCCCGCGGCTGGTCGACCGAGATGGTCAGGCCGTAAAAGACGTCGCCGGAACCGCTGGTCGCCGGCGACAGCGCCTCCGGAGCGAAATACTGCGCCAGGCCCGATTTCATTTCCTCCGAGGTGACGTTGAGCAGCCACATCAGGAGGAAGAACGCCATCATGGCCGTGACGAAATCGGCGTAGGCCAGCTTCCAGACGCCGCCGCCGTGGCCGCCGCCTTCCACCTTGCGGATCTTCTTGATGATCGGCTGCTTTTCGTTGTCACCATCCGCCATGTCGGCCTCCTCAGCTCGGCGCCGTCGTCACGCCATGACCTGACGGGCGAGCTGGCGAATGTCGGCCGTCGCGAAGCTCTGCGGCGCGGCCGCATAGATCGGGATTTGGCGCCGAATCGCCATTTCGACGTTCTTGTCGGTCCGGATCGTGCCGAGAATCTGCGGCCGGAAGCCGAGAAACTTGGCGACGACGTCGACGAAGTTCCGGCACAGATCCTGGCCGTCCCGGCTGGTCGGCGCGGCGTTGGCGACCAGCGCCACGCGATCGACCGCGTGGGCCGGGATCACCTTCATCAGCGCGTAGGCGTCCATCATGGATGCCGGGTCGGGCCTGACGATGACGATGATCTGATCGCAGATGTCGAAGAAGTCGGTCACGTTGCTGTCGATGCCCGCGGCCAAGTCGATCAGCGCGTAGCCGTAGGAGCCAGCCAGGGACACCAGCTCGTCCATGATGCGCCGCCGCTCCTCGTCGGACGTGTTGGTCAACACGGCCGCCGCGGCCCGGCCGCCGATCACGTCGCAGTTGATCCGCTCCGAGCGGGTCACGAGGTGGCCGAAATCGGCGCGGCCGGTCAGGAAATCCGTGATCGTCCTGGCCGGCACCAGGCCGATCTGCAGATCGACGTTGGCCAGTCCCAGGTCCGCGTCGAACACGAGCACGCGCGCGCCGGCGTCGGCCAGGGCCGCCGCCAGGTTGACAGAGATGAAGGTCTTGCCCACGCCGCCCTTGCCGGACACGATGCCAATGATGCGGCCGTGGCTATGGTTGAGCTTAGGACGAACTTGCATGTAGAGCCCCGCGACCGAGCGAATCAACCAGAATTTCCAAGATGCGCGCTCCGTTCTGAGCGACGATGTGCTCCGACAGTTGACGGCTGCGCAGGCAGCCGATGATGGTCAGGCTTTCCCTGATGATCGCCGTCATGATGCCGCCCAGCTTGCGGCTCATGTCGCATTTGGTGACGATGACGTGATTGACGGACAGGCGGCGCGCGTTGCGCAGCATGTCGCCGGTTTCCGACGCGTCCAGACCGGCCGGACACACGAGCATCGCCTTGCCGCCGATGCTGTCCGCCGAGGTCAGCAGCGCATCGAGCTCGCCGAAGCGCCAGGGATGAAACCCCGGCGTGTCGCATAGCACGACGTCGGCCTCGTGCAAAAGGCGTTCATCGGGCAAGGGCCTGCCGTCCCGGCGCTCCAGATCGATCAACGGCAGATTGAAGATCGACGCCAGGTTGACCAACTGGTTGTTGCCGCCGAGGCGGCCAGTGTCGAAATTGACCAGCGCGACCTTGCGGCCCTGGCTGATCAGGCCGTTCGCCGCCTTGGCCAGCGTCGTGGTCTTGCCGGCACCGGGCGCGCCGACGAAGAGAATGACGCGGTTGAGCCGGGTGAACTCCTCGAGCGTCTCGAACTTCATGGCCCGCTCCAGGCCGTAGACGAGCGCCTCGCGCTCCTTGCCGGCCTGGGCGGCGGCCGGACCGTCGGCGATCAGCGCGGCGATGTGACCGATGATCGTGGATGAGAAGCCGGCCTGCCGCATGACCCGGCCGACGCGCACCGCCATGTCCGCCGGCGCGCCGGCGTCCGGCGGCGCGCCGTTCGGGCGCTGCACCGAGACCGTGAACAGATAGCCGGACGCCGACTGATCGCGCTCCACCCGCAGCACCATCGTGTCCGGACCATAGCGCTCGGCGAGCTGACGGTAGCCCTCCTCGGTGGTCGGCGCGGAGAAGACCTTGACGTCCATCACAGCCGCGCCACGATGTTGACCCGCACGGTTTCGTCGATTTCGCGCTGGGCCAATACCGGCAGAGACTTGCCCTGCCGTCGGATGACATCGGCCAGCTGGGCGCGCATGCGGTCCGGCACCACCAGCACGAGGTTCGATGGGATGCCTGCCTTCTTGGTCAGCCCCTCGATGTCGCTCATCAGACGCAGCATGTCCTGAGCATCGAGGCCGCGCGCCGGACCATCGGCCGGCTGCTCGGGCTTCGCCTTGGGCCCGGCGTAGATCACGGCGTTGACCCGGCGGGCGTCGGGATCGATGAAGCGGTACGAGATCAGGCGCCGCAGCTGGAATCGGACGTTCTCGCCCAGTTCGGCGGTATCCTTGGAGCGCGGCGCCCATTCAGCGACCGCCTCGATGATCTCGGCGAGGTTGCGCAGGGGAAGCCGGTCGCGCAGCAGCCCGCGCAGCACCGCCAGCAGGGTCGTGACCGAGCAGACCGCGGGCACGACCGCCTTGGCCACGCGCTGCTGCTCCTCCGGCAGATGCTCGATCAGGTCCTCGACCGCCGCATAGGTCAGCAGCGACGGCAGGTGCAGCTTGATGATCTCGCCCAAATGGGTGATGACCACCCCCGCCGCCTCCACGATCGTCAGGCCGAGCTGCTCGGCCCGGCGCCGCTGGGCCGCATCGACCCAGCGCGCCGGGATGCCGAACGCCGGCTCGATCGTGTCCTCGCCCGGCAATGGGATCGGCGCGCCGTCGGCGGCAATGACCAGCAGCGCTCCCGGCTTGATCGAGCCGCGCGCGACCGGGCTCTCGTTCACGAAGATCGCATAGCTGTTGTCGTCGAGATCCAAATTGTCCTGGATCTTGACTGACGGGATGATCAGGCCGAACTCGCGCGCCAGCGCCCGGCGCGTCGAGCGGATGCCGGCGACGAAACCGTCGCCGCTTTGCTCGTTGACCAGCGCGAGCAGCGCGTAGCCGAACTCGATCCGGATGGCATCCGAGCGCAGCTCGTTCTGCATCAGGTGCTCGGCATCGGCATTGGCCGGAGCGCCGGCAGGGGATGGCAGGCGCGCCGTGCCCGGCGCGCCGGCCGGCGGCTCCGGGCCGCGCGGTCCGGCTGACGCGCCGGCGCGCTTGTTCAGGATCCAAAACAGCGAGCCCGTCGCGACGGCGACCGCCAGAAAGGGTGCGAACGGCAAGCCGGGCGTCATCGCGATGACGGTCATGACCAGCGCCGCAACCAGGAATACTCCGGGCTGCGCCTTGAACTGCCGCACGATCAGCTTGTCGGTCGACTCGCTTGCGCCTGCCTTGGTGATGATGATGCCCGACGCGGCCGAGACCAGCAGTGCCGGAATCTGCGCCGCCAGCCCGTCGCCGACGGACAGGAGCGTGTAGGTCTCGAAGGCCTGCGCGACCGTCAAACCGCGCTGCATGACGCCGATCAGGAAGCCGCCGACGATGTTGATCAAGACGATCACCACTCCGGCGATCGCGTCTCCTTTGACGAACTTCGATGCGCCGTCCATCGCCGCATAGAAATTGCTCTCCTCCTCGAGCAGGCGCCGACGCGCGCGCGCACCGGCCTCGTCGACCATTCCCGCCGACAGGTCGGCGTCGATCGCCATTTGCTTGCCGGGCAGGGCATCGAGGGTGAACCGGGCGGCAACCTCGGCGATCCGGGTCGAACCCTTGGTGATGACCACGAAATTGACGATGAGCAGGACGGTGAAGATGATCAGGCCGATGATCACGTTGCCTTGCATGACGAAATGGCCGAAGGCCTCGATGACCTTGCCGGCCGAGCCCGCGCCCCGGTAGCCCTCGGCCAGCACCAGCCGAGTCGACGCGACGTTCAAAGCCAGGCGAAAAATCGTCACACCGAGCAGAACGGTGGGAAACACGCTGAGCTCGACCGGCGTTCCGATGAACACCGTCATCAGGATGAGAATCAGGGACAGGGCGATCGACAGCGACAGGCACATGTCCATGACGGTCGGAGACAGCGGCACCAGCAGCATGGCGACGGTGGTTACGACCGCGCAGCCGAGCAGCGCGGGCCCGTAGTCGAACTTGCCGCGCGCGGCAAGCAGCGTGCCCAGTTGGGCGACGAGTCCGGGAGAGTTGCTCACAGGTCGCGATACCTCTGCAGCTTGTTGCGCAGGGTCTGGATTGAAATGCCCAGGATCTGCGCCGCCTGCGTCCGGTTGCCGAGGCATCGATCGAGCGTTGCCAGGATCAGCTCCTGCTCGACCGATGCAATGGTCTGACCGACGAGGCCGGACATGATCGGCCCGCCGCCGGCCGGCGGACTTTCGCCGGTCCGCGCCGCGCCGGCCGGCACCGTCGCGACCGCCAGTTCCCTGGCCCCGGCCTCCCTGGCGCCGACTTCCCTGGCCCCGTCTTCGCTAGCCCCGTCTTCCCTGGCCCCGTCCTCCCTGGTCTCGACCGCCGTCGCTGCCACGGCGCCGTCGGACCTTTCCTCCGCTTCGATCAATTCGAGAAGATCGGTGTAGTACTCCTGCTGCTCCCCGGTCAGGATGATCGCCTCGGAGCCGATGTCCGGGGTCTGCGCCAGCAGAACCGCCCGATAGATCGTGTTCTCCAGCTCGCGAACGTTGCCCGGCCAAGCGTGCGCCATCAGTTTCTGGAGCCCCGCCTCGGTCAGCCGGAACGGCCCGTGCGCCGAGGCATCGGCGTAACGCTCCAGGAACAAGTTGGCCAGCAGCCCGATGTCCCCGGGCCTTTCGCGCAACGGCGGCAGGACGATGTTGATGACGTTGAGCCGGTAGAACAGGTCCTCGCGAAAGCGCCCGGCCCGGACCTCGTCGACCAGATTCCGGTTGGTCGTCGCCACGATCCGGATATCGACTCCGACCGGTCGATTGGAGCCGATGCGGTCGATCTGCCGTTCCTGCAGCGCGCGCAGCAGCTTGGCCTGAAGCCGGAGGTCCATCTCGCCGATTTCGTCCAGCAGGAGCGTCCCGCCGTTGGCCTCCTCGAACTTGCCGATCCGCCGGGTCGCGGCGCCGGTGAACGAACCCTTTTCGTAGCCGAACAGCTCTGATTCCAGCAGCTGATCGGGAATCGCCGCGCAATTGATCGAAACGAACGGACCGGCATGCCGGCGGCTCTGCTGGTGGACCTCACGGGCCAGGACCTCCTTGCCGGTCCCGGTTTCGCCGATGATGAGCAGGGGCACGTCCGACGGGGCGACCCGGCGCGCCAGCGACATGACGCGGGCCGTCCGCTCGTCGCGAAACTGGAACTTCGAGCCGCGCGGCCAGATGATCTGCAGGACTGCATCGATGAAGCGGTCATCCGCGGGAACCCCGACGAACTCCGTGGCGCCCTGACGGACGCAGCGCGCCGCCAGCTCGGCCTGACCGCGTGGGCCAAAGGCGATCAGCCGGGCGCGCAGCCGCGCTTCGTCGAGGGCGGCCACCACGAGACCGACATCGACGCCGGCGTCAACGAACACCGCACCGACGGGGCCGGCCGACGACAGCTGGTCGATCGCCGCGGGGATCGTCGGGCAACCGGCCACCGAGACGTCCGCGGCCTGAAGGCGCGATGTGATATAAGCCGCCTCGACCGTGCCGTGACCGAGGACGACGGCGCGACGCCTGGGATTCATGGCGCGTTCAGCTGTCCTGGATCTTCAGAACTTCCGTCATCGAGATGCTGAGGCGATCCTCGTTGATCAGGAGATCGCCCCGCGCGACGCGACGGTTGTTGACGTAAATGTCGATCGGGCCGCCGACCTTGCTGTCCAGCTCGATGATGGCGCCGCGCTGAAGCTTCAGAAGCTCGCTGACCTGAAGAATGGAACGCCCGATGACGGCCGTGATTTGCACGGGAATGCGGAATAGCGACGAGTCGGCCGGCACTGCCGTGAGGTCGCGGGCCGCCGTCAGGTCGACGGACATGGGCGGCACGGCGGCGGCGGATACCGTGGCCGCGCCGTCGAGCTCCGAGAGATGCGCTTCCGATACGGTTGCGCCGCTGTGCTGTTGGTCCATCTTGCCCTCGCCGGTCTCGTCGCTCATCAGCATCTGGCCTTGTTCGTTCCGATGTCGTTGCTTGGCGGACCTTCCAGCGCGCCGACGATCCGATCGACGAAGGCGCCGATATCCACCGCGCTGGCGCCGTCCGTCCACGCGATGCGGCCGGTGTGCGCCTCGAGCGCGACATCAGCCTCGACGGCGATGCCGCGTCGCGCGCAGGCGGCGACAAACCCTGGCGCGCGGGACGTCACGAAGCCGTGGTCGTCCGGCGCCAGCCGCACGGTGACCGGCCCGGGCGCCGCCGCCGCATTCAGGGCGGCTCCGATCTGGCTCAACAGGGCGGCCGAGAGCAGGCCCGCATTGTCGCCGCCGAGGAGTCGGCGGATCAGTTGCGCCATCGTCGCTTCGCATCGCGCGACCGCGTCGCGCGCCTGCTCGGCCAGCGACAGCGCGGCCCGCTCGACCACGCCGTCGAGCTTGTCCGACAGCTCGGCCTTGAGCGCATCTTTCTCCGCCTGGGCGGCGGCGCGTCCCGCTGCCAGGCCTTTCTCCAAGCCGGACTGTTCAGCCCGGCGGACACGCTGCTCGATCTCCGCCCGGCGCATGGCTTCCTGCTGCTCCGCCACCTCGCGGTCGCCCGGAGCGCCGGGAAGCTCACTCTGCCGTTGCGCATGACCGAACAGCGGCACGAACCCGTGGCCCTCGCCGACCAGCACAATCCCGGTCGGCAAATCATTGCTTGTACTTGCAGTTCTACCGGTCATTCCGAATCCATTCGAGCCCCGGGCAGTGCCGCGCGGCGGTCCGCCGTCGGCGACCGCGGACCTGCTGCAGGACCGGCGGCGCAGGACCGGCGATCCGACGCAATAATGGCAAGCTGGACCCAATGCATCAAAGCTGTGTTGCGCCAGAGCGGGTTATGTTGGCGTCACAACCTGATCGGTTTGCTCCAAATCGGAGTCAATCTCGACTCCGACCGTGCCGTTGCATGCTCCCTGACCGGGTTCGCTGACCACGCCCGGGGACACGACACCCTCGCCGCTACCAGATCAACCGACAACTATCTGGGTGGAACCTACCTCCACTGGTGCCACGCCCCCTCGGGGCGCACTGAATTGGACGGGCTAGTACCTTTGCACAGAGGATCTGACGGTTTGGATTTCGGGCCGGCGTAGGATCGGCAGAGCTTCCGGGGGGACGAGTAGCTGAATGCTGCGAGCGACCGCCGGCTGGCGACGGATCAGGCCGGCGCGCTCGAGCGTCAGCACCATCTGGTGGATCGAAGGTGGGGTGACGCGGAAGTAGCTCTGCAGGTCGGTTTCGGCTGGAGATTGCCCGTTGAGTTGGATGTAGGCGTAGATGAAGGCAAGGTACTGCCCCTGCTTGGGCGTGAAGCTGGGCGCAGAAATGGCGCGACACAGCCCCGGCATCTGATTCATCTGGCTCCTCGACGTTTCAGATGGAATTGAAGAGATCGGGGAGCGGTGCGCCGAGCAGGTAGATGATGGTGACGTAGGTCGCGGTCTTTCTGTAGCCGCGCGCCCGCGCGCGGGCGGCCTGGAACAGTC
>Ga0194121_10012188_pt1 | contig 10075 bp, 8 predicted proteins | sample TA2MahCa50mmetaG_FD_148609 | JGI IMG/M metagenome (GOLD analysis project Ga0194121, IMG submission 148609) | Freshwater microbial communities from Lake Tanganyika, Tanzania - TA2015020 Mahale Deep Cast 50m | ecosystem: Environmental > Aquatic > Freshwater > Lake | place: Tanzania: Lake...
TGCTGTCCGGCCTCGAGGCGTCAATTGGTCAGTCTCTTTCGCGTATTGGAATGCTCACTAAGAGTCAGGATGGACAACCGCCTCTGGTTGCTGACTGGCCCAAAAACGATGGCATCGTTCCAGCTTTGTTTGCGCCAAGCCCAGTCGAGTTCTATCTCGAGTCTTATGAGACATGGCCGAAGATGGCGAAAGTACTCATCAGCAAATCTCTAGGCGATCCAGCGGGTCTTCCGATTGACCCAATCGATGCCGCACGAATTCTCATAATTCGTGGTGGATTTGGCGGTGACGGAAAAGGGCGTAGTGAAGAGGCCCCACTCATTTGGGGGGAAAGTCAGGGTCGCGAGTTGGCCTGGGAGCCGGGACAACAGGTATCAATCACAGTTCAAGACGATCTGGAGCAGCTGGCTGAAAGAATTAGCGCTTGGCTAGTGCGACCAGCTACCGAGTTGCAATACGTGTTGAGTGAAGGCTTGAGCTCGTATTTATTACCCAAGCACCACATAACGCAGGCGGCAATTCCCGATCATCAGGAGAGACTCGCGGCATTCCGTCAGCAATTGACTCAGACTCTTATGCAGTCACGGCCGCTAGTCGAGCTTGACACAACTATGAACGCCACCGTGCATCCGGTGGCAATGCCTACTTACACGCTTAACATCCAAGGGTTCCCGTTCGGTTTGGGACATCCGGCGAGAGAGATTACCGAGCAGACCATTCAGGGATTCCTGAAGAATGCACAGAATATCGACTGGGCGTTTACGTCAGGCGACGCCGAGTCAGTGCTCGTCACTAACTTCCTCGAGTACCCGGTCAATCCGAGCGTGGTGACGTCATTTACCCAGCCGTTCCACAAAGCAGTGGGAGCGTACTCACCCGAACTGCTTCGTTCTTCGTTCTGGCTTTGGAGACGGTCGAGGATTCTTGAAAATTTCATCCCAGTGCCCGACAACCTTCGTTTGGCTCTCATGCGAGGTTTCGCAATTGGTCGAATTCTTGGAACTATGACTGCCTCACCCACAAGCCAAAATCAGATATCGACAGAGAAAGGAGTTTTCGATTTTCCGCCGAATCTGCTGACGGAGACAGACAAGAACAATATCCTTCCAAGCCTGCTGGAGGCGATGATTCTGGTGTTCGCCGACGCTACGACGAAGGGCAAAGCTGCATTTCAGGCGTACGGTGCACTTTGTGAATACGGAACAGGTGGAGGAACAGCCGCGGGATTTGAAATTGATGGAGTAGCAGCCAAGGTGCTCAAGACGGGGGAATATGGAAACGTCAAGGTCCTTGATGCAGCTCGTGCCGAGACGATGAAGGGTGATCTGGCCGCTCGCTTCCAATCGGCGTACCAGTATCTGACTGCGAACATCAATCGCTACGATGCGATTTCTTCTCGCCCGATGCATCCGCACAGCTGGCGCGACAAGAGTGGCGCAGTTGATCCAGTTGACACCTTGACTCGCGAATTGCTGTCAGATCTTCGAAAGAGCCATGTATTTGTTCGCGAAGCTCTAGAGCGATACGAGAATTTACTCAAGGGCCTTGATACTGGAGATGTTGCGTGAGAAATCGTTTGGTACTACTTATTGGCGATTTCTCGGACTCTGAAAGAGAAAGTGCGGCACTACTTGCTGAGTGGTCGTCTGCCGGATTGCTTGGTACCGTCGCATGGACGAGCGTCGGTTCAAAGAATCCAGCGAATCCGACAACTTCGCTCAGTGAGCAGGGCAGTATTCAAGAGGTCCCACTCTTTGAATTGCTGACTTCGCGTATTTGGTCACAGGTTTCTGTGATAGGTATCCGCCAGGCCGTGCTTGCTTCGTTAACTGATGAGAGGTACGAGAGCGAAGCCGAATTGTTGAAACTAGTACAAGATGCATTTTTGGCTCATAAGGAACTTGAGTTTCAGTCGTTTACGGTTTCGATTGCTGAGACTCGTGGCTTGGTGCATCAGGCTTTTCTCCCATTATGGAATGTGCATATCTTGCACGAACCAATCGTTAGAACGGATCGTGCTGTGGCATCACAGCCCATGCAAGACGAACACCGACACCAGCTGGTGCTATTGCTTGCGCTATCGCAAGCTGGTGGCTTTATCTGGCAGGTTGGCGCACTTGCACCCGAAATGATCGATCCGATTGCAGAAACGCATCGAGCAGTGAGAGTTGGTCGGGCGTATCTGAGGGTCGTCAGCGCGGGTCGGCTCACGGATGAGGTGTTGGCGGGTGCCTTTCCAAAGTCGGGCCCATGGTCAATCCCGACCGATGTGCCGCATGCGCTGGCTGTGCCACCAGGCACTTCGGTGCCTGACTCGCTCGTAAGCAACCTCGTTTCGCGTGGCAAGTTCGGATTTAAGCCATGGACTGAGCCGGGACGAGAGCGGGCCAAGAACTTGAATATATGGGAAGGACTAAAGCTCTTTGCTCGAGAGTTTGGCGCCGCGCTTCGAAGCATCCCGGTGTCGCTGGTCGACAAAGTGAAACGTGATGTTGAAGATTTCGTGCAGAAGGTCACATTCGGCGAAAACGCCAATGTACTACTCAGATTCGATCCAAGGAAAGACGACCTCAATTCAGGAGATGCGCTTGAAGTCATTAAGAATCTCCAGCTCGGTGCGACAGTCGATCCAATTGGTGACGCTGACCCCTGGGAAGTACTTCAGAGAGTTTCATTGGGTGCGGTTGACGGCGGTCGATTTCCTGATGGCGTAGCGCCACCAGCCAGCGGTTCGAATCGTCTTATCTACACTGACCCTGTCTCGATTGGTCCGGCTCCGGATGACCCTGCATTTCAAGTGACGCCTTTTGAGATAGCTCTATTGAACCTAAAGGACTCTCAGCATCTCATAGGTCCAATGGCGGTGGCAGACGCAATCACTCTGAAGACGCACTTAGAAGCCAGCAGATTGGAGCTCGCGGTTAAGCCGGTGGAACCGAGTGTTAGGAGAGAGGACTCCGGTGCCGCAGGCAAATCCTCGGCTTCTAAAGCCCCGGTTAAGACGACCAAGAAACTTGGGCGCTTTAGGCGATGGCGCCTTAGGCGCAAGGAGCGTCGTGACTCGAGGAAAGCTGCGAGAAGATTGAAGAGGCAGTTGAAGAAGAATCCCCAGACTGAGCTATCTACGTCAGTATCTAACCTAGGTCTGGACACAAAGAAGGGGGAGTTGCTGGTGCCTGGTCAGCCCGGCGGCGTTGTATCTGCGCCTCAGAATGACCCCAATTCTTTGCATGTCTCGGCCGGGACCGCGACTCAAAGTGTCGCGAGCGAGGCTCTCACGACCCCTCAAGGAACTGAAAGTCAGGAAGACGAATCCAATCGTCACTCGCCATCACACCCACGATTTGACTCGCGTGAGTACACACCAATTGGAGTTTTTTATCAGGGATCAAGGCCAGAACTGTTGGAGGAATATTCTGAAGCTAACCGAATCTATGCTTCTGCTAGCGCTTCGTATGCCTCAGTGGGCGGTCGCTATTCGAGTGATAAGACCTGCGATCACTGTGGAACGTCTTTTGACCACGGATTTGTGTACCTCCACGAACCTTCAAAAAAGCTAGTGCATGTTGGGAACGTTTGTGCACGAAAGACATTGCCTGTGCCTGCCGATGTGGATCTCATTGCAACGAGATTGGCAGACCTTGAGAAACGTTTTGCAGAGTGGCTCGGAAGACGCTCAACATCTCTCCTCTGGCGAGTCGGGGACGCGATAGTGACAGGATTGGTAGTGGCGCGCCGCGACCTCGCAAAGTGTCTTGAAGTTCTTGCCGCACGACCGGTACTTGAGGGCGCGTCAACGGAAGCGAGGATCAAATTCGGTAAGTGGACGCGCCGCGGAGTTTTGTCCGTAGTTCTAGTTATTGCAGCGGCTTTAGCAAGTGTCATATTGACACCCATACCACTCCTACTCGCAGTGTTGATCGTCACGATCTACTTCAGCGGATTCATCATTCGTATGATTTTTATGGCTCGCGATATCGTCCGCGCACAGTACAAGCTTCGATTGGCGCTTGATGAACATGAGCGGTCGTACCTACGTGCACGACATGATGTAGAGGAGGTGGTTCGGTTGTCGGCCGTAGGTGATCAGTTCCATGACTGGCAAATTGTCATCCGAGAGTTGGTGCACCTTCCGTTTGGTAAGGAAATCGGATTTGCTACTGCTCGAATTGGAATTGACGAAGTCACGCGGCCCCCAGCGATGGTTCTTGGTAAGTCTCGGCCCGATGAGAAACAAAAGATGCAGCTCTTCCTGCAGGCTCGTCGTCAGACGATTCATGCCGGTTGGCTAGTTGAAATCCTTGACATATTGAAGGACGAGTGGAAGAACGACTATCAGAATGCGCGATTGACTACTCCTGCGGATAATATTCTTCCTGAAGCTGATCTTGCCCCGTCAGGCAGCGTGGTCGGTAAACGTCCCCTATCAGAGAACGATGTTTACTACCCGCGAACAGACTTTAGATCTCGTGTTACAGCCGGAGATCTGCAGCGCGAATTAGTGGCCCGTAAGGCTGAGCAAGTTGCCGTTGATTTGCGTCAAACCGCTCTCGGTCGATTGTTGGCAAGGGTCGAAGTGACTGGTCTTGGTGCGGCGCTCAGTGGACAAACGGTAGAAGAGTTTCTTGCCGGGCTCGCGCTTGACGCTGAAGACAGAGTTGCATTTCCAGCTGACTTGATTTCTGACAAATATCCTAGCTATCGCTTGTTTGAGCCCCAGATCACTTTGCCCGCACCCGGCACCCTAAATGCCGAAAGTGGTCAAATTCAGGTCGAGCCAGGTGTTGAACTCACAGCGGCAGCCTGGAGAGTCGAATTGTCGGCGCCACTTGATCCGTTGGAAATTCTTCGTGGATTTGAAGAAAAAAATGATGGTCCCTTCGAGAAGCTAACTAACGACGCTCCTTCTCCAGTCTGAAGTGTTTACCGGACTTCTAACCTTCATTGCAATTTTCGGCATGGCGGTTGTCTGGATCCTAGGCTGGATGGGTCTTTCGGTTGTAGTTGGCTCCTTCTTTGATTTGCCTTTACGTACGGTCTCTTTGGTTGGTGCGACGCTTGGACCACTTGGATTCATCGTCACAATAATGATCGGAGTTCTTGAGTCGCGAAGTAGTGGTGATGAGACATCCGTGATCTCAGTCGATCAACAGACAACAAGCTTCGGTTTTGAAGACCCTTTTTCCATATGAAGGGCAAAAGATCTATATGAACACCGAAAGTCAGATTCAGCCACGACTCTTGTTGCCCGTTGCACTTGCTGCACTGGTGCTGTGGGGAAGCTCGCTGCCATGGATCACAGTAAGAACATTTAGTGGCAATGAGCGTGTCTACAATCTGACAGACCTACGAGGGGGTGTGGCTATCGTCATGACGATCGCGCTTGTGGTGCTCGTTGGCGGGACTATTGGCATCTTTAAGCGACTCACGGGAATGACCATCATGAGTCTTGGGGTTGCCGCACTTGGGTGGATGGCCGCTATCTCGGGGATACTTCTGACACTGCTCTGGTCACTGATTCCGTCAATCAACGTGGCTGGGCTCGACCTAGCGAAAGCAACGCTGGGTCAGGGCAGTGGCGTCGTAATCACTGTTGTCGCGAGTCTCTCTTTGGCGTTTATGGTCGTGAGGCAACTTGAGCCGTTTAAAACGTATGCACCCTCGACTGATATCCCAGCGCTTCCATTCATGGTACTCGTGCCATTATTGGCAATTGCCGTATGCATGCACTCTGAGTGGCTAAGGCTGGGAACCGAGGGGTCGGCCGTCCAAGCCCAGGTTGCGGGTGATGCTCTTTATGGAAGCGGATTGGTGGTACTGGCCCTTTGGCTTGCGGTAGGGCTCTGGATTGGTGCTCTCATGGTGAATCGATCGATAATGGTTTCAATTGCGAGCGGGCTCACTGTCGTCGTTTCAATAGTTGTTGGAATGTATGCGGGGTTTCTCTGGGCTGGTGGCCGACTTCTTGACTGGCTCGTACCGGCCAAGCTCGAAAAGTGGACTGCGGTGTCAATAGAGCCACAACTTTACGTTGTTCTTGTGGGTACGGTGATCTCTTTCGTCATGTCAATAATTGGATTATTCTCGAAGATGCAGAATTTAAAGATCACCCTAGGCGCACGAACGCCAGGTTCTGTCCGGTTCTACTACTCCGACGTCTTGGGCGCTGGTCTGATCCTTGCAATTCTTGTGAGTACGGTCGTTCGGGTGAGGTAGTTTTGGTTGCGTTACTCGGTCGTCGAACCTATGGTGCGCTCTTGGCGGGTCATGCTGGGCTCTTGGTGGCCGGGGGTCGAATCGCTGAATCGTATTTGCAAATCGATTGCCCGATTAGGTCACTCATTGGCTGGCAGTGCCCCGGATGTGGATCGACCCGCTGTGTAAGTGCGTTGGGCGTTGGTGATATCGCAACTGGGTTTCGACACAACCCATTGCTAACTGCTGCTATCGGCGGTTCTGCGATGTTCTCACTCGTCGGGTTGCTCTCTCCCTCTCGAGGTCAGCGCCTCCTCATTGCAGTTGAAGCTCGACAGAAGGTCCTTGCTTGGCTTCTGCTCGGAGCAATAGTCATCTTCACTGTCTCTCGAAATATCTCATGAATGAAGCGCCTAAACGAACTATCGGCGTACCAATAATGAGATAGTCTCGCCCCACCATCAACAAGGAGATTTATGAGTTTTCCAAGTCCAGAATTTGATCCACAGATGAATCCCGCACGGCGTGCTGACGCTTCAAAGAAGGTTCCCGCAGGCATCTGCGGCATTCTGCTCGGCGCTGTCGGCGTACACAAGTTCATACTCGGCTATACAAAGGAGGGATTGATTATGCTCCTCTCCACGATCGTGATAGGTCTTGTGACATGCGGTCTTGGTTTCTTTATTGTTGGTCCTATCATGGGTCTCATCGGTCTCATTGAGGGAATCATCTACCTCACGAAGAGCGACGACGAGTTCGCCCAAACTTATGTGATTGGCAAACGCGGCTGGTTCTAACTAAAAGCTGCAGTTGGCATCAATCTCAGTTTGAAGTTCATTCGCGACGAATGCGATGAGTCCTGCTACGACTATAGCGAGATCTGCTGCAACGCTCGGCGAGTGGGCGATTCGAGCCAAGTCGTAGTCGACTGCCTCTAGGCGGTCCACCAACGAATTCAATTCCTCTTGAAGGATTTTGGCAACATCACGAAACTCGCCAGACGTTGACCGCACAATGTCGTCGACAATTGTTTGGACCGCACTCCAGAACTCCGGGCCACGTGCGGCAGTCACATCCGCAAGCTCAAGTTCTGAGACTGCAGTCTGTAAGTCTTGCGCTGAGCTGCAGAAACTCTCTTCATCTGATCTGCATGATGCTGTCGCCGTCGCCAGCGATAGCAGTGCGACGATACTAGCGACAGTTGACCGGTTGACTTTGACAGGCACTGTGCAGTCAAGATTAGTCATGGTGTCAGAGATGGTGCACAAGGTTGCCCAGGAAACCTAGATGCGAGCGAGATTGCTACTCTTGAGTGATGGAAAGCCGCGAGAAGCTCGCCTCAAGCCTGCGGGCACGGCATGGCAAACTGCCACCGATTACGGATGCCGAGGCCGCCAACACCCACGGCTGGGATAAGGAGTCTGCACGACGGCGTATGGAGCGCAATCTGCAGGCACTAGAAGACCTGCAGTATCACCTCTATGCCGATAGTAGTAAGTCGCTACTGATCGTCTTGCAGGGGATTGACGCTGGCGGCAAAGACGGCGCAATTCGCAAAGTGTTCACGGCGTTCAATCCGCAGGGCACCACGGTGACCTCGTTCAAGGTGCCGGCGGGACGTGAGGCCACACACGACTACCTCTGGCGTGTGCACGCCGCCTGCCCGTCGCGGGGCTCGATCTCAGTGTTCAATCGCAGCCACTATGAAGACCTAATCGTGCCGATCGTGCAGAAGAAGCTGCCCCCGCGACGGGTGAAAGAGCGAATGCGGCAAGTCCGTGACTTCGAGCTGATGCTCAGTCAGGAGGGCACCACGATCGTGAAGTTTCTCCTGCACATTTCGCGAGACGAGCAGTGGGAGCGCCTCATGTCGAGGCTGACGAGCCGCACCGCAACTGGAAGTTCAGCATGGGTGATCTCGTCGAGCGCGAGCGTTGGCCGTTGTATGTTTCGGCGTTTAAGAAGATTGTGTCTGAGACCTCGGTCGATCACGCCCCGTGGTATGTGATACCAGCGAACTCGAAGTGGTTCCGTGACCTCGCAATCAGCGAGATTGTGCGCGCCACGATGGAGAGCATGTCGCTTAGGTGGCCCAAGCCATCCATCGAAGTGGATCCAGCGCGCCGAGCGCTGAAAAAGTTGCGTTAGCTCAAGTAAGGCTCGAGGTTTTGATACTGGGGGCATTAACAGTACATTTAGCGAAATCGGGCCTTGCGCCCGCAGAATAACTTGTGTAGAAATAGGTGATGGCAAAAAAGAAGAAGAATCACAATCGGGTTGATAACGACTATTCGGGGCAGTCGTTTATAGATTCTGACTTTTCAAACTCAGATCTTGATGGTGCCGACTTTTCAAGTTGCAGTTTGACCGGCATTGACTTTTCTAATGCCGACCTGACCCAGGGTAATTTTCAGAATGCGTCGATGACTGGATGTGATTTTTCGAACGCAAATTTGTGTGAAGCAGACTTTCAAAATAGTTCTCTCACTGGTTGCGATTTCAGCGATTCTGATGTCGATGGTGCCAATTTTGACGGTGTGTCAATGACTGGATGTGATTTTTCGAATGTTGATTTTGAGCAAGCAATTGGTTTGGAGTTTTTGGCAGAAACATTTGAGGACAGCGGTCAATCCTTCAGCTTTGTTGCATCGGATTCAATTGGTGACAACGTATTTTTCGGTGACCAGGTCGGAGGGGATGACCGGAGTATTGGCAAAGGAAATAGAGGATCTATTTTCTCGGGGAATATATCGACTGAAAATTCGATCGTTGGTTCACGCGGATCGATGAGCATCCGATCGGTAAACGGTTCTTCTATAACTGATCTTGGGTGGGTACGAATCACATCGGACGGCGGTGGTTCTGGGGTGAGTTCATTTGGCGGTTTGCGCTCGAATCGTGGTCAATACTTAGACACTCGTGGCGCGGATATCTCAATTGGGAATGGGGTTTTGCGGGTAGAAGTAATTGGGGCTGGTCGGTTAAGGTGCTCAATTCGCGACGTGAGTAATCATCTGAGCGGGGAGATCAATGAGCAGATTCTTGAGGCCGGTCAAAATATTGACATCATCGGAGATTATAGATTGAACATAGAAAACCGCTATACAAAATAGATTTATGAATTCTGGCAAGTAGTTGTCGCATGTCATCGCCCGAAAAAGCAATTGAGAGATTGAAATTGTTGTTGATGCGATATCAGCGTGGTAATGGAAATTTTCTAGAGCAAACCTCTAGAACTGGTTCAAGTTGGGCAAAGTATAAAGGCGGTAATTTTCCAGAGGAAATTAGTCGTACACAGTTACTTAAGGATGCGGCCAATCAAAATGTAAAATTAGACGAGTTATTTGTCCGAGTTATGGCTTGGGGCTTTGGTCCCGCTGGCTATGCCCGTTACAGAACTATTCGAATACTTGATGAGGTTGAGGCAGTAGACGGGCGAACAATAGACAGTTGGATGAAAAGTCTCAGATCGGCATCGCTAAAGAGTGAAATGGATGGCTTTAAGTTTCTTGGTAGCACAGACGGAAAAATCAACTTTCTAGGTCCTGCATTTGCAACTAAGTCTCTTTACTTTCTCTCGCCTGAAGGAAAGCGCGCACCAATACTTGATTCTGTTGTTGTCTCATGGTTACGGCGCTACCAAATCGCGACAGAGAAGGAGCCGATTAGTCTCGAATTCGCGAAGCCTGAAGGTTACAAACGATACATAGAGTTTGTTGATGACGCACTCAAAGAACTCCGTGAGTCGTTAGGCCAAAGGAATGAAAACGATCGAGGGTTTATCGAGTATTTGATCTTCCAAGATCAGCGTGCTTATCAGTCAGACCTCAGTCTTGAGAAGTGGATGCGTCGGACCGAGTTTTCGATTGACAGAACTAGT
>Ga0194121_10012192_pt1 | contig 10072 bp, 9 predicted proteins | sample TA2MahCa50mmetaG_FD_148609 | JGI IMG/M metagenome (GOLD analysis project Ga0194121, IMG submission 148609) | Freshwater microbial communities from Lake Tanganyika, Tanzania - TA2015020 Mahale Deep Cast 50m | ecosystem: Environmental > Aquatic > Freshwater > Lake | place: Tanzania: Lake...
CCACCTCCTGCGTCAGCGCATGCTGAAAAGTGTACATCGGGTCGGTATGCGTCGGCAGCTCGTACAAAAACTCGGCGTGCTGGAGTTGGTGCAGAGCCTGGGCGAGGTCCGTATCGGACAGCCCAGCGACTACCTGTAACAGCGGTATGGAGACGTCTGTCCCAATGACTGCGGCGTACTGCAGGAGGTGCTTCGCAGTGGGCGATAAGCGATCCAGCCGGGCCAGGATGACCGCCTCAATCGTGGCGGGCACAGAGAGCACCGGGTCCTCCAAGTGCTGTTCCAGCACCACACGCCTGAGCTCTTCTAGGAAAAAGGGATTCCCTTCCGCTTTCTCCACAAGTTGCTGGGCCAGTTGGGCAGAGTGGGCTCCTTTGGGCAGCGCTGCCTCGACGATCTGCGTACTCTCATGCGCAGGCAAGCGCTCGAGCATGATGGAGGTCACATACGATTTGTCCAGCCATGCTGGCCGCGCCCGTGGTCTTACTGCACAGAATATCCCCAGGCGCGGCCCGTTCCTGGAGCGTGCTGGCGACGCCTATCACATGTCCCACAGCCGTGCTGGCCATCGTAGCAGCCTCCGCCGAAGCCCGGTCAACGACCATGCGTCCCGTGTGAATCCCCATGCGCAGTACCAGAGCGCCAGGAGCGCGCTGTCGGCCATCTGGACGACTTGCGAGACGTCGCAAGCCTGTGGCAACGCGCAAGGCCCGGCGGGCGTCATCTTCCTGAGCGGCTGGTATCCCGAACATAATGACAAGCCGATTCCCCATGATGGGGCACTGGTATCCATGATATTCTTGGATCAGGTCTTTCGAGAGCTGTGCAAGTCTGGTGAGCTGACCGTGCAACGCATCCAGTGCAAGTGACGTCCCTTCGGCAGAGGTCGTGACTACCCCGCAACACAGGACGGTCACCCATTTATGTTCAGCAGCATCCTCTGCCAAGCGGACAGACCCTGCCGCACTCGCTGCGGTAGGAAGTCTGGACGCTTCTGGGAAGCGCGGTGTCTGGGCGTCAGAAGCGCCCACGTGCGTAGCAGCCGGGAGCACATCTTCCAGGGGGGTGCCATCGGGGGCTTCCAACGTCGCCACGAAACGATACCCATAGGCGCGCCGGGTCTTGATAATACGCTGGTCGTGTCCTGTATCACCCACACATGCACGAACCGTCCGCATGCAGCTATCCAGCGTGGCTCTGCTGATGGTAATGGCCTGCCAGACCCAGGCTTTGAGTTCTTCTTGCTTTACCAAGCGATCGTGATGTTCGATAAGGTAACATAGGATATCGAACACCCTCGGGGACAATTCCTGCAGCGCACCGTCCCGGGTCAGGGTACGGCATTCAGTGTCTAGCACACATTGTGCGAAGTGATAAATCACGCCTCACCTTTTCCCTGCTTCCTCTTGCAGATCATGGCGTCGGCCTGCAACATGTTCCCTGCTAGCATGGAGTGTGAAGATTTTTCATATAATAGCACTCTAGCAGAGACCACGCGAGCATAACCAGGTAGTTTCACGGAGGCGTGTCACCGTGGAAAACTGCTGGCAGAAAATGATACCAGGCTGTACGATTGCTGCACGCCTGCCCTGCCCCTGACGTGGGGTCGTGGGCAGCGCTGATTATGGCTTGCAAGCACTGTGAGAATGGCCCATGCGACACCACCGTTGGCTGAAAATGCGCGAGACGTTGCTCAAGACCGAGCCAGATGCCGGCCAAACGCTTCTGCGCCGCCTGCCGTGTACGGCTCTGCATGCCTGGCTTGCCCATCATGCCTGGGAGGCGGCCCGAGAACATTTCCGTGGTGCCGCCCTGGCCACGGACAGCGAGTATGAAGCGCATCAAGACTGGGTGCTCACCCAGGAGGACACTGCACGGGTGTACGAGATGGTCACGGGGGAATTCTGGCAGGTCCGTGCTGCCTGCGCCTGTTTGGCGCACCGGGTGGCGCGGGAATACCACCTGATTTTTGCCGCGCTCACCGGCGCACCACTCGATGACACTGCAGAGGACGCTTAACGCCATTCGTGCTTGGGATAGCGCTTCTGGAGCGCTTTCTTGAGGGTGGGATACGTCTGACGCCAGAAGCCCGTCAGATCTTGTGTCACCTGGACTGGGCGCTGATTCGGTGCGAGAATTTCGATGACGAGCGCTATCTGGCCCAGGGCGATACTGGGGGTGTGCTCCAGGCCATAGAGATCCTGGATACGCGCGGACAACACCGGGGGCGTCTCTGCGTCATAACGCACCCGCGCACTGCGCCCACTGGGGAGTGGTACACGCTCTGGCACATACGCCTCGAGCAGCGCCTCTTGCGCGGGTGTGAGCCAGTGTTTGAGCACGGGCCACACCGGCTGGTCTTCAATATCGCGAGCGCTAACGCTGCCCAGGCAGAGCTGCTGCAAGAGCAGCAGGCGCTCGGCTTCGGCAATACCTGGCAACCCCAGTTCCGGACAGCAGCGCACCAGTGTGTTCAAGCGACAGATCCACTGTTCAATGGCCGGTGTCCACTGTTTGAGCGTGATACGCCCGGCAAGGACGGCGCGCGCCAATAAGTCCGCAGCCGTCTCTGCAGGGGGAGTGCCCGCCAGTTTCGTACGCAGCACCAGGTCACGGAAGCACTGGCAGTGCTTACTGACGACGCGTTTGCTTGCTGCGTCAAACGTCACTTCAACACGCTCATGACAGGCGGCGGGGAATAAGGAGGCCAACCAGGATTCCTCCACGGCGGTGGCCAGGCGTAACAGGACCTGCAGTTCTCCCTGGCTATGCTCCACTTCGTCAATTTCCGCCGCCACAATGAGCCGACTACGCCGCACCACGCTGTCACGCGCCAGCTCACCGCGCCGCCCGTGCACCAAGTCGCAGTGCAGGGTGCCAGCATCCCGCCGCAGGGCGAACTGATCGATAAACGCTGTCAGAATACACTGCCGGATACTTTCCTGGCTGGCACCACGTTCGTTGATGGTGAGCCCTTGCTCTGTGGCCACGCGGAGAAACTGCTCGTAGAGTGGGGTCACCTGACGCGCAGCGCCGGCGTGGATGCCCAGACGCTGGCAGGCATCGAGCCGGAAGCCGTGCTGCTGGGCATAGCGCCAGGCCAGGATGAGGCGGAAGAAATCCGAGTCGGCGTGCTCCCCCAGGAGGTCATCACGGGCCGTCTCGACGTGTTTCGGCGGCCGTCGGATGAGCACTGGTGGGGCCTGGGTGAGGGCGGCAATCAGCGCCGCTTCGCGCGTGCAGCCATAGGTTTCGCCGGCCATCAGCATGCGCGCATAGCGTGGATGCACGGGAAACGAGACCATGCGCTGTCCCAGCGGCGTAATCTGGCCCGTGCTCGCGTCTACTGCCCCCAGGTCGTGCAACAGGTGTTCAGCCCGCACGATGGCTGGCTCTGCTGGCGCTTCGAGCCAGGGGAAGGTCCGCAGATCGGTCACCCCCTGGGCCTGCAGGAGCAAAAAAATCTCTGCGAGGTCAATACGCCGAATTTCCGGCACGTCCTGGGGGGCGCGTCCCCGGTGTTCCGCTTCCGTCCACAGGCGTACACAGCGTCCAGGGGCGGTACGCCCGGCCCGGCCGGTGCGTTGCTCGGCCGCGGCCTGGCTGATCGGTTCGATGTACAGCGTGTTGATACCCCGGTGCGGATCAAAGCGGGCAACGCGCGCCAAACCCGCATCAATGACGGCCACCACGCCGTCAATGGTAATAGAGGTTTCGGCCACGTTTGTCGCCACCACGATCTTGCGCCTCGTGCCTGGCCGCACCGCGCGGTCTTGCTCTGCCGGCGGCAACTCCCCATACAGCGGCAGCAATGTCCAGCCGCGGGCACTGGCGAGGTCACCAATGGCGTCAATGGTCCGCATGATTTCATAGGCCCCGGGCATAAAGACCAGGACATCGCCGTCTATCCCAGTACGAAGGAGCTGGTCACACGCCTCCGCTGCGGTATCCCAGATCGGCTGACGGCGCGGGTCCACGGGCCGTGGGAGATAATCGATGGTCACCGGATACTGGCGTCCCTCGGCCGTCAGCACCGGAGCTGGGGCCAGGTAGTCGTGGACCAGGTGCGTGTCAAGCGTGGCCGACATCACCAGCAATTGCAGATCGGGGCGGATAGTCTCCTGGAGCATACGGGCACGGGCCAGGGTAATGTCGCCGTACACGTGACGTTCGTGAAATTCATCGAACAAGATGGCTGACACCCCGGTAAGCTCTGGGGAGGTGAGCAGGCGGCGCAGTAAGATGCCTTCCGTGACGTAGAGAATACGCGTGGCCGCAGAGGTTTTGCCGTCCAGACGCACCTGGTAGCCCACTTCATCCCCCAGCGCACCACCGCGCTCCTCCGCTACGCGTGTCGCGAGGAGACGGGCGGCCAGGCGTCGCGGTTGGAGCACCGCCACGCTCCCGTCGCCCAGCACGCCACGGTCGCGCAGGATCTGGGGCACCTGGGTAGACTTCCCAGAGCCAGTAGGGGCGGTGAGGAGCACGCGCGCGTGCGCCATACACGCCTCCACCAAACGGTCTGCAATGCTATAAATCGGCAAGTCGGTCGGTGCCATGCTCATACGGCGTCCTTCAGCTGCGCCAGCGTAAGGTCACGGGGCCTTGCAGGGGATGCTCGATCTCCCCACCGTGCTGGCGGGCCGCCAGGTAGGCGGCCTTGAGACGAAAGTACCAGCGGGCCGGCATATCCGCATCTCCAAACAGCATCATGGCTGGCTCCGCGCGCAGCCCCATGGCCTGGCGTTCCATGGCCCGCTTATCCTGTTGCAGAAACATCCGGGCAAACGCCTGCACGAGCACGCCAAACAGCGGCACCCAGCGAAAGCAGTTCCACGCCGCACAGAAGTCAATGCGGCACTCGTGATCTGTGAGCGGCGTCACCGTCGCCCGCGAGGAAAACCACCAGTGCCCGGCCTCAACGAGCTCCAGGCGGAGATTCGGCAAGAGGAAGTCAATAGTCGTCGTCACTGGCGCGCCCCCTAGCCCGAGGAGTTTATAGGGCGCGCTGTTGCGCGACGGACTGTGGGCGCGCATACGAAAGCCCATGGGCAGAGGCTCAAACACTTTGGTTTTTTCGTGCATGCTCCCCCGCGTGCGCCACCAGACGCTCTGGTGTACGAAGGGACCATGCGCCGGGTCCATCAGGCCGACAATGCCATTGTCAATCGTGCACGTCAGGGTGGTCGAGATATACAAGCGTCGATACGGCTCAGACCGCACTGGCAGGGTGGGCACCTCTGGCAGAGTCGCCGGGAGCTCGTGCCGTTCTGGCACATACACCCACACATAGCCGTCTTGCTCCCGGGTCGGATACGTGCGCACCCGAATTTTATCGGTCTGTACAGGGGCGTCCTCGACCAGTGCCGGGATGTGTTGGCAGCGGCCGGCCAGGTCAAACTGCCAGCCGTGATACGGGCATTCCACGCAGGTGCCGTCAAAACGGCCAAAGGACAGCGGCATGGCGCGGTGTGGGCAGAGGTCGCGCAACGCGGCAACGTGGCCAGTGTGATCGCGACAAATGAGCAGTGGCACACCTAGCAGGGTCTGCGCCCGCATCTGGCCTGGACGGACCGCACGCGACTGCAGGGCGGGATACCAGAAACCCAGTAACGGTGCGCTGGGATCGACCTGTGTTGCCATAGATGGCCGAGAGGCACTCACGGTACACACCCTTTCTTCCACAGCACGGCACGTGCATGGCTTCGATGTCTGCACTTTGACTCTGCCACGGTTGCTTGTTAGGCTCATATAAGATCACCATCGACTGTACGACCCCGCCAGGGGGGAGGATGTATGAAAATTCGCGATCTCTTTCGCACCGAGCCGCAGACCTTTTCTTTTGAGTTTTTTCCTCCGAAGACCTCACAAGAGGTTGACGAGCTTCTTGAGCGTATCGGTGTGCTCAAAGCGCTCGGCCCCAGCTTTATGTCTGTCACCTACGGGGCTGGTGGTTCGACGCGCCGCAACACGTTTGATCTGGTGTGTCGCTGCCAGGAGGCCCTGGGCATCGCGGCCATGGCTCACCTGACCTGCGTGGGCCATAGCCAGACAGAGCTCAGAGAGATTTTGCGCGAGCTGCAATGTCGCGGCGTGGATAACCTCATGTGCTTACGCGGGGATCCACCTCGCGGGCAGGACAATTTTACGCCAGCGCCCGATGGCTTTGCCCATGCCCACGAATTAGTCACCCTGGCACGCACGCTCGGCGATTTTAGCATTGGCGTCGCGGGCTACCCCGAGACCCATCCTGAATGTGCCGACCCTCAGCGCGATCTTGAGCATCTCCACGCCAAAGTCGCCTGCGGCGCTGATTTTATCACGACGCAACTGTTTTTCGACAACCGCGATTACTTTGCCTTCTGTGCACGGGCCCGCCAGCGCGGTATCCAGGCCAGAATCATCCCGGGGATTATGCCGATTACCAACTACCGCCAGATTGTCCGTTTTACCACCATGTGTGGCGCCAGCCTCCCCGAGGCATTACGCCAGCGCCTGGAACCCGTGGCCGACGATCCGCACGCCGTGCTGGAGATTGGCGTAGACTGGGCCTGGCGGCAATGCGAAGAATTATTGGCGCAAGGTGCCCCTGGTATTCATTTTTATACCCTCAACCGTTCACTCGCGACGCAGCGCATTTTTGCCCAGCTCCAGACCAGCAGTGTGGCAAACTTGCTCCCAACGGGCGGGGTATCCGCCCCGCCGGCGCCCGAGGGGCACTCACCCGGAACGGTATTGTAGCGCACGGGCCAGGGGGCTGAACAACTGAAAACCACCCCGGTGGCCCTCTTGGTAACTTTATGAAAAAAGTTGAAGATATTTTTCATTATATTTTCATCTTGATGATCATGTGGGGATAGCATCAGCAAAGACAAATTAAGCATCCTGGGCGCTCTTAGGTTATACTCTGAACGTCTGCTGCTAGATATTGGCTCCTTGTGGAACCTGACAATCCTCCGCACAAGCCTAGTAGGGCACAGAGTGTAGACGGCGAGGAACTTCTTTGTATGAAGCACATGGCTGAAGCCTCCAGGGTGCATCTCAACTGCCATCGAGAAGGTGTGGTTGTTTGTCCGTATTGCGGGCACGAAAAAATGCTCAATATGGCGCATTATCGGCATTATATTGGTGGCAAGTCCCTCAAAGGGCGGTGCAAAAGATGCTGTGGTTCTTTTCTTGTGACCTTTGATTATCGCCAACATGTGCGTATCCCAGTTGACTTCGCTGGACAATTAGTGCACAGTGCACGCCAGAAGAGCAGCGAAAATATCCTGATCACCTCCCTCTCGGTCGCCGGCGTGGGATTTGTCGTGGGTGAAGCGTCCAGGCTCACCTGCAACACGGTGATCGAGATTCGTTTTCGACTGGATGATGTGAGCAAATCGCTCATTCACGAGCCTGTGCAGGTGCGGCGGATTCAGGGGACGTTTGTGGGGGCGGAATACTGCCGTGATGAATATCGGCACGCCTTAGATTTTTATGTCATGCGTCCGCACGGGGCGCATGACTGGGCCCAGCCGGTGTAGAGGAGAGAGCATGCCACCGCAGCTCATTGGCGTTGCAGTACGTGGTGACACGACACAGGAGGTGTTGGCGCGCATTGAACAGGCGGAACACCTCGGCGTCCATGCCGCCTGGATGACGACGGGTGGGGCCCGTCTCGATAGTATCACGATCTTTGCCGCGGCAGCCCTGCGTACCCAGCGCATTCGTCTGGGGACATCGATTGTGCCCACCTTTCCACGGCATCCCGTGGTGATGGTGCAGCAAACGCAGGTCGTCGCACACCTGGCGCCAGGGCGTTTTCGCCTCGGGGTGGGGCCGAGTCATCGTCCAACTATCGAGGCCATGGGGATTCCGTTTACCGCGCCGCTCGGGCATTTGCGTGAGTATGTGCAGATTCTCAAAGCCCTGCTGCAGCAGGGTCGTGTCGATCTCGACGGGACATATTATACAGCCCACGAGGCGATCCCGGCGCCTCTGGATGTTCCGGTCATGGCCTCCGCCCTCCAGCGCGGCTCTTTTGAGCTCTGTGGTGCAGAAGCCGATGGGGCGATTAGCTGGATCTGCCCTGGGGTGTATTTACGCGATGTCGCCCTCCCGGCCATGCAGGCTGGCGCCGCACGCGCTGGCCGTCCTGTCCCGCCGCTCATTGCCCATGCGCCCGTCTGTGTGCACGACAATGCCGAGGAAGCGCGTGCGGCCGTGCGTGAGCAGATCCAGAATCCTCGTCTCCCCTTTTACCGTCAGATGCTGGTCGCAGCAGGCTTTCCTGAAGCCACCGATGGCACCTGGAGTGACGCCATGATTGATGCCGTCGTCTTGTGGGGCAATGAAGCCCAGGTGCGGGAACGGCTGTATACGTTGTTCGCGTATGGAGCCACAGAAGTGCTGGCCTCTCCGGTGCTGGCGGGGCGTGACCGCGGGGCTTCGCTCGATCGCACTATGCATCTGCTGGGTCAGACAGCGCAGTCCCTTGCAGGAGCCTAACCATGCCACAACAGCATCAAGATCTCATTGTGGACCAGTTTACGCGTCAGGCTACCCCCTTTTCCACGGCTGGTACCATCGCCAATGAAGACGCTCTGCGGCTCTTAATGACCTGGGCTGGAGCTGGCCCGGACGATACGCTGCTGGACGTGGGCTGTGGTGGTGGGCTGGTGGTGTGCGCTTTCGCCGAGGTTGTCCGCCATGCTACAGGCATTGACCTGACTCCGGCCATGCTCGATCACGCCCGGGCTCTGGCGACCCGTAAGGGGCTGACAAACGTGACCTGGGATCAAGGAAACGTGCTGCCCTTACCCTATCCGGACGCCTCGTTTACTCTTGTGACAGCCCGGTTTACCTTCCACCATTTTCTTGATCCGCTGGGGGTTTTACGAGAAATGCGGCGTGTCTGCGTGCCTGGAGGCTGTGTACTGGTGGCCGATACGGACGCCTCGCTCGATCCCGCCAAAGCCGCAGAATTTAATCGTATGGAAATGCTGCGTGATCCCTCGCATGTACGGGCCATGCCGGCTGGGGAACTGCAGGAGCTGTTCCGCGCCAGTGGCCTTGGTGAGCCGCGTATGACTTCCTACGAACTGCGCGATACCCTGGACAATTTGTTAAAGCGTTCGTTTCCCAATCCTGGGGACGATGTGCGCATCCGCGAGATGTTTGCAGCGTCGTTAGTCGATGATCGCCTGGGTATTCCGCTGCGGCGCGAGGGCGAAACCATGCACTATGCGTACCCGGTAGCGGTGCTGGCAGCGCAGAGGAACTGAGGCATCGATATCTACTGCCAGGATGCCCCATGTCGGCTTGGGGGGCCTATTGTCCTGTTGATGGGGCGCTGGCCGTTGGAGGGGTGGTGTGGCCATTGGTGAGTTGCCAGACCGGAGCGCTTTGGGCGAGTTGTATCCCTTCAGGCGTCACCCAATGCCCGGCCACTACAGGCGCTGCCATCATGCCAATTTGCCCCAAGAGCGCTGCCCGACGGGTGGCCTGTGCCACATCACGGTGGCCCACGCCCCATGAGACTTCGACTGCAAGGTATAACGTATGACCATCCTGTGGGTGTCTACCACGTACGACCATGTCGACCGCCGCAAGCTCATCCGCCTCGCTCGTTGAGAGTAATCCCTGTTCAAGGGCATCGTCAATGAGCGCTCCTAACTCATCGTCCGTCAGCACATGCGGGCGGCGGACAATCTGACGGAAGTAGTGCTGGCCTTTCGTGCGGTACTGCGCTTCCAGATTGTAGCCTTTCAACGTGCCGATATCATCGGCAAGCGTTCCCATGCGGGCTTCGGTTTGCTGCTGTGCCGTAGCCAGCGCTGCCATGTGGGCTTCGGTCTGTTTCTGCGCCACCGCCAGCTCGGCCATCTGCTCGGTCAGCGCACTCACGCGAGCTTCCGTCTGCTGCTGCGCCACGGCCAGCCCGGCCACTTGCTCGGTCAGCGCACTCAGACGCACCTCGGTCCGGTGTTGGGCCAATAGTGTCCGGCTCAATTTTTGCGTGGCGGTGGAGCTTTCCGCTTCAAGCGGTCAATATGCGCGACCAATTCCGCTTCTGTGGCCCAGCCACTGA
>Ga0194121_10012193_pt1 | contig 10071 bp, 10 predicted proteins | sample TA2MahCa50mmetaG_FD_148609 | JGI IMG/M metagenome (GOLD analysis project Ga0194121, IMG submission 148609) | Freshwater microbial communities from Lake Tanganyika, Tanzania - TA2015020 Mahale Deep Cast 50m | ecosystem: Environmental > Aquatic > Freshwater > Lake | place: Tanzania: Lake...
ACGCAGCGGTATGGGCATCGTCACGGCGAACCTCCTCAGTTCGCCACAATGAGCCAGACTTTCGCCCTCTTCGGGATCCCCCGCTTGGCCCTCAACGAGTCAATGTCAACACAGGCCAGTATTAGATTGTACACCAACCGCCTCATGGTGGAGAACGTCCGGCTCTACGAGGCCTTTGGCTACGCGACCTTCGCGGTGAAGCCGCATCCGCACCGCGCGGCCTCGTGGGTCGTGCACATGGAGAAGGCGGTCACCTGAGCCGCACGACGTGCGCGTCGACGCGGTGGCGCACGGTGAAGCGTTCGGGCGCGATGCATTCCAGCAGCGCCACGTACTCGCGATCGAACACGGCGACTTGGTCGTCGGGCAGCGAGGCGCCCACGCCGCGGCACGCGCGCACCCGCCCGCGCCATCTCTCGCGGGTGAAGGGCACGTCCACGTCGTAGGCGACCATGCCGACGAACGCGAGGCCAGCCGCCCATTCAGGCACGGTCGGCACCTGACCGTCGGAATGGGCGCTCGACCAAGTGGGGTTGAAGCGCAGCACCAGCGCCTCCATGGCCGCCGCGATGGGATCGTCGGCGAGCCAGGAGAAGTGGCTGGTGGCGATCAGGCCGCTGAGCACCAGGACTCGGCTGAGTTCCGCCAGCACGTGCGGCTTGTAGAAGTAGAGCCAGCACTGGTTGGCCGTGGCGGCGTCGAACGCCGCGGGCGCGAACGGTGTCGTCTCGGCCGGTGCCACATCGAAGGCGATGTCGAGGCCCTGCTCAGCGGCCGGCCGGCGTGCCTCGGCGATCTGGTTCTCGGCGATGTCGATGCCGGTGGCGCGCACGCCAAGCCGGGCGAACCCGCGCGCCATCACGCCCGTGCCGGTGCCGAGGTCGAGCACACGCTGACCCAGTAGCCCCACACCATACATCGCCAGCTGCTCGAACAGGCTGTCGGGCGGGCCCGGGCGGTGCGTGGCGTAGTCCGTGCTGGTGCGGCCCCAGTCGAACGGCCGGCCCTGGTCGATCACGTTGTCGTGGTGCATGGCACGCGCCTCGGCCCGTAGAGGCGGGTCCCAGACCTGCCCCTAAAGGATTCGATTCGCGCTGACATCAAGCGAGGGCCCTGCGCGTCTCCTCCTCGATCTTGGCGAGGAACTGCTGGGTGGTCATCCAGCTCTGGTTGGGACCGATGAGCAGGGCCAGGTCCTTGGTCATGGACCCGCCCTCGACGCAGTCGACGCACACCTTCTCGATGGTCGCGGCGAACGTCTTGAGCGCCTCGTTGCCGTCGAGCTTGGCGCGGTGGTCCAGAGCGCGCGTCCAGGCGAAGATTGAGGCGGTCGGGTTGGTCGACGTCTCCTTGCCCTTCTGGTGCTCGCGGAAGTGGCGCGTCACTGTGCCGTGCGCCGCCTCGGCCTCGACCACCTTGCCGTCGGGCGTGACCAGCATCGAGGCCATCAGGCCGAGCGAGCCGAAGCCCTGGGCCACCGTGTCGGACTGCACGTCGCCGTCGTAGTTCTTGCACGCCCAAACGAATGCGCCCGACCACTTGAGCGCCGAGGCGACCATGTCGTCGATCAGGCGGTGCTCGTAGGTGATGCCGGCGGCCTTGAAGCGGTCCTTGAACTCCTTGTCGTAGACCTCCTGGAAGATGTCCTTGAAACGCCCGTCGTACTTTTTGAGGATCGTGTTCTTCGACGAGAAGTAGACCGGCCAGCCCTTCATCAGACCGTAGTTGAGCGAGGCACGGGCGAAGCCGCGAATCGACTCGTCCACGTTGTACATGGCCAGCGCCACGCCGGCCTCCTTGAACGCGTAGACCTCGTGCTCGATGGCCTGGCCGCCGCCGTCGGGCTCGAAGCGGATCTTCAGCTTGCCCTTGCCGGGCACGACCATGTCGGTGGCGCGGTACTGGTCGCCGAAGGCGTGACGGCCGATGACGATAGGCTTGGTCCAGCCGGGCACCAGGCGGGGCACGTTCTTGCAGATGATCGGCTCGCGGAACACGGTGCCGTCCAGGATGTTGCGGATCGTGCCGTTGGGCGACTTCCACATCTGCTTGAGGTTGAACTCCTTCACGCGCGCCTCGTCGGGCGTGATGGTCGCGCACTTCACGCCGACGCCGTGCTTCAGGATCGCGTTGGCCGCGTCGACCGTGACCTTGTCCGCGGTCTTGTCGCGGTTCTCGATGCCCAGGTCGTAGTATTCCAGGTTGATGTCGAGGAAGGGCAGGATCAGCCTTTCCTTGATGAAGGCCCAGATAATGCGCGTCATCTCGTCGCCGTCGAGCTCGACGACCGGGTTCTTCACCTTGATCTTCGCCATGGGCCCCTCCTCGCGTGACGCTGGACCATAGCATCGCCGGCATGCCGGCTCCACCCGACGGGGTGGGGGTTGCTAGTCCGGAAGCCCGGCCTTGGCCAGGGTGGCGAGTTCGCGCTCGAGCACACCCGGCGTCCGCGTGAAGTGAAGCGCGCGGAACATGGCGAGCGAGGCTGCGGGGACGGCGGAACGGATCTTCTCGACCGTTCTCTTCGCCTCGTCCAGCCGGCTGAGTTCCACCTGGCTCGCCAAAAGGAAAGCCATGGAGTAGGTCGGCGACGGCGTGGGGTTGGTGATGGCCGCCGCGATGGCCCGCTCGTGGTCGCCGGTCGCGAAGTAGGCCCAGCTCAAGTAGGTGTAGCCCCAATCGGCGAACGGCCATTCGGGCGTCAAGCCCTGGAGCGACGCGATCGTTTCCTCGGGTCGCCCCGCCACCAACAGCACATACGAGAGCTCGACGCGCGCGCCGTAGTCGCTGCCGAAAATCTGCAGCGCCTTCTCGCGCTCGCGGAGGGCCTGCTCGATGTCCTTCATGTAGTTCAGTGACAGTTCGGACAACAAGGCATGGCCGACACCGATCGCGAGCGTCGTCGCCGTCGCGTCCGGCACGGCTTCTTGCCCGAGCCGGTAAGCCGCTTCGAAATCCGCATTGACGTCGGCGTTCAACCCCTCGACGGCGCGTTGCAGGTAGCCGTAGCCCAGGCGGGCCCGAAGCAGCGACGAATCCGGGGGTCGCTCGAGGCCCTCGGTCAGCAGCGCGATCGCCCGCTCGATCTCGTGCTGGTTGAGCAGATCCTGTCCGCGCAGCGAGTAGTCATACTCGCCCAGGTGCTTCTCGTCCTTCGCCCAGGCCTCGTCATACTGCCTCTGGTCGATCAGACCACCAGTACCTGCGAGTTCCGTGACGATCCGCTCGATCACGTCGTCCTGAACGGCGATCGCGTCGCCGACCGTGCTGTCGAAATGCTCGGCCCACACGTGGCTGCCGTCCAAGGCGTCGATGAGCTGGGCGACGTCCCTGGTCGTGCCGTCGCCGCTCTGGACGCTGCCCTCCAGGATGTAACGCGCGCCGATCTCCCGGCCGATGGCGCGGATGTCGGCCGCCTCGCCCTTGTAGGCGTCGGTCGTGGTGCGCGCGATCGCGCGTACCAGGGGAGAGCGGGCGAAGCGCGCGATCAGCCCCTCGGTCATGCCCTCGGCGAGGGGATCGAGCGCGGGATCGCCGCTGAGGTTGGCAAGGGGAAGCACCGCGACGGCCGGCGGGCCGCTCGTCGATTCCGGCGTGCCCGATGCGAACCAAGCGGCCACGGCAGCCGCGATGATGAAGAGGACGATGGCCAGCACACCGACCAGACCATGTCGTGCGGGTCGTCGCCGACGAGGCATGGAGCCCCTCGACGCCGTGCCCACATCCTCCGGCGTCACGCGGTAGGCGCGCACCGGCTCGGCGATGTTCTTGACGCTGTGCTCGCCAAGGTCGACGAAGGCGTAGGGCAGCTTGCCCTTCACCTGGTCGTGAATCCCCTGGCTGACCGTGACGCTGCCCAGCTCGGCGAGCTTCTCCAACCGGGCCGCGATGTTGACACCGTCGCCGTGGATGGTGTCGCCGTCCGCGATGATGTCGCCGAGGTTGATGTCCATGCGGAAGTCGATGCGCCAGTCCCCGGGCAGCCCCGCGTTGCGCGCGGCGAGGCCGGCTTGCACTTCGACCGCGCACCGCACCGCCTCGACGGCGCTGGCGAACTCGACGAGCAGGCTGTCGCCCGCCGACCCCACCACGCGGCCGTTGTATCGGGCGATCGCGGGATCGATGACCTCGGTGCGGAGCGCGTTGAAGTGCGCGAGCGTGCCGGCGTTGTCCGACGCCATGAGGCGCGAGTAGCCGGCGACATCCGCCACCAGGATCGCCGCCAGGCGGCGCGTGACCTGGTTCACGGCTCCGCCTCCGGTCATCGGGTCAAGGGCGACACGCTATCACCCGCGATCCTCGGGCTCCACGGCGGCCCGGCGCCGGACTTCGCCGGGGTGGCTCAGAGATCGGGCGGGCGACGAAGCGCCATGCCCTTCCAGCGCGGCCGGGCGATCGTCTCGGCGAAGTCCACGAAGTTGATATTGAACGCGATCGAGACGCGCAGGCCCTGTGCCCTGCTCGGCTTGACCGAGTGGGTGATCCAGGTCGGGAACATGACCACGTTGCCCGTGGCGACCTTGACGTCCTGCTGGCGCCGGTTGAAGTCGTTTTCGCTGTCGTAGACCGGCTCGATGATGTCGCGCTGGGGCCTGGGGTCGTGGAAGGTGATCGAGTCGCCGCCTTCGGGCGCGCTCAGGTAGTAGACGCCGCTCAGGTAGTTGTTGACGTGGTGGTGCGGCATGTGGGCCGAGCCCGGCTCGCCGAAGTTGGCCCAACAGCCCGTAATGGCGAAGTGCCGCTCGTGCACGTCCAGATCGGCGAGCGCGCGCCGCGTCGCGCCCTCGAGTACGGCGACGAGGGGCGCCAGCGCCGCGTAACGGTGCAGCGTCTGATCGGTCTGCTGGGTGCGAAAGACGCCGGCCTTGGGCGGGCGCGGGCCCGTGAGCTCGTCGATGGCGGCCAATGTGTCACGGTTGAGCGGGCCGTAGGTTTCGGGCGGCAGGGCGAAGACCCAGACGAGGGTGGGCAGAACGGCGACGGTGCTCGTGTCGACGAACACGGCTAGACCCACTTCATGGCGGCCGGCGGGTGCGGCATGTGGTCCGCCGGCTCGATGCGGACCCAGGCGGTGGAGTTCTGCGCCCGGTTCAGCCGCTCGACCAGGTGGACCAGGGTGAAGCGCCGCGTCGCCACCAGGTCGACCAGCAGGCGGCGCGTCGCCACGTCGGCGCGCTGCATCCAGCGCCACGGCACCTTGCCGCGGTTGAGCCGCTCGACCAGCGTCTCGAGGAACAGGTAGCCGACCGCGCTGGTCGACGCCGAATCGACGAACAGCGACAGGCACGGCGCGGCGTGCGGCAGGACGTAGTAGAGCGTGTCGAGGATCGGCTCGGGCGTGTGGTTGATGTCGAGGAACACCATGTCGATCGGTTCGGCCAGGAACGGCCAGCGCGCCGACGTGAAGTCGACGTCCACACCGAGATCGAGCCGCTCGTGCAGGAATGTCAGATGTCCGCCTACGCCGAGCGACTTGGTCATGGCACTGACGAAGCCGGGATAGTCGAGCGCGCCCACATCGGGGGACCCGAGACCCGCCACGCCGCGCAGAGGCGCGATGGCCTGGGCGAGCTTCGCGCGGTCCTGCCAGTGGCTGCCGTCATCGATGGTCCAGATGCGGCCGGCGCCGTTCTCCTTCAGCGCCTGAGCGATCATGGACGCACTGACGCCGAGGCCCGTGCCGAGTTCAAGCACGTTGCGCGGCCGCTCGCGCCGCGCCAGCGCGTAGAGCAGGAGCGAGATGGTCTCGCTGCCGTAGACCGGCCCGATGCGGTTGCGCACCTCCGTCAGCAGCGCCATGGCCGTCGCGTCGGCGGGGTGACTCGATTCCTGGGCTTTCTGGCGGGGCGTGGCGGACACGAGCGGAATCCTGGCTGGGTCGGGGCAACGTGCCAGAGATCGCCGACCCCTTCAAGGAAGCCCCGCGTTGTCGGGGGCCGAGGTAGCATCCCGACGTCAACAGGGAGGTGGGACATGGCGAGCGGGCGTCTGGACGGCAAGGTGATCGTTGTGACGGGCGGCACGGCCGGCATCGGCCGGCGCATGGTCGAGCGCTTCGCGGCCGAGGGCGCGCGGGTCGTGTTCACCGGCCGGCGGGCGGAACTCGGCCAGGCCGTGGCGGCGGCGACCGGCGCCACGTTCCTGCCGGCCGACGCGGGCGAGGAGGCCGATGCCGCGCGCACGATCCGGGCTGCGGTCGATATCCACGGCCGGCTCGACGGGCTGGTCAACAACGCCGGCGCGCCGGGTCCCGTAGGGCGCATCGAGACGATTCTGCTGGAGCGCTACGACCAGACCATGGCGGTGCACGTGCGCGGCGCGCTGGCGCACATTAAGCATGTGGCGCCCGTCATGCGCGCGCAGGGCTCGGGCTCGATCGTCAACATCGGGTCCGTCGCGGCGCACCGGGCGAACTATTCATCGTCGGTCGTCTACGCCATCGCCAAGGCGGCCGTGGTGCACTTGACGCGCTGCGCGGCCATGGAACTGGGCGAGGACCGCGTGCGCGTGAACTCGATCTCGCCCGGCGCGATCGTCACCGGCATCTTCGGCAAGGCCATGGGCCTGGACCCCGGGGAGGCGGACGCGAAGACCGAGCCGTTAAAGGCGGCGTTCACCAAGCTTCAGGCCGTACCGCGCGCGGGCCTGCCCGACGACATCGCCGCCGCCGCCGTGTTCCTGCTCAGCGACGAGGGCTCGTTCGTCAACGGCGCGGACATCGTCGTCGACGGCGGCATGATCTGGGGCCACCGCTACTCCGAGGTCTCGGCCGGCGGGCATATCTGGAAGACCCTGTTCGATCAGTAGGGCGAACGCGGTGCGGGTTCCTGCATCCCGCTACTCCCACTCGTTGCTGGTCTTGGCGGGTGGCGGCTTGCCGATCCGGTTGACCACCGGTGGCACGGCGCGCAGGTAGGCGACGATGGCGTCGAGGTCGGAGTCCGTCAGGTGCTTGAACCCTTCACCCGCCTCGGCCATGGCGCCGCCGACGAAATCGCCGTCGGGCAGCATGCCGCGCGCGAGCACGCTGCGGATCGCCGAGTCGCTCCAGGCGCCGATACCGGTTTCGGGGTCGGGGGTGATGTTAGGCACGCCGCCGCCCTCGGGCCCTGCCGTCGTACCGGCGAGCCACAAATCGCGATCGAGCCCACCCAGCATGTCGCGCGGCGTGTGGCATTCGCCGCAGTGGGCGACGGACCCGACCAGATAAGCACCGCGGTTCCACGCCGCGTCGCGGTCCGGGTCGGGCACGAAGGGGCCGGACTCGAAGTTCAGGAACTTCCACGCACCGACCATGAAGCGCCACGCGAAGGGCAGGTCGAGCTCGTGATCCTCGTTCGATCGGGATACCGCCGGCAGCGTGAACAGGTAGGCCTTGAGGTCGAGCAGGTCCTGGTCGGTCATGCCCGTGAACGCGGGGTAGGGGAACGCGGGGTAATAGTGTTCGCCGGCGGGCGAGACGCCTTCGCGCATGGCGCGGATGAAGCCGGCGTCGTTCCACGCCCCGATACCGGTTTCCGGATCGGGCGTGATGTTGGGGCTATAGAACGTGCCGAACGGGGTAACGAGCGCGCGGCCCCCGGCCAAGTGCGCACCGTCGTTCTTCACATCGGTGTGGCAACTGCACCCGCCCGACGTGTTGAACACATAGGCGCCGCGTTCGATGGCCGCGGCGTCCGCGTCTTGCGCCCGAGTTTCGCCATGGGTCCCGGTCCAAGCCAGCGCCACGGCCAGCGTTGTCACGACACGACGCACACCCGAAGCAAGATGGTCAAGGACCATGGGTCACACTACCTCAATGGAACCGGAAGCGGGGCGGACAGACCGCCCACCCCGCTCCATGTCCAGTCCAGCGACCCGGCTGCGCGCGCTACTGCTGGGGCACCCGGAACGGCTTGTGGCAGCCGCCGCACGCATCGCCCACCTTGTCGGCGGCCGCGCCGATCGCCGCCATGTCGCCGCCTTCGGTCGCGGCCACCAGCTCGGCCGCGGCGGTCTGCAGCGCCTTACCGGCCTCCTCGAACTTGGCCCAGTCGGTCCAGATCTCGGGCTTCGACCGGCTGTCGCCGACCGCCGAGCCTTCAGGGAACACGTCGAGCAACTGGAGGCTCGCCTCGTGCAGGATCCTGGCGCTGCTGGCCAAGTGCTGCGAGTACGACGCCTTGCCTTGCAAGACCGCGAAAACGTTGCTGATTCCCGAGGCCAGCGCACCCATGACGTGCTTGCGGTAGGCCAGCACCTCGTTCGGGTCGTCGGCGGCCTGAGCGACACCCAGCATGGCGACGCTGGCCGTGGCGGCGGCGAGAAGCGCGGTGCGAAGACGAATCATTCGCGTAACCCTCCCTCGATCAATGGCGCCGCATGTCCGGCGACCCGATGGAACCATAGCATCGGCTCGCGACAACAACGTTCACAAGTTGGCGATCATCCTTCGCCTTTTCGTCGCTTCCCGGGCCGTGTATCTATGTAGCCACGATGACAAGGAAATCCAGACCGCCCGGCCCGGCGGGGCGCTCGCCCTTCGGTCTTGGTGTCATCGCCGCGGCGGCGGTGGTCGCCGTGGCCTTGCTCGCCTGGCAGGGGGGCGATGAGATGCCCACGACCGAACCCCTGGTCGATGGCGCCGATGCGCCCGCCGTGCCCGCGGACACCACCAAACAGAACGCGGCCGCGGCGACCGCCGAGGCCGACGCCGCGGAGCCGACGTTCGACGTCGTGATCGTGACCGCGGAAGGCGAGACGGTCGTCGCCGGTCGCGCCGAGCCCGGCGCCGAAGTCCAGGTCCAGGCGGACGGCGAGACGGTGGCGACCGCCACGGCGGACGAGCACGGCGAATTCGTCGTGGTGCCGGAACAGCCGCTGGGGTCCGGGACGCAGACCCTGACGCTGCTGGCCGATACCGCGACCGCCGAGCCGGTCGAGTCGGCCCAGTCGGTGGTCGTCGACGTTCCGGGCGACGGCACCGGCGAAGCCGGGACAATGGTGGCCGAGGTCAGCGTCGACGCGGCCGAACCGACCAGCGTGGTTCAGAACGCCGGGGTCGGGCTGGCGGGCGCCGGCGATCTCGTGCTCGACGCGATTGACCTGACCGACCTGGGCGATCTGGCGGTGTCGGGTCGAGCGACGCCGGGCGCGCAGGTCCTGGTGTACGTGGACGGGCAACTGATCGCCGACGCGCGTGCCGACGACGCCGGCCATTGGGGACTTGCTCGTGCCGTCGCGATCGCCGATCCGACCGCCGCCCACGAGGTGCGCGTCGATATGGTCGACGGCGCTGGCACGGTGATCGACCGCGTCGCCTCGGCGTTCGTCGGTTCGGACCTGTTCGTGCCGCCGCCTGAATCGGACGTGGTCGTCATCCGCCCGGGCCACACGCTTTGGCACATCGCACGCCGAACCTACGGCGGCGGCATCAAGTACACCCTGATCTACCGGGCCAATCAGGACAAGATCAGCGACCCGGATCTGATCTATCCCGGGCAGGTCTTCGTGCTGCCCGCCGATCCGGAGGGTTGATTGGCGCGCCCGGGCGCTCGCTCACGGTTCACGTGCCCTTCGCACTTCGGAAGCGCGGGGGCCGGAAAATGGTCGTGGCGCCTGAAGGTGCGACCTGGAGCGCGCCGCGCCTACGGGTGGACAGCACCATGGTCAAAGCGATCGCCCGTGGATTCCGCTGGCGCAAGCTCCTGGAGATTGGTGTCTACAGCACGGTCGAGGAGATCGCCGCCGCTGAGCGGATCAATCCTTCCTACGTCAGCCGGGTCCTGCGGCTGACCCTACTGGCGCCCGAGATCGTTGAAGCGGTTCTCGACGGGCGGCAGCCGGCGGAGATGACGTTGGCGGTGCTGATTGTCCGTCGTCAGGATAAGTGGGACAGCCGGGGCGGTCTTGTAGCGGAGGCTCTGGCTCATTTTGGTTGATGTTAAGCGGCTTGCCGCTGGTGGTCCAGGCGGCGGTTGTGGATGGTCATCTCCTTGATCGCTTTCCTCCTGGCGGTGATGGCCTGGCCGCGCCCGAAGTAGACATCGGCGGGCGTGAGGTTGCCGGGGCTTTCGTGATAGCGCCGGTGGT
>Ga0194121_10012198_pt1 | contig 10068 bp, 9 predicted proteins | sample TA2MahCa50mmetaG_FD_148609 | JGI IMG/M metagenome (GOLD analysis project Ga0194121, IMG submission 148609) | Freshwater microbial communities from Lake Tanganyika, Tanzania - TA2015020 Mahale Deep Cast 50m | ecosystem: Environmental > Aquatic > Freshwater > Lake | place: Tanzania: Lake...
TTTAACAACGTGGACCTGGCCATGGCACACGACCTGGGGCTCACCGTGGTACGGGTCCCGGCCTATGCCCCAGTGGCGGTAGCAGAACACACAAGCTCGGGTACCTGGGGATCGACGTCTATGAAGAGGAAGCGGATCTGTTCTTCGAGGATTTGTCCGAGGAGGTCATTCAGGATGACGTCTTCGCCCGCCTCCTGACCTTCCCCAATGTGCTGATCACCGGTCACCAGGGCTTTTTCACCGCCGAGGCGCTGTACAATATCGCCGAGACGGCCCTGGCCGATCTCACCGCGTTTGAGCGTGGAGTGGGCACGATGCATGCGGTGTCCGTGCAAAAGTTGGCCTGACCAGAGGAGCCCGGTGCGCGATGCCTACCCCGCATGCGGGTGGGTGCTCGTACCCCACTCAACAGAAAGGGAGCCCCATGCAGACCCTGCTCGGACATCACTGGCATCACCTGGCGGGTGAGGAGGTCCTGGCGCTGTTGGACACCCCGCCGCAGCGCGGCCTGGATCGGTTTGCCGTGCAACACCGTCAAGCCCAGTACGGCCCCAACGTCGTCACGGCCACGCGGGGCACTAGCTCCCTCGTGCGGTGGCTACGCCAATTCCACAACCCGCTGCTCTACATGCTCCTCGCCTCGAGCGTGGTCACCGCGCTGCTGCAAGATCTGGTGGATGCCACCGCCATCTTCGGGGTGGTGCTGGTGAATGCGATCATCGGGTACCTGCAAGAGACGAAAGCGGCCAAGGCCATCGAGGCGCTGGCGCAGACGATGGTCACCGAAGCCACCGTCCGGCGCGCCGGACAGACGGTGCGCCTGGCGGCGACCGCCCTGGTGCCGGGCGATCTGGTGCTCCTCGAGGCGGGCAACAAAGTGCCTGCGGATCTGCGCCTCCTGCGCACGCGCGAGCTGCAGATTGCCGAGGCCGCGCTGACGGGTGAGTCCGCCCCGGTGCCCAAAGCGGCCGACGTCCTGCTGCCGCCCGAGACCGTCATGGCCGACTGCGCGAACATGGCCTATGCCTCGACCCTGGTCACCTCGGGGCAGGGCATGGGTGTGGTCGTGGCCACGGGCAACGCCACGGAAGTGGGGCGCATCTCGCACCTTATCGCTACCGCGACCGACGTGCAGACCCCTCTTACCCGCAAGATCACCCACTTTAGCCACGTGCTGTTGTATGCCATTCTGGCGCTGGCGGCGCTGACGTTTGGGGTGGGGCTTGGGCGCGGCCAGGCCGTCATCGACACCTTGATAGCCGCGATCGCGCTGGCCGTGGCGGCCATCCCCGAGGGGCTGCCAGCGGCCGTGACGGTGACCCTGGCGATCGGCGTGGCGCGCATGGCCCGACGTCGGGCCATTATCCGCCGCCTGCCGGCCGTGGAAGCCCTGGGTAGCACGACCGTCATCTGCTCGGACAAGACCGGCACCCTGACCCAGAACCAGATGACCGTGCAGCAGATCGCCGCCGGGGGGACTTGCTATGCGGTGACCGGCCTGGGGTATGCCCCGGCAGGGCAGATCCTGGCGCAGGGCCAGCCGGTCGAGGCGCTGTCCGTGGCACTGCGGGCCTGCCTCCAGGCCGGCCTGCTGTGCAACGACAGTCAACTCCTGGCGCAGGAGGGCCGCTGGGAGGTGCAGGGCGATCCGACCGAGGGGGCCTTGCTCGTGTCCGCCCACAAAGCGGGCCTGGTGCCGGAGGCGCTGTGCCCGCCCCTGCCCCGGCTCGATGCCGTCCCGTTCGCGTCACAACACCAGTACATGGCGACGCTCCACGATGCCGGGGCGGAGCAGCCGCGACGCGTCTATGTGAAGGGCGCCCTCGAAACGATCCTGGCCAAATGCGCCCTGGCCCTTGGGGCCTCAGGGCAGACGATTCCGCTGGAGGTCGAGCAGATCCACCTGACCGCGGGCCAGATGGCCGACTAGGGCCTGCGCGTGCTCGCCCTCGCGCAGGGCATCTTGCCTCCTGGGACGAGGCATCTGACACCCGCCGACGTGGCCGCCGGCTTGACCTTCCTCGGCCTGCAAGGGATGAACGACCCGCCGCGCGCCGAGGCAGTGGCTTCGGTCCGCGCCTGTCAGCGCGCCGGGATTCGCGTCAAGATGATCACCGGCGACCACGTCCTCACCGCCGCGGCCATCGCCCGGCAGATTGGTCTCGACGGCACGTCTGACCCCGCCGCGCGAGTGCTCACGGGCACGGCGATGGCCGCCCTCTCCGACACCCAACTCATCGAGCAGGCCGCCCAGACCGCGGTGTTTGCCCGCGTGACGCCAGAGCAGAAACTCCGGCTGGTCGAGGCCCTGCAGGCGCAGGGGTACATTGTGGCCATGACCGGTGACGGGGTGAACGACGCGCCGGCCTTGCAGCAGGCCGACATCGGCGTCGCCATGGGCCTCATGGGGACGGATGTGGCCAAGGAAGCGGCCGATATGGTGCTGACCGACGACAACTTTGCCTCGATCGCAGCCGCCGTCGAAGAGGGACGTGGCATCTTCGACAACCTGACCAAGATTATCGCCTGGACGCTCCCGACCAATCTGGGCGAGGGGCTGATCATTCTGACGGCGGTCCTCGGGGGGGTGGCGCTCCCCATCCTGCCAGTCCAGATTCTATGGATCAACATGACCACAGTTGGGGTCCTGGGACTGGTGCTGGCGCTGGAGGCCAAGGAAGCAGACCTCATGCAGCGCCCGCCACGCCCGCCGACCGCGCCCATTTTGACGGGTGCCTTGCAGTGGCGCACCCTGCTGGTCGGAGCGCTGATTTTGGTGGGGGCCTTCGGGCTGTTTGCCTGGGAGCAACGCCTGGGCGCCAGCCTCACCGAGGCACGCACGGTGGCCGTCAATGTGGTGGTGGGCATTGAAATGTGCTATCTCCTCAATTGCCGTTCGCTCTCCCACTCCATGTTCCAGCTTGGCGTGTTCAGCAACCGCTGGCTGCTGGTTAGCTGGCTTGTCATGGCGGCCTTGCAAGGGATGTTCACCTATGCCCCATTCATGCACCAGGTGATGGCCAGCGCCCCCATGAGTCTGGCCTCCTGGGGGCGGGTGCTGGCCGTGAGCAGTCTCGGTTACATCCTCATCGAACTTGAAAAGTTGGCCCGGCGTTGGCCTTCCAGGCGGGGGAGCCAGATACCCCCGCTTTGACCCACGTACACTGATAGGGGGGTGCAGGTGAACCTTCCCATGTGACACAGGAGGAAGCATGATGCAAGAGAAACCCTGGCTGGCGCACTATGACGCGGGAGTTCCCGGGACGCTCGCACCCTATCCACCACGGACACTGCTCGATGACGTCACTGACACGGCTCGACAGTGCCCTAACCATCCAGCCCTCCTCTTCAAAGGCCGGCGCGTGACCTACGACGAGTTGGAGCGCCTGAGCGATGCCTTCGCAGCGGCCCTGGTAGCGTTGGGGGGTACCCCAGGCGACCGCGTCGCACTCCTGTTGCCGAACTGTCCGCAATTCGTCATCGCTGCACTTGGCGCCTGGAAGGCGGATGGTTGTCACACCCCTGAACCCGCTCCTCAGCGCGCCCGAACTGACAACCCTCCTGGCCGAGTGCGAGGCAGAGACCCTGGCGGTACTGACACTCTGCTACGACCAGGCGAAATCTATACAGCCACACACCGCCCTGAAGCGAATCATCGCCACCAGCATCAAGGAATACCTGCCGCTGCGCTTGCGGCTCTTGTTCACGCTCCTACGCGAGCAGCGCGATGGGCACCGCATCCAGCTACACCCCCAGGACTTCTGGTTCGGGGAGCTGCTCACGGCGTATGCCCATGCCCCACGGCCCACGGTGGCGGTCAGCCCCGACGCTCCGGCAGTCATTCTGATGAGCGGTGGGACGACCGGCACCCCCAAAGGCGCTGTAGGTCTCCACCGCAGTCTGGTCGCCGCGGGCCTGCAGATTCATGCCTGGCTCCAGCCGGTGTTAGAGGACTGGCACGACGTCATTCTCCTGCCGCTGCCACTGTTTCATGTCTATGGCCATATCGGTGGGTTGAGTGTCGCCCTGGTGGGACACAATCCGTTGGCGCTCATCCCCAATCCTCGGGACATCACGGATGTCCTGCGCACCATCCGGCAGGTGCGCCCGGCCTTCTTCGGCAGTGTCCCGGCGCTGTTCATCGCCTTGCTCCAGCATCCGGCGGTGCAGGCCGGGAAGGTGGATTTCCGGTCGATCAAATGCTGCTTCTCGGGCGCCGCACCGCTGCTGGCGGAGACCAAGCAGCGCTTCGAAGCCCTGACGAGGGGGCGCATCATTGAGGGGTATTCGTTGACGGAGGCGATGCTCGCCTGTGTCTGCAATCCGGTGCGCGGTCTGAACAAGCTGCGGTCAGTGGGGCTGCCCTTGCCGGATGTGGAGCTCGACATCGTGGACGCCGAGGCTGGGGTGCAGTCCCTCGCCCCTGCAGAGGTGGGCGAAGTGGTCCTACGGGCGCCACAGCTGATGGCCGAGTATTGGCACAACCCCACCGCCACGGCTGCAGCGTTGCGTCGGCGCGATGCCGGGGGCCCCTGGCTGTATACGGGGGATCTGGGGTACCTGGACGCCGACGGCTATCTCTTCCTCGTCGACCGCAAGACGGACCTCATCAAGACCAGTGGCTACCAGGTCTGGCCGCAGGAGATCGAGGAGGTGATTGCCGCCCACCCCACCGTGGCGGAAGTCGGGGTGGCGGGCGTCCCCGATGCCGTGAAAGGCGAGGTGGCCAAAGCCTGGGTGGTGTTGCACCCTGGGGCCTCTACCACCGAAGGCGATATCCGCGCCTTCTGTCGTGAGCACCTGGCGCCGTACAAAGTCCCGGCGTACGTCGAGTTGCGTCCCGCCTTACCCAAGACCCTGCTGGTGGGCAAAGTGCTGCGCCGGCAGCTCGTGGAGGAACACCGCCATGCGCGGGCCAGTGCCTGATCGCCAGGAGGTACACCCCCGCGCAGACCTGGAAGGCGTGCTGCTCACGCTGGTCGCGCAACTGGTGCGTGAGTTACACCCCCGGCAGACCAAGGGAGCGGGTGTCACCCTGGAGAGTACGCTGGAGCGCGACCTCGGGCTGGACAGCCTGGGGCGTGTCGAGCTGCTCGCTCGTGTAGAGCGGGCCTTCGAGGTACGCCTCCCCGCGCAGCTCCTGAGCACGGCGGAAACGGTACGCGACCTGCTGCACGCGGTGCAGAGTGCCACCCTGGTGCGCCCTGAGCGCTGGCTGTGGGCCATCCACACGCACCGGGGTACTATCTCAGGCGCGCCGAACTTTGCCTATGAGCTGTGCGTACGCCGCCTTGAGGACCGTGACCTGACAGGGTTGGACCTTAGTTTCTGGCGTCTCGCCTTGAACGGGGACGAGCCTGTGAGTCCAGATACCATCAGACGCTTCAGCGAGCGTTTTGCGCTGTACGGGTTTCGGCCCGAGGCCATGACCCCGGTCTATGGCCTGTCCGTGGTACCCGTGTCCTGCTGCGCGCAGACCAGTGGCGCCTACGCCGCAGTGCGGTACGCCTGACCATCGGGGCCCCACTGATGCCGCAGGGGCCAACGTGGACGGCAGCGCTGACGCTGCGCGAACAAGCCCGTGCGCATATCTTGCGCTATGCGGGCGAGCCCGACCTGGAGCCGGTGTGAGCGGCCCACTCGTCTCCACCTGAGGAGGGAGTAAGGGACTACCAGCCGACGGGCTCCCGAGGTGCACAACCGATGGACATCCTGAGCGAGTATGGCAACGACTGTGGCAAGCGCCAGAGACGTCGTGAGCAGGTGGGCTGGTATTTCTATGACTGGGCTAGCTCAGCTTTTTCTACCACGGTGGCCACGGTCTTTCTCGGCCCGTATCTGACCACAGTGGCCACAGCTGCAGCCGATGCCCGTGGCTTTGTCTACCCCCTGGGCGTACCGGTCAGGGCGGGCGCGTTCTTCCCCTACATCGTGTCGCTGTCGGTGCTCCTCCAGGTGGCCCTCCTGCCCATACTTGGTGCGCTCGCCGACTACTCCCACCGCAAAAAAAAACAATGGCTTGTGGTCTGCGCCTATGGTGGAGCCTTGACGACCATGGGGATGTACTTTCTGCATGGAACGCATTACCTGCTCGGCGGTACGCTCTTCCTGCTCGCCAATCTGAGCTTTGGCGCTTCCGTCGTCTTCTACAATGCCTTTTTGCCAGAAATCGCCAGCCCTGCACAGCGTAATGCCGTCTCGTCAATGGGCTGGGCGCTGGGCTATCTGGGTGGCGGGCTCCTCTTAGCACTGAACCTGGGGCTCGTTGCCCACGCGAGCCACCTGGGTTTGACCACCAGTCAGGCGGTGCGCCTTAGCTTGGCCTCGGCCGGTGTGTGGTGGGGGCTCTTCACCTTGCTCCCGCTAGCCAGATTGCGTAACCGGCAGCCCATCCGCCAGCTCACACCGGGTGAACACTATCTTACCGTCGGTTTCCGGCAACTGCGCCACACGCTGCGCCAGGTCTGGCACGCTCCCCACACGCGGCGCTTTCTGGCGGCGTATCTCCTGTACAACGATGGTATCCAGACCGTGATTGCCCTGACCTCACAGTTTGGTCAGGAAGCCCTGGGCGTGCCCATCTCTACCCTGACCACGCTCATTTTACTGGTGCAGTTTGTGGCCTTCTTTGGTGCCCTCCTCTTCAATCGCGTAGCCAAAGCTGTCGGCACCAAGCGGGCTATTGTCATCAGCCTGCTCCTCTGGACTGGCACGGTGGTCTACGCCTATGGCTTTTTGCAGACCATTCCTCAGTTTTTCGTCTTGGGGGCCATTATTGCGCTCGTGCTCGGCGGTAGCCAGGCCCTGAGCCGCTCGCTCTATTCGCTGATGATTCCTCCAGGCCAGGAGGCAGCGTATTACAGCCTGTACGAGGTAAGCGAACGGGGCACTAGTTGGCTGGGCCCACTGTGCTTTGGCCTGGCACTCCAGTTCACTGGCAGCTACCGCCTCGCCATATTGTCGCTCGTGCTCTTCTTCGTGGGGGGCCTGGTCTTGCTCAGCATCGTGAACGTCTGCCAGGCCGTCATAGAAGCTGGCAATGCAGTTCCCCAGGGCTCGGTATGATCGTCTGGCACCGAGAGCGCTCAAGAATGACGGCACAGCACAGGCACCCCCATCAGTCCGGCCTTCTGGGGAAGGGAGCTGCCACCAACCTCTTTATAATTATTTGATAAAGTGCTGCATAACGTTACTCCTTGCGCTGCGCCAGCCCCGAGCCTATGGATTGTCCCACCAGAGAGGCCGGTTGTCCCGTGGCCTCCAGGACGCGCTGCCAGACTTCACCCTGCGGATCGAGTTGCTTCCGACCCGACACCGCCTGGGCAATGGGGAGGTGCGTGAAATGCTGATTCCAATACCCCACCACCATATTCGTGCGGCCCGCCATGCCGGCATGGACGGCGTGCTGCCCGAGGAGGAGGCAATACTCCGCGTCCACCGCATTGGCGGGAATGCCGCGGATGATATAACTCGGATCGATGTATTTGACGCTCGTCTCTTTGTCGCACTGGGCAAAGTAGTGGACGATCTGGTCACGCAGGAAGACCCCGATGTCGTGCAGCCGGAGGTTGCCTGAGGCATCATGCGCGAGGCGCTTGGGATCCTGGAGCAACTCCTGCCCTGCCCCCTCGGCCACCACCACCACAGCATGATGCTTGCGATCCAGCCGGTCCTCTAACGCCTGCAGGAAGCCCCCCTGACCATCAAGGGTGAACGGCACCTCAGGCACCAGACAGAAATTGACATCCGCGTTGGCCAGACTGGCATGCGTGGCAATGAAGCCGGCATGGCGGCCCATGAGTTTCACCAGCCCGATCCCGTTCCAGGCCCCACGGGCTTCGGCATGGGCCGCCACCAGAGCGTTATCAGCTTCCTCCACGGCGGTGGCAAAGCCAAAGCTACGCTCGATCCACAGCAGATCGTTGTCGATAGTCTTCGGGACTCCGATCACCGCGATCGGTAGACGGCGGCGGGTGATTTCCTGATGTAAGGCGGAGCCCCCCCGCAGCGTGCCGTCGCCGCCGATGGCGAACAGGATGCCGACGTTCCACTTGACCAGCGTGTCGACCATGTCCCCCACGTCCTGGGGGCCACGCGATGACCCCAGAAGGGTGCCGCCGTGCTCATGGATAGTCTCCACGACCTCGGGGGTGAGCAGGAGCGGTGCGAAGCCACCGGCGGAGGAGAGACCGGCATAACCGTACCGGAAGCCGACGATGCGCCGCACTCCGTAGGCATAGGTCAGGGTCAACACGATCGAGCGGATGACGTTGTTCTGTCCCGGGCACAGGCCGCCACAAGTGACCACGCCACAGGTGAGCGTTTCCGGGGCGAAGTAAATCTCTGCCCGCGGCCCGGCGATCTCAAAGGTTGGCAGGGTCTGCCCAGCCTTGAGCAAGGGCTCCAGCGTTGCGGTGTGCGCGGAGACGAGCACGCGCTCGGTATCCTCCACAAAGCGTTCCTGATAGCGCTGGAGCGGCGACGGCACGCCACACGCCCCGAGCGTGCTCACCGCCAGGGCGTCGGGTGGGGGGAACAACATACGACACCTCCTCTCTGCCCTCCTCGCTCGCGTGTACCCATGGGAGAGTGAGGAGGGCGCAGTCCCTTAGTAGGCTTAGGCCAGTAGACGGCCCGCCAGTTCGGCCAGGCGACAGGAGTAGCCCCATTCGTTGTCATACCAGGCGAGAATCTTGGCGGTCTTGCCGTTGAGCACCATAGTGGATGGCGCATCCACAATCGAGGAATGGGGATTCCCGACAATATCTACGGAGACGATTTCCTCGTCATTCACTTCGAGGATGCCTTGCAGCGGCGGACGCTGCGACGCCTCCCGCAAACAGGCGTTAATCTCCGGTGCGCTGGTGGCCTTGTCGAGCTGCACCACGATGTCGGTGACCGAGCCGTCAGGGATCGGCACGCGGATGGCCATGCCGTCCACCTTCCCTGCCAGGGCCGGTAATACCAGAGCCGTGGCTTTGGCTGCCCCGGTGCTCGTGGGGATCATCGACAGCGCCCCGGCACGGCCGCGCCGCCGTTTGCGCGTGGGTTTATCCATGATGGACTGGCTGGAGGTGTAGGCGTGCACGGTGGTAATAAAGAGCTGGGCAATGCCAAATTGTTCCTGCAACACTTTCGCCACCGGTGCCAGGGAATTGGTCGTGCACGAGGCCATCGACACCACCTGGTGCTGGGCGCGGTCATACATAGCGTCGTTGACCCCCGGCACGATGGTGGCGTCGACGTCGTCCGAGGGTGCGCTGATCACGACTTTCCGCGCCCCGCCCTGCAGGTGTCCCGAGGCGTCCGCGCGGCCCCGCAACGCCCCCGTGCATTCGATCACGACGTCGACCCCCGCCTGTCCCCAGGGAATCTTGGCCGGGTCACGCTCCGCAGTAAATGGCACGGCGTGGCCATCCACCATGATAGCCTTATCCTCGTGCGTCACCGTACCAGGAAAGCGGCCGTGCACCGAGTCGTACTTGAGCAGATAGGCGAGATCACCGATATGCGCCAGGTCGTTCACGGCCACCACCTCGACGTCCGGCAGGCTCATAGTGCGGCGCAGCACCATGCGTCCAATGCGTCCAAAGCCGTTAATGCCAATGCGACATGCCATACAATGTTCCTTCTTGTGACAAGGTTACCACCTGCAGACGTTCTGGCACGATCAGACGCTCCACACGGCTCACGGTCTGTCGGAGCATGGATTTTTTGCCCAGGAAGGTGCAGTATTGCTTGGGCCTCTCCTCGCCACAACGTGCCCGGATGAATGCTTGGAGCCTTTGTCCATCACCGCCAGCGAGAATAATACCCCAGAGAGGATTCGATACCGTCTGCATGTTTCTACTCCTCACATGCGATACACACAAGACACCGCCGTCCTGTGCAGCCCTACTGTGGCACAGATGGACGCGCCAGACACCGCCGCAACCATTGCTCGCCCCCTACATATCCGGATATCCGACGTGTGACCAGAGAAACCACCTGTCCGCCTGACATGACCATCTGTCCGCCTGACGTGACCATCTGTCCGCACGGTGAAGCGGCCTTGACAACGGCAAAGGG
>Ga0194121_10012209_pt1 | contig 10059 bp, 6 predicted proteins | sample TA2MahCa50mmetaG_FD_148609 | JGI IMG/M metagenome (GOLD analysis project Ga0194121, IMG submission 148609) | Freshwater microbial communities from Lake Tanganyika, Tanzania - TA2015020 Mahale Deep Cast 50m | ecosystem: Environmental > Aquatic > Freshwater > Lake | place: Tanzania: Lake...
GTGGTCACCTCGGTCGGCAGTCGCGGCGACTCGTACGACAACGCCCTCGCCGAGTCGGTGAACGGGCTCGACACGACGGAGCTGGTACGCAGGCAGGGACCGTGGCGCGGGCTCGAGGACCTGGAGTTTGCCACGCTGAACTGGGTCGACTGGTACAACCACCGCCGCCTCTTCAGCGCCCTCGGCTACGTCCCGCCCGCCGAGTACGAGGGAACCACGACCCTGTGCCAGTCCTGGCGGAGGCCGGGACTCAATATCCGAGCCTCCATCAAACCCGGGGCGATTCACTCTCCTCGCTTGTACGCTTCGTTCTTCAGCACCCTGCTAGCCCTTCGCGCTCCGAACACGCGAGCCGGCTCGGGGCGGGCCGCCGCTGCGTCCGTGTCGCCGAGTCACAGCGGATCCGGCGGCGGAGCAGGTCCCGCGAAGCCGGACCGAACAGCCGCGCCCCGCAACCCGGGGCACCCGGCGAGGGGCGCAGCGACTTCCGCGAGCGGGCCCGGTCCAAGGGGCATGCGAAGCGCCTCGTCGATCGCGCCGAGCATGAACACCCGCGCTCCTCGACGCCCCGCGCCGGGATATCGGCGGACGAAGCGCCTTGAAGCGCGCAGCGCCGTGGCCTAGCGTCGCCGCGCACCGCCGCACCGGAGGAGGCCAGAGCGATGCCGGTACTCGACGCCCAGGTCCACGCGTACGAGCGCGACCACCCCGGCCGCCCGTGGGCCGCCGTGCTGCACGGTCCGCCCGAGGTCACCGGAGACCAGATGGTCGCCGCGATGGACGAGGTCGGCGTCGACGGCGCGCTGCTCGTCTCGCCGTTCACGATGTACCGCTTCGACGCCTCGTACGCGCTCGAGGTCTACGCGAAGCACCCGACGCGCTTCCGGCTGATCAAGCCGGTCGACCCGGAGGACCCAGCGGTCGCCGACACGATCGCGGAGTGGGCCGCGACCCCGGGCGCGGTCGCGATCCGCATCATGCTGAACCGCGTCGCGGCGGAGGACCCGGGCGATCCCGGCCTCAACCGCGTGCTCGCGGCCGCCGCCCGGCACGCGCTGCCGGTGAACCTGCTGGCGTGGGGGCGGATCGACCAGGCGCGAGGGCTCGCCGCGCGCCACCCGGACGCGCGCGTGGTGATCGACCACCTGGGGCTGCAGCAGCCGTTCGAGCCGCCCGCGCCGCCGGAGCCGTTCGGGGAGCTTCTGCAGGTGCTCGCGCTCGCGGCGCTGCCGAACGTCGCCATCAAGATCACGGGCGCCTGCACGCTCTCGCACGAGCCGTTCCCGTACCGGGACATCTGGGACCCGCTCGCGCGCATCTTCGACGCGTTCGGCATCGAGCGTTGCATGTGGGGCACCGACTGGACCCGCGCCGCCGGCCTGCTCACCTACCGCGAGGGGGTCGAGGCGTTCCGCGTCACCGACCGTCTCTCCGATGGCGGGCGGGCGGCGCTCATGGGGGGGACGCTGCAGGAGATCTACGGCTGGCGAGACTGAGCCGCGGCGAGTGCGCGGATGGCCGCGGTGAATCCGTCCGCGGTCCAGGCTCAGCGACGAACCTGCCCGGGCCGCGGCGGCTCCGACCGCGGGGAGGCCGCGGGGGTCAGTCGCCCGACGTGATCAGCCGCAGCCGCGGGACCGCCGCGCGATCGCGACCCTCGTCGCGCGTGAGCAGCCCATAGCCGGCCACCGCTGCGTGTGCGCCGATGTAGAACGCGGGGACCCATGTTCCGCCGGCACTGTCCAGCGCGGGGCCGGACTCCATCGCGCTCGCCGCCTCGCCGAATTCCTCCGTCGCCCGCTCGACTTCGCCGGCACGGAGGAGGACTCGCGCACGAGCGAGAGGTACATGCGGCCGAACCATCGGAGTCCCGCCCGCCGTCGCAGCCCGCGAGGCGGCGGAGACCGCCGCCAACCTCATCACCGGCGCCGGCGGCCCCGGCTACGGCGACCGCGACGGCAACGCCACGATCGCCGGCGCCGCGCCGGCGGGGCTCCTCCCGAGCCTCGACGGCACCTTGCCCGGCCTCGCGAGCGCGCTGCGCGGCCCGCCCTGCATCGACGCCGACGTGCTCGGCGGCTCGTGGGACGACCCGCGCGCGCTTGAACGAGGTGCTCTCCCAGATCGCGGCGTGGACCCCGGCCCGCCACACGATGCCGCGCCTCGCGAGCCATCCGATGCGCGTCGTCGGGTGGCTGACGTTCACGCTCGCGAGCCGCTCACTCGACGAGGCCCACGACGACTTTCGCCACGCGCGCATCCACTCCGACATCACGCACGCCGCGCTCGACTGCTGAGTCCCGCGGCGCTCGACCGCTGAGTGCCTGCGCCGCGTCGACGTGGCGCGCGACCGCGACCGCGTGGCCGCCCGCTACCAGGTGTCGACGTACGGCCGCTTCTTCGCCGTCCGTGGCGGCACCGGCGGCAGGCTCTTCAGCCCGCGCACGATCCACGCGCGCGTCTCCGCCGGGTCGATCACGTAGCGCGCGCCCGAGTTGATCGCCCGCGCGTTCTCGTAGCCCTGCGCGACCCTGCGGTCGTACGCCCGCTTGCGCTCCTCCGCGTCCTCGATCGCCGCGAGCTCCCGCCGCGCCGAGAGCTTCACGGCGCCGTCGATGTTCATCCCCGCGAACTCCGCGGTCGGCCACGCGACCGTGAAGAACGGCACCGAGGCGGCGCCGCCGATCATCGCCTGCACGCCGAGCCCGTACGCCTTGCGCACCATCACCCCGAACATCGGCGCCGTGAGGTTCCCGCCGATGTTGAACAGCCGCACCGCGTGCCGCACGAGCGCGGTCCGCTCGTGATCGGGCCCGACCATGATCCCCGGGCAGTCCATGAAGACGACCGTGGGGATGTCGAACGCGTCGCAGAGCTGGAAGAAGCGCGCGCCCTTGTCCGCCCCGGGGCTGTCGACCGCGCCGGCGAGGTGCGCGGGGTTGTTCGCGACCACGCCCATCGGCCGGCCCTCGACGCGGATGAACGCCGTGATCACCCCGATCCCGTAGCTCGGGCGGACCTCGAGCACCGAGCCCTCGTCGGCCAGCGTGCGGATGATCTCCCGCATGTCGTAGGTGCGCACGCGGTTCTCCGGGATGATATGCCGCATCCGGCGCTGATCCGGCGCCGTCCACTCGTCGATCGGTCCCTGGAAGTAGCCGAGGTACTGCTTCGCGGCGGCGACCGCCGCGGCGTCGTCGGGCACCAGGATATCGACGTTGCCGTTGGGCACCTGGAACGACATCCCGCCGAGCTCCTGCGCCGAGTGCGCGCCGAGCCCGCTCGCCTCCACCACGGCGGGGCCGGCGACGCCGAGCGTCGAGCGCTCGGTCGCGATGATCACGTCGCAGCACGCGAGCAGCGCCGCGTTGCCCGCGTAGCAGTCGCCCGTGCTCACACCCACGAGCGGCACGAATCCGCTCAGCCGCGCGAAGTCGACGAAGAGGGAGGAGTCCATCCCGAAGCCCTCGAGGCGCCCGTAGGGCCGCCCCTCGCCCCCGGCGAAGAGCACGATCGGCACGCGGAAGTCGTGCGCCAGCTCGTGCACCGGCTCCTGCCTGTAGTGGCCGTGGGTGTAGGTCGCCAGCTGGTAGTCGTGGTGCACGACCGCGACGCGCGCGCGCGCTTCGCCGACGAGGCGCGCGTTCACGGTGCCGAGGCCCATCACCGTGCCGCCGGCGACGGAGCCGGAGGCGGCCGGGCCGAACTCCCGGAACGACCCTGGGTCGAGGAGGTCCGCGAGGTGCTCGCGCGCGGTGCGGCGGCCGCTCGCGTGCCGCGCGGTGACCGCCTCCTCGTGGGCTGCGTCGAGCGTCGCGGCGACGCGGTCGAACATCTCGCGCAGGTCGCCGCGGATGTGATCGAGGTCGATGCCGGCATCGGCGTCGATCGCGCCGCCCTCGACCTCCATCTCCTGGATGAACACGATCGGGTAGCCCTCGCGCACGACATCGCCGAGCGACATCGAGACGGCCACCACGACGCCGCTGCGCCGCGCGCGGACGTCGTGCTGCAGCTTCATCGCCTCGACGACGGCAACCGCTTGCCCGATGCGCACCTCGTCACCGACGGCGACGCTGATCTCCACGATCGTCCCCTGCATCGGCGCGACGAGCCCGACGGATCCCGGCGGCCCGACCGCGCGCCGCGCCTGCGGCGCCGCGGCCCCGGCGCTGTGGCTGCCCGCGAACCCGCCGGCGGGCGCGACGCGCGGACGAAGCGGGGCACCGGCGCCGACGAGCCGCGCGCGCTGCTCTTCGAGGAAGCGCGTGTGCACGCGCCCGGCGGCGAAGTCGGGGTGGGCGAGGATGCTCTGCAGCAGCGCGATGTTCGTCGCGACGCCCTCGACGCGGAACTCGCCGAGCGCGCGCGACGTGCGCGCGATCGCGTCGTCGAAGCGCGGCGACAGCGAGTGACCTATCACCTTCGCGAGCAGCGGGTCGAAGCGCAGGCTCGTCTCGTAGCCGGCGTAGCCGCAGCCGTCGGTGCGGACGCCGGGGCCGCTCGGCGGCTCGTACGCGCCGAGTGTGCCGCTCGCGGGGCGGACCGAGCCGTCCTCGCGGACCGACTCCAAGTGCACGCGCGCCTGGATTGCGAAGCCCCGCGGCTCGCCGGCGCGCGGGCCGTCGAGGCCGAGCTCGGCGAGCGTGGCGCCCTGCGCGATCCGCAGCTGGGCCTGCACGATGTCGACGCCGGTGACCTCCTCGGTGACGGTGTGCGCGGCATCGAGTCGCGCGTTCGTCCCGATGAAGGCGAACGCGGTGGCTTCAGGCGCTCCGGATCTGCCTGCGCTCGCGTCGACGAGGAACTCGAAGGTGCCCGCGCTGCGGTAGCCGGCGCTGCGCGCCAGGCGCGCGGCCGCGTCGATGATCCGCGCGCGTAGCTCGGGGTCGAGGTGGGGCGCCGGCGCGACCTCGACGAGCTCCTGGAAGGCGCGCTGGGCGCTGCCGTCGCGCTCGCCGAGGTGGACGATCGCACCGTGGGCGTCGCCGAGGATCTGCACCTCGATGTGGCGAGCGCGGGAGACGAGCTCCTCGACGAAGAGCGCGCCGTTGCCGAAGGCGGCGAGAGCCTCGGCGCGGCAGCGCTCGTAGGCGGCGGCGACCTCGTCGGCCCGAGAGACGACCCGCGTGCCGCGCCCGCCACGCCCGGCGACGGCCTTGATGATCATCGCCCGCCCGTCGCCGAGGTCCGCGAGGAACGCCGCCGCCTCCTCGGCAGAGACGGCGCGGTCGAGGCCGCGGAACACGGGCACGTCGGCGGCGACCGCCGCGAGGCGCGCGCGGGCCTTGTCGCCGAACAGCTCGAGCGTCTCCACACGCGGGCCGACGAAGGTGATCCCCGCCTCCTCGCAGCGGCGGGCGAAGTCGGCGCTCTCGGCGAGGAAGCCGGAGCCGGGGTGCACGGCGTCGCAGCCGGCGTCGCGGGCGACGCGGATCAGCTGCTCGACGTCGAGGTAGGCGGCAGTGCCGGCGCCGTCGAGCGTGACGGCTTCGTCGGCCTTGCCGGTGTGCAGCGAGCCCGCGTCGTCCGCGGGTGCGACGGCGACCGTGGGCACGCCCAGCTCCGCCGCCGCCCGCATGATGCGGATGGCGATCTCGCCCCGATTCGCGACCAGCAGCTTCATGCGAGCCCCGAGCTCTCCCTCATCGTCACGCGATGCTGCGGGCACCCGCCCCGACCCCGGTGCCGGCTACCACGTGTCGACGTTCGGCCGCTTCTTCCCGGTGCGCGGCGCGGCCGGCGGCAGGCAGCGCAGCCCCTCCGCGATCCACGCGCGCGTGTCGACGGGGTCGATCACGTCGTCGATCCCGTACTGCGTGCCGCCGGAGTTCACCGCCCGCGCGCGATCGACGAACTCCGCCACGCGCCGCTCGTAGAGCGCCCGCCGCTCGTGCGGGTCGGCGATGCGGTCGAGCTCGTCGCCGAAGGTCAGCCGGATCCGAGCGTCGATGCCCATGTCGGCGAACTCGGCGGTCGGCCAGGCCACCGTGAAGAACGGCTCGAGCGAGCTGCCGCCGGACATCGCGCGCGCGCCCATGCCGTACGCCTTGCGCACGACCACCGCGAACACCGGCGTCGTGAGGTTCGCGCCGGTGACGAGCATGCGTGCCGAGTGCCGCAGCAGCGCCGTGCGCTCGTGCTCCGGCCCGATCATGATCCCGGGGCAGTCGATCAGCGACAGCACCGGCAGGTCGAAGGTGTCGCAGAGCTGGAGGAAGCGCGCCGCCTTGTCCGCGGCGTCGCGGTCGATCGCGCCGGAGAGATGGTGCGGGTTGTTCGCGATGAGGCCCAGCGGACGGCCCTCGACGCGGATGAACGCGGTGATGATCCCGGTCCCGAAGGCCTTGCGGATCTCGAGGATCGAGTCGCGGTCGGCGATCGTCTCGATCACCTCGCGCATGTCGTAGAGCGCGCCGCGGTCCTCGGGCACAACCTGGCTCAGCGGACGCTGGTCGTTGGCCTCCCAGCGGTCGATCGATCCCTGAAAATACGAGAGGTACTTCTTCGCGGTCTCGATCGCCTCCTCGTCGTCCTTCACGAGGATGTCGACGACGCCGTTCGGGACCTGGAACGACATCGGGCCGACCTCCTCGGGCGTGTAGATGCCGAGGCCCCCGCCCTCGATCATCGCTGGCCCGCCGAGCCCGATCGTGGAGTTCTCCGCCGCGATGATCACGTCGCAGGACGCGAGCATCACGGTGTTCCCCGCGAAACAGCGCCCGGAGTTCACCCCGACGAGCGGCACCAGGCCGCTGAGCTGCGAGAGCTTCGTGAACGTGTAGGAGTCGATCGGCACGCCGCCGCCGCCGCGGCCGGCGATGTCGACGGCGGCCGCCGGGTTGCTCGCCCCCGTGCCCTCGGCGCTGCGCACCTCGGGCTCGCCGCCGCTGATGCCGGGGCGGCCGCCCCCGCCCTCGGCGAAGAGGATCAGCGGGAGCCGGTAGCGCCCCGCCAGCTCGTACATCCGGTCCTGCTTGTAGTGGCCGCGGCCGCCCTGGGTGCCGGCGACGACCATGTAGTCGTAGTGCACCACGACCGCGCGCGAGCGCTCCTCGTCGAAGAGGTCGCGGTTCACGTGCCCGATGCCCATGACGAGACCGTCCGCCTGCGTGGTCTCGCGCAGCCACTGCTGCTGCTGCCAGCTCGCTGCGGTGACCAGCGGGCCGTACTCGCGGAAGGTGCCGTCGAAGAGGTGCTCGATGTTCTCGCGCGGGCTGCGCTGCCGGTTCGCGTGGCGCCGAGCGATCTTCTCGGCGCGGAAGGCGTCCTCGGTGAAGGAGCGGCGCTCGTGCAGCAGCGCGAGGTCGCCGCGCGTCGCATCCGGGGCCGCGGGGCTCGCAGCGCGCGGCTCGTGCGTCGCGACCGCAGTGCCGTCGAGGTCCACCGCGGTGACGAACGCGACCGGCTCACCCTCGCGGATGGCGTCGCCGGGGGCGACATGCACGGCGTGCACGACTCCGCCGTGCTCCGCGCGGACGACGTGGTGCAGCTCGAACAGATCGATCGTCGCGACGGGCGCGCCGGCCGCGACGGTGTCGCCCGGGACGACGTCGACCGCGATCACGCTGCCGCCGACCGGGGCGGTGAGCGCGACCGGCCCGGTGGCCGCGGCGCGCGCGTCCGTCTCGGGCTGGCGGGACTTCACCTGCCGGTCGTGCGTGAAGAGCGCGAGCGGGTCCCAGGCGTCCGCGACGCGCGCGCCCGCGTAGCCGTCGCCCGCTGAGCCGTCGCGGCCGCCGCTGCCCGAGGCCGGCGCGACGAGACGACGGTGCGCGCGGCCCGCGCTCACGAGCTGCGCACGCTGCTCGTCGACGAAGCGCGTGTGGACGCGCCCGGCGGCGAAGTCGGGGTGGGCGAGGATGCTCTGGAGCAGCGGGATGTTGGTGGCGACCCCCTCGACGCGGAACTCGCTTAGCGCGCGCGCGGTGCGCGCGATCGCGTCGGCGAGGCGGGGCGACGGCGAGTGCCCGATCACCTTCGCGAGCAGCGAGTCGAAGAGCAGGCTCGTCGTGTAGCCGGCGTAGCCGAAACCGTCGGTGCGCATGCCGGGGCCGGTCGGCGGCTCGTAGGCGGTGAGCGTGCCGCTCTCCGGCAGGATCGAGCCGTCCTCGCGGATCGACTCCATGTTGACGCGCGCCTGGATCGCGAAGCCGCGCGGCTCGCCGATGCGCGGACCGTCGAGGCCGAGCTCGGCGAGCGTGGCCCCCTGCGCGATCCGCAGCTGCGCCTGCACGATGTCGACGCCGGTGACCTCTTCGGTGACCGTGTGCTCGACCTGCAGCCGAGCGTTCGTCTCGATGAACGAGAAGTGCTCACCGCGGTCGTCGCGGGAGACGTCGACGAGGAACTCGAAGGTGCCGGCGCTGCGGTAGCCCACGCTGCGCGCGAGGCGCACCGCGGCGTCGATGATGCGGGCGCGCAGGTCGGGGTCGAGGTGGGGCGCCGGTGCGACCTCGACGATCTTCTGGAAGAAGCGCTGGGCGCTGCAGTCGCGCTCGCCGAGGTGGGCGATGGCGCCGTGGGCGTCGCCGAGGATCTGCACCTCGATGTGGCGGGCGCGCGGCATGAACTCCTCGACGTAGAGCGCGTCGTTGCCGAAGGCGGCCCGGGCCTCGGCGCGGCAGCGCTCGTACGCGGCGGCGACCTCGTCGGCGCGGGTGACGACGCGCGCGCCGCGCCCGCCGCCGCCGGCCACGGCCTTGATGATCATGGAGCGGCCGTAGCCGAGCTCCGCGAGGAAGTCCGCCGCCTCCTCGGCGGAGACGGCGCGGTCGATGCCGCGGAACACGGGCACGTCGGCGGCGACCGCCGCGAGGCGCGCGCGGGCCTTGTCGCCGAAGAGTGCGAGCGTCTCCACGCGCGGGCCGACGAAGGCGATCCCGGCCTCCTCGCTGCGGCGGGCGAACTCCGCGTTCTCCGCGAGGAAGCCGTAGCCGGGGTGCACGGCGCTGCAGCCGGTGTCGCGGGCGACGCGGATCAGCTGCTCGATGTCGAGGTAGGCGGCGGAGCCGGCGCCGTCGAGGGTGACGGCCTCGTCGGCCTTGCCGGTGTGGAGCGACCCCGCGTCGTCGGCGGGGGCGACGGCCACGGTGGGCACGTCGAGCTCGGCGGCCGCCCGCATGATGCGGATGGCGATCTCGCCTCGATTCGCGACCAGCAGCTTCATGCGCACCTCGAAACGTTGCCCCGAGGGGAGAATCCACATCGCCGGTGGGGGACCCCGGAGTGTGTACCACGGCGCGCTCGGACGTGCGGCGGGGGGCTCGGCCGGCGGGTCTGCACGCCGGGGGCAGCGTACCCCGGGGTGCGGTGGCGGTCAGCCCTCGCGCGGGGCCGGCGGCGCGAGCGCCCACCGCTCGCGGTGCGCGGCGAACGCGCCACCGTCGAGCCGCCGAGCAGCAACCGCGCCGCGAGGACGCGCCCCGAGATCGGCGCGAGCTTGACCACGTGGTCCACGCGCGGTGAAGCGCGGCACCATCCACCCGAGCGCCGCCGCGCTCACGCCCGCGGTGTGGTCGTGCAGCACCTGCGGGGAGTCGACGAACGTCACCTGCGGGAGGCGCCGGCGCGCCTCCTCGCGGTCGATCAGCTCGACGTCGCCCTCGCGCAGGGCCTCGGCGCGCTCGGCGAAGCGCGCGCACGGCGGGCCGAAGAAGACGCCGGGCCCCCGGTGCACGAGCCGCCGCCCGACCGCCGCCTCGAGCGCCGGCCACGTTCCGCGTGCACCTGCCGCATGATCGCTCAGCGGCGGCGCAGCAGCGCGTCCGGGTAGCGCGTCCCCACGAGGCCCTTCGCGACGAGCGCGTCGTACTGCTCGCGCGGGTAGCCGAGCAGCTCGAGATAGATCTCCTCGTTGTGCTGCCCGAGCGTGACCGGCGGCGTGCGCAGCCGGTTCGGCGTCTCCGCCATGCGGAAGGTGAGCCCCGGGTAGCGGTGGCGCCCGCCGCCCGGCGTGTCGAGCTCCTCGAAGAAGCTGCGCGCCGCGAGGTGCGGGTCGGCGAGCGCCTCGAGCGGGTCGTGCGCCGGCGCCGCGCACACGCCGGCGCGCTGCAGCGC
>Ga0194121_10012210_pt1 | contig 10059 bp, 5 predicted proteins | sample TA2MahCa50mmetaG_FD_148609 | JGI IMG/M metagenome (GOLD analysis project Ga0194121, IMG submission 148609) | Freshwater microbial communities from Lake Tanganyika, Tanzania - TA2015020 Mahale Deep Cast 50m | ecosystem: Environmental > Aquatic > Freshwater > Lake | place: Tanzania: Lake...
ACGATGAGGTGAATTATCAAATGAAATTCCAAGAAAACTTATCAAATCTTATAACCTTGGTCCTCTATAAGTCTTTGCAATTTAAGAAAAAATTAAATCGGACCAGCCTCTTAAAAAGCCCACTCAAAGGATGCAGGTATGTTCTTTTTGCGCAATAAAAATCTACGTAGTTAAACTTAAACCTAAGACAAAGGACGTTTATATGACCTGTCTGTTAAAAGTAACAAGACTCATAGCTTTGCTATTTATCTTGAATGCATCAACTCTAACGCTCGCTGCTCAGTCTGTAACAAAGCATGCGACACAAACCGTGAAAAAATCGGCCACCGTTCACTCAAATCACTCTGCAGCTGATAAAGACTGCAGCTGTGAGTGTGATCAGTGTCAGGATGGCCAGTGCGACCAATGTTCCTGCACCGATTGTCAATGCGATGGTTGTCACGACTGCGACTGCGGATGTGACTGTTCCGGTGGAGGCTGTCACGACTGCGACTGCGGATGTGACTGTTCCGGTGGAAGCTGTCACGACTGCGACTGCGGATGTGACTGTTCCGGTGGAAGCTGTCACGACTGCGACTGCGACGGTTGTCACGGTGGACACTGTAAACCCAAAAAGTAAATTAACTTGAAAAACCCCCTGGGAGCTTAAACCTCCAGGGGGTTTTTATCTTTCCGGAAAGCTTCGAATAAAAACATAAGCACTAGTAGCTTTTATAAATGATTGATTACAACTAACTTTACATATCAACTACGGTACCAATTTCAATGGCCTTATCAGAAGGGATTTTGAAATAGTCAGTCGCTCTCTGCGCGTTTTGAGCCATAAAGGCAAAGATCTTCTCTTGCCACTTGGGCATTTCCGTACGATTGCTGGCAATAAGCGTCTCTCTTCCTAAAAAGAAAGTGGCGTGCTCCATATCGAACTTCAACCCTTTTTCCTCACATAATTTAAGTAGTTCGGGAACATGAGGAGTTTCCATAAAGCCATATTGAGCAATCACTCGATAGAACCCTGGTACCACTTCTTCGAATTGAACACGTTCTTTGTTAGGGAAATGAGGAACTTCCTGAGTAGTCATAGTCAGCAAAATAATTTTTTCGTGAAGAATATGGTTGTGTTCATTGTTCTTCGTTAAAGCAATAGGAATGCCTTTTGCGGTGGCAGAGAGAAAAATAGCCGTTCCCGGAACTCGAGTTTTACAATTTTGAACCACCTCTTTCACAAACTTGTCTTGAGATACGGTCCGGGCCATAAGCTGCTGAGCTAGAATTTTTCTCCCTCGCTTCCAAGTAATCATGAGCAAAAAGACTCCCGAAGCCAACACAAGCGGGAACCACCCTCCATCGGGAATTTTCATAGAGTTAGCACCGAAAAAAGCAAGGTCCACTGTAAGAAAAATAAGAGTCAGGGAAACTGCTCCAACCAAGCTCCATTCCCACTTTCTACGCATCACAACAAAAGTAAGAATCGAAGTAATAAACATCGTAGTTGTTACAGCAATACCGTAAGCTGCAGCTAAACGACTTGAGGAACGAAACTCAAAAACTAAGTACAACGTTCCCAAAAGAAGTGCCCAATTGATCATGGGAACATAGACCTGCCCAATCTCCCGTTCTGAAGTGTGCTTAACTTCCATACGAGGCAAAAAACCTAATTGAGAGGCTTGTTGGCTCAGCGAAAAGGCCCCCGTAATGACCGCTTGTGAAGCAATAATAGTAGCCATCGTCGCAATCACAACTAACGGATAAAGAGCCCAACTCGGAGCCAAAAGATAAAAAGGATTCTCTATCGCTGAGGGATTTGTAAGCAACAAAGCCCCTTGGCCGAAGTACTGAAGCACTAAACTAGGCAATGCCACCACAAACCACCCAAGCTGAATCGCATGACGACCGAAATGGCCCAAATCGGCATAAAGAGCCTCACCACCAGTTACCACTAGAAAAACGCTCCCTAAAACAACAAATCCTTCTTTTGGCCTTGAAAAGAAGAATTCTACAGCGTAACTCGGATTGACTGATCTTAAAACCTGCGGAGCCTCAACAATGCCTTTGATTCCTAGCAAGGCTATAGCTGCAAACCACACTAAGATGATAGGACCAAATAGTTTTCCAATTCGAGCAGTACCGGAACTCTGAATTAGAAAAAGCCCCACTAAAATCACCGTAGTAATAATGATTACATAGGGTTCAAAAAACGGAGTTGCAACTTTTAATCCTTCAACGGCACTTAGAACAGAGATAGCCGGAGTGATCACCCCATCTCCATACAAAAGAGCAGCCCCAAACAGCCCTACAATAATGAGAATTCCCCGCGTCCCTTTAAGAGAGGCTTGAGCGCGCGGAGCCACTAACGCAGTCAGGGCAAGAATTCCCCCTTCCCCTCTGTTATCTGCCCTTAAAACAAATAAAAGATATTTGATTGAAATAACCAAAATGAGAGACCAAACGATTAACGACAGCACTCCCATCACGTTAACCTCATTCAATGGAATACTATGGGGGCCATGAAAGCACTCTCGAAGTGCATATAGAGGGCTCGTCCCAATATCACCAAAAACCACACCTAGAGCGGTGAGTGTCGTAATTCCCAAAGGGGAAACTCCTCTTAAAGCTTTTTGTGAAGCGAGCGATTGCATTGGCTAAACCCCATATTATCTTTAAGCGCCCGATACTAGGCAGGATGCCTAGAGAGTGTAAAGCAAAGAATTTGAATTTATCACCCCAACTCCAAATCGAACCAAATAACTGATTATATTAGTTTTTTTATTTAATTCCTAAGTTTTCCGGAACTCGATTAGAGACCCAGTCCGGATCCCCGGGAAAATAGGTTGTCGGAGTAATCGTTTTAATACCTGGCCCTTTTAAGTGTTTGACGATGGAATGATTTATCAAATGAAACTCCAAGAAAACTTATCGAATCTTCTAATCTTGGTCCTCTATAAGTCTTTGCAATTTAGGAAAAAATCTATGGGACCCGCCTCTTAAAAAGCTCACTTAAAGGGAGCAGGTATTTGCGCATAAACAGATTGCCTAAGGGAAACTTAATAGCACCTTAAGTTATTGACATATTTGGCTTTATAAACGTTGCGTAAACTTGCCCATCTAAGAAATATTCCCCCCCTAACATGACTCACAATTTTTTAAAAAAGCCCTTAAACCCCTCTGACAACTTTAAGGTTTCATGAGAAAATATAAGCTTAAAGTGTTTAATTTACCGTTTTTAACTGAACTCGCTCTTATTCATCCCTAGAGATCAATTATTAGGAACACACAGATGACTCATAAATTATTAGCCTTACTTTTATCTATCTGTTTATCGTTATCCTCTTCTTGTTTTGGAGCAACAGCCGAACTTGATTGTGTGTTTATCCCCAAAGTGATTGAGCTCTTTTTAAGAAACCACTACCAACATCGACAATTATCTAACGAGATAAAAACCCGTTCTATCGAGCAAATGATTAAACACATGGATCCTTCTAAAACCCTCTTTTTGGAAGAGGACTTACCTAAAATCAAAGAACTTCTAAAAAAACAATTTGCCTTAGCCAGCGCAGGTGATTGCTCTCCTCTATTTGAAATCAAAACGAAATGGGAAACTCGAGCTTCGGAAAATGAAGCTATCGTCAAAGAAATCCTATCCAATCAGTACCAACTGAATAATAAAACGGAGCTTGTTTTAGACAGTAAAAAGCGAGACTTTTCTAAGGTTCTCGAAGAAAAGAAAGCTCTTTTACGAAAAATGGTCGACTTTCAAATTGCTAATCTTCTTATTTCAAAAATAAAATTGCCCGAGGCCATCACACAGCTAAAACACCGATACGAACTCACCACTAAACGAATCAAAGAACAGAAGAAGACCCAAATTATAAGTTCATTTATAGATTCCCTCTCCAGTAGTTTGGATCCTCACTCCAATTTTATGGGCCCTGAAGAATTAGAAAACTTTCAGATTCAAATGCGTCTTTCACTCGAAGGTATCGGCGCAGTACTGAGATATCAAGATGGCTTCACGGTTATTGAAAATTTGGTCAAAGGCGGCAGTGCTGACAAATCGAAACTCTTAAAAAGCAAAGATAAGATCATTGCAGTTGCCCAAGAGAATGCGGCTCCGATTTCTACAATAGACATGGATCTCTCCGATGTCGTTAAAATGATTCGAGGTAAGAAGGGGACCAAAGTAATTCTAACCGTATTAAGGCAAGGCAAAGAGACCACAACTTTTCAAGCAACGTTAGTACGAGATAAGATCGCTCTAGTCGACCAAAGGGCTAAGATCACTTATGACAAGCAAACGATTAATGGAAAAACCTATCAAATAGGTGTGATTGATCTTCCTTCATTCTATGGAACGGGCGGCTCAGGTGGCCCCTCCTGCTCTTCGGATATCAAAGCTCTGCTGAATGAAGCGATTAAAGCCAAAGTGGACGCTATTATTCTCAATTTAAGTCGAAATGGTGGGGGCCTTTTAGAAGAAGCTGTCAAAATTACAGGGCTGTTTATTCAAAAAGGAGCCACTGTAGCCACTAAAAATACAGCCTCCCAGGTAGACATTCTTAAGGATCAGGATCCTAGCGTAGTTTATCGTGGTCCGTTGGCCGTGCTCACAAGTCGAGTGAGTGCGTCTGCTTCCGAAATTGTTGCCGGAGCTTTAAAAAATTACAAAAGGGCTGTCATCGTAGGAGGCGACCACACTTTCGGTAAAGGTTCTGTTCAATCACTATCAGATTTACCTGCTGGATTAGGCGGAATGAAAGTAACGACCGCCATGTTTTTTACTCCAGGGGGGCAATCAACTCAACTTTTAGGAGTTTCCTCAGACATAGTTTTGCCCTCACTCTTAAATGACGACCAAATTGGAGAAAAAGTTTTAGATTTCGCTCTGCCCTCGCAATCTATTACCCCTTTTATTTCTCCAGAGGCTAACAGTTCAGCCCCCGAACTTCACTGGAATCCCATAACAGAGGGACAGTTATCGGAGCTAACAAAACTCTCAAGGGAAAGAGTCTCAAAGGAACCTAAGTTTGTTGAACTTAGAAAAAAGATAGAAAAGCTCAAACAAGACAACGGACTTGTGAAAATAGCCGATATTCAAAAAGAATCTCAAGAGAAAGAGAAAGAAAAATCACAATCAAAGCAGAAAGTAGAAAAACTCAAAGAGTCACTCGATGACGAAACAGAAGAAAAAGCGGAGAATGAAGAGCTCTGGGATGAAAAAGGTCCTTTCGTTAAAGAAGCCAGCCGAATCGTTGCAGACCTCATCACCCTGCAAAAGCCAGGGGAGCCAGGGGTGTCAGTCTCCCAGTAAGCTTAAAAGGTAGCGGTCACCACAGTGACCCGCTCGCGAAATCTCGTTGTCCTTGTCTAATTAAAACCCAAATAATTAAATTGCGCCCTCAATTCAATCATTTAGATGTCTGTCGAATTAAAAGATAAGTAGTCGCAGAAAAAAGAATACTAAGCTCAAAGCCAACATCGGCATTTATCAAAAATTTTGAGGCGGGGCCGATGAAAAGTGGTTGTGAACCGCCAAGAAAAGCTCCGAAAAGTCCCATTCCCAGAGAAATAATAGCTCGATGGCTGCAGGAAAAGCGGCGATGAGATTAAAAACCAAAATAACTAAAAGACTCTCCCGAGTGCCCAACTTAAAAACCGCTTGGGCGAGAGTGCCCAGGGCTAGTGTCGGAATAACAAAATTGGCAGAAAGCCAAAGGGTAAAATTATTCCAAAGATTCTGGTCAAAGCGATTCTCCGGCAGAACGCGCTCGATGCCGTGAAGTTCAATTGTTTTGGGAGATTGAAGTGGAGAGCTCATAGCATTACCTAGATCGGCAATCCTGTCCACTCGGAGCTTTTCTGCCACAATTTCTCTGCAAGATCCGGATCTCGTGCCAACTTGGAGGGAGTTCGGAGCTTGCACTTATCATAATAAAGACCAGTCTCTGAAATTAAATCAGGAGAAGCTGCGCAATATAACGTGGTCACCGCCCCCGCTTCATTCGAGATCATGGGCCTAGTCACAAGCCACCTTAGAGGTTGTGGAAAGTTTCGCCAAATTTCAGAAGCAATGATTCCAGGGTGTAGTGAGTAAGTTGTAATGCCGCTTCCCTGCAGGTGTTTGGCTAGGGCTTTAGCAAAAAGAACATTACAAAGCTTAGAAGCTGCATATTCGGGGAATGACCAACGGGAACGGGTGTATCCCACAAAGGATTCGAAATTTAGGGAGCGAGCACTATAATGACCGTGACTTGAAACCACTATCACTCTTGAGGGGGCAGACTTTTTTAGCAGGGGAACAAGAAGCCTAGTAAATAAATAGGGGCCAAGATGATTCGTTCCAAAGTGAACTTCGAATCCGTCTTGAGTGACACCTCTCACACCAAACAGACCCGCGTTATTGATAAGCATATCCAAACGAGGTTCCGTTTCTAAGAGGCTTTCAGCAGCTTTTCGAATCTGTTCAAAATGAGCCAGATCCAATCTTAGGAATTTTAATTTAGCTTCAGGCTGACTCTTTTTTATCAAAGCCATTGCCAGTTCGGCTTTTTCTTGTGATCGGCAGGCCATGACTACTTTGGCGCCTAATTCAGCTAATCTTTTAGCTGTCACAAAACCAATGCCTGAATTGGCACCGGTAACTAAAACAGTTTTTTTGTCGAATGTACTTTTATCATTCATATTTTTTTCCGGCTTTGAGGATTGTAACATGGAAGAAAAGTGTCAGTCTCCCAGTAAGCTTAAAAGGAACCGTACATTTTTTACAGGGTAATGACCGCTACCTTTTAAGCTTACTGGGAGACTGACACCAATCACTAGCCAATCACTAGAGCTCGACACAATCTTCACAATTCCTTGTGAATCAGAGTGAACACGAGGAATACATCATTATGTCGATGAAGCGGAATTTTAGTTCTGCTAAACTGACTTAAAGAGGGTTTAGACTCATAGCGCAATAGGAATCATCTAAGAAACGACATTTCATAAGACAGCAAGGCCGTGAGTAGGAGAGTTTGTCATGAAATTCCAAAAAGGATCTGTCGTTCAAAATATTTTATTCGTAGTGGGCGGTGTTAGTTTTTCGTATCTAGCCTTTTCACAGGAACCGAATCATCTTCCCGGGCAAGAAAATCGCCCCAATCCGAACCGGGCGGAAGTCAATAGACAATGTTTAGACGACCAAGCTTTCATCAACCAGTACGGCCCTTCGGGGAACCTTAATTCGCAGCCCACAAATCTTAAAAAAAAACCAACGCTGGTCAGGCCTTACTCAATCCGGCCGGTTGAAACTTGGGGATATTACACAACACACTACCCCCCAACTTACGGTGTACCTGGGATGCCGACAAGCTATAAGGTTTACCACCCTCAAGGTTGGATCTACAGATCAGCAAGTGATACAGATTTTAGACGCAGTCTTGCCGATGCTTTTATCTGTTCTCTTTCCTCCGGCAGTAATAAAGATAAAAACTTAGAACTCCTAGAGTGGTATCTAGAGGAAAATAACAAGGAACTCAATAAATACTCCGAAAACGGTGCGGTTTACGAAATCAAGACTTGCAGTGACTTGAAATCACAAGGCAATCGCCAAGCTATCAACCGGACCATGCTTGCCATGCTTAGGGAATTCAAGAAGCTTAAAGATGATAATCAAGACAACAGGGATATTTTAGATTTTCTTTCAAGCCTCTTTCTCCAAACGAAAGCCAATGAAGTAGCCCTTGAAAAAAAAGAGGCTCTGCAGTTGAACCCTTATTTAAAACAACAGGTGGACAAAGTTTTATCTCTTAAGGCAAAAAACGAAGCGGATCTTAAAGACGATGAAAAAAAGTTTTTGGCGTTTTTTAACGAATTCACCCAAGGGGAAAAAGCATCTCGGTTTAACTACTTAGTCCATCCTCTCATCGGCCAATTAATTACCGATTCTATCGCAAACAACTCCTCCCCCTCGAATACGAGGGATCAAGGCCATCTCTCTTCGGCCCAAAACGAAATTGCCTCGAGCCTTGGTTTAAAAGTCAACGAACTCGCTCCCGATTTTAATCAGCTTGCAGGAAGAATCTCTCCTTCTACGGATGGGGTCACCCCCGTCATAGCATGGGCCTACCGCAATTTTTTAAATAGAGAAGATGCGGGTGCCTCAGATTCTCACCGGCAAGAGTGGATTGACAAAGTAAAAAGAAACGAAATCAAACTTTGGGATGCAGTTGAGCAAATCTCACAAAGTGAAGAGGCTACAAAGTTACGTAGGAAAGGAGAAGAAGCCGACAATCCATCCCGAGTTAGAAGCGCCTACGACTTCCTACTGGGACGACCGGCGGGTGAAGATGCTGATCAATACATAAAGCGAGCTATCAGGCTTGGTACCCCAGAAGTTAAAAAAATTGCCAAAGAGATTTACGAATCTCAAGAAGGGTGTAAACACCAGTCACAAAAATTAACAACCGGGCAAGTGAACTTACTCTCTGATGTCGAAAACATCATCGACAGAAGAATGGAAGGATTGCGAGCTATAGAAACCGACAATCAAAAAAAAGGGATCGAAGGGACTCCTTTTAGAGATGCCAGAAACAGACTACTTGAAACCTTGACGGAGCATGCCCCTCATGGATTATGGACGACCCCCGAAGGAGCAAGACTAAGAAGGTTAGTTCAAAAAGCTCGGCAATATAATAATCAAAACGAGGACCCTTCCACTGTAGCTACTTTTGCAAGACCCAATGAACCCTTAAAAAACTCGGCCAGTTCCATCAGAAATTTTGCAAGAGTGCTAAAAATCCCTTATCAAGCTGAAACGGCTCTATTGGTTTCACAATTGCCGCCGTCTTACCGTGAGTTGCTCAATCACCTAGCTAGTAATAATCCCCCCCTCACTCTAAGTAGCAATCAGAAAGAATTATTACAAAAATTTCTTCAAGAAGGAAAACTCGACAAGTTTATCGAAGCTCTTTTTCAAAAAGAAGCCAATGAAAAGAGCTCGGCTTTGTTTCAGTCGACAGCCCAATTTCTGGGCGGGAACAACTCGGCTTTACGAAGCCTTTTCAATGAGATGTCCGAAAACCTAGATCTCCAAAAGGCATTTGTTAATCAGCAATATCAGACCTTCAGATCCAATTTAAGAAACACTCTGCTCTCTAAAAAAGAAAAATTGGAAGATCTAGACCTCAAAGATTTAAGCGCTGAGGAACAAAAGCAGTTAATGGCTCTAATGATTCTAGACGAATGGGGGCTAAAAGGGGTGACCTCAAGAGATACAAAGTCAAGACGTGCTAGCGACTATGATCTAGGTATCTATTTTTCAGAACTTAAGAAAGAAGCAAAACTACTCAAAAAGCTCTGTGAGAGCGCTGAGCAGTGTCGAAAAATTGAAGCCGACATAGCCAAAGAGGCCCACGACTTTATTGGGCATTACACCGGACTCACACCTAAAATAAGGCAAACTCTTTTCGAGAGAAAGCTCGCCGAACCTCACTTGAGGATCATCAGCGATATGCTAGAGCGTTTCGTAAGTGGAGAAAATATCAGTGACGAAGAGTTGAAACTTTTTCAAGATGCCAAGGAAAGACTAACAGCGGCTGTCGGAGAAGATTCTGCGAGGCAATTAAGCCAGAGTTCCAATTCACACTTATCAAGAATCGCAGCCTTGTTTAAACATGGAGATCCGCTTAGACAACTTCACTATTTTGAACCTATCACCACCAAAAGGACTCAAGGGCTCAACGAGGTGCAGGCCATTATTCCCGGAGCAGCTCAAAGACCGGAGCTTCGATTAAATACTGAAAAAGACGAAGAAGAGTATCAGAGCCAGCTCGCCCGTTTTGCCGGCATGTCGAGCGAACAAGAAAGACAGGTCAAACGATCTCTTGAGATTCAAAAAGAGCAAAGGGAGATTAATTATGGCTTAGCTTCAAAGCTCAAAACCCTAGTGTTACGAGTAGCCGGAGAGGGCCGGGACGAAGCTCATCAAGAATTGACCAAATTATTTGATACTCTCAATCTCATCTCACCTAATACCAACTCTGATTTGGGGATTCTCCTAGTGGCTTACCAAAAGTATCCTAAAGA
>Ga0194121_10012215_pt1 | contig 10058 bp, 10 predicted proteins | sample TA2MahCa50mmetaG_FD_148609 | JGI IMG/M metagenome (GOLD analysis project Ga0194121, IMG submission 148609) | Freshwater microbial communities from Lake Tanganyika, Tanzania - TA2015020 Mahale Deep Cast 50m | ecosystem: Environmental > Aquatic > Freshwater > Lake | place: Tanzania: Lake...
GCACGATCGAGGTGGCGCCACTTGCGTATATGCGTGGCCGTACCCTAAATGACTCTTACATAATTTTGGATGAAGCCCAGAACACCTCACCTGAACAGATGAAGATGTTTTTGACGCGACTTGGCTTTGGTTCAAAGATGGTTGTGACGGGGGATATAACTCAGATCGATCTTCCGAATCATCAAGAGTCTGGTTTGGCGGTAGTGCGCTCAATTCTCGAAGGTATAAACGATATTGCTTTTATGGATCTAACTTCAGAAGATGTTGTACGCCATAGATTAGTAAGTGAGATTGTTGATGCCTACGGAAGATTTGATTCTAAAAATGGAGTAAACCGGGCGGCGCGCCGAGCCAGATGAATATAGAAATTACAAACCTGGCATCGCTCAAATGTGACGAGAGCCGGATAAAGAGCGTTGCGAGTTATTCACTTGAGAAATTGGGCATGCATCCAGATTGTGAATTGAGCATCTCACTTGTTGAAGAATCTGAGATGAGCTCACTTCATATGCAATGGATGGATGAGCAAGGACCAACGGATGTGCTCTCATTTCCGATGGATGAAATGAAGCCAAATTCTGCTGCGCTTGGACCTGGAGTATTGGGGGATATTGTGCTCTGCCCAAGTTATGCGGAAGCGCAAGCTGAGAAAGCGGGCCACTCGCTGCAAGAGGAGCTTGAACTACTCACTGTTCACGGCGTTTTACATCTGCTTGGTTTTGATCATCGTGAGAGTGAAGAAGAGCGAGTTATGTTTTCAATGCAAGATGAGTACTGGAAAGGTTGGCGTATCCAGATATGAGTATCTTGTTGATCTCAGTCGTGGCCCTACTGCTTTTATTCGCAGGCTTTCTTGCCGGAAGTGAGAGTGCAATTAACTCAATCTCACGGGTAATCGTTGAGGAATTAGAGAGTAAATCGTCAAAGCGGGCAGCTTGGGTACAACGCGTATTGGCTGAACCAGCTCGCTATTTGAATGTAGTTTTATTTGTCCGCAAAGCTGCTGAATTAACAGCAACTGTCCTTGTTGCTGAGAGCTTGGTAGATCAATTCAACTCACTTGCAATTGCGATGAGCATCTCAGTTGTAATCATGCTGGTTCTCTCTTTCGTCGTGGTTGGAGTTGGCCCAAGGACGCTCGGTAAACAACATGCTGGCGCTTGGATAGTTCCAGCGAGCATCATTGCCGTAATTCTCGCCAAGGTTTTGGGACCAATAACTACTCTTCTAATTGCGATTGGAAATGCGTTAACCCCTGGAAAAGGATTTAAGACTGGACCTTTTGCAAATGAGGCTGAGTTGCGCGATTTAGTTGATCAGGCTCATGAGCGCGGTCTAGTAGAAGAGTCTGAGCACGAGATGATTCACTCAGTTTTCGAACTAGGGGACACCTTGGTGCGAGAGTTGATGGTCCCAAGAACTGAGATGGTTTGGATTGAAGGAAGCAAGAACCTCCGCCAAGGATTATCGCTAGCTCTGCGCTCAGGATTTACCCGAATTCCAGTCGTGGGCGAAAATCTAGATAACATAATTGGAATTGCATATGTCAAAGATCTTGCGAAGCGGACCCATGAATATCGCGAGTCTGAACAGAGCGAGTTGGTAGCCGATCACCTTCGTCAAGCAACTTTTATCCCTGAAACTAAGACTGCTGCAGAGTTACTTAAAGAGATGCAGCGCGATCAGATTCACTTGGCGATTGTTGTTGATGAATATGGTGGCACCGCAGGGCTAATAACGATTGAGGATTTATTAGAGGAAATAGTCGGTGAAATCGCTGATGAGTATGACGATGATCTAGATGAAATTGAATGGATTGAAGAAGGACGTAAGGCGCGTGTTTCTGCCCGGCTACATATCGAAGATCTAGCCGGCCATCTTGAGATTGAACTCGATGAGAGCGAGCGAGAAGATGTCGACACGATTGGTGGATTTATGGCAAAGGCACTTGGGCGAGTTCCAATTCCAGGAAGTGAAATTGAATTACATGGTTGGCGAATTACCGCAGAGCGACCTGTTGGCCGGAGACATCGAATTGGCACCGTTCTGGTAGAGCGCGGAAATACTGAAGCCAAGCCCTAAGGTTTACCCGTGCGAATTCTCCGCTTTTCCCCACCAAGTGATTCAAAACTTGGAAGCGATCCGCTTTTTGGAATTCTTGAAGATGATTCGACCATCCGTGTTCTCTCAGGCGATCCACTCTATTCGGGAATTCATCCTCGGGAAGAGTTGCTGCCACTTGATTCGGTTCGAATTCTCGCTCCGGTAATTCCAAGGAGCAAGGTTGTCTGCGTCGGAAAGAATTATGTCGATCACGCAAAAGAGATGGGTGGAGAAGTACCCAAAGAGCCGGTTATCTTTATAAAACCGAACACTTCAGTCATCGGACCAAATGATGTAATTCAATGGCCAAGTGTTAGTGAGCGCGTAGATCATGAGGCTGAGCTGGCAATTGTGATCTCACGAATCTGTAAAGATGTGCCTAAAGAGCGCTATCAGGATGTCATTTTTGGCTACACAATTGCAAACGATGTAACAGCTAGGGATATCCAGAAGAGCGATGGCCAATGGACGCGAGGTAAAAGCTTTGACACTTTCTGTCCGCTTGGGCCTTGGATAGATATTGACTTTAAGCCTGGCACACAAAGATTGACCGCTGAAGTTGCCGGTGAGATTAAGCAGGATGCGAAGTTAAATGAAATGGTTTTCGATATCCCAACGATTATCAATTTCATTACAAACGCAATGACCTTACTTCCTGGTGATGTAATTTTGACCGGTACACCCGCTGGAGTCGGACCAATGAAAGAGGGCGAAGCGGTAAAGATCGCAATCGAAGGCCTAGGCGAATTAGTGAATCGAGTATCTAAACGTGGCTAGGGAAATCCGCACTCGTTTCGCGCCATCGCCAACTGGAGACTTACATGTCGGCAACATTCGTACTGCGCTATTTGATTGGGCCTATGCCCGCCACACTGGGGGCAAGCTGATTTTTCGCATCGAAGATACTGATCGAGAGCGGGTAACAGATGAGTACATCGCTCGGGCAATTGAGACTTTAAAGTGGCTCGGACTTGAGTGGGATGAAGGCCCTGAAGTTGGCGGCGAATTTGGTCCTTACCTGCAATCCCAGCGATTGGATATTTACACCAAGTGGGCTCACACGTTTTTAAAGAATGGCGATGCCTATAACTGTTACTGCTCTACCGAGGAGTTAGAAGCTCGTCGTGAAGCGCAACGCGCCTCAAACCAAGCTCCGGGATATGACGGTAAATGTCGCTCACTAAGTGCTGAAGAAGTTTCTAAGTTCTTAGCCGAAGGTAGAAAGCCCGTTATTCGTATGCGGATGCCTGATGGCGAAACTCGATTCACGGATCTCATCCGGGGCGAGGTTGTATTTGAGCATAAGTATGTGCCGGACTTTGTGCTGATGCGCGCTGATGGATCGCCGCTTTATACCCTTGCGGTGGCGGTTGATGATGTTCTAATGAAAGTTACCCACATCTTAAGAGGTGAAGATTTGCTCTCCTCAACGCCACGTCAGATTCGCGTTTATCAAGCGATGGGTCTAGCTACCGATGAACTTCCAGCTTTTGCTCATCTTCCCTTCGTAATGGGGACGGATAACACAAAACTCTCCAAGCGAAATGGCGAAGTTTCAATCGCTTGGTATCGCGAAGAGGGTTTCTTACCGGAGGCAATTTGTAATTACCTAGCGCTTCTTGGCTGGTCTCCTGGCGACGATAAAGAGAACATCACAATGAAAGAGTTGGTAGAACTCTTTACGATTGAGCGCGTCAATAGTTCACCGGCTCGATTTGATATGAAGAAACTCGAAGCAATAAATGGTGACAAGATTCGCGCGCTAACGATTGATGAATTTCTAACCCGGGCTCTTCCGTTCTTACTAAAGGAACAAGTAGTCAAGGGTGAAGAAAGCGAGATTGAAGTTGTACGTAAGGCGTTACCCATTATTCAAGAGCGGATTGCCCGGATGAAAGAGGTAGTCCCGATGCTCCGCTTTTTATTTGTAAATGAAGTCACCTTTGATGATGAGAGCGCCGCAAAGGTCAATGAGGCTGATTCCAAGAAGGTAATTTCAACTGCGATAGAAGCGCTTTCCGGGCTTTCCCTTTGGAGCCACGGAGAGATCGAATCAGCGCTACGGAAAGCACTTATCGAGGGTCTTGGATTGAAACCTAGAAATGCATTTGGTCCAGTTCGAATTGCTGTGACAGGAAGTCACATTTCACCGCCACTTTTTGAATCGATGGAATTACTCGGAAAAGAGCGTTCGATGGCACGGTTAGAGAGCGCAGTTAGATAAGGCAATTTCTTCGGGGTATCCTTGAGCGCTCGCGAGAGCGGGTCAATTTGGGGTATGGGGTAATTGGCAGCCCAGCTGATTCTGGTTCAGCTTGTCTAGGTTCGAGTCCTGGTACCCCAGCGATAAATTGAAAGTGAAAAGAATTTAATAGCGGTAAACATGGCCCCGTCGTCTAGTGGCCTAGGACTCTGGCTTCTCAAGCCAGCTACGAGGGTTCGAATCCCTTCGGGGCTGCCATGTTTACTTAATAAACTAACTCTTCTTTGCTAAAAACTCCGTTAACTTAACTGCTGTTGCAACTATTGCTGCTGCATGCAATCTTCCTGGTTGTCTTCCCAATCTTTCAATTGGACCGGAAATACTTACGGCAGCAATAACTCGATTATTCGGTCCACGCACAGGCGCAGATACTGATGCAACTCCGGGTTCTCGCTCGCCAACGCTCTGTGCCCAACCACGCCTTCTTACGGCAGATAGCGCTGCGGCATTAAATCTCGCACTTGTTAGCGCTCTATGTAATTTGTCAGCATCCTCCCAAGCAAGAAGTATTTGAGCCGCGGAACCAGCGCTCATTGTTAAAGCGGCGCCAACTGGTACTGAATCGCGAAGTCCTGACATTCGCTCAGCAGCAGCTACACAGATTCGTTGTTCGCCTTGGCGTCTATAGAGTTGTGCACTTTCACCGGTTGCGTCTCGAAGAGCGGTGAGAGCTGGGCCAGCGGCGAGTAGTAATCGATCTTCGCCCGCGGCTGCTGCAAATTCGGCATTTCGTGGACCGAGAATAAATCTTCCATTTAAATCGCGGGCGACCATCCTGTGAAATTCAAGGGCGACTGCTAAACGATGGGCCGTAGGGCGCGCGATTTTCGTTGCTTTTACAAGGTCAGATAGTGAATGTGGGCCAGCCTCTAGCACCGATAGGATTCGCACGGCTTTATCTAAAACGCCAACTCCGCTATTCTTCTTGTCCACAATCTGATAATGCCATCTCAACTATTGAGAAGGCAAACTGGGCTGGATGGGAGGTCGTATGGGCAAGACGCTCGCCGAAAAAGTTTGGCAAGACCATGTAGTTAGAAGCGCTACGGGTGAGCCTGATTTAATCTATATCGACCTGCATTTAATCCATGAAGTAACTAGCCCACAGGCTTTTGATGGCCTTCGGCTAAGTGGGCGCAAAGTTCGCCGCCCGGAACTAACTCTGGCAACCGAAGATCACAACGTTCCCACCCTTGATATTGATAAGCCAATCGCAGATCCCGTTTCACGCCTGCAGGTAGAGACGTTGCGAAAAAATTGTGCTGAATTCGGTGTTCGCATCCACTCACTTGGCGATATCGAACAGGGGATTGTGCACGTCGTTGGTCCTCAACTTGGGATAACTCAACCCGGGATGACGATTGTCTGTGGAGATTCTCATACCTCAACTCACGGCGCATTTGGTGCGCTCGCCTTTGGAATAGGAACTAGCGAAGTTGAGCATGTTCTAGCTACCCAAACACTTCCACTTTCAAAGCCGAAGATGATGGCGGTAAATGTTGAGGGCGAATTAAAACCAGGCGTTACATCGAAAGACATAATTTTGGCTGTAATCGCTCAAATTTCGACTGGTGGCGGACAGGGTTACATCATCGAATATCGTGGCTCTGCAATTCGCAAACTCTCGATGGAAGCTCGTATGACTATTTGCAACATGTCGATTGAAGCGGGCGCTCGCGCTGGCTTAATCGCACCCGATGAAATTACCTTTGAATATATAAAGGGAAGAGCCCATGCACCTAAAGGCGCCGATTGGGAGGTTGCTCTTGAATATTGGAAGGGCCTTAAGAGTGATGCGGATGCAAAATTCGATAAAGAGATCTTCTTAAATGCCGATGAGCTATCACCATTCGTGACTTGGGGAACCAATCCTGGACAGGGTGTACCTCTTAACGAATCGGTTCCGAAACCAGAATCATTTAAGGATGAACAGGAGCGCAAAGCAGCCGAAAGCGCTCTCACCTATATGGATCTAACCGGTGGAACGCAGATGAAATCGATAAAGATTGACACGGTTTTCCTCGGATCCTGCACAAATGGGCGAATTGAAGATCTCCGCTCAGCAGCAGCAATAATGAAGGGAAATCGAGTGGCCGGCGGAACGAGGATGTTGGTAGTGCCTGGCTCGGCAAGAGTTCGATTGCAAGCCGAATCCGAAGGTTTGGATAAAGTCTTCTTGGAGGCCGGAGCTGAATGGCGAAGTGCCGGATGTTCTATGTGCCTTGGAATGAATCCAGATCAACTAAAACCAGGCGAGAGATCGGCATCAACAAGTAATAGAAATTTTGAGGGGCGCCAAGGAAAAGGCGGACGTACACATCTTGTAAGTCCACTTGTGGCAGCAGCAACGGCAATAAAGGGAACGCTGGCCTCGCCGGCGGATTTGTAGGAGTCGCCATGGAAAAATTTATTTCGCATACCGGCGCCGGGGTTCCACTCCGTCGAAGCAATGTTGATACCGATCAAATCATCCCCGCTGTCTATCTAAAGCGCGTTACTCGTTCCGGCTTTGAAGATGGGCTATTTGCAGCATGGCGAAATGATCCTGAATTCGTTCTCAATAAGGAGCAGTACAAAGGCGGAACGATTCTTGTGGCAGGGGTTGATTTCGGCACCGGCTCCTCGCGCGAGCATGCAGTTTGGGCCCTACAGAACTATGGCTTTAAAGTTGTTATCTCATCCCGCTTTGCCGATATTTTCCGGGGCAATTCACTAAAGGGTGGACTTCTAACAGTCATTTTTCCGCAAGAGGACGTAGAACTTCTCTGGAGCGCTATTGAGAGCGATCCGAGCACTCAAATCACAGTTGATCTCGATTCGAGAACCGTTGCCTATCAAGAAAAGAAGATTTCCTTCGATTTAGATGATTACACCCGTTGGCGCTTGATGGAAGGCCTTGATGACATTGGTTTAACGCTTCGCCATACAGATTTGGTAGATGGCTTTGAAGAAAAGAGATCGAAATACAAGCCAAAAACGCTCCCTGTCTTGTCATAAAAGCAATTTTTCACCGACTCTAAACCTGTAATTGAGGGTTTTTTACGCGTAAAAAGTGCAAAAAATCAGTAGAAACAATCTTTGAAATATTGCGACACACCGAGAAATATGCGCCAAATAATGATTTTCCTTGCGTAAATTTAAGAGCAGGTTAAGCGAACGCTTAACTTTACGCGTAAATAAGGGGATTAAATGAACAAGACCCAGTTCATTGCTTCGTTGGCACCACACTTCAACGGAAGCAAGAAAGAGGCTGCACACGCTGTCGAGATCGTTTTCGACTCCATCGTGCGCAACATCCACAAGGGCGAAGATGTCACCATCAACGACTTTGGAAAGTTTAAGAAGGTTGATCGCAAGGCACGTAAGGGCCGCAACCCTTTCACCGGCGAGACAATCCAGATCAAGGCGAGCAAGAAGGTTCGCTTCCTCCCAGCTAAGGCGCTCAAGGAGACAATCTCCGGCGCTCGTAAGCTCGGACCAGCTCCAAAGCCAGCTCCTGTCGTTAAGCCAGTAGCTAAGAAAGTGGCCAAGAAGGTAGCTAAGAAGGCTCCTAAGAAGGCCAAGGGCAAGAAGAAGAAATAAATTACTACTAAGTAAGGGCCACGTACTCGTGCGTGGCCCTTATTCATGCCCTTTAGGCTTTAACCATGAGCGGGTCTGAAATTTTCTACGAACCACCTCAAGGAAAGCCGCTAGGTTCGAACTTTGCCTTCAAATTTGGGGCCAACATCGTTCGGCCCATTCTCAACGTGATAGTCAAACGCGATTGGCGTGGCGGCGAGAAGATGCCGAAAAGTGGCCCAGCAATTGTTGTTTGTAATCATCTCTCGTATCTAGATCCTCTCACCTTCACACACTTCCTTTACAACAATGGCCGAGCCCCGCGCTATCTTGGAAAAGAATCTGTTTTTCGGATACCGATTATTGGCTGGGTCGTAAAGGCGGCCGGACAGATCCCAGTAAGTCGCGAATCAAAGGATGCAATTAAAGGTTTCGAACATGCCATCGCCGTTCTAGAGGCAGGCCACATGCTCGGGGTATATCCCGAAGGGACATTGACGCGAGATGAGAATTTATGGCCGATGAAAGCAAAGACGGGCGTTGCCCGGCTTGCTCTTGAAACTGGAGTTCCGGTTTATCCATGTGCTTCATGGGGCCCGGAGAAAGTCATTCCGCCTTATGGAAAGAAAATTAAACTCTTTCCGCGCACCAAAGTTTCAGTAATCATGGGCGATCCAGTAGATCTCTCCAAATGGCGCGGCAAAGGTCGTGATCCAACCGCGGTGGAGGAAGCGAGTGAAGCAATCATGGATGAGATCACTCGATTGCTCGAGATTATTAGGGGCGAGAGTGCGCCAGCAGTGCGATTTGATCCCAAGAAATCAAACCTTCCAAGAACCGGGAACTTCAAAAAGAAGAAATGAAGATCTCCGTTCTCGGCACCGGCCAGTGGGGCACAGCCCTAGCCCAAGTTCTTGTTGATTCCGGAAATGAAGTCACAATGTGGGGTCGTAACCCCGAAGTCATAGGGGAAATCAATTCAAAACATAGCAACACTAAATCTCTTCCCGGGCTCTCACTGCCGGATGCAATCAAAGCCACAACCGATTTTGAGCAAGCTTTAGATGGCGCAACTGCAATCCTGCTTGCGATTCCGGCCCAATCGCTCCGCGAGAATCTAACTTCCTGGAGGCCGATTTTTCCAAAACATCTGCCCGTGATTTCATCACTTAAAGGAATTGAACTTGGCACACACTTGAGAATGACTGAAGTTGTGCAAGATGTGCTTGAACTTGAAGAAGAACAGCTCTCAGTTTTAACTGGACCAAATCTCGCCCGCGAAGTTGTACTTCGTCAACCCGTTGGAGCGGTGGCGGCTTCAACCTCACAAGAGCTAGCCGATTTAACGGCAGCGATATTTCACGCCCCATATTTTCGCGCGTATACATCCACCGATGTAGTCGGATGCGAGTTAGCCGCAGCTGCCAAGAATGTAATTGCACTTGCTGTTGGAATGTCGATTGGAATGGGCTTTGGTGAGAACACGCAAGCACTTGTGATTACAAGAGGGTTAAATGAATTGACCCGACTTGGAATGGCGCGTGGTGCAAAACCTCTCACTTTTGTTGGTCTCGCTGGAGTTGGAGACTTGTTGGCTACTTGCGGTTCGTCGCTATCTAGAAATCGAACCTTTGGCGAGGCTTTGGGAAAGAGCGGTTCAATGGAGAAGGCGAGCGCCGAAGTAACTTCCACGGTTGAAGGCGTTGCCACAGCAAGCTCCATCGTTGAGTTAGCGCACTCTGTTGGGGTAGGTGTTCCGATAATGGAGGCAGTTGCCGATGTCGTAACGAATACCATTACCCCTACTGAAGCCATCATTCGACTTATGAGTATTGATACCGGAGCGGAGATCGACGAGTAATGAGCAGAATTCGCGTCGCAATCATCTGTGGCGGACGAAGTAGCGAACATGAGATTTCTTGCATCTCTGCAAGTGGCGTATTTGAATCGATTGACCGTGAGCAATTTGAGCCGATCCTGATTGGAATTACAAAGAGTGGAAATTGGGTATCACTTACTGGAACAGATTCGTTTCGCCCGGGAGATGATGGACTCCCTTCGGTCCCAGATAGTAACTCCGAGCTTCAAATTACAAGTTCTGGTATCTCAAACTTAAAAGGTGAAAATCTAA
>Ga0194121_10012217_pt1 | contig 10058 bp, 10 predicted proteins | sample TA2MahCa50mmetaG_FD_148609 | JGI IMG/M metagenome (GOLD analysis project Ga0194121, IMG submission 148609) | Freshwater microbial communities from Lake Tanganyika, Tanzania - TA2015020 Mahale Deep Cast 50m | ecosystem: Environmental > Aquatic > Freshwater > Lake | place: Tanzania: Lake...
CTCCGGCTCGTTGACCGCCAGGTCGGCGAGCATCTTGCGGTCGAGCTCAACGCCGGCCAGTGACAGGCCGTGCATGAACTCCGCGTATGTGAGGCCGTTCAGGCGGGCCGCCGCGTTGATGCGGGCGATCCAAAGGCGCCGGAAGTCACGCTTGCGCGCACGGCGGTCGCGGTAGGCGTAGTTGCCCGACCGCTGCACCTGCTCCTTCGCGCGACGGTACGACGAGTGCTTGGTGCCCCAGTATCCCTTGGCCTGGCCGAGAACTTTGCGCCGCTTCTTTCGGGCGCTGACGGAACGCTTGACACGGGCCATGGGCTATCGCCTCCCCAGCAGCCGGAGGATCTCTGGACGGTCAGCCTCGGCCATCTCGGCCGGGCGCGCGATGGCGCGCTTCTGCTTGCCGGACTTGTGCTCAAGGTTGTGACGCAGCCCCGAGTGCACGTACATCACCTTCCCCTTCCGCGTGACGCGGAAGCGCTTGGAGGCCGACTTGTTGGTCTTCATCTTGGGCATGTCTGGTGTTCCGTGTTTCCTCGGAGGTCTCTGCCGGGGCCTCGGCCGGAGTCGCATCGGCCGGGGCGGGCTCGGCGGCGGCGGGCTCGGCCACTGGCTTTTCCTGCTTCTGCGGTACGTCCTTCACGGGCGCGAGCATCATGATCATGTTGCGGCCATCGAGACTGGGCCGGCTTTCGATCGTGGCGAGATCCTGTACCTCTTCTGCGAGCCGGAGGAGGATGGCCTCCCCGCGCTCCGGGTGCATCAGCTCGCGCCCCCTGAACATGATCGTGACCTTGACCTTGGCCTTGTTCCTGAGGAACCGCAGGACGTGGCCCTTCTTGGTCTCGTAGTCATGCGGGTTGATCTTGGGCCGGAACTTGATCTCCTTGATGGTGATCGTGCTCTGATGCCTTCGCGCCTGCTTTGCCTTCTGCTCCTGCTCGTAGCGCCACTTGCCGTAATCCATTATTCGGCAGACCGGCGGACGGCCCTCCGGCGCCACCTCGACAAGATCGAGGTTGAGCGCGATGGCGATGTCCAGAGCCTCCTCCGTGCGCATCTCACCGCGGTTCTCGCCGTTTTCGTCGATGAGACGGATGCGTTCGACGCGAATGGCGTCGTTGATCCTGGTGGATGGCCCCGCGGGTGGCCGGGTGTCTGGACCGCGCCTAGGTGGCACGGGCTACGGGCGTCGTCAGGCGAACCCCTCCTGCAGATCGGGGCGCGGCGCGCCCGGTGGACTGGTGCTTCGTGAAGCCGGGGCACAATAGCAGGACAGGCGCGGCCTGCAGGCCCCCGATGCGTCCGGTCGCTGCGCCACGATGCGCCCATGCCCGAGGTCGTGCTGGCCGGTCGCGCGGTGCCCTACCTGCTCGTCCGCAACCCGAGGTCGCGCCACGTGCGCATGTCGCTCACGCCTCAGGGCCTGCGGGTGTCGGCGCCCACGCGGCTGCCCCAGGCCGAGGTGGACCGCGCCGTGGCATCGAAGGAGCGCTGGCTGCTGCGGCATTCCGACCTGCTCCTGCCGAGCGCGCCGGTGCCGCTGGTGGACGGCATGGCGCTGCCCCTCCTCGACGGCGAGGTGGAGCTCGGGGTGCACAGCGCCGCGCGGTCGGGGGTGTCGTTCCGGCCCGAGGAGGGCCGGGTGGTGGTGGCCGTGGCCGAGGCGCCGGAGGGCACGCCCGATGTGCGCGAGCTGGTGGGGCGCGGCTACCGCGTGGTGGCGCGCGACTGGTTCGCCTGGGCCTGCGATCACTTCGGCGCGCAGGTGGGCGCCCGGCCGTCGTCGATCACGGTGCGCGACCCGCGCACGCGCTGGGGGTCGTGCTCGGCACGCGGCGCGGTGTCGTTCAGCTGGAGGCTCATGATGGCCCCCGCCCGCGTGGCCGAGTACGTGGTGGTGCATGAGCTCGCGCACCTGGTGCACCTCGACCACTCGCGCCAGTTCTGGGACCTGGTGGCACGGGTGAGGCCTCACCAGCTCACCGAATCGGCGTGGCTTCGCGAGAACGGCGGCTGGCTGTGGAGGTCGCCCGGCGCCGGGCAGAGGCCCTAGGGCCGCGCCAGGACGAAGGCGTCCACCACGCCGGGCACGCCGTCGCGGATCGCCCGGCGCACGCGACCGCCGGTGTCGTGGGCCTCGGCCAGCGTGGCGGTGCCGAGCGCAAGGGTCACGTAGGCCACCACGCCCTCGCCCGTGCTCACCAGCCGCACGTCGCGCGGCGGGCACCCACACTCGGTGGTGATGATCGCGCGCACGGCATCGGCCGTGGCGGTGGCGTCGGCCAACTCGCTACCCGGGCTGGCCTCGCCCAACGGCTCCACGTGCGCATGCACGCGCGTTACCCCGGGCACGGCGCCAATCACCGCGGCCTCCACGGCGCGCGCCACCGAGTCAGCCTCGGGCAGCGGGGTGTCGGCCGGAAGCTTGAGGTGCAGCGACGCCTCGCTTCCGCTGCCGAGGTGGAGGATGCGCACGTTGTGGATTTCGCGCACCCGTGGCACCTCGTGCGCCACGGCCAGCACCCGCTCGGCGAGATCATCGTCCTCGCTCTCGCAGCGCTCCACGTGCACCACCACGTCCGCGCCGGGGACGGCGGCCTCGATGGCGTCCTCCACGTCGTCGGCGATGGCATGGGCGCGCCCCACCGACTCGCCCGGCGGCACACCGATGACCACATCGGCGAAGGCCCGGCCCGCTGCCGAGCGCATGCGCAGCCGGCGAAGCTCCACGCCGGGGCCGAGCGCCTCCACCGCGGACCGCGCGGCGGCCTCGTGGGCGTCGGGCACGCGGTCCATCAGCACCTCGACGTTCTCGTGCATCAGGCGCCCCGCGGCCCCCAGCACGAGCACCGACACGAACAGCGCGGCGGCGGAGTCGGCCCACTCCACCCCGGCCCGTACCAGCAGAAGCCCGACGAGCACGGCCGTGGTTCCCGCCAGGTCGCTTGCGAAGTGCAGGGCGCTGCCCTTGAGCGCCGCGCTGTTGAACCGGCGCGCCGCGCGGGTGAGGGCAACGGTGCGCCCGATGTCGATGGCCATCACGGACAGCGCCACGGCGATGGCCCACCAGGTGGCGTCCACGTCGTGGCCGCCCTCCACCAGCCGCTGTATCGCCACCACGGCGATCCACATGCTCACCGCAACCAGCACCGCGCCCTCGGCCAGCGCGGAGAGGTGCTCGGCCTTCCCATGGCCGTAGGGGTGGGTGCGGTCGGCGGGGCGCGCGGCCACGCCCACCGCGAACAGCGCGAGCAGCGCGGCAACGAGGTCGGTGCCCGAGTGGATGGCCTCCGAGATGAACGCGAGGCTGCCGGTGGCCAGGCCCGTGCCGAGCTTGATGGCGATGAGCAGAAGTGCCGCGCCCACCGACACCAGGGCCACCCGACGCGGTGAATCGCCCGACGCGCCGTGCGCGTGGGCCTGCGAGTGGCCCATTCCCATGGGGCCGGATGTTAAGCGCCGGGAAACGTGTCGCGGTACGACATCGAGGAAAAGACGCGAAATGGCTTCTTGATGGGCTTTTCGCCCGAAAACGCGAATCGTGGCGTCCGACCCCATCGCTAGCCTTACAAACATGCGTTCCCCACATCACATCAAGCAAGTTGATCCAGCAGCTCAACTCACGCTCGTAGGCGCCCCCGAGGTGGTCACGGAGAAGATCGCCCCCGCCGCAACGCGCCGTCGCCCGCGCACCCGCATGGGTCGCAACGAGCGGATGGCCGAGCGGCTCGACCGCATCGCACTACAGGCCGAGCGCGACGCCGCCGCCGCCGTCATGGCGCACGACGACGTCACGGCCCGGGACATGCTCGAGCGCGCACAGGCGGCACGCAAGGCGGCATCACTGCTGCGCGCGGGCCCGTCGGGCGTGCGCGAACTGCTGGCGTCCTAGCTCTCCCCCTCGTCCTCCGGGGCGATGGGGATCCACACGTAGGTGCAATTCCGGCAGCGCCGGACCTCCTGGCCGATGTCCACGGAGTCGCGCTCGCCGCAGGTGGGGCACCGGGGCTGCTCATCATGCGCCATGCGGCGAGCGTAGCCTCCCCATGGATGGCAGATGACGCCACAGGGCGCGCAAGTGCCCACCGCGAGGGCACTGGCCTGTGGGCCGACCTGCTGCTCACCCCGGGCACGGTGTCGGCCACCGCGCAGGCCGCCGAGGGATTCGACCACGTGGCCGCGCTGCTCACCGCCCCGGGCGTGCGGCGCGTGGTGGTCACCGGCAACGGCGCCCAGTGGCACGTGGCGCTCGCCCTGTGGCTGGCCTGGCTGCAGGTGCCCGATCCGCCCGTGGAAGTGCTGGCGGTGCCCGGGGGGCTCGTGGCCCGTGGGCAGTTCCACTGGCGCGAGGGCGACCGGCTGCTCGCGCTATCGAGCTCCGGGGAGTTCCGCGACGTCATCGAGGCCATCGAGGCCGGCGCGCCCCGCCCCGTCGCGGCAGTCACGGCAAGCCCGGACTCCACCGTCGGCACGGCTGCCGTGGCACGAGCCCTGGTGACGGTGCAGACGCTCAGGGCCCGCACGCACACGCAGGGATACGCCGGCGCGCTCGTCGCCGGCCTCGGGGTGCTGGCGCGCATGTCGGGTGACGCCGTGCTGCGGGCCGCCACCGATGGCGCGGGTGCCCAGATGGCGCCGCTCGTCGACGCCGCGGGCACCACGCCGTCGCCCACGGGCCGACCCCACGCCGGCGTGTGCGTGGGCACCGGCTCCGCATGGCCCGCCGCACTGCACACGGCCCTGTGCCTGCGCGAGGTGTCGATCCTGCCGGTGGATGGCTACGAGACGCGCGAGGGCGCCACCACCGGCCGCTTCTCCACCGTGCCGGGTGACCTGGCCGTCACGGTCGCGGGGCCCCATCCCGACCAACTGCTGGACGAGGCCGCGGGCATCCTGGCCGAGGGCGGCGCCGAGGTGGTGGCGATCGACGGCGACCCCCACGCCGACCCGCGCCTGGCTCCCGTCATGGCGCTGCCACAGGCAATCGCCCTGTCGATCGACCTCGCGCTGCTCGCCGACCTCGACCCCGACGCCCCCTCGTGGGTCGGCGCCTACGACCAAACCTCGCGGGGTCGCTGACCCGCCACCCGCACTCGGGCACCGGCACGGGGTTCGTGCCACGCTCGGAACATGAGGGTCCTGCACGTATCGCCGCATCCCGATGACGATCTGGTGGGTGCACCCGCGACCCTCATGGCACTGCGTGATGCCGGCCACGAGGTGGTGAACCTCGCCCTCAGCCTCGGGCGGCCCGCCGATCACGACCGGCGGCGCGCCGAGGTGGAGGAGGCCTGCCGGCGTGCACGCTTCGGCTTGGTGATCACCGAGCCCCCCATCGCGATGTCGGCCACCGACGACCGCGCCGATGCCGAGGAGCGTGCGCGCCGGCAGATCGGCATGGCCCTCGACGGCGCCGATCCCCCCGACCTCATCGTGGGCCCCACGCCCCACGACGTGCACCACGCGCACGAGCTCACCGGACGCGCCATCCGCGACGTGCTCGGCGCACGCGAGGCGCCCCCCGCCTGGTGGATGTGGGCGATCTGGGGCGACCTCCCGTTCCCCACCGTGGTCACCACCTTCGACGACGCGCGCGGGGGGGACATCACCGATGCGCTCTCCGCGCACGAGGGCGAGATGGCCCGCACCGACCACCGCGTGCACGTGGACGCCCGCAGCCGCCTCACGGCCATCACCGCCGCCGAGAAGATGTTCGGCTTCGGCGCGCCGGCACTCGCCGCCGACCGCGCCGAGGTGGTCACCGAGGTGGTGCGCACCGACGGTTCCTGGCTGCTCGGAGCGCCGCGTGCCCTCGATGCCGCCAACCCCCTGGCCCGGCCGACCGCCCGCCCCGTGGATGCGTGGCTCGACTCCCCGAGCCCGCGCGACCTGGGCGGCGGCCCCTACAGCTGAGGGGTAGTAGACGCCGCCGCGCCTGTCACCCCGCCCCCGACGAACGAGAACCACATGAAACGCCGTGCCATCACCGCCACGATCCTCCCCACCGGCACCGCCTGCCTCGCGATGGGCGCGAACAGCGCGTCGGCGGGACTCGGTCCGGCCGAGTGGTCAATTCACCTCACCGCCTCGGGGCCCGGAATGATCACGGGGTCCATCGGCATTCGGGACACGTCGTTCCTGCTCACGACAACCGCCGCCGCCGAAACGCTCATCCCCACCCCCGACGGCAACAACGCCGAGTTCCGCGGATGGGTGGGCGCATGCGCCCCCGCCGAGGCCTCCACCTTGGTCGTGACCGCGGGAGGCGTGGCGATGGGCGGCGGCGCGCCGTGCCGCTGGACAGCGGCCCAGTTCGCGTTCCCGGGCGAGCCGACCCCGAGCGTCGCAAACCCCCTGCGAGACGCCTGCAGGAGGTGGCTCGGGCGGTGGCGCAGGGGGCGGCGGAGCAAGTGGCGGCGGACCGCCTGGCGGAGGCACCGGCGGCTCATCCGGCTCAGCGACGCTGATGCCGCCCGCGGGAACATCCCTCCAGGGCGGGGTCACCGTGGTGCGCAAGGCGGCCGTGCTTAAGGGGGTCCGCACCTCCGTGAAGTCCGTCAAGGCAACTGGCCGATATCCGGATGGCACCACGCGCGTGGTGCAGTCGCTGGTGTTCACGGGGTAACAGGGCGTGGCACTCGCGGGCAGGTCCATGATCGCCCGCGCGAAGGGCACCTGCACGTGCAGCGCCAGGCCGCCCAAGGGCCGCCGGCGGGTGATCACCCAGGCCAGGCGCGGCACCACGGTGCTCGGGCAGTCATCGGCCGTGGTGACGGTGCGCCGACCCGCCGCGGCGGGTGGCTAGGGGGCCATCTCCCCCGCCGCCACGGGCATCGGCACCACCGCCTCTGCGGGGGCGAGCGGGCAGGTCCAGCGCGGATCGTGCGCGCAGGACGGGTGGTAGGCGTAGTTGAAGTCGAGCACCAGGCGGCCGTCAGCGGTGGCGCCCAGATCGGCGCCCTTCGCCTGGTCGATCAGGTACCGGCCGCCGCCGTAGGTCTCATCGCCGTTCGTGGCGTCGCGGAACGGCAGGAACAGCCCTCCGCCGTACGCGTCGAGCCAGACCAGGGGCAGGCGGATCTCGTCGTCGCCCCGCACCGCCACGGCCGTGCCGATGAATCGGAACCCCCCGTCGGGCGACGACATCTCCGGCGGCGTGCCGGGCGGTGACGACGCGCTCCCCGCGCCGTGCGCGGGTGGTTCAACCGATGCCGTGAGGCGCCACGAGGGGTCGTAGGGGAAGAAGTCCATGCCGCCGAACGCGGCGCGTGCGCCCTCGGGCACCGGGCTCTGCGGGTGTGACGCGAAGAGGGCGTCGCGGTCAGCGCGCCAGGCGGTCCACGTCGCGGCACCGCCGCCGGCGGCCCTGGCGCGGGCGTAGCTGTCGGCTACCTGCCGCCGGAAGCCCGCGAGCTCGAGGTGCGCGTCCACACCGCCAGTCTCGCACCCCGGGTACCCTGCGCCCATGGGCCGCCCGCCGCTGGACGCCGATGCCGTGCTCGCGTGGATGCAGGCCCACCCTGCGCGGCTGCGGGAGTTGCTGCGCGAGGAGGACCCCGACGACGCCGAGGAGTCCCCCGCCGCCGACCCCGCGGTGTGCGCGCACCTGCGGCTCGCGGCCGAGGGGCTGACGGCGGGCATTGATCCCGCGCTCGCCGACCGGGTGGACGGCATGGCGGATGATCTGGACGAGTGGTTCGCCGCCGACGCCGAGGTGTTCGATCGTCAGGTGGAACTCGGACGCGGGGCCATCGCCCTGGAGGAGCACCTGCTCTACGGCGCCGACGGCGAGACCGAGCCCGCGATCCACGCCGCGCTGCAACGCCGCGTGCGGCTGGGCGCGTGGAATCGCCTGTTCCTGCGGTGCCTCGAGTCGCGCCTCGGGCCCGAATACGACGGGCTCACCGAGAGCGCGCTGCAGTGGTCGAAGGACCACGAGCGCGACCTCGCCGCGACGATCCTGCAGATGCACCACCGCCAGCTGACGGCCATGGAGAAGGCCACCGGACGCCCCGCCACCGCCGAGGAGCGCGACCAGAGCAGCCAGCTCGCCGCGGTGACCGGTCACGTGCGCCAGGCCATCGCGGCCGCGGCCCACGCGCTCGACGCCATGTGAAAGATCCATGTCATGAGCGACCCGATCCCGTGCGGCGCGTCGGGGGGTCGGGCTTGAATGGCCCCGTGCCCATCCGACGCGCCCTCATCCCGGCGGCCCTCGCCGCCGCATGCCTCGCCCCGGCCATGGCCGCAGGCGCGGTCACGCCCGTGCCCACCGGCGGCGCCGCCGCCGGCGAGCCGACGTCCATCGTGCCGGGCATCTCGTACAAGGTGATGCAGCGCTCCGGTCCGCAGGTGCTGCACGTGGTCACCTTCCGCGCGAACGCCCTCACGCGGCTCGCGCCGGCCCAGGCATCCGGGTCGCTCACGCGGCGCGCCACGCTCACCGACGGCATGGCCTCGGGCCTGGCCCAGGGTGCCACGGCGGGCATCAATGCCGACTACTTCGACCTGGCCACCGGCACGCCCAGCGGGATCCTCTCGGTGGGCACGCGCCTGCTGGCGAGCCCCGAGCCTACCCGGTCGGCGCTCACCATCGGCGCGGGCGGCACCCTTGCCGTGGAGCGCCTCGCGCTGGCCGGCCGCTACCAGCGCCTCGACGAGACGGCTGCCACCCCCTTCCCCATCCGCACCTTCCGGGCCGTCAACCGCCCGCTGCCGTCCACCTCGGCCACCGGCGTGGTGGCCTACACGCCCGAGCGCGGCGCGCCCACGCCCACCGGATCGGTGTACGAGGTGGTCGTTGCGCTCGACGGAGGCGGCGGTCTCGCCGTGAACGGTCGCGTGGCGGGCACCGTCATCGCGCAGGTGCCCGGTGGCGGCGCCACGATCGCCGACGGCCAGGTTGTGCTCTCGGGCAAGGCGGGGTCGGGCACGTCGATCCAGAACGAACTGCCCCATGGCGCGCGCGTTGAGATCGAGGCCGCCATCCCCGGAATCGCCGCCGACGCCTGGGGCGCCGTGGGCGGCGGTCCGATGATCGTGCAGGGAGGCGTGGCGGTGCCGGATGCCGGCGAGGGCTTCACGTCGAGCCAGCTCGGCGGCCGCACCGCGCGCACGGCCGTGGGCCAGACCGCCGATGGGGCGATCCTCATGGTGGTGTCCGAGGGCCCGCAGCAGGGCGTGCGCGGCTACACCGCCGCCGAGCAGGGCCAGATGATGGCCTCGCTGGGCGCCGTCGAGGCCATCGGCTTCGACTCCGGCGGCTCCTCGCTCATGGCCGTGGGCGCCAACCAGCTCATCCCCTGGAGCAGCGAGCGGGCGATCGCCGACATGCTGGTGGCCTACTACATGGGCGCGCAGCTCTCGATCCCCGCCGACAACCGCGTGACGCCCAACGGCGATGGCGTGGCCGACTCCATCACCCTCGGCGCCCAGTCGCCGGTGGCGGGCACGACCACGGTCACCATCGCGCGCCGCGGGGGCGGGTACTCGGCCACCCCCATCAACCACACGGGCGACCCGGCCTACACGCCGGTCACCATCGACCCGAAGGCCCTCGGCATGAAGGAGGGCCCGTACACGGTGACCGTGAACCTCACGCCGGCCGATGGCTCGCCCCCCACCAGCCAGAAGCGCATCCTCGTGGTGGACGGCACGCTCGGATCACTGGGGGTGAGCAGCCGGGGCGCCAAGAAGAAGCGCAAGGTCACGGCGTCGTTCACGCTGTCGCGCGGCGCGCGCGTGACGGCGCGGGTGACATCGTCCACCGGGCGCGTGGTGGCCACGCTCGCGGGCGGCAAGCGCATGGCGAAGGGCCGCCGCTCGCTCACCTGGAACGGCATGGAGGGCAAGAAACTCGCGCCCGCCGGCCGGTACACGGTGACCGTGCTGGCCACGGGCCCCTACGGGCAGTCGGGCCTGCGCGACACCGTCCGCGTGCGCTAGGCGCCCCGCCGGGGCCGGTGGCCACGGGCCCCTACGGGCAGTCGGGCCTGCGCGACACCGTCCGCGTGCGCTAGGCGCCCCGCCGGGGCCGGTGGGCCGAGGGGCCGCGCCGT
>Ga0194121_10012231_pt1 | contig 10047 bp, 9 predicted proteins | sample TA2MahCa50mmetaG_FD_148609 | JGI IMG/M metagenome (GOLD analysis project Ga0194121, IMG submission 148609) | Freshwater microbial communities from Lake Tanganyika, Tanzania - TA2015020 Mahale Deep Cast 50m | ecosystem: Environmental > Aquatic > Freshwater > Lake | place: Tanzania: Lake...
CATGATCGACTCCTCACGATGGAAGGTTCAAGGGACTCCTCCACTCATCAGATCATATATCGCCCACGCTTGTCTACCCGGTACGACCTATGGTTCACGCAATTGGTCAGTGTTCTAGCGAACGCCTCAACCACTCTCTCAACAGCTGCACATCGAAGGTATCCATGAGCGTCTCCTCCTAGCCCACAGGAGCGGCTTTGCGTGTCCGCTGGCGTGTGGGTGCGGTGTCCTGTGCCCCCGTACTGGGGACGGGCAGGGCATCCTCACGCAGCCCGAGCAGGTAATCGGTCGTGGTCTCAAGCGCCAGCGCCATTTTGGCGAGCACTTGCCCCTTGACATCCTGGATAGCGCCGTGCTCTAGGCGCCAGATCGTCATCTTGTTGACCCCAGACCGTGTCGCCAGCTCGTCCTGCGTCAAGTGCTTGCGACGTCGAAGCGCTAATATACGTTCACCAAGGGTCATGGCGTGCCCTCCTCTCGTGTCGGACAGTATACTACACAGAAAATAATATGCAACAATGCATACTTTTCTCTTGCATACCTATATGCATCGGCGTATATTACTTCTCAGAACATAGGGATGGCTCTTTGAGACAATGTACGTCCCCATATGGGGCCGGTGCCGATAACCCAGCAGCCGGAAATGGGGTAAATGCCAAAGACCCCGGACGGGTGCTGGCTCCTGTGGACGACAAGGAAAGCAGGTAGGAGGCCAAACCGATAAAGCATGCAGTAGGTAGAAACGGTAAAGCGTGTGACTCCGCCGCCAAGCAAGCGTCACACGCCCGATGTTAAACCCCTCACGAAGAAGAGTTAAACAATGGCTATTGTAACAGAAATTTCCTGGGAGAACATGTTCGGCGGGAAACCACTCCCAGAAAATCCCGCGCGTCAGGCATGGTGTGACGCGGTTGCCGAAATCGCCGCGAAAGCCAAGGCCACGCTGCCCGAGTGTCATGGCCGTGTTGACGCAGCGGTCAAGATCGCGCTGGCTGGCGATGTCGAGATGCAGGCAGATGGCACAGCTCGTGTGGCCTCCCAGACCAACGGCAGCACGGCGTACCATGTCGTGAACGGTCATTGCGATTGTAAGGACTTCGCCAAAGCTCCTCACACCTTGTGCAAGCATAGACTGAGTGTGGCTATTGTGAGGCGTGCGCATGAGCTCGCGCAGCAACGGCTTGTCCAGTCTGACGGTGTCCACACCACCACCAGCCAGCCCCCTGCCGAATCACTCCAGGGTCCTCAGAGTGTAGCCCCCATGCTGTCACTGCCAGAAGCGCCCGTCTCGATCACCCTGAAAGCCACCTTCAACGGACATGAAGTCCTGGTGACCTTGCGTGGTATGGACTTTGCCAGCGTCAAGACGCAGGTCGAGCAGGCATCTCAGTGGTTGCATATGCAGCCCCCAACGCAGGGCACTGGGCAGCCCTTTTCTCAAGAGGTCCCCTACTGTCACACGCACAAGGTGCCGCTCCAGCCATTCACCAAAGCGGGCCGGACGTGGTATAGCCACAAGACCCCTGACGGCTCCTGGTGTAAGGGGAAGTGACGATCACAGGAGGGTGGGTGGGATGATCTACCCTGCCCCTCCTGCTCACGTGGGGATAGGAGGAACAGCATACGTGTGTCGAGCGCTACGGGAACACGCACTCTGGGCAGGAAGCGACGTGCATGGCACGCTGACGTGCCGGTGTGTGTCTCGGCAGGGCATCACAGAAGTCGTCAGACGGCTGCAGACGAAGGAGAGATAACAGGGTAGTAGGGAACGCCTCGGAGCACATCGCTACTCCTGGCAACTTGTGAGAGGAGGAAAACCATATGAGTCTCTATCAACGTGGGAAAAGCTGGTATTACGATTTTCAGTACCGTAGTGAGCGATACACCGGTTGCATTGGCGCGGTCTCGAAGACAGTCGCCAAGGAGATTATGGCCAAAAAGAAAGCCGAAGCTGTCGCAGGCCGCTATGCATTGCCGTCCAAAAAGCCTTCACCCCTTTTTGAGGCCATGGCTGAGGAGTGCCTGCAGTACTACCAGGCCAATCGACGCCCACGTTCCTTCCAACGGCATCAGATGGCCTTCCAGGCACTCAGGCCGTTCTTTGGTGGGCATCGTCTGACTGACATTAGCCCGTTCCTCATCGAAAAGTACAAACGCAGTAGGAAGGAGCAAGGACGCAGTGAGGTGACCATCAATCGGGAACTGGCGTTTCTCAAAAACCTGTTTACCATGGCCATGAAGTGGGGGAAGGCGAGTGAGAATCCTGTCTCGCAGGTGAGATTCTTTCGCGAAGACAACGGCCGGACGCGCTTCTTAACGGAGGAGGAAGAAACCCGCTTGCTGGCTTGCTGTAATCCTTACCTCCGGCCATTGGTGATCACGGCGTTGCATACAGGGTTTCGCAAGTCAGAATTATTGACACTACGCTGGGAGCATGTTGACTTCCGGCATCACCTCATCACCGTCGAGGCAGCGTATGCCAAAAATGGCGAGACACGGGGTATCCCCATGACGGCAACCTTGCTTGAGACGTTACAGACGCTGCAGGACAAAGCAGAGCCCTCTACCGCCGTGTTCCGCACCCACGAAGGAACCGCATACCGGCATATCGCCAAAGTTTTTGGTACGGCCTGTCGGCGTGCAGGGCTGACAGACGTAACGTTTCACGACTTACGCCACACTTTTGCTTCACGGCTCGTCATGGCTGGCGTCGACTTGCCCACCGTGCAAGCGCTTATGGGGCATAAAACCATTGCCATGACAATGCGGTACACCCACTTGGCCCCAGGACACAAGCGGACAGCGATTGCTGTTTTAGATCGTGTCCAGGAAAAAGTCCCAGCAATTTTCACAACAGAGAGGAAAACAGTATGAAGGCAATCTTTGCAAATTCTTGATATGTGAGGGGTGAGCGACGGGATTTGAACCCGCGACCACTGGAGCCACAATCCAGTGCTCTGCCAGCTGAGCTACGCCCACCTCTGAAGTGTAGGGACATAACTATACAGGGAATGGTCGGTGTCAGTCAATGCTGAGATGGGCACCCTGACAGATATCAGGGAAACAAGACATTCACAAAAGACACAATGCCACCTGCCGGGTCATGCGCGTAGTCATAATGCAACATGGCTCCACGGCCACCAGCCCCATCGACCGTTTTCAGCGCGGCGTAAATACAATTGAGTCCGCAGACTCGCCGGGCATTCTGATCGCGTAAGACCGAGTGATAAAACCCCAGCGCATCACCGCGTAGCGCATGCTGGAGGTCCTCGTGGTCTCGCCCTGCCACATCGTGCACAATCGCCTCGTGGATATCAAACGCATCCCCAAAGCGCCGCCCCACGTGCGCCAGGTCAGCGCCGGCAACCACACTCACCCGCCCTGGCGCGGCATCAACCACGTCACGACAGGTCTCGAGAAATGTTTCAACGGCCGGCATCGGTATGCTTGGAGACAATTCCATCGGTGGTCCGAAGGCAGCACACAGAATGGGCACAATGCGGACATGTGGGCCGTACAGATACGCTAGCATCACCGCCTGAAACTCGATCGAATGCTCGGTGCGATGCACCATTTCATGGGCATAGGGATCCCAGGTGCAGACCGCTTCGAGGCGGCGGACAATGTCCTGGTCAGTCTCCAGCGTGCCAAAGGGCGTGGCAAAATGTTTTTTCGTCAATAGGAAAGGCACAGGCGGTGAGGCATGCGCAACTCCAAAAATAAACACCGTCTCGGGCTGTCCTTGCTGATACAAATGCCAGTAGCCATGCGCATACGAATGTCCACCACGGTGAAAATCAATGTGCGGGGCAATCAAGCAACGGGCTGGAGGAGCAGCTTGGGAGCGCCCAGTATGCTGCCAGGCGCCCGGGCCACCGTCACGCACAAAAAAATCATCGAGAAAAACGCGCAGCGCCCCGGCTTCGGCAGGATACGAGCGGCCTGCAAGATACGCCGGGCGCACCGCAGCGTGAGTATACTCCTCTACGAGACGTCGCTGCAGGGCAACAAAACGTGGGGTCTGCAAGAAACCGTTCTCGTCCAGGTGGGCGACAATACGGCGGATATCCTCTGCAGCAACGCGTTGTCCACTGTATTGGCGGGCAAACACCTGCTGGATGTCGGGCACATCGCGACGCCCATCCAACTGACAGGCGATAAAAAAGGCCGGAGGGGTGAGCAGCACCTGGTGTTCAACAACACCGTCGGGGTCGCGGAGACAGATGTACCGCTGCCCTTGCTGTTCAACCGCAAAAGCATCGATAAGGCGTAGGGCTGGAAGTGCCATAATGGGCAAGCATACCCCAGGCAACAGGTCACGTCAATGCACGCCAGCACCCACGTCGTCCGGGCAACGCTTACAGGGTCTCGAGTGCCAGGCTGGTGTACGTCATCGCATAGAGACGGTAATACAGCCCACGCTGTTGTAGCAGTTCTGCATGCGTGCCGTTCTCTACCAGACGACCCTGATCGAGCACAATGATGCGATCTGCATGCTTGATAGTCGAGAGACGATGCGCAATGATCAACGCCGTACGGCCATGGAGCAACGTTGCCAGACCGGCCTGCACCAGACGTTCAGTTTCCGCATCGATACTCGACGTGGCTTCGTCGAGTATCAGCAAACACGGGTCAGCCAGTAAGGCGCGCACAAAGCTGAGCAACTGGCGCTGGCCATGGCTCAAGAGGCTCCCACGCTCACGCACCTCAGTCTCATAGCCTTGCGGCAGGCGCTGAATAAAATCATGTGCGCCGATCGCCTGCGCCGCGGCAACGATCGTGGCGTCACTCGCCGTGGGATGGCCATAGCGTAAATTGTCACGGACAGTACCGCTGAAGAGAAAAGGCTCCTGCAAGACAATGCCTATGTGTTGACGTAAGTGTTCCTGAGCTAGACGACGGATATCAACTCCGTCAATCAAGATCGCCCCTTCCGTCACATCATAGAAGCGCGCCACCAGATTGACCAGGGTGGTCTTGCCAGCGCCCGTATGCCCGACAATGGCCAGACTCTGGCCCGCAGGAATGGTGAGCGAGAAATCCTGGAGCACGGGCATGCCGGGCTGATAGGCAAACGTCACATGCTGAAACTCCACAGCGCCCCGCATAGGAGCCAGTGACACTGGATGCGGGTCTTCAGGAATGGTAATCTCCGTATCCAGAATCTCGATAATGTGCTCACCAGCAGCCATGGCCATTTGTAAGTTGTTCCAGCGAAATCCCAAATCACGAATAGGCTCAAAAAAGCGTTGAATGTACAGCACAAAAGCCACCAAGCTACCAGCACTGAGCACTCCGTCCAGGACAAGCGGTCCTCCCCACACGACAACCAACGCGATCCCTACGACACTCAGCAGCTCGATGCTCGGCAACAACACTGCCGACAGGCGTGAGGACACCAGATTGGCCTGCAGGTGCAGTTGATTGGCCTGCTCGAAACGCCGCAGGTTGGCCGCTTCGCTGCACAAGCTCTGAATCACCCGCACTCCGGAGATATTTTCTTGCAAGCCGGCATTCACCTGCGCCAGGGCACGTCGCACCTGCCCGAAGGCCTGACGTGACTGGGTACGCCAGTAGGAGGTCAGCAGCACCATAGGGGGCACAACCGCAAAGGTCACTAGCGTCAGCATGGGATGCATGGACAGCATCACCACCAGGATGCCCCCTAGCGTGAGAAAATCACCCAGGGTCCCTAACACACCGCTGGTGAACAGATCCTGTAGGTTACCGACGTCATTCTGTACACGCGACATAAGGCGCCCAACGGCATAACGATCATAGAAGGACAGATCGAGACGCATAAGGTGCGTGAACAGCGCCTGCCGTAAGTCGAGCATCAGACGCTGCGCCATACGTTCTAACAGAAGCGCCTGATGATATTGCATCAACCAACCAGCGATGGCGTTCCCCGTATAGAGCCAGACCAGCACCGTCAGCCCACTGAGTTCACCATGGGCAATGTAGCGATCCAGGCCAAGCTTGACGAGATAGGGGGCCAGGAGATGGCTCCCCGCAACACCCAGCATGTACAGCGAGGCGACAAGAAGACTCCGAGTATATGGCGCCATGAAAGGCCACAGACGCCGCATCACCCGCGCATCGTAGACTTTCCCATAGCGGTGCTCTTCGGTGTCGCGCCTGGTGGCACTAGGAGCTGTGGCTGGGGGACTACCGCGCTGTGCTCTCATCGTCGAGAGGTCCGAGACGGAGTAGACGGCAGCTCTAAATGCTGATGACCGTTCTGGGTGACCTCCAGCCAGAAATCTTCCTGGTCCCGGAGCTGCAGATCGTAAATGCGACGGTACAACCCTGGTTGCGTCACCAGGGTCTCATGCGTCCCCCGCTGCACAATGCGCCCCTCTTCCAGGACCAGAATCAGGTCGGCCTGTTTTAAGGTACGCAGACGTTGGGCAATGACAAAAGTCGTACGGCCTGCCATAAGCGCGGTCAGCGCCTGCTGAATCAGGAATTCGGTTTCCATGTCAACGCTGGAGGTCGCATCGTCCAGAATGAGGATACGGGGATTCCGCGCAAAAGCCCGCGCAATAGCAATACGCTGCCGTTGGCCACCAGAGAGTGTGACACCGCGTTCCCCCACCCAGGTATCATAGGCGTCCGGGAATTGTTGGATAAAATCATGCGCCCGAGCCGCTTGCGCGGCGTGCACAATCGTAGCGAAATCCAGATCCTCGCGCCCATAGGCAATGTTATCGCGAATGGTCGTCGAAAAGAGCAGCGTATCCTGCATGACAATACCAATATGCTGCCGCAGCTCGGCGAGCCGGCATTCCCGCACATCGAGACCATCTAACATGACGCGCCCTCCAGTCACATCGTAAAAGCGCGGGATCAACTGGGCAATAGAGCTCTTGCCACTGCCTGTACTGCCTAAGAGGGCAATGACTTGCCCCGGCTCAACCTGGAAGGTAATGTCGTGCAACACGGGCATATTGGTACTGTAGTGAAAGCTCACGTGCTCAAACTGCACGTGCCCAACCAGGTGCGGGAGCGACCGGGCCTGGGGCGTTTCTCGCACCTCGGGCACGGCGTCGAGGATTTCAAAGAGGCGCTCAGCCCCAGCCTGGCACAGCGAAGACATCCCGGTCAACCAGCTCAAGCGCCGTAGCGGCTGTGCCAGTTGTGCCAGATAGCCTGTGGCAGCGACCAGCGTGCCCAGGCTCATGGCCCCTGCAATGACTTGCTGACCACCAATATAGAGCGTCGCTGCCATGGTGAAGGCCAACAGCAGGGTCAGCAGGGGAAAATTCAAGGCTTCTTTTGCCGCCACAGCCATACGCGCTTGCGCCAGGTCCTCGGCCGCCGCAACAAACGCCTCGGTCTGCTGGCGGGCACGGGCAAAGGCTTTGACAACACGCACTCCGGCCAGGCTTTCTTGCAGGGTAATGGCCAGCGCAGCCGTTTTCTCCTGGACCCTGACTTGCAAGGGGCGCAGCATACGCCCGAGGCCAAAAATCACGCTCAGAAAAAACGGCAGACTGACGAGCGCCAGACCAGCCAGACGCCAGTCGAGTCCAGCCATCGCTCCAATGGTGCCAACCCCTGTCAACACGACGTGCACCCCGGTGGGCCAGCCAAACTGAAAGAACAGCCGCACCGCTTCAACGTCGGCGGTCACGCGGGACATCAATTCACCCGTCTGAGTACGGTCGTGATAGGCAAAGCTCAAACGCTGAATATGATCGTATAACAGATTGCGGAGACGATAGGCCAGGTCCTGAGCGAGATACGCCATGAGATATGCCTGCCCATAGGTCACCACCCCGCGTACCAGCGTCACCACGAGGAGCAGCCCGCCGGCAAGGTAGAGAAACGACATCTGCCGCTGCGCCAGACCATAGTCGAGCACTTCTTTCAGAATCCAGGGAATGGCGAGGCTCAGACCAACCACTGCCGCAGCACACCCCAGAGCCAGCAGGCATGTCATCGGGAAGGTCGTATAGAGGCGGCCCAGACGTAAGAAGGTGTGTAGCATACTTGTGTGGCGCACCAAGATTGAGCACCAAATCTTGTCAACGCCCATTAGGAATCGGGGCGTTCCTCATAATGGCCGTCAACACTGGCAAACCAGTGCGCCGCATTCAGACGATGCGGATCGATATGATGCATGCCTTTGGCATTCCAGCCTGCCCCGGATGGCTGCAGCACTGGACTCGCGGGAAGCTCACGTTCTCCATACTGGGTGGTCGTCAACGTGGTGATCTCAAAGGCCCGCACCTGCTTCCCGTAAAACGGGGCATCGTCCTGAGCATAGCGAATGAGGCGATCACCGAACCACGTTACGCGTCCACCTGGACGGGCGGTATGCGCATCGCCCTGAATCAACGGATTCTGTGGATGCGCCCGCCATGGCCCCAGGAGGGTGTCCGCATAATAGAGGCACAGGGTATCATGCTCGAAAGGCGTGCTACAGACAAACATCCACCAGAGGCCATCGGCCTGCACGAGGGAAGGATCCGCATACTGCCCGGCGAGCACCTCCGCAACACAGGCCCAGGTGATCGGAAAATCGACGGCACGATATACCCGAATGGCGTGCGCTTCGAGCGTCTCGGGTACCATGTAATACGCACCCTGCCAGGCAAAGACATACGGATACGATAAGTGGAAGTCTTCCTGCAAGACCACACCTGCATACTGCCAATGGTAACGATCAGCACTGGTAGCCAGACCAATAACGCCGCGCTGCCACACCATGTGCATGACTTCAAAGAACATGTACCAGGTGGGTTCCACATGCAACAGAAATGGATCAGCAACGAACGTCGCGGGGATGTCCGTAACGTGCGCCGCGGTCAAGACTGGATTAACGATACCATCGGCCGGGGTCATCGTTAAAGGAGAATCCCCACTATAGAGGCCAATCGACCAGATATCCTGTGGCACGACAGCTACCCCTGATGCTTCCATGAGCCTAGACACACACTGTGGACAAGCGTAACACAGGCCTACCAGGCAAACAAGGCACAGTGGCTATTACGGATGGATCAAACCACTCTGCCGATTCACCAGAAACCCTTCATGGTGCTGTAAAAAATCACTCACGACCGCGGCAAAGGCTTCAGGGCGATCAGCATCCACGGCATGTCCCGCATCATACACCAGAATGAGATGACAATTGGGCAGCTTTTCGCAGTAGAGACGCCCCATGGCAGGAGGAATCACACGGTCCATAGTACCAAATAACACCAGCACAGGAACGTGCAACTGCGCCATCTGGCTCTCTAACTCCGCATGACGCGCCGGTCCCCGCAAGCGCTGCACCAGCGCCTGCTGTTGCGCCAATACTGCAGGATCAGGGGACGGCCCTGGTGCTTGCCGTTCTGGATGCGCGTACAGACGGGCGCGCTGTTCCTCCAGCGAGAGCGGCTGGGATGGTACTCCATCGGTCGGTCGGATAGCAGCCGGAGCCGCCAGAATCAGGGCCTGCAAGCGCTCGGGGTGCTGTACAGCCCACCACAGCGCCAGCGTGCCGCCAAACGAGTTCCCCATCAGGCTGTAGCGCTCCAGTTCCAGGGCTTCTGCCGCTTGCCTCAGGGCGTGAGCCAGGGCTGCCATGGACTGCGACCGCTCGTTCACTGGTGATTGGCCAAATCCTGGTATTTCCAAAACAATGACTCGATACTGGGCAGCGAGCAAGGCATGAGCACGCGACAGCCGTAGCCCACCCGCACCGTGTAGGCAGATGAGCGGCTCTCCCTCGCCAGACTCCTGATAGCGGATACGCAAGCCATCTACCGTCACGAACCCTTCTGTAAACAGACCATCTGGCACTACGGGCGCGGTACCGGCATGTGTGTGCACCACGGTGTGTCTCCTTCGCGTTGCGTGAGGTCTCTGGCGCGACTGTAGCAGCCTGCACGCTTGCCGTCAAATCCCCGCCCATCTATTTTGTGGTAGTCCTGGAGAATAGTCACATGGCATAACTGGCGTCAAATCTGTATCCTCCGGTCCATTCCTTGCCAGAGGAGGACCACCATGACACAGACGACGCCAGCGCAGCAGAGATATGCCCGATTCTCGTGTCCG
>Ga0194121_10012232_pt1 | contig 10047 bp, 6 predicted proteins | sample TA2MahCa50mmetaG_FD_148609 | JGI IMG/M metagenome (GOLD analysis project Ga0194121, IMG submission 148609) | Freshwater microbial communities from Lake Tanganyika, Tanzania - TA2015020 Mahale Deep Cast 50m | ecosystem: Environmental > Aquatic > Freshwater > Lake | place: Tanzania: Lake...
GCGGCGGCCATGCGCATGCAGCGCTTTTACCTGGGGGGATCCAAAGAGCAATACCAGGTTCTCTGGAAGCTCAAGGAAATTTTCCAGGAGCCTCAGACCCGCGCAAAAATCGCCGAAGCTGCTCAACACAACGATTTTTCCCAGGTGAAAAGCCATTTTAATGCACTTCCGGAAAAAACCCGCCATGCCTTATGTGGTCAAGCTTATGCGATCGCCAAAAGCCTCGAAATGAATGTGAGCCATCCGCAATTCGGAGAGCATGTCTTTACCCAACTCTCTGACAAGCAATTCGATCCGATCCGCCTGCAAGCGATCCATGCCTGCTTGTATAGCACATAACACAAAGCCACTCTTAAACCGCCTAAAATCAGTTAGATATGGCGCTACCGCTTGAAGGGCTCCCAATTTGGGGGCCCTTCAAGCGGTAGCGCTATGTCATTTATACACAATTACAAAGCACATCATTCTTAATATCTCTCAAATTAAAAACACATTAAGCAGCATTAACATATGAATAAATTTACAATCTTTGCAAGAATTTAACATTTATTTGATACAATAAAATAAAATAAACAATATTAAATCATTAAATTTAGATAAAAAAAGGATTTATCCATATGTCTTATATTCCTAATGAATCTCATTTTAAGGTCGCATTCGATGGGAGAGAGGTAGAATACCATCTGGCCTCTGAATGTAAAATAACGGGAAGACCGATTGTTCATTTAAATCCTGTCAGCTGGACACGTAATTTAAATGAATTTGAAGCCGTTCTTAAAGACCTTGGCTTTTCCCCAGGAGCGATAAATAAGATTTATATGTCTCTTGGCAATGAAAATCTTGAAAATGGTAAAGATGTCCTCGCGGGATATATTAATAGTGGAAAAATCACTGTTGAGAGGGTCGGTTGTTCTAAAGAAAAACATGATGATTCTGGTACGAAAGTTCCAAGTGAAGATAAATTTTATTTGATGATTAATGAAGTTACTGCGAAAGGTGGCAATAATGAATTCCATATCGCCTTTAGCCGTAAGGGTACGGCTCGTGGAGTTTCCAGAGGAGCCAATGCTCCGAAATTAGCACAAGACCTATCCGCTTCAGAATATTATGATGTATTCCCTAGACATTGTAGCCGAATTATGAATTACGAGAACAAAATCAAAATTACAGAATTGGGATCGAAAGGTGATCTTTCTAAATTTCCTATAGAAAATCTCTCTAGGAAACAACGATTAACATTGTATCGTACCATCCTACAAGGACTTGCCTATATCCATAAATTTGGAGTTCACGGAGATTTCAAACCTTTAAATATTGTGGCCACAAAAGACAATACTGCCTTGATCATTGACTTTGATACCCTAAAAGGAACAAAAGATAAACAACCTTTTAGTGGAACATATTGCTATTTCTCTATTGAGAGGATGGCAAGTTTCATAAATGGTAGAGAATTTATAGCAAGTGAACAAGATGACCTATGGGCAGCTATGATGACAATTTGTGAGCTGGAACGCAAGGTGAGCCCCGAGAATCAATTAATCAGCCCCAATTTCATGAAGAAATATGAAGAATTCAAAGGTTTCCTTACGAACCCTACAAGTGAATTACAATTGTTCAGATTAACACAAACAGAAAAACGGAAAAAGCTCTGTCAAGAGGCTATTAATTGTATCGGATTTAGAGATAATCTGTTCGACAATGAAAAACCTGATCCTAACTATATGTTGGATCCATTGGTATATGACATGGCTCATATCTCTATGCCAAAAGAACGACCTCATGCACTCCTTATTGCTGCGCGTTTATCAAGGCTAGAGATCGAGTGTCCTACTCCGGAAGAAGAAGGAAAATTGAAACTGCAGAAAAACAAAGATACTCTCACCGCATTCTTTGACGGCGATAAAAAAGAGTTAGAAAAATTTTGCAAAAAACATGACATCGATGTGAATCAGTTGTTAGACGTGGAATTTGATGGTTTAAAATGCTGTATTAAAGCTAAAGGACTTGATTACAAAGATTTTATATCCTCCATTCAAATCACAAAATCTAAGTTTCTTTTTTTGGACGACTATTCTGCACGAATCATAGAAATAGAGCGTTTATGATTCCTTTTTTTGCTTGAAAATTTGATAATTGCACTTCTTCCTGCATCGGCAGATAATAGATCTCTTCCCTATGGAGGAGATCTATGTCTTCTGTTCTATCCGTTGTTTTTCATTGTTCGGTCCTCTTTTCTCCTATTCTCAATTTGAATAATCAAATGCACACCGTTTTGTCGCACGACATCATCGATGAAGCTCAAAGCGCCATCGAATGGGAGGTTTTTCATTCGATCGCACTTCTCGACCAGCCGGTTTCCATTCACCTGACAGGCCTTCCTCCAAACAAATTAACTTTGATCAAATTACAGACGTGCGATGACAAAGAGCAAAAATGGTCTTCCTACGGCATCTTTCAGGCGGATCTTATGGGAAGGGTCGATTTGACAACCGCTTCTCCGATCCAGGGAACATACGTGGGAGTTGACCCAATGGGGCTTTTTTGGTCGATGGCCCCAGAGTCTAGACAGCCTGAGATGTTTAAAAAGAACTCAGAACAGATCACAATGACTTTATCCGCTTACTGCGATGGAAAATTGGTTGCGTCCATGCCGATTGTTAGGTTGCGCAAATCTCCAGATGTAGAAAGGATCTCCGTTTCCAAACAAGGTTTAGTTGGAACTCTCTTTCTTCCTCCTTCCGATCAGCCGCTTCCTGTCATCCTATCGCTCAGCGGCTCGAATGGAGGATTGAGCGAGAACCGCGCACAACTATTGGCCTCTCACGGATTTGCTGTTTTGGCTCTGGGATATTTTGGCGTGGAGGGACTCCCTTCCCATTTAGAGAACATACCTATAGAGTACTTTGCAAGGGCATTCAATTGGATCAAAGAACAGCCTAATCTTGATTCTTCCCATATTGGACTTTTTGGGATTTCGCGTGGAGCGGAGCTTGCCCTCATTTTAGGAACGCTTTTTCCCGATTCAATACAGGCGATTGTCGCAACCGCGCCCAGCAGCGTGATCAATGGAGGGCTTGGAAAAGAAAGGGTGCCTGCATGGATTTTTCACGGAAGCCCTGTAGGGCCTGATGCTCCTGTCCCCAAATCGGATTTGAATAAAGAGATGGGACAGCATCCTGACCGTCCTTTGACGACAACTCCTCTTTTTCTAAAAGCGATGGAGAATCACAATGAATTTTCCGCTGCAGCCATCCCTGTGGAAAAAATCCAGTGCCCGATCCTTCTGATCTCAGGAGGAGATGACCAGATGTGGCCTTCATCCCTATTTGCGGAGTTGATCAGAGAGCGCCTGGACAAGCAAAGCTGGGAGCTTTCATGCACCCACCTTGCTTATCCCAAAGCGGGACATCAGATCAATATTCCCTATTTTCCCCACAGCGGCCCGCTCTATTTTCATCCTGTAGGGAACTTGTGGTTTTCCATGGGAGGAAGCGCCCAGGAGGACGACTTGGCTAGCCGAGACTCCTGGGACAAGCTGATCCAGTTTTTCGAAGACGCATTATACCCAGACATCTTGTAAAGTTGTTTGGGTATTATTAAAAGAAGTAGGCAAAGTTCAGATCGGCTCCGAAGAAGTTATAGTCGTTTCCTGGAAGGCCAAGAGACAGCCCATTGACTTTTGCGGTTGAGTGCCCATCTTGCCAATGTTCATAGAACGGCTTGAGGATGATGTGGAACTTCTTATTGTCCGTCACAGTAAAATCCAAAGGAAATTCTACATAGAAGTTCGCGAGCTGGTCTGTCAAGCTCCAACGGGCCCCCTTCAGAGGAACAATGGCTACAGTCGGATATACTTGAGGCATCCAGGTAAAGCCGATTCCCCAAGTGAACCAGGAATTGTAAGCGTTGTCCACTTCAAATCCCACCGGCACGTAAAACTCATGGTATCTAAAATGCAAATTTTGTCCGCGGCTTGCAGTCAATTTCTGACCCAGATAGCGATACCCAAAGCCTGAATACAGCGACAAAAGCCAATCCCCTTCATTAAAAGCAAAGGTATACCCCAGCCTTTCTTGAACATCGACATAGATCAAAGAGCGATGGGAGGCCGAACCATGGGTATTCCCCTCTTTCCAAGCCAATTTCGCCGCGCCGTAGAAACGATCCATGGGCCGATACTCGTAAATCGCTTGGAGCCCACCCAGATTTCCATCGAACGTCCCGCTGCCGTGGGGATTGATGTATGCGCGCGTATAATTGCCCCCTATCTGAAAGCGATGAGGATAATCTTGCGCTCTAATCTCTCTCTGCCCTTGCCCATTGGATGAGCGGGAATAGGAATTTCTATCATTTTGACTGATGAATCGAGGATTTATTTGATCGGATTCATCTTGGAAATCTTCTTCATAATATTCAGCTGTCCTCTTGGAATATGTAGAGGCAGAAAGCAAAGACGCGCTTACGCTTAAGCTCGATAGCATTAACAATAGATTTTTGTAACTCATTACCTGCGTGCTCCCCTGTTTCATAAATTTCGAAGCTTATCACGAATATTTCAAGAAAGTCAAAAAATAACTGGTTGCTATTTCATCCAATGAGCTAAAAAAGAAGGAAATTAAAAAAAAAGTCTGTCGTTAAAAACTGAGGAACTTACCATGAAAAGATTTTTCACTCTGATCTCATTAATCTCTATGACAATTCTGCATGCAGACTCTTCAACCTATTCACGCGACCGGTTGATAGAATTCTATGAAGAATTCTTATGCGATGAAAAAAATGATCTCTCTTCCGTGGGCATCACAGCTCCTTGCACCTTTACACCTCCAGGACCTCCCAATCCCTTTGTTCCTCCTCCCAATCCCACTCCTCCTCCTTATCAAACGGGGATGCTCCCCATCGTGATCGCCAATAACAGCGGTTATGGCGATGACCAAGTCTACATTGTTATGACAGGTAAAAACACAGCTGCAACAAGCCAAGTGTTTGTCGAGCTTGCAACTCCGAGCAGCGGTATTGGGAGCTTGCATCTTGTCGCAAACGGAGATAACTCCACTACCTACAGCTATCTTTTATCCCAGCTTCCTCAAACAAGCGGAGGCGCGAGGGTCTTTTATATCCCTCAGATCACCTCCGGCCTTGTATGGTTCTCAATCGAAAACAAACTGAATATGCCTGTGAATCCCGATCCTTTCACTTTGGAGCCTTCAATCGTCTAGCCGAATTTCACCAATCCTTTAGATGTCAACTTCTGCACGAACTTCGATATTTTTGAAGTTACTTTTCTTCTTTCGGGAAGTCCTCAAGTTAATGCCGATGCGACAGCTGTCAGTTTTTTTTCCATCCCCTTGTATGGTTTTATCGAAGGAGCATCTACGCAATATAGCAATACAGGCCTCTATCAACCCAGAAGCTTTATTATTTCTCATGCCGCGACCGTCTTTAAATCCGCTCCTCATCCGGAAGATGTGCAATGGAGTAATCTGTGTTTGTCCAATTCAACTCAGTGCAAAACATCTCAAGTTCTCCGGATCGTTTCTACAGGAAAAGCAATCGCAGCTTCACCGTCTATTTTTGATCAAAACTACCTGGACAACGTGACTTCTTATGGATACAGCTACATCAGCGATATTTGGACGGGTACTAATAGCTATTATAGACCTACTGCAAACGGAGGAAAAGGCAACACCTTGAACCTTTCTGTGGGGGTAACTTCACCCATGACTGCTACCTATACTTACACCGGATCTGTACAGACGGACAACACTTTTAAATTCACATCTTCAGACGGCGGTCCCGATGTTGTTTTTCCTGCACCAACCACTTCTGCGACTCCGGTCCCTCCAGGAACAACCTCATATAATATCTTTTCTGCACAGGAGTTTTTTACCACAGGCCCGGCTGCAGGAGGAACTGCAAATGATGCTGTGAGCAAATTGGTCCAGGAGGCGATCATCGCAGGCCTTGTTCCGACAACAGATCAATTAAGCCTTTCCTATCTGACCAGCAAACAACCCGTTTTTTACACGATCAATCCGAACTTAAGCTTTCAGGGACAGAAGACAGGCCCCTGGTATGATCTCTATTCCCAAGCATTGCATTCTCTGGGATCGATCTATACTTTTGGATTTGACGAACCCTTATGGCCTCAAACATTAATCGGCGGCCCCTTTGAGGATAGCTCTACATATATCGGCATTACAATTGGAAATGTAAAATAAGGTTGTAGAAATAATGCCCTATTTCGAGCTGCGTAAAAGCTCAAGTAGGGCATTGTTTTTTTCATTTGGGATACCCAAACAACTTGAAAAATTGTTTGGGTATTTTTTTCAATTGCTTAGACTGATGGCAATTTTCGTCGGTTCGCCGTTGAGATCCCACTCGGTGCCTTCGCAAGGCTCGAAAGTGACTTGCGTTCCCAACACCTCGCCAAGAATGTAGTGGCGATGCGCCTCAAATGCCTTTCGCACCCGGTCTGTCGCTTGCAACTGGATGACGATCCTATCAGTGACAGCAAAGCCTTCATCGCGGCGCATCGTGTTGATCTTGTTCACGATCTCTCTGGCAAGCCCTTCGATGAGCAGCTCTTCATTAAGCTGAGTTTCCAGAGCGACGGTGACGCCTTGCATCGTCTCAGCGATCAGCCCTTCGAGGACTTTCCGCTCGACAGCGACGTCTTCTGGAGTCAGAAGAACTTTCTCTCCTTCCACTGACACTTCGAGATTATTTCCTTGAAGAAGCGTCTTAAGCTGCTTCTGATCGAACTCCTGGATCACTTTTTGAGCGCTGTTCATCAGCTTGCCCACTTTTTTGCCTAAAACACGGAAATTGGGCTTAGCGATCAGAGCGACAAAATTTTTCTCATCTTGTTCAAAGACCAGGTTTTTCACATTGAGCTCGTCGGCGATCAGATGCTTTTGCCTGGAGAGAGCATCATACAGCTCTTCATCGGAAGTGACGACAAATGCCTTTGAGAGAGGCTGCCGCACTTTCACCTTGTGTTCTTTCCGCAAAGCATGGCCGGCGCTGACCACCGTCTGCACACCTGCCATCTCCTGCTCCAGCTTTTCATCGCGCATCTGCGCTTGATAAGTTGGGAAATCGCACAAGTGAACGGAATCAGGATCTCCTTTCTGCTTCATCTGCAGATAGATCTCTTCACTCAAGAATGGCACAAACGGCGCAGCGATCTTAGTTAGGGTAAAGAGCACGTAGTACAACGTCGCAAACGCCTCATCCCGATCGTCTGAGGCCACATCCGACCAAAACCTGCCTCGGTTGCGGCGGATATACCAATTGGTCAATTGATCGATGAATCCGACAAAAGGCTGTACAGCCTGATCAAGCTCATAGCGGTCCATCCCTCCAGAGACATCATCCACTAACTTATGAAGAAGCGAGACGATCCAGCGGTCAATGTCCGCTTTCGGCAGTTGAAACTCTCCTTTTGGCTTCCATTGATAGATGTGCGCATAGGTTGAAAGGAATATAAAGCTGTTCCACAGCGGGATCAGAACCTGTCTTAACACAAGTTCCACTCCCTTCTCGGAAAAGCGAAGATCTTCACCATAGACGGCAGGGCTGTTCAGAAGATACAAGCGGACAGCATCGGCGCCATAACGATTGATGACCACTTCCGGCTCTGGATAATTTTTCAGCCGCTTGGACATTTTAGCGCCATCCTCTGCCAAAATAATCCCGTTGACGACACAGTTTTGGAACGCTGGTTGATTGAAAAGAGCTGTCGATAACACAGTCAACGTATAAAACCATCCGCGCGTCTGATCAAGTCCTTCTGCAATGAAGTCCGCAGGAAACGCCTTCATCGTCTCCTCTTTATTCTCAAAGGGGAAATGGTTCTGCGCATAAGGCATCGATCCCGATTCAAACCAGCAGTCGAACACTTCCGGAATACGCCGATAGGTCTTTCCATCATGCGTAAAGGTCAAATCATCGATAAAGTGACGGTGTATGTCGTCGATCTTTCTGCCGACCTTTTCTTCAAGCTCTTTGATGCTTGAGATTACAATCACATTGCCATCTTCGCTTCGCCAGATCGGGATCGGCGTTCCCCAATAGCGGTTGCGCGAGATCGCCCAATCTCTGGCATTTTCCAGCCATTTGCCAAAACGGCCGTCTTTGATGTGATCGGGCACCCAGTGGATTTTCTGATTGGCGGCCAGCATCTGCTCTTTGATCTTTTCCACAGCGACGAACCAGGTGCGCACCGCTTTATAGATCAAAGGGGTGTCTGAGCGCCAGCAGAACGGATATCTATGGCGCACCTGCGTATGTAAAAATACTCTTCCCTGCGCCTTGAGCCGCTTGATGATCTCTTTATCGGCGTCTTTCACATACAGCCCAGCGAAATCTGCAACCTCTTTCGTGAACCTGCCATTGTGGTCCACAGGACAAACCAACTCAATACCCTCTCTTGCACAAGCAAAAAAGTCGAGCTCTCCAAATGCGGGTGCCGAATGGACCAATCCCGTTCCCTCTTCGCTAGAGACCCCTTCTTCAAGGATCACCCGAAATGCATTTTGCTGCGCCCTGTTGGAAAAGTAGGGAAAAATAGGTTCATAGCGCCGCTTGGCAAGAGCTTCGCCTTTGAAGGTCTTCACCAGTTCATAGGCTGCGGGATCTTTGAAATAGTGCCCCAGCCTCTCTTTTGCAAGGATGTAATGCTGTCCTGATTTGATCTCTTTGATTTTGACATAGTCCATGTCCGCTTTTGCCATCACTGCAAGGTTGGAGGGCAAAGACTCGTGCCAGCCCGCTATAGTTATTTCCGCAATGACGATCTCTATTTGCTTGGAGCCCCTGTGCTCAAAAAAGATGACCCAGCGCTCATCAATTTTCTTGCGCGCGAGCAGCAAAGACAAGCGGGGTCCTCTACGCAAGCCCCTTATATGCCTTTTGAGGACTCTGGTCCTCCTGTTAAACCCGATGGCTCATTGGATGTAGAGGTGATCCAGCAAAACGGGATTTTGATCCCCCCTAAAATGTACCTTGTCCTTGGGGACAACCATGCAATGAGCGCCGACAGCCGCGATTTCGGATTTGTACCGGAAGACAACCTGCGGGGTGGCCCCGACTTCATCTTCTGGCCTCCTGGAAGCCGCTGGGGCATTCCTCTCCAAACCTCTTACGCCTTTTTCAACTTGCCCAGGGCTATCGTCTGGTTCTGCGCCGCCGTTGCAATCGGTCTGGGAGTTGTCTATTGGCGCCGAAAGAACCGACTCCCTTTAAAGGGTTTATCTCAGAAATCACATTAGACCTCTTTCTCGATGCATGACCGTCTACGTATATTCAACAACCTTTCGGGTTGTGGAGTATACGTTACCAATACAGAAATTAAAAATAAAATTTACAATAAAACAAAGTACGTATAATTATTATTTTAATAAATTACACTCTTGATTAAATAAAATAATTTAACTATAATTGATTTCGCTAATTGAATATTTTAATCAAATAAAAGGTATTATTATGGCTACTTTATCTCCTACTTCTATACATGTTGAAGCACCTTCAGCCATGCCCGTGTGGGCATCCGCTTCAGATCTCATCACAAAAGCCATTGAGGCCCTGCACGCAAACAACTCTGCAGAAGCCAATGAACTGATCAAGCAACTTAAAACCCATTTCCCAACCGAAGCCAATCGCATTTTCTATCTAACCTGGGAAGCAGAAGGAAAACCGACTTCCGAAACAGCACCTGGAATCGCCCATCCCAATTTCGGCAAGGTTGCTTTCTTCGGGGAAGAAGGACGACGTTCCATTTCCGTAAAACAGAAACTGGAAATCCTCTTTCGCGTAGTTAAGGAGATCGACCACCCCAGATCCTCTTGCGTTTTCTGCGATGAGGCGATAATAGAAGCGCAATTAGTTTATTCCGATGGAAAGCATTGGGATGTGCTGCAATCGCTGACTCCTGCTACAAAGGGACATCTTCTCGTTATTCCCAAACGGCACGTGGAAAGATTTGATCAACTCACTACAGAAGAAGGCGCGGCTCTGACTCAGGTGACAAAAAAATGCGCAGCTGTG
>Ga0194121_10012238_pt1 | contig 10043 bp, 9 predicted proteins | sample TA2MahCa50mmetaG_FD_148609 | JGI IMG/M metagenome (GOLD analysis project Ga0194121, IMG submission 148609) | Freshwater microbial communities from Lake Tanganyika, Tanzania - TA2015020 Mahale Deep Cast 50m | ecosystem: Environmental > Aquatic > Freshwater > Lake | place: Tanzania: Lake...
GCCGTCATGCGGCGGTCAGCAACTTGCAGGTGGCTGCACGTTATGCAGAGGAGCGTCAACTTGCCTCCTGAGGTATTACCGAATTGGTCAGCGTTCTAGACAGGGAAGCATTGTGTTATGAGGGACGGTATGAGCAAACGTGTTGTGATCGCGTTGGCAATCAGCATAGTTCTCTGGGGTAGCAGGTGGCAGCCGCTGGCTGCGGCCACGGAGCTCCCACTGGCCAATCAGGTGAGCGAACAGTTATGGGAACGCGTGCTTGTCGCCGGAACGCCGCCGCAGCTGCGGGCCGCTGGTCAGCTTTTGCGTTCTGGAACGCTGGTCACGCAATTCTACACCCGCCGCCTGTTCTGGCCGGCGTGGAGTCACGATGGACAGCTACGCCCGCACATCGATAGCCTGCTGAAGACGCTACGAGAAGCCGAAGCCGAAGGCTTGCGACCGCGGGACTATCATCTCGCACGTCTGGAAAGCCTGCGTCAGGAACTGCCGCAACAGGGTAGGGCCGCCGCTCTGGCCGAGTTTGATTTACTCCTCACGGACGCGATGCTGACGCATGGCTGGCATCTGCTCTATGGCCGTGTGGCTTCCCGTACGTCACCGGTGATGTTTGACACCAGCCCTGAATCCCTCAATGTGGTCGATGTGTTGCAGCAGGCGCTGCACGAGAATCGGCTGCAAGAAGCCCTGCATGGGTTTGCCCCACGCCATGCCGAGTATGCCAGACTCCGCCAGGCCCTCACCAAATATCGGCAAACGCCTGGGGGCGAGGCCAAAGCTCGGCAAATTGCCCAGAATATGGAGCGTCTACGCTGGCTGCCCCAGGACCTGGGGCGCCGCTATTTGTTTGTGGATGTGACGGCCTATACTTTGGATGTCATCGAGCGCGAGCAATCGGTCATGAACATGCGCGTGGTCGTGGGGAAGCCGTCCTGGCCCACCCCGGTCTTGAGTTCAACCATGAGCCATGTGGTGCTGAGCCCGGACTGGCGCGTTCCTCCCAACATTATCGCACAAGAACTCGCCCCCATTTTGCGGGCCAATCCAGGCTACCTGGCACAGCATAACATGCGCTTACTCTCTGGCTCACGCGTGGTCGATCCCCGTAGTGTGGATTGGGGCCGGGTCAGCGCTAAAAACTTCCCGTACAGCCTGCGGCAGGAGCCAGGTCCCAAAAATCCGCTCGGTACCGTCAAATTTTTGTTCCCCAATCGTTTTCATGTATATCTCCACGACACCGCATCTCGCGGGCTGTTTGCCAAACCAGACCGTGCCTTGAGCCATGGCTGTGTGCGCGTGGAACGCCCCACAGACCTGGCCGAATATGCTTTGCGGGGCGTCATGAGCCGGGAGCGGATTGTGGCCGGGCTCGGACAACGCACCAGTCGTACTGTATCCCTGTCAGAGCCGCTGCCTATTTATCTTGTCTATCGCACGGTACTCGTGAAAGATGACGGCACAGTGCAGTTTCGCCCTGATATTTACGGCTATGATACACAGCAAGAGGCGGGGGCTTCCTAGAAAGATCTGCAAAAAATTCTTGACAACTGCGTCATTGGCTTTATCCTAAGCACGTTACGGGTTACATTGATGGTCCTTGTTGGCCTTCAATATCCCAGTCCATTGCTTGAGGATGCACCTATTCCTTGATGCCAGAGAGGGAAACCGATGACGCCTTCTGTACAGTCTGCACCGCCACCGGCCAACCACAGCATCAGCCGCCGCCGCTTTCTCCATATGGGAGCCTTAGCTGCCGCAGCGAGTTGCGTGTCGAGCCCGGCGCTGGCGCTGGATCGTACAACGCAAAAATTTGAACGCTCCCTGGACTTTTACAACATGAATACCGGGGAAAGTCTCAGCACGGTGTACTGGATCAAGGGGAAATACGTCCCCCTGTCGCTCCGGGATATCAATTACGTCTTGCGCGATCATCACTCTGATCAAGTCAAACCAATTGATCCACAATTGCTCGACCTGTTGTACACCATCGACAAAATCGTCGGCTTGCGTGACTCCTTTCACGTGCTGTCTGCCTATCGTTCTCCTGCCACCAATGCCTGGTTGCGGAACGCCCATCCTGGCGTGGCAGAGCACAGCATGCACATCGAGGGGAAAGCGGTTGATGTGCGCTTCTTCGGTCGCGACCTCTCTATGGTCCGCCGTCTGGCCACAGACCTCCAATGGGGCGGCGTAGGGTATTATCCCTGGTCAAATTTTGTCCATCTCGATACGGGACCTGTGCGTACCTGGTAAGATCTCCTAGCCAGCGATAGTACACGCAGCATACGGACATCCTAAGCAGGGTAGAGCTGTGCCCTGCGGAGAGGGCTTGATGTCGTTGCAGATGATCGGGGTGAGTTTAACGGGGAGTTGCCCGCAGGGCATCCCCGCCATCGCCGACATGATGGACAATGCTCGCCGTATTGAGCGGCTGGGGTTTGACGCAATCTGGTCTGGCGATCACCTCATCATGCACAGCCCTATGATGGATGTGATGACCGTCCTGGCCAGCTTCGCGGCAGTCACGACACGCGTCCGCATTGGGACTGCAGTGTACCTTCTCCCGCTACGCCACCCGGTGGCGATTGCCAAGCAAGTCGCGTCCCTGGATCTGCTCTCGGGCGGACGTTTTCTGTTTGGCGTGGGCGTGGGCGGTGAAATCGCCCGTGAGTTTGAGGCCGTCGGTGTGCCAGTGGCCGAACGCGGCCGGCGTACAGACGAGGCATTAGATATTCTAACGCGCGTCCTCTCGCAGGCCCACGTGACCTATGAGGGACGCCATTATCAAGTGCACGATGTGACCCTGGAGCCGCGTCCCCAGCAGCAGCCCTATCCTCCCATCTGGGTTGGCGGCCGTTCAGATGCCGCCCTGCGGCGTACTGCGCGGTATGCCAGTGGCTGGCTGGGCTATCTGGTCAGTAGTAACCGACTACGCGAGGCCATGCACAAGCTGGCAGAGCTGGCGCCGACGTATGGGCGCCAGCCCTCGGCCATCCAGGGGGGGATGCTTCTCTTTACGGCCATTGCGCGGGACTATGAAACCGCCCGGCAGATGGCGATCGCTGACCTTTCACGTCGCTACAATCAGCCCTTTGAGCATCTCGTGGAGCGCTACTGCGCCCTGGGTACGCCAGAGCAATGTCTGGAGAAAATTCAGACGTATATCGACGCAGGCATGTCGAATCTTGCCTTCAGCTTTACCTGCCCTGCCGAACAGATGGCAACGCAGATCGAGTGGTGTGCCGCTGAAGTTTTGCCACATTTACGCCAGCCGTAACGTTTCCCCGCCGTCAGTGCTCTGCTCGCGTGTTATGCTCAGCATACGTGTATGTATCGATGTACGATGAAACATCTCTGCCTGAAGAGTGGAGGAATACCACATGGAGTTGTGCACGCGTCGCAAGCGGCGAGGATGGGCGAGTTTCCTTGCTCTACTGCTACTACCTGTCGCAGCCATCGCACAGCAGGCTAGCAAAAAATCTGATACAGCCCTGTTCCGTGAAGGACCCGCTGCCCTTGCCGCAGCGCATGGGGAAAAACCCAGATACGGAGGCAAGTTGCTCAGTGCGGGCGTTGAGGCTGTGCCACTCTACGACATGCACCAGACGTCCTTTGGCGGCGTGTACGCTGCCACCGCGCCAGCCTATAACTGCCTGGTGCGGACGAGCCCCTACGATCCCATGGCGCTGGAGATTTTCCCAGAACTGGCCGCGTCCTGGGAGGTCAGTCCCAATGGTCAGACGGTCACGTTTCACCTCCACAAAGGCGTGAAGTGGCACGATGGGGCACCGTTCTCCTCGGCGGACGTGCTGTACACCATCGAGCGTATAATGCGTCCCCCGCAGGGTATGGTGAGCCCGCGTGGCCCAGTGTTCAATGCCTTGATTGAACGCGTAGAAGCCCCGGACGCGCACACCGTGGTGGTACACGGCAAGGGGCCATCAGGCTTGCTGCTCGCGCTTTTTGCGAACGGTTGGAACGTCATTATCCCCAAGCACATTGCGGAAAAAGATCCGGTCAATGCCTTGAAGACGCAAGTTATTGGCACTGGACCATTCAAACTGAAAGAACCCCCGACCACTGCGCTGTGGCAGTATGAACGCAATCCTGAGTATTTTGTCAAAGGCCTGCCCTATCTGGATGCCCTGGAAATTCACCTGATTACCGATCCCCAGGCTCTGGCCACGGCGATGTTGAGTAAACGTGTGTTCTGGACGAATAGTTACGTGACCTCGACGCTCGACCGCGATATTGCCCAGTCCTTGACGCAGCAAAATGCCAATCTCCTGTTGTCCAAAGTGCCTTCACTGGCCATTTCCTATCTGAGCATGCATACCGGCAAAGCCCCGTTTGATGACGTGCGCGTGCGCCAGGCGATCAGCGAAGGGCTGCAACGGGAAGCCCTGAGCGAGTTCGGCAAGCAGACGGGTGTGGTTGGCACAGGCACCTATCCCGCTGGCCCCTGGGCCATGCCCCAGGCCATGCGTGAGCAGCTCATTGGCTACGGTCCAGACATGGCCAAACGCACGGCCCGCGCCAAAGCCCTGCTCGCGGCCTATGAGCAGGAGAAAGGTAAAATTGACTGGAGCAAAATTAAGCTGCAGTGCTCGACGAATCTGCCAATCACCTGTGATAACGCTCAGGTGCTCCAGCAATTGCTCAAAAAGATCGGCGTGAACCTGGTGCTGGAGCCTATGCTCCTGGCCCAGCATCGTGGGAATGAAGTCTCCGGGGACTACGTGCTCTCGACGCTCCTGGCCGGTTTTGACTTTGACGATCCGATTGATGTGTTCGGGCAGCTCTATGTCAGCAAGGGGGGGCGGTGGTATCAGCGCAGTTCCGTGCCGGAATTAGACGCACTCTTTGAGCAGCAAAAATTTATCGTTGATCCGGAAGCCCGCAAAAAGGTCATCAACGCTATGGACACGCTGGCAATGAACGACGCGGCCTTTCTGGTCTTGCAGTGGGTTGATGCCTTCCACGTGCGCTGGAATTTCGTTAAAGGCTGGACAGCGACGCCCAATGCCCGTAGTACCAATGCGCGGCTGGATTACCTCTGGATGGATCTGCCGGAATTACCGCATGAGCGCGCGAAGAACCCTTAGCCCTCGCTCCCCTCTCCCACAGGGTTGCCAGATGGACACATTTTTTCGTTCGTGGGAGGCGCGATTTCACAGACCTGCACGGCCCACAGCGCGACTGTGGGCAAGCCCTCACGCTTGCGATGCCGAGGCGGACACAGCGTCAGAGGACACCACCGCCTTGAGACTACGGGAAGGATGCAAGTCTCCAGCATACCCCAAGAGCCTCTAACATGAAATTTGTGTCCATCTGGCAGCCCAGGGGGAGAGGGAGCTAGAACACATGCGGAGCGCCAGGCTCCCAGCCACCCCCAAGGGCTTTGTACAACGCGACGACGGAGGTTGCCAGGGCCGTGTTACTCACGACCAGTTGGCTCTCGGCGGTGAACAGCGCCAGTTCGGCCTGGAGCACATTGAGGAAATCGACCAGGCCCTTGCTGTAGAGGGCATTGGCCAGCGCCACGGCCCGTTGATTGGCCTCCACTGCAGCAGCCAGGGCCTGTTGACGGTGCTGCTCCTTGCCATAGGCCACGAGGGCATTTTCCACCTCCTCCAGGGCGCTCAGCACGGTCTGCTCGTAGCGCAGTAATGCCTGCTCCTGCCGCGCATCCTGCACCTGGATATTGGCCCGCATACGGCCAGCATCGAACACCGGCCAGCGCACACTGGGGCCAACGGAGCCAGCGAGACTGCCGCTACTGACCAGCGTGGTGAGATCAAAGCTTTGCAGGCCAATCATGCCGGAGAGCGACAGGCGCGGATAGAGGTCAGCCGTGGCGACTCCCACACGAGCCGTGGCGGCAGCGAGGGTGCGTTCTGCACGCCGGATGTCCGGGCGGCGCTCCAGGAGCTCCGCTGGCAGTCCTACGAGCACATGCGGAGGTGGCGGGGGCAAGGGTGCCACAGTGGTCAGTGCCGCAAGTAAGGCGCCTGGCTCCTGCCCCAGCAGCAGCGCCAGTCGATGTATGGCCTGCTGGCTCTGGCGTTCGAGCGGTGGGATCTGCGACGCGGTGGTGGCGACCTGGGCTTCGCTCCGTGCGACGTCCAGGTCCGTCCCCAGGCCCGCTTGCAAACGGACACGAGTAAGCGCCAGCGTGTCTTGCTGCGAGACCAGGTTTTTCCGGGTAATCGTCAGCTGGGCCTGGGCCCCACGCAGCTCCAGGTACTGGCGCGCCACATCGCCGCATAACGTTACCAGCACGGCCAGACGCTCAGCCGTTGCCGCCGTGATGTCCGCCTCAGCGGCTTCCACGGCCCGTCGTACACCGCCAAACAGATCGAGCTCCCAGCGCGCATCAAAGCCGAGCTGAAACACATTGGTGTCGCGTTCTCTACTACTGGTGGGGAGATTGCCAGGCAGCGTTGTGGTGTTCACACTCCGATGCTGACGGCTGTAGTCCCCGGAGGCGTGCACCTGCGGCTGGGCCTCCGGAGCCACCACGCCACGTAGGGCACGCGCTTCACGTACCCGTGCTACCGCCAGCCGTAGATCGTGATTGGCGGCCACTGCACGTTGGATAAGCGCTGTCAGCTGCGGATCCGCAAACGTTGTCCACCATTGGGCGAGCTGGGCTGGCTCGGGGCGTACGCCAGCCTCCTCTGCGGCACTCCATGTGGCAGGCACCATCGGAGGTGGTGCCTGATAGCGCGGACCGACTGTACAGCCGACCAGAGCAGTCATCAGACTGCAGAGCAGCAAGCGAGAGGTGGTGTTCACGGTGTGCCTCGCATGAGTGGAGAGGGAACTCCGGCCACCGTATGAGCCGTGGTCGTTTCGATAAAGACATCCATTTGCTGCCCGACATACACTGGCATAGTGCCCCGCTCAAAGCTGTAGAGAATTTGCAGCACTCGTGTATCTACCCGTTCTGTGCTGTCACCCGTTAAGGAGCGCTTCGGCACAATATAGGGCTCCACCCGTTCAAAGCGCAGCGGCGTCTGCAGGTCACGATTCCCCCGCACAAAGGCCACGGCGGCAGCCTGCGGCTGGAAACGCCAGGCATCGTTCTCGTCCACATCCACCCGTACATGCAAACGTGCCAGATTGCCCAGCAGCATCAGCGGTGTCGACAGTGCTCCTGTCGGTGCAAACTCGCCTGGGCGGAGGTTGACTTGTAGCACCTCCGCCTCTATGGGCGCCCGGATGGTCAGGCGTGCGAGCGTCGTTTCGGCCGCTCGTACCTGGGCCTGCGTCACGGTGACTTCGGCCCTGGCTACGTGCAGGTCCTGTTTCCAGGTGCCAGCCTTTAACACGCCGAGCTGGGCGCGCGCTGCAGCCAGCCTAGCCTCAGCCCCCTGCATGGCAAAACGACGACGACTGATCTCTTCCTGGCTGATGGCACGCCGGTCAGCCACGCTTTCGGCCATGGCCAGCTGCGTTTTGGCATCCGCCAGGGCCGCTTCGGTCTCTTTAACACGGGCCTCCGCGGGCGGGAAGTCCTCGGCGCGCGGCCATTGCTGCAGGCGGGTGAGTTGCTCCTGTGCCATAAGCAATGTCGTGCGACGCACAGCCAGGTCCGCCTGCACATCGCGGTCGTCCAGCTTAAACAGCGGTTGCCCAGCTTGCACCGTCTGCCCGACCTGCACCAGCACCTCTGTCACCAGGCCAGCCAGGGGCGTACCCACCGCAATGTTCTGTGTGCGAGCTTCAACAAGCCCGGTCCCTGCAATAAAGGCATGAAAAGGTGCCTGAGCAGGTTCGCTGACAGGGGGGGGCAGCTGGTGTAGGCTTACTGGCCGTTACCACGGAATGGATCGCAAACACCAGGCCACAGATCGCCAGGATAGGCAAGCCATAGGTACGGAACATTCCTTGCTCCTCCTCATGCCAGACCGAGACCGTTAGTGCGTCTCTGGCGTGTGGACAATCTGCTCAATACGACCGTCGTTCATGTGTGCGATCCGATCAGCAAAGTGAAAGATGTGCGCGTCGTGCGTCACAATCACCAGCGCACGCTCCTGGCTCAAGGCTACCGAGCGCAACAAGTCCATCACCCGCTGGCCCGTCTCGGCATCCAGCGCACTGGTGGGCTCATCGCACACGATCAGGCGGGGCTCGTGCACCAGGGCGCGGGCCACAGCCACGCGCTGCTGCTGGCCACCTGACAGCTGGCTGGGCAGCGCCTGCAGACGATTGCCCAGGCCCACCTGAGCGAGCATTGCGCTGGCGCGGGCCTGGGCGACCCGCCGATTGCGGCCGTTAATCAATAAGGGAACGGCCACGTTTTCGACTGCCGTAAGCGCCGGGATGAGATTAAACGCCTGAAACACAAAACCAATCGTTTGACCCCGATAGCGCGTTTTGGCGTGCTGGGACATGCGCTGGAAATCCTGGGTAAACACCAGGCATTCCCCGGCATCCTGATCGAGAATGCCAGCGATGACAGAAATCAGCGTGGTTTTGCCACAGCCTGAGGGGCCAACCAGCATGAGTAGCTCACCTGTCCGCACCTCCAGATCAACGCCCCGCAAGGCCATCACGGCGGAGTCCCCAGCACCGTAGCTCTTCACCAGGGCGGCGCACTGCACTGCAAGACCGTCTCGTGTTGGCATCGTGCTACCCCTTAAAAACAATGGCTGGCTCCAGGCGCATTACTTTATGCATACTAAGCAGCGCCGAACCCATGCAGATCAGGGTCACCGCCCCAGCACTGAGCACCAGTAATTGCCAGGGCATCCGAAAGGCCAGTTCGGAATTCCGTAACAGATAACCGAAGAGCGACGCGAGACCAACCCCCAGACCATAGCCGGTGCTCCCGACCAGGGCTGCTTGGAGGAGAATCATGCGCAGGAGCGTGCCGGTCGACGTTCCCATGGCCTTGAGTGCGCCAAAATGCCGCAGATTATCCAGAGTGAAGTTATAAAACGTCTGCCCGGCAATGGCGGTGCCGACAATAAACCCCAGGGTGACTGCGATGCCAAAGTTAATGGGAATGCCGGTGTTCTTGAGAAAATACTGCACGGTCATGTCGGCAAAGCCATCGCGGGTATAGGCCGCTAGCCCAGTGGTACGCCGAATGGTGGCACTGAGGGCGTGCACATCCACCCCGGGTTTGGCTTTCACCAGGACAAACGACAGACGTTTGCGCTCGCGCGGGGCAAACGTGGTAGCGCGGGAATACGTGGTGTAGACCACGGGCTGCGACTGGAAGGTGCGGGACACACGGCACAGGCCCACCACCACGGCTCGGTGGTCATTCAGTTCCAGCACGTCGCCTATCTGGAGTGGCACATGCGAGCCATCCGGGTTATGCCTGGCGAGTTTGTCGGCGGCGCCTACCACATCGACGATGACACCGTCGCTGCGTCGCAAGTCCGCCAGCTGTCCTGCCACCATTTCCGGTGGTCCACCAATCAACGTGGTGTCGTCCAGGCCAATGAGATTCACCGTCTGGAAGCTGCCGTCGGCCTGGCGCGCCTTGAGGAGGCCCTTATAGAGGGGGACAGCCCACTGTACGCCGTCCACCCCACGTACGCGTAGTAATTGGGTTTCCTGTAACGGTTTGAGGTCATCGATAAATTGCACTTTGGGATCCATCACCCAGATGTCAGCCAGCCCGGCATCCGTCACGAAGCCATAGGTGCGGGTGAGCAAGCCAACAAAAATACTGAGCTGCTGTGTAATGAGCAGCGAGGCAAAGGTCAGGCCCATGAGGATACCGAGATATTTGGCGCGGTCTCCCAGAAGCATTTTGAGCGCAATGGTATTCATACGTCCTCTTCAGGGGTAGCCAGATGCCGCAAGGCGCTCAGCGAGAACTGGGTAATGTGCTGCGCCAGTGCTTCGACGTCCGCTGGCGTAAAGCGTTGTGCTGGATTCAGCCGGGTAATCAAGGGCCTGGCATGGTGATAAAACATGCACTGCCCCACGATACTCATGGCGCACAGGTACACCTGCGCCTCTGACACCTCTGGTCGCACCAGGGCACGCACAATGGCGGTGAGCTGTACGGCACGTGGTCG
>Ga0194121_10012246_pt1 | contig 10037 bp, 9 predicted proteins | sample TA2MahCa50mmetaG_FD_148609 | JGI IMG/M metagenome (GOLD analysis project Ga0194121, IMG submission 148609) | Freshwater microbial communities from Lake Tanganyika, Tanzania - TA2015020 Mahale Deep Cast 50m | ecosystem: Environmental > Aquatic > Freshwater > Lake | place: Tanzania: Lake...
CTCCACACAGCCGATCGTCGGTCAATCGACAGGATCGCGAGAGTAGCACGGTCCCGTTGAACCGTCACGCGGCGACTGGAACTTGGGTCGGCATTCTGCTGGGCCTTGAAACTCGTCCCATGTTGCGCGAAGGGGTCGGCGATTTGCTGGGGATCAATGACAGTTGCCAGCCGAACGGTGACCGGAAGATCGGCGTTGTGAGAGGGGCGTCGTGGTTGAGGAATTCTGAGAGCGTGACGCCAAGGAACAGCGTTCGTTTCGGATTTCGCATGATGCGAGCGGCGGTCTCCATGATGTGGGTCAGTCGATCGATTGAGCGGGTCGTCACGAATAGCACCACGAAGCGGCCGTGATCGAACGATGGCGTTGAAGATTGATGCAAGTCGTAGCCTCGGAGTTTGCGTACGATGGACTCGATGTCCTGGGGTGAGCGGATGCGTTCGGTGCCATTGTCGAGTTCGACGACGAAGTTGAAGGCTCGGCCGCCGGGCGTGAAGAGTTGGAAGGCACAGTCGGGATAGAGCACCGATCCACCGGCTTCCATGCGGACGGAGTTCTCGCGAGAGAAGTGACGCACTTCGATGCGCTGCCGATGCGCGGCAACGAACGTCTGCACGATGAAATCGGCGAGACTCATCGTGTGGTGATGATGGCCGATCCCGATTTCTTCAAAATGCCGGCGATTCGGCAAGCGTGTGTCTGAACCGTGAAACAGCCGGAAGCCTTCGCGAGTCAGCTTCCAATAGCGGGGCGAGCCACCATCGCCGGTCATGGCATAGGGCCACGATCGCACCCAACCGACCGTCGTGAAATGCTGCAGACGCTCGCGCACGCGACGTTCGGTCGTGAATGGTGGGTCAAAGGTGAGGCTCAGCTTCAGGAGTTGCCGAGCGGTGAACGGACACCGGTCGAGGGCCATGAGCAGTTCGATGTCGCGAGGCGTGACGACGCAGCGGGGAGAAGAATTTGCCATGAAAACGGGGAGAGCGTACTGTGACTTTCCTCGTCTCGCTTCCTGTTCGACTTGATGGCTCCCAAGAAACCTGGCTTTGTGAATGTTGACGAACTGATTGCTCAGGTCACGCCGCAGCAAGTGGCGAGGTTCTTTGGCGTGGCGTTTCCGGCGGACGTTTCGGGCGAAGTCCGAATTCCGTCCATCTTCGCCGACAAGGGAAACGGGGAAAGCTCCTACGGGGCGCTCACGATCAACCTCGATCAGCCGCAGAACCCGATCTACTGCCACGTCACCGGCACGCGCGGCAACTTGCTGACGCTGATTCACGGTTTCAAACATCACCGCCCGCCCGTGAGCGGCAAGCTGCGTGGTGACGAGTTCAAAGAAGCGGCTCGCATCCTTCAAGAAATTGCGGGCAAGGTCGATGGTGATGTGTCGGGCCAAGCGGCGACACCAGCCAAGTCGCCCGCCCCGCTGGCTCCCGCGTCATTGACTTCTGAACCGCAAACCTCAGAGCCGGTCTTTCGCAACATCCCCTTGAAGGACTCTGAGAACGAGCGTGCTCGCGCACTCGTGACGTTGCACGGGCAATTCGTTGTCGATGTGGGGGAGATGTCCCCCCCGGCAGCGACGTATTTTCGATCGCGGCCGTTTCTCACTCCCGAAGTCTGTCGCAAATGGCGGATGGGCTATCTGCCTCACAGCGCGTCGAGCCTGCTGCGTGGTCGAGTTGTGTATGCCTACAGCAACGAGCACGACAATATCTTGTCGTACTTCGGCCGCGATCCGCATTTTGAACAGCATTGGCTCGAATGGGAGCAAGCCGGCCGTCCCGATGACAAGCGACCGATGAAGCATCGTTTCGTCAAAGACTTCCATCGGGGTCTGGAACTCTATGGCGAGAATGGAACAGCCCGACTTCAAGAGCCGCATGTCCGTGAATCGCTGGCAAGCATGGGGTTGGTCGTGGCAGAAGGACCAAACGACGTCATTCGGCTGGATACGCTGGGCATCGCGGCAGTCGGGTTGTGCTCAAACAAGGCGACGGACGGGCAAGTCAACAAGATCGTACGGTTCGCGAAGCGACTGGCTGCCGGCCGCGTGGTCTTGATGCCGGACAACGATGCGGAAGGCGAGGACGGTTCAAAGGAATTGCTCTGGCGGGTCAGTCAGTATGATGGCGTGGCGGTGCGCCTCGCATGGTCCAGAACGATGTTCGTTGGAGCGTTCGTAGGCCGACAGCCAGAATCCCTTTCCTTTGAGGAGTGGCAATTGATCCGAGCACGGCTCGGCGATTGATCGCCTGTGTGTTCCCGTCACGGGCGAGTGGAGTCTCCTGCGGAGTTGACGGAGCTCGTTGTTGTGGTGCTGTGGTCAATCGCGGTGTCACTTGTTTGCGACGACACGCCGCCGATCCTCCGGCGGAGCAGAGCATTGTCAGGTCAGGCCGATGGTCGTCGGCCGGTGGTGTCGCCTCTGGCGTCGCGAGCGGAGTGCGGCACACCGTCGCGGGCCTTGCCGGAGGCCGCGACCCCCACGGTGAAGCCGTCGGATCGGGACAGTCTTGGCCCGTCGGCGTGTCGTAACCGTGGGGGTCGCGGGCGATAGCCTCGCGACGGTGTGCCCTCCTCGCGGCGTGCGTCTTGGCTCCGCCAAGCCGTTGCCGAGTCGGGTTCCACCCGCCGGCAATACCGCCGACGGTCCCGTCAGGAGTGGCGGAGTCATTGACGACGGTAAAGGCGATTCCAAATAGCGGATCGAATCGACTTTCAAGCAGTTCGGAGCTTTGTCTGACAGAAATGCTTTGTAAGAGGCTTTGTCGAACCATGCGAGGCATTGATATTTGGGCTTGTCGAAGCGAAATGAGTTTGAGCGCTCGTGCCAAAACATCCGGTGGATGCCGATAGTTCATCCGGCCGATGCCGATAGCACAGGCTCAAAAACATCCGGTGAATGCCGAGTCCCGTTAGGACTCTGTTTGCGAATCACTCCTCGCCTGAGTGCGAATCCACGTCGCGAATGGCGGAAATTGGAAATCGTGCTTCTTCATGCGAAAAAGCGTCGCTTGCTTGGCCATCTCGTCGGCACGGTGCGGTTCAGTGTGCTTGTAAAGCGAGAGCAGGATGGGAAACGTCTTGTCGTAAATGCTCTGACCTTCCGGTGACTGCCGGAACTCTGCGAATGCTCGCGTCTTGGCGTGCTCATATTGGTCCCGCAAGGTCTGCTCGGACTGGTCGAACGGCGTGCGGTCGCGTTCCCATTTCGCACGCTCCTGTTTCTTTTCGTGAGCGTAAAGCCAATCGGGCGGCGTTCGATTGTTCTGGACGCCGTCAATCAGGAAGGCTGCCGGCGAAACTTTGAAGCCGGGGAATCCTTTTGGCTTCTCGTGCATGGCGGCGTCGGTGATCCGCACCCAGCGTTGAATCGTTCCTCGCGAGAAATCGCGGAAAAGTCGGCGAATGCCCGCCTCATCGACGCCGATCTTGCGAAGCGGCTCAAACAGCGGGTCGGTCAAAATCGAATTCTTTTCGCTTATAGCGCGTTCTGATATCGGTTGGCGGAAGTACGGCCCCTCGTAGAACGAAACGACGTAGAGGCCCTTTCCACGCTTAATAAACAGGTCTCTCGCATCGGTCTGTCCTCGGCCGAGCGAAATGATCTTGTGCTTGAGCAGTTCCCGAATGCAATTCGTGAGGTCGAACTTGCGTTTGTAGAGCGGCCGATCTGTTGAGAAACCGAGTCCGTTGATGGTGAGGTCATCGACGTTGAAGAAAACCCGCTTCGATCTCCAGAAACGATCCTTGAGTTTCAAAAACAACCGTCGTGCTGCTGGCGTGAGCGAGCGATACAGGTCCAGGTCAAAGAGCAGATTGCCGCCGGTCGCTCGGCAGAACCGAAAGAAGGCCGGGTTCCACTCGATCCGCCAGCAACGATCGTTGTCCACGACGCGGCCCGCTCCCCCAACGGTGGGAAGCAACATGCTCAAGAATTGAAACGCGACGTACTCGTGCTCCTGCGTCTCTGGGTTGTAGAAGCCCGTGTTCTGGTAGCTCGCCGTCGAAAGCCGCAGCAGCGATTCGCGAAGCTCGGCGTACTGAGAGCCGCCGGTGTCCATGCCGAGTTGCCGGAGCATCCAGTACGGCGTCGCCAGCAACACCGGTTCCGCGTTCGGTCGGCTCAGCGTCGTGCCGAGCAGTCCCCACAAGACGTATTCATCGACCGGCTGCAAGCCGATGGCGGATCGCACTGTCACGCGAGCCGTCTCCTGTCCCTTGCTCGTCGTGAACTTGTACGCCGTCTCGAATCGCGGTGTCAGCAACGTGCCGCCGGAGAGCGGCCAGAGTGCCGTCTCCAAGAGCGAAAGCTGAGCAATCCCCTCTCGCTCGATGCCCGGCAGTCGATAGCGGTTTTTGATGGAGCCGGAGACGGCGGCAGTCGCGGTCATCTATGCCAAACAGAATCTGCCGATCCCCGCTCGTCGTCAACGCGGCGGCCGGATTGTGACACTCGCCAATGCTGTGATCTCGCGAAGGGCATGGCTATCCGAAGAGCCAGTGAATCGGTCCCCGCTTCTTCTTCGCGGGCTTGGCCACGGTCGTCCCCTTCGACTTGCCGGACGACTCCCCTACTCCCTGCTTGGCGGACTCGGCCTTCGCCGTTTCGAGCTTTCCTCGGCTGGTGCCGTCCGTGAGTGCCAAGCGTTGCTGCAACGAACCGATCAAGATGTTCCCCTCGCGAAGCCGCTCGCTCAGCCCGTTAATTAACTCCATCTGCTTGCTGAGCATATCGGTCTGCTGCGTGATCTGCTGATTCTTGATGTCGAGTTCTCGACGCAGCATCGACAGCAACTCGCTGTGCCCTTCGCTCATCGCAGGCGACGCCGTGGCGGTCTTCTCCGACGGCGGAACGACCGGGATCTCGCGCTCTAAAAGTTCCTCGCTGATCCGCCACGGGAAGTTTTCTCCTTTCATCCGGAGCGTCCGAGCTTCATCGACGCTCGGAGAAATCTGGTTCCGGTCGGCGTGAATATCCTCGTGAATGATCGGATAGATGACTCGTCGAATCGAACTCGGCGACTTGCCCGTGAGCTTCGCTGCTTCTTTGACGGTGAGAAAGGTGGACATGGAAGAGGGGAGTGATGATTTGCAGCGTACCACTGCCAGCCGTCACGGCAAGGGCTTCTGAAACGTTGCCAAGCATGGTGTCATGGCGCATCTCTGGCACCTTCTACGACAGGTTTCAAGAATCAGAACGTTGGCTTCCAGGCTGGTTCAAAGTGGTATCACTGAAACACACCACCAACGTCTCACGAATGAACGAACCTTTCTGCGCTCGCGGGATTGAAAGAGTTCAGTGGAAGGATTCCAGAGAAGGGGAGTGGAGGTCTCCGCGGTAGGTTTCTGGCAACCTCCTGAAGCTGTCTCAGGAAGGGAGTCGAAAGACACGATCGCTTCAGACAGGGCTGAAGCACCTCTTGGCACTTACCAGTGGAATGTTCTCGAAAAGCCGTTGGCACCACTCCAAAACGACTCCGCGATAGGGCTCCAGCGGAGACGTTCTATTTGGAAGACAACGGACGGAGACCGCTTCGTCGATCGTCTGGCGATGCCTCTCGATGATTGCTAGGCGGCTCTTCGCTCGAACGACTGGACCAGCCCACCGACGTAAGAGCGGACTTCGATCTTGTGCCGCGCCAATTTCAAAACTGTCCTTGGCCGTTTCTCCCGAAGTGGCGGAAGATGACCTCGCTCCATGTGACTGCGTCGCCGGTTGTAATAGTCCGTCCATTCCGAAACGATGTGGTCCAAGTGTCGCTTTCCGAAAAGGATGAATCTCAACAAGCACTCGTACTTCATTGATTGGATGACGCGTTCCACCCTGCCGTTGAGATTAGGAGCAGCGACCGGAAGTACGTTTGTGCGAATGTCCTTTTCTTTGAGCGTCGCGGTGAACTCGGCCGTGAACTTGGTATCGCGATCGTGCATCACGATCTCCGGCTTCTTTTCGCGGCCGCTGGTCCGTTCAAGGAAGTCCTTGGTCTGCTCGACTACCCAAGCGGAGTTCGGATGCTCTGTCGACGTGGATGCGATGATCTCGCGGGTTTTGAGACAGAGAAAAACCATCAAGTACATCTCGCGGAAACCGCGGACGGTTACGGTTTTCACGCTGAAGAAATCGACCGCCCACAACGTCTCACCGTGTCGCTTCACAAAATCCGTCCAGCAGTCCGAAGTTCGGTTCGGGCCGGGCAGGATTCCTTCTTCCTTAAGTATGTTCCGAACCGTCTGACGGCTGATCTTGCGGATGCCCAGTTTTCGTAATTCGCCAAGGATTCGGGTGTAGCCAAAATTGGTAGTCCGAGCGATCTCTAACACGAGTTCCCGAACTTCGCGGGGCTTCCGTTGACCCCCTTTGTGCTTGGTCGGTTTCTTGGCCTGGTTCTCTTCGCGAAGCCACCGATAATATGTGCTCGGCGACACGATGGTCAGCAATTCCTCGACGGCCCGGCCGATCGCTTTACCGAACTTGATCAATCGCGATCGTTCATGCTTTCGGGTATGCACCTGGCCGGGAATCCGCGCCCGCAGGATCTTGTTTTCTTCCTTCAAGAATTCGACGTACCGAGCCAGTTCTCGGTCGGTGGTGGATGCGATCAATGCCAGCAGTGGATGCCAAATCTTGGTGATCATGTTGCGGTCGCATGTGGAGTCGGAGTAGGGGAGTGACGCATTTATTGGACAGCGCTAGGTGCTCGATTTCATTTGTCGAACCGTGCTGCATTCCGTGCCCGATTGTAGAGACCCGCAACCGGAAGACTTTTGCGCACTGTTGGCACAGATTCGGCACGGAATTCACTGGAAATGGCTCATATCCACCGTAAAATTCGCACCAGTGAGTTGGTCGAAGAGTTGTGCTTTCGCAATCTGTAAGCGCTTGATTGCCTTCAACTAAGAAGCATCATTCGACCCCGCAAACGCTCTCGAATATCGCGGCCTACGGAACCGAAGGACGTGATCCACTTCAACTGGGGCATTCACGACCTGAAGTACATGCCCGACGAGAAGCGGCAAGTCGAACCGGCCGACTACGAAAAGAACCTGCGGTCGCTCGTCACGAAGATGAAGAGGACTGGAGCCAAGTTGATCTGGTGCTCGACGACTCCGATCCCCGACGGCGAGCTGACTCCGCCGCGCCGTTTCGGCAACGTCAACGAGTACAACGACATCGCCGCTCGTGTGATGTCCGACAATGGCGTACTGGTGAACGACCTCAACGCTCACATCGCGCCCGAGTTCGACCGACTACACACTCCGAAAGACCTGCACTACAGCCGTGAAGGTTCGGAGTTCCTCGCCAAGAACGTCGCGGCGGAGATCGAAAAAGCGTTGGCGCGGCCGGCTCAAAAGCCGTGAGCGACAAGATCTAACATGATCCGCTGAAATGCCGCGAGTTGAAATATCCGACGAGAAACGATTCCAACAGTCGATGCGAAAACTGGCAGCACGCTTAGTGGTGCTTCAGGACCGTGCTCGCTCACTTGGCGTTTTTCCCGGAGATCGTGAACTGCTGGAATGCTCGCATTGCGGCTTGATGGAGGATGTCCTCTGCACCGGTCAACTCATCACCTGTCGGCCAGGTCGTGAAGGCCAGGACACGGGGCTTCGATTTGAGGAACTCGATTCGGACACCTTTCGTTGTCCTGCGTGCAACACCGTCAATCATGTCACACCGGGGTAACGTCTCATGAACCAGCCAGGAAGGACGCCATTGTTTACGGTCTCGAATCATCACGTCAGTGGTGAAGAGCAGCCGCAGATCGACGGAGACGCCCCGAATACCTACCACAGCTATTTCGAGAACCGGTACGGAGAGCAATCGCTCTTTGTTTGCCGGCACGACACAAAAGAAGCCAAGGTCTATTCCGGAGACGCTGGATGGACGGCATTCCCTGTCGTCGATGGCCAAGTGCCCGGCTTGATACTCGCTTCTGAAGAAGCGGTTTGGCTTTCGGCCTGTCTGATGGCGAGCGGTTTGGTCGCGCCACCAGTCCGTGAATTCTCTGCGTGAGCTAACCGAATGCGGAACCAGCTCCATTGAATCCGGGTGGTTACGCGGCCTTGCGTTCAAACGACTGCACCAGTCCACCGACATACGACCGCACCTCGATCTTGTTCCGCGACAATTTGCGAACCGCCTTCGGTGCCCGCTTGCGGAGCGGCGGCAAGTGAGCACGCTCCATGTGCGCTCTTTTCTTGTTGTAGTAGTCCACGAACTCCGTCACGACATGATCCAGGTGCCGCCTGCCGAACAGTATGAACTTGAAAAGGCACTCGTACTTGATCGTCTGAATGAATCTCTCGCAGCGCCCATTTAAGTTCGGCGAAGCGACGGGCAAAACATTCGTTCTCACGTCTTTGGCTTTCAGCGCCGCCGCGAAATCTTTGGTGAATTTGGCGTCGCGATCGTGCATCACGATCGACGGCTTCTGCTCACGAGTCATCGTCTGGTCGAGGAACTCTTTCGTCTGTTCGACAACCCATCCGGAGTTGGGATGCTCGGTGGACGACGACACGATGACTTCGCGACTACTCAAGCACAGAAACGCCAGCAGATACATGTCTTTCAGGCCGCGTGCCGTCACCGTTTTGACCGAGAAGAAATCCACTGCCCATAGAGTCTCGGCGTGCCGTTTTACAAAGTTGTCCCAGCAGTCGGACGTTCGATCCGGTCCCGGCTCAATGCCCTCTTCCTTCAGAATGTTGCGGACGGTTTGCCGGCTGATCGCTTTGATCCCGACCTTCCGCAGTTCGCCGATGATGCGCGTGTATCCGAAGCCCGTGGTCTTCGCGATCTCGATGACGAATTCACGGATCTCGCGAGACTTCCTTTGGCCACCCTTCGGATTCGGCTTCTTCTTCCCGGAATCTTCTTCGCGGCACCAGCGATAAAACGTGGACGGGGCAACCAAGGTGATCAACTCCTCGATGGCTTGGCCCAGCGCCTTCCCAAGCTTGATCAGACGCGACCGCTCGTCCGGCTTCGTGTGAACCTGACCCGGAATCCGCGCCCGGAGGATCTTGTTCTCCTCCTTCAGAAATTCGACATACTTGGCGAGTTCATTGTTGCTTGCCGACGCGATCAGGGCCAGCAGTGGATGGAAGCCCGGTGTACTGGCGGGCTTCGAGAACTGCGCTGCCACATTGTCGTCGGAATCTGACCGAGAAGTCCGCGAGTCTCAGCGCGGATGATATGATCAGGATCTTCCAAACGCCGAGCCCCACCGACATCAGCCTCACTCGGAATTGACACAGATGAACGACTATCAAGATGCCCTGAAAAGCGCGATTGAAGCCGCACGCGAGGCCGGTGCGATCTTGCGAAACGACCTGCATCGGCCGGATGGTCCGCGCGGCGGTGGTTCGCACGCGGACGCGGATGATGAGGCCGAGCAGATCATTCGTCAGAGATTGTTGGCGGCAACCGATTGGAGCTATCTCGGCGAAGAGACGGGCCTGCATGACGGAAAGGACTCACGGCATCGCTGGCTGGTCGATCCCAATGATGGGACGGCTGCATACCTGAAGGGCTGGCGTGGCAGCGCGGTTTCGATCGCCGCACTGCGCAACGATGTGCCGATGTTGGGAGTTGTGTTCGCGTTCTCCTATCCCGATGACAACGGTGACTTGATCGCCTGGGCGGAAGGCTGCGGCCCAATGACCCGCAATGGGCAGCCGGTGCGCAACGATCTGGCGTCGGCATCGCTCGACGCGAAGTCGATCGTCTTTGTTTCTCAAGATGCGGACAAACGCGCCGAAGCCAATCAGAAAGCCGTGCATCCCGCCAGGTTCATCGCCATGCCAAGCATCGCCTATCGGCTGGCTCTGGCCGCTGCGGGCGATGGCATCGCCGGTGTGTCGCTGAGCGGTCCGGGTGCCTGGGACTATGCCGCCGGTCACGCCTTGTTGCGAGCAGCCGGCGGGACATTACTCGACGAACGTGGGAAAGAAGTCACCTATTCGTCAGGACGAAGCTCGACTCGATTCTGTTTCGGCGGCGCTCGTGCCGCTTGCGAAACGCTTTG
>Ga0194121_10012250_pt1 | contig 10034 bp, 9 predicted proteins | sample TA2MahCa50mmetaG_FD_148609 | JGI IMG/M metagenome (GOLD analysis project Ga0194121, IMG submission 148609) | Freshwater microbial communities from Lake Tanganyika, Tanzania - TA2015020 Mahale Deep Cast 50m | ecosystem: Environmental > Aquatic > Freshwater > Lake | place: Tanzania: Lake...
GCCCTCGTGGACCTCGCCCAGCTTGTGGGTGCGGCCGGTGTAATAGAGGATGCGCTCGGTGGTGGTGGTCTTGCCGGCATCGATATGGGCGGCGATGCCGATGTTCCTCATTCGCTCGAGCGGCACGGCGCGGGGCATGAAGTTACCAGCGATAGTGCGCGAAGGCCTTGTTCGCCTCGGCCATTCGATGCACGTCGTCCTTCTTCTTGATGGCGCCGCCGCGCATGTTGGCGGCGTCGTTGAGCTCGTTGGAGAGTTTTTCGGGCATACCCTTCTCCGGACGCGAGCGGGCGTTCTGCAGGATCCAGCGAATGGCCAGGCTGGTGCGCCGGTTCTGGGACACTTCGACCGGCACCTGATAGTTGGCGCCGCCGACGCGCCGCGTCTTGACTTCGAGCAGCGGCTTGGCGTTTTCGACCGCCTTCTTGAAGAGCTTCAGCGGATCGTCGCCGCTGCGCTCGCGTACCTGATCCATGGCCCCGTAGAATATGCGCTGGGCCACGGCCTTCTTGCCTTCCCACATCATGGAGCAGACGAATTTCTCGACCAGGGTCGAGTTATAGACCGGGTCGGCCAGGGTCTCTCTAGGTTCGGGTCGTCTTCTTCGCGGCATGACAGCTTCCTAAGATTTGGGCCGTTTGGCTCCGTATTTCGAGCGGCCCTGCTTGCGATTGGCCACGCCGGCGGTGTCGAGCGCGCCCCGGATGACGTGGTAACGGACGCCGGGAAGATCCTTGACGCGGCCCCCGCGCACCAGCACGATCGAGTGCTCCTGCAGGTTGTGGCCGACGCCGGGAATATAGGTGGTCACCTCGACGCCATAGCTCAGCCGCACGCGGGCGACCTTGCGCAACGCCGAGTTCGGCTTCTTGGGCGTCTGGGTATAGACGCGCGTGCACACGCCCCGCTTCTGCGGGCAGCTCTCGAGCGCCGGGCTGGAGGTTTTCCAGCGAGGCGGTTTCCGCCCCAGGCGTACCAATTGATTGAAAGTCGGCAAACAGTTCTCTCTTCCGTCTTTTTCCGCGACATGACCAGCCCACCACGGCGCCGGCCAGAAACGTAGGCGCGTCTAATGCCGCCTGCCACAGCGAGGATTGCCGCCTCGAAAAGCGGCCAGCGTTTCGGACAGGCCCATGCCCCCCGGAAGAGATATCGCCGCCAGCGGCAATCGCCGCTGAGCATCATCCTGGCAGCCGGTTCCTCCCGAAAACGGAGGCGAGCAGGCTTGCCAGGTCCGGATCGAGCCTCGGGGCCTCACCCCCGGCCGGCCCATCCGAAGACGGGGGTAGCACGGGAGCAGAAAGCTACAACTCGCGAATCGAGGCCATGATACTAAATCGGCGAGGGCAAGCGCAAGCGGGTGTGGGGGCGGTTGGGCGGGTGGGGCTGGTCGGTAGCGTAGGGTCGCCTTGCCCGCGCGCTGCGGCAGGCCGGCAGGCCCCTGCGCCCCCAACCGGCGCCGTATCATGCGGTATCATAAGGAACGTGAGAGGGATTGCGGTGCTCGCGGCGATGGTGCTCGCCGGGATGGTCACGGCGTCGCCCCTGGTGGCGTGTCCCTTTATCAGCCATAGCCAGGCCGATCAGGACGCCTGCTGCCCGAGGAAGTCCGAACCGCTCGAGTGTCCACTTGCCCCAACGCTTCAGACGTGCCCGTACTACGTGACCGAATCGAAGATCGGGACGGCGAAGCTGAAGGCGCCGGACGCTGTCCTTCTGATCACAACCTCGCCTGTCGAATCGCCGCCCGCAGCGGTCCAGGACCGGCATGCGCCGGAAGATTTCCAGGCCCGCTCTGAGATATATCTCCGGAACCGCGTTCTCCGAATTTAGACGCTGGGTCGCTCCTGGTTTCTGGCGGAGCCGTCGACTCGGCCCCCGCCAGCGGCGCCGGCTTGCTGTTTTCTGAGAATCGATAAGGAGAACGAAAATGTCCAGGATGTTAACTGCCTTGATGGCAATTCTGCTGTTGGTCGGCGGCTCAGTCGCTGCATACTCCGCCTGCTGTGACGGTTCGGAGTGCTGCACCGGCCAGGCCTGCTGCCGGAAGTAGAACGAAGCAGGAGGGGGGCGGAAAAGGCTCCGCCCCCCGTCGATGCGCTACCTGCCCAGAGATGCGCGGGTCGTTGCAAGGCCGGGATGCTCCGCGCGGGAGCGGCCGAAAATAACGGTAACGGCCCGGCGGGCGGTCCGGCAGGTATTTGACTCGCCGACGGCGCTTTTGCTACATTCCGCGCCAGTGCAAACCGGCAAACGCTTCGTTCTGTTCTTTTCGCTGTTCCTGGCTCCGGCGTACCCGCGGGCCGCCGACTATCCGGCGGCAAAGCATGGCGGCAACTACATGCACAACTACTACATCCCCCCGGCGCCGTCTTCGACGCCCTGGGCGCCGGAGTGGTCGGCGGACGGCAAGTCGCTGATCGTGGCGATGCAGGGATCTTTGTGGAAAGTGGACCCGGCGACCGGCGAGGCGGCCGAGCTCGCCTACAGCCGGAAGTATCATTCCTCGCCCACCTGTTCGCCGGACGGCAAGTGGATCGTCTACACGGCCGACGACGACGGGCGGAGCATACAGCTCGAGATCCTGAATGTGGCGACCGGCGAAACCCGCGCGCTCACGGCCGGCGGCGACATCTATCTCGACCCGGCGTTTTCGCCCGACGGCAGCAAGCTGGCGTATGTCTCGACGCGGCCGAACGGCTATTTCAACATCTATGTGCGGGCGATCCGGAACGGCGAGTGGTCGGGCGAGGAGATCGCGCTGACGCGCGACCACCGTTACCCGCGCGATCGCCTGTACTTCGGAGAGTGGGACATGCATTTGCAGCCGGCCTGGACGCCGGACGGCCGCCAGATCGTGTTCCTCTCAAACCGGGGCGTGCCGCTCGGCTCCGGGCACCTGTGGCGGATGCCGGCCGAGGCCGGCGGAATCGACCAGGCCCGGCCGATTCTCCTGGAGCAGAGCCTCTATCGCGCCCGCGCCGCCGTCTCGCCCGACGGCCGGCGGATCATTTACAGCTCGAGCGCCGGAGCGGCGGACGTCCACGCGCACCTGTACGTGATCCCGCTCGAAGGCGGGGCGCCCTACAAAATGACCTTCGGGGAGCACGACGACTTCCATCCACGCTGGTCGCCGGACGGCGAGCGGATCGCCTACATCGCCAACGAAGGCGGACTTCCCCAGCTCTGGATGCTCGAGACCTACGGCGGCAAGAAAACGAAGATCGCCGTCCAGGCGCGCCGCTGGAAGCGGCCGATGGGCAGGCTCGAGGTGCGGGTGGTGGAGCAGAAGGGAGCGCTGGCGGCGGCGCGCATTCACGTGACCGCGGCGGACGGAAAATTCTATCCGCCCTCCGGCGCTTACGCGCGCGTGAGCTCCACGGGCCGGCACACGTTTCACACTCCGGGGGCCTTCACGCTCGAACTGCCGCCGGGCAAGACGCGGATCGAGGCGGTAAAAGGGTTCGAGTTCACGCCCGCAGCGGCGGAGACGGAGGTTGCGCCGGGGAAGACGGCGCGGGTGACGCTTACGCTCAGCCGCCTCGTGAACATGAGCACGCGCGGCTGGAGGAGCGGCTCGACGCACGTGCACATGAATTATGGCGGGAACCTGCGGAACACCCTCGAAAACCTGCAGATGGTTTCCCGCGCCGAGGACCAGAACGTGCTGAACGTTCTGATCGCCAACAAAGACAACCGGATTCTGGACTGGCAATATTTCGCGCCCGGCGGGGGCGCGCACCCGGTGACCGCGAAAGATCCGGGCCTGCAGGTGATCGTAGGCGAGGAATACCGGCCGCCGTTTTACGGCCACACCTTCTTCATCGGGCTGAAGGAGCGCCTGATCTCGCCCTTCACGACCGGATACGAAGGCACCGGGATCGAAAGCCTGTACCCGAGCAACACGGATATGTTTCGCAAGGCGCGGGCGCAGGGCGCGCTGGTCGGGTACGTGCACGCCTTCGGGAGCGAGGCGGATCCGCTCGAGGGGTCGCTCGGAGGGGCGAAGGGGTTTCCGGTGGATCTCGCGCTGGGGGTGATCGACGGCCTCGAGTGGTCGCAGCCGAGCCGGGCCCAGTTGCGGGTCTGGCACCACGCATGGAATAACGATCTGCCGGTGGCGCCGGTGGGAGGCGAGGACTCGATCACCAACCTGCATCGCGGCAAGCTGACCGGAAGCTGCCGGACGTATGGATGGACGGGCGAAACCTTCACGGCCGAAAGCTGGATGGAATCCGTGCGCAAAGGCCGGGTCTTTTTCTCTACCGGGCCGCTGGTCGAGTTCCGGCTGAACGACCTGCTGCCTGGCGAGACGCTGCGCCTGCCAAGGGCTGGCACGGTGAGGGTCGCTGGCAGCGTGACCTCGATTGCGCCGCTGGAGAAGGTCGAGCTTTACCGGAACGGGAGGGTGATTCGCAAGTTTCCGGCCAGCGGCGGGTTCGAGGCCGAGATTCCGGTGGAGGAGAGCGGGTGGTATTCGCTCTACGCCGAGGGGCCGGCGCATCCACACCTGGATGCGGAGTACGCGCAGGCGGCGACGAACGCCATACGGGTGTACGTGGGCGAGGCGAAGATCCGGAACCGGGAATCGGCGGGCTACTTCATCCGCTGGATCGACAAGCTGCAGGCGATGGCTGGCGAATGGCTGTGGTGGCGCTCGGAGGCGGAGAAGAAGCACGTCTTCGCCCAGTTTGGGCAGGCTCGGGCGGTGTACGAGCAGAAAGCGCGCGAGGCGCGTTAGCCGGAACGGGTCAGTTTGGAGTGCCGAAGACGAAGTTCAGCACCATTTCACTCGGCACGGGGTGATCGTCGAGCCGGGCGGGAGCGAATCTCCACAGATGGGCGGCGGTGCGGGCGACCCGGGAAAGCTGGTCGCGCTCTTCCCCGGAGAGGAACTCCGCCTTTTCGACCCGTCCGGTTTCATCGATATAGACCTTGAGCTTTACCGGGACCTCATGGTCGAGCTGGAGGGCGACCTCGGGCGGAGCCAGGGGCTTGACCTGGTGAACCGGGCGGGCGGGAAGGAAGTTGGCGTCCGGGTGTTGGCGCCGGCGGGCCAGCAATCCCAGGCCGGGGATCTTGGCGAAGGCCCGCCGGAGTGGGGACACACGGACGGGCTCATAGCTCACGACCGCTTCCGGACGGCGGGGGAGGCTGGACTGCGCGCGGTGCGGAATCGGGGGCGGAGAGCTGGCTGGCAGCGCGGTCGCTGAAAGCAGCGGGGGCGGTTCGATCCGGGGTGGGTCTACGCGGTTGGCCCCGACGTGTGCGGAGAAGGTGCGGGGATTCTCCTGGCGCTGTCGAGGACCTACGGGCGATGGTTTTCGGGCGTTCTTTGCGGCCTCGACGCTCCCGCTGCCTGAAATTTGGGCGGAGGCGGTTTCATCCGACCCTGCGAACGGGCCGGGCTCGGTGGGCGCGCCTACCAGGGTCCGGACGGACTCGCTCACCGCCCCCAGGACGCCAACAACCTCGAGCTGGAAATTTACGTCGCGGGACGTGGGCCAATAGGCGAAGCTGCCGTACTGCAGTTGTCCGGAATCGAGCTCGAGCTCCTGGCGGCGCCCGCCATCGACAATCCAGAGCGTGCCACGCCGGGCATCGCGGACCGCCGGCGACGAGCGATCCCAGCTCAGACGAAGCTGGTTGCCTATCCGGTCGACATTCAAGAGCAGCGCGGCGGAGATTTCCTGGCTCTGCCCGGAGTCGGCGGGGACGCGGGGACGCGAGTTGTACCAATAGAAAAGGATCGCGCCGGCCAGCACGGCCGCGGCTATCGGAACACGAACCAGGCCCCGGCGCCAAGGCTTGCGAGGCGGCGTTGGAAGAGCCGGAGCTTCGAGAATTTCTTGAGAAACCGGTTGGGGAACGGAGGTTTCAGGCGCCGGGACCGATTCAGGCTGAGGCTCGGGTTCAAGGATCTGATGCCCGCCCGAGACCAGGGCGCCACGGTGGAATGGGAACTCCAGGCCGCTGCTTCTACGATCCAAGGCGCCGCTCTCCCAGCAAAAGAAACCCGCTGTAACCCCGCTCTCGGATGGGCGGATCAGCAGGATTACCTTTTCCGGAGCTGCGAAGAATTGATCGATCACCGAGGCATCATCCTCGTCGAGGTAGAGACCGGGGCGGGTATGGCTCCGCCAGTAGCCGATCACATCTAGATTTCTTTTCTGCGATATACGCGATATAAACTCATCTTTATCTTTAAATGACAACGTGTACGAAGGCCCGCGTTTGTGCTCGGAGGGGATGATTTCAAAGCCCTCGATTGAAATCTTCAGGGGAGACGCTGTGCCGGGGAGAGACGGCTGGCAGGTTCCGAGCAGCAGGCCGCCTACCTCCAAACCTCGCTTCGGGACCGCCTTGAAGCCCTGCTGGACGGCGGATTCGATGGCATCCACCACGTCCAGACTGAGGATGATTGACGGGCTCCGGCCCGCAATTTCCCAGACGTAGGCGGGGAGCCTCCGAACTCCTGCCAGTCTCGCCATTTAGAATGCCTAAATGTACTGCATGTTTTCGGCCGTTTTTTCCACAGAGGCTCTGCAGAGCTGTGCAAGAAAGTTTCATTCCTGATGCAACATCTTAATAATTAATAGGTTGCGATGACATGAGAGCCTGAAAAGTGGCGCCTTAGACGAGGCAAGCGGTAGCCGGGAGCCGAACGATGCCGGACGAGGTGTAAATTCGCGTCAGCTATGGCAAAGAAACGCCCTGGCCATGAGGCCGACCATGTTCAGGCCTTGACAAGGTAGACGGCGACTTCTGCCCGAAGATTGGGCAGCAGGTCGACCTTGCGCTCTCCGGAAAGGAAGAAGCGGCGCTCGATCTCGAGGGTCTCCCGGCGGGCGAGGCGCTCGAAATCGTGCACGGTGAGGAAGTGGATGTTGGGGGAATCGTACCAGTCGTACGGAAAGTGGCGGGTTTTGGGCGCCTTCCCGGTGGCGAGCAGAGCCAGCCGGACTGACCAGTGGCCGAAGTTGGGGAAGGAGACGATGGCGCGGCGCCCGACGCGGAGCATCTCCTGAAGTACGCGGAGGGGCTGGCGGGTCTCCTGCAAGGTCTGGCTCAGGATGACGTAATCGAAGGCCTGGCCGGGATAGTCCTGAAGGCCTTGGTCGATATCGCCCTGGTAGACGGAAACGCCGCGGGCTATGGCGCGCTGGACGCGGGTTCCGGAAATCTCGATGCCGCGCCCATCGACGTGTTTCTTCTCGGCCAGCCACTGCAGCAGGAGACCGTCGCCGCAACCCAGGTCGAGCACGCGGGCGCCCGGCTCGACGATTTCTCCGATAACGGCGAAATCCCTGCGGTCAAGCAGCTTGGGAGCGTGTGGGGGGTCCTGAAGCTCAGGGGTAGGGACCAACTCAGGCTCCCCGGTGCACGGGCCGGTGGCTCGACGGAGCGCGGCGCGGAGCCTCGGCGGCGGAGGGAGGCCTCCGCAGGTGTTTCGAGGTGCTGTCGAGGAAGCCGCGGATGAGGTCGGTCTGCTCGGCAACGTCTACGAGGAAAGCATCGTGGCCGTAGTTCGAGGGCAGCTCGCAGTAGGCCACGTCGAGGTTACGGCCGCGCAGGGCTCGGACGATTTCGATGGACTGGTAGCTGGGGTAGAGCCAGTCAGAGCTGAAGCTGATTACCAGGAAGCGGGTTCGCACGTTTTCGAAAACCGCCGCGAGGGACTTCTGACCATTGGTGAGGTCGAAGTAGTCCATGGCTTTGGTGATGTAGAGGTAAGAGTTGGCGTCGAAGCGGTTGACGAACTCGCTGCCGCGGTAGCGGAGATAGCTTTCGACCTCGAAATCCACGTCGAAGGCGTAGCTGAGGTTATCCTTGTCCCGGAGCCGTCGGCCGAATTTTTCCCGCATGGAGTCGTCGCTCATATAGGTGATATGGCCGACCATGCGGGCGATGGCCAGGCCGCGCGCCGGAGGTTTCCCGTCATAGTACTGGCCGCCGTTCCAGTCCGGATCGGCGATGATGGCTTGGCGGCCGACCTCGTTGAAAGCGATCTGCTGGGCGCTATGACGGGCGGTGGCGGCGATGGGGATGGACGAGACCACGGCCTCCGGGCAGGAGGCGGCCCATTCGAGCGCCTGCATGCCGCCCATCGATCCGCCGGTGACGGCGAGCAGGCGCTCGATGCCGAGGTGATCGATGAGCATTTTCTGCAGCCGCACCATGTCGCGGATCGTAATCACGGGGAAAGTCATGGCGTAGGGAACGCCGGTTGCGGGGTTGACGGAAGAGGGACCGGTGGTGCCGCGGCAGCCGCCGAGCACGTTGGAGCAGATGACAAAGTAGCGATCGGTGTCAAAGGCCTTTCCGGGACCGATCATGTTCTCCCACCAGCCCGGCTTGCCGCCTTCGCGGCTGATGCCGGCGGCGTGAGCGTCGCCCGAAAATGCGTGCAGGACCAGGATGGCGTTGGAGCGGTCGTGGTTGAGAGCGCCGTAGGTTTCGTAGGCGACCTGGACGGGGGCGAGTGTGGCGCCCGAATCGAGCGGGAGGGACTCGAAACGCGCCAGCCGGGTCTCGACGATCATGGATTGCTTTCATGATAGCAGGGGGGAGAGGGTCGGGGTCGAGAAAGGCGCCGAGGGCGGGAACGTCAGCATTCCGGCGGGGTCTCAGGGGGGCCGCAGCCGAGGCGCCGGGGAGGCCAGAAGGAGAAGCCGAGGCCGGAACACGGTATCCTGATACACATGAAACGCACGAATCTTGTGCTTCGGGAAGATCTCCTGAAAGAAGCGGTTCGGGTGCTGGGGACCAAGACTTACTCGGCTGCGGTGAATCTGGCGCTCGAAGAGGCGATCCGCTTCAAAAAGATTCAAAGCCTGCCCGGATTCTTTGGCCGGGGCCTTTGGGAAGGAGACCTCGACGAGATGCGGCGAGACCGCACGCCGCGGGCCTCCGGTGACGGGGTCAAACGGAAGCGGCCGCGGAGATGATCCTGGTAGACACTTCGGTCTGGGTGGATCTCCTCAGGCGCGGATCGAAGACCACGCTTCCGATGGACGATCTCGCGCGGTTCGTCACCTGCGGGCCGATTGTTCAGGAGGTCTTGCAGGGCCTGAGGGAAGGCCCGTTGACTCCGGACTTCGAGGAGGCATTTCTGGCGCTTCCGTGCGTAGGCGATCCGCTGCCGTTGCACACCTTTCTCGCGGCTGCCGGTATTTACCGGCAAGGCCGGCGCAGAGGCTTCACCATCCGCTCATCGGTTGACTGCCTGATTGCGGCACTCGCCATCGAGCACCGGCTGACGGTATGGCATAGAGACCGGGACTTTACGAAGATCTCGCGATATACCACCCTCGAAGCAGTTGAGGCGGGTTAGCCCTGTGCCCGCCAGTAGAACCAGGTTGATGTCGAGAGCAGCCTGGCTGTGGCTGATACCGGCTCTGGGGCTGCCGGGACAGTCTCCGCGAGCCAATGTCACCGAGCCTGGCAGGTCGCAGTCGCGGGTGCGGCCAGAGCAACGTCGCCCGGCGGCGACAGAAGCCCGATCGGCATTCACCGGCTTCCGTCCCGCGCTGCCCGGGTACCGCTACTCGTTCCCGCGCGATCACTTCGAGCACCCGGAATTCCGGACCGAGTGGTGGTATTACACCGGCAACCTGCGGACGGCCGGCGGGCGGCGGTACGGGTTCCAACTGGTCTTCTTCCGCCAGGCCGGGCGGCCGGAAAGCGCCCGTGCGAAACCCGAGAATCCGTCGGCATGGCGGGTGGACGACCTGTACCTGGCGCACGCCGCGCTTACGGACATCGATGGCCGGCGGTTCCACTACCAGAAGCGGCTGAACCGCGCCGGACCAGGCATAGCAGGGGCGAGCTTCGCCGAACGCCGGATCTGGAACGGCAACTGGTCGGCCCGCTGGGAGGGGCCTTCTCAGCTCCTCGAAGCCACGGCGGAGGATTTCCGGCTCCGCCTGCGCCTCGCGCCGCTGAAACCGCACGTGATCCACGGAGTGGACGGAGTGAGCCGCAAAGGGGCGGCGGCGGGCGCGGCATCGCACTATGTTTCGTTCACGCGGCTC
>Ga0194121_10012251_pt1 | contig 10033 bp, 8 predicted proteins | sample TA2MahCa50mmetaG_FD_148609 | JGI IMG/M metagenome (GOLD analysis project Ga0194121, IMG submission 148609) | Freshwater microbial communities from Lake Tanganyika, Tanzania - TA2015020 Mahale Deep Cast 50m | ecosystem: Environmental > Aquatic > Freshwater > Lake | place: Tanzania: Lake...
AGCGCCGCGCCCCCCGCCGCGCGGCCGCGCCACGCGCGCAGCCGGCGGTCGGCGCCTTCCTGCAGCTCACGCACGGCGGCTCACCCGCTCGCCGAAGATCCCGGTCGGGCGGAAGACGAGCACCAGCACCAGCAGGCTGAACGCGATCACGTCGCTCCACTCGTTCGGCAGGTGCACCCCCGGGATGGCACTCAGCAGCTCGCGGCCGACGGTCTCGGTGAGCCCGAGGAAGAAGCCGCCGACCATCGCGCCCGGCACGCTCCCGATCCCGCCGACGACCGCCGCCGTGAACGCCTTGATCCCGGGGAGGAACCCCATCGTGCCGCGGATGTTCGGGATCCAGAGCCCCTGCAGCACGCCCGCCACGCCGGCGAGCGCCGCGCCCACGACGAAGGTCGTCACGATGGTGCGGTCGACGTCGATGCCCATGAGCGAGGCCGTGGCGCGGTTCTCGGCGACCGCGCGCATCGCGCGGCCGGTCCGGGTGCGCTGGATGAAGACGAGCAGCGCGGCCATCATCAGCACCGAGGCGACGATCAGGAAGGCCTGGATGTAGCCGACCTGGAAGTCGCCGAACCCGAACGAGCCCCCCGGGAAGATGCGCGGGTAGACGCGGTCGCGCCCGCCGGTCATCCGCAGCACGATGTTCTGCAGCGCGACGCTCACGCCGATCGCGCTGATCAGCGGAGCGAGCCGCGGCGCGTTGCGGAGCGGGCGATAGGCGATCCGCTCGATCACGACCGCAGCGGACGACGAGGCGAGCGCCGCGACGAACATCGCGAGCACGATCGCCGGGATGATCGTCGCGCCGCCCAGATCGTCACCGCCCACGGCGAGCAGCACGAAGTAGCCCGCGAACGCCCCGAGCATGAAGACCTCGCCGTGGGCGAAGTTGATCATCTGGAGGATGCCGTAGACGAGCGTGTAGCCCAGCGCGATCAGTGCGTAGACGCTCCCGATCGTCAGGCCGTTGATCAGCTGGTCGAACCAGAACACCGCGACCTCACCCGTCCCTGCCCGCCGGTCCGGCGGAGCGTGCGCCGCCGCGTCCTCGTGTGTGCGACATGAACCGGGGGGCGCCGATCGCTCGACGCCCCCCGAGTATGCGCTCGCCGGCGGCCGTCTCGTCGACAGCTAGCCCTTGAACGCCTCGAACTTCCCGTTCTTGACGACGAAGAACGTCACCGGCGTCTCACCGCCGGCGTTGTCGCCCTTCGCGTCGAACTTGATCTTGCCGATCGCTCCGGTGGTCTCGGACTTCGCGATTGCGTCCTGCAGCTTCGCGAGGTCGATCTTGAGGTTGTCACCGTCCTTCTGCGCGACCTTCTTGATCGCGTTGATGATCACCGTGGAGGCGTCGAACGACTCCGCGGTGAACGGCGAGGTGTCGGCTTCCTTCTGGTAGGCCGCCTTGTAGTCGGCCTTGAACTTGTCGTAGACGCTCCCGGCGAGCTTGGGGCTCGGCAGCGAGAGGTACGCGCCCTCCGCGTGCTTGCCCGCGAGCTTGATGAACTGTTCATCGCGCACGCCGTCCGCCGAGAGAAACGGGGTGGTGATCCCCTTCTCCCGGAGCTGGGTGATGAACGGGACGGCCTCGGCGAAGAAGCCAGAGAAGAACACGACGTCGGGCTTCTTGTTCTGGATGTTCGTCACGATCGAGGCGAAGTTGGTGGCGCCCTTCTCGAAGCCCTCGCTTCCGGCGACGGTGCCCTTGAAGGCCTTCTGGAACTCGTCCTTCAGCCCCTGGCCGTACGCGTCGTTGAAGAAGACGACGTACGCGCTCTTCGCCTTGAGCTGGTTCTGGGCGAAGTTCGCGAGCGCCGGGCCCTGGATGGCGTCGTTGTAGGTGACGCGGAAGAACGTCTTGTAGACGCCGCGGCCCGCGGGCTTCGTGCTCGCGACGGCCGTCGATGACGGCGAGACCGTCGTGATGCCGGCCTTCTCGTAGAGCGGCTGCGAGGCGATCACGGACGACGAGCAGACCGGGCCGACGACGGCGACGACGCCGGCGTTGATCAGCTGCTGCGCGGCGGAGGTGCCACCCTCCGGCGAGCAGGTGTCATCCTTGCGCTCGAACGCGATCGAGAAGCCCTCGACGGTGACGCCCTTGCCGGCCAGCTCGGCCGCCTGGGCGATCGGGATCCCGAGCGCCTGGAGGTCACCCGTGAGAATGGAGGAGATGCCGATCTTGATCGGCTGCCCCTTGTTGACCGCTACGACCTTGAAGCCGGGCTGAGCCGACTTCGCTGCGGGCGTCCCGCCGCCGTCGTCGCCGCAGGCGACGGCAACGAGGGTCGCAAGCGCGGCAACTGCCGCCAGCCAGCCCCACCGTACCCCTCGGCTACTCGCTCGCATCACTGCACCCTTCCGGACCCGTGGTCCCCTCTGCGGGTCGCGGGTGCGCCCCGCGATCGGGGAGCCTACCAACCCCTGATCCGGCGGTCCAGCGCCCGTTCGGGGTGCTCTCGGGTGCTGAGCGCCCTCCTCGTGGCGCGAGCGCGAGATCGTTGGCCGCCCCCGACTCCGCGGCGCGCGTGCGACGCGCCGCAAGGCGCGCGCGCATCACGATCACGATACATCCCGTACAGGGTGCAGGTCGTATAGTCGGTAGGCGGCAGGCGGCAGGCGCGGTCGCGTGCGGGCGACCCGGGCCGCTCCTGGCTCGCTGGCCGCCTCGTGATTCGAGGACCGCGGCATGTCTGCCGTGGCTCTGTGCTTTTTGCGACTGATAGACCGCCGCTCGGCCGGGTGCCGAGAGCGAAGGAGAAGAGGCAGCAGGATGACGGAAGACAACTACTGGAGCAGGGCGCTCGCGGGCCGCGTGACCCGCCGAGCGGTGATCCGCGGGACGGGCGTGGCGGGGGCCGGCATCGTCGGGGCAGCGCTCATCGGCTGCGGTGGCGGCGACGAGGAGCCGGCGCCCGCGGCCAAGGCGACGGCGCCCCCCAAGGCGGCCGCCACAGGCACGCCCGACCCGTTCGCCGGGGTCAAGCGTGGTGGGACGATCAAGTTCACCGCGACCGGTGACCCGCCGACGCTCGACCCGTACGGCAACCTGAGCTTCCTCACCAAGGGCTTCGCCGCCTACGTGTACAGCCGCATGTACAAGATCGGCGCGCGGCCCGACCTCAACCCGAACTCCGCGCTCCCCGAGCCCGACCTCGCGTCCGCGGCAGAGAGCAAGGACGGCCAGAGCTGGGTCGTGAAGATCCGGCCCGGCGCCAAGCACCACAACGTCGCCCCGGTGAACGGCCGCGAGGTGACCGCGGACGACGTGCTCTTCTCCTGGAAGCGGCTCACCGGCAAGGACTCGCCGAACGCCGCGCAGGTGAAGAACGTCGTCAAGGTCGAGGCCGTCGACAAGAGCACGCTCAAGTTCGACCTCGACGCGCCGACCGCGACCTTCCTCGACATGCTCGCGGACGCGAACCTGCTCTGGGTGATGCCGACGGAGTCGGAGGGGAAGTTCGACCCGACGAAGACCGGCATCGGCTCGGGGCCGTGGATCCTCGACGGCTACCAGCCGTCGCAGGCGTTCCGCTTCAAGAAGCACCCCGACTTCTTCGTTCCGGGGCGGCCGTTCGTCGACGGCGTGCAGATGTCGATCGTTCCCGAGTACGCGAACCGGCTCGCGCAGTTCCAGGCCGGCAACACGCATGTCGAGGGCATCCAGGCTGAGGACGTGCTGACGCTGCGCAAGGACCAGCCGAAGGTGCAGTGGCGCGGCGTGCAGCCCGCGCTGCTCTCGTTCATCTTCTTCTCGCCGAAGGACAAGGACCCGAACGCGCCCTGGCAGGACGCGCGCTTCCGGCAGGCGGTCTCGATGGCCACCGACCGCAACGCGCTCACCGAGCTCGGGTACAGCGTGAAGGCGCTCAGGGCCGCGGGTCTCGACGTGCTCGACACGTGGAACAACCTGATCCCCGCGGGCTTCACGCGTTGGTGGCTCGACCCGAAGTCGAAGGACCAGGGCGCGACGGCCAAGTTCTTCGAGTTCAACCGGGCCGAGGCGAAGAAGCTGCTCGACGCGATGGGCGCAACCGGCTCCGCGTTCAAGTACCAGTACACGGCGAACCGGTACGGCAACACCTTCAACGCGATCGCCGAGGCGATCGGCAACTACATCCTCGAGGCCGGCCTCAAGCCGACGACCGAGGTGCAGGACTACAGCTCCAAGTACATCACGCAGACCTTCACCGGGAACTTCAACGGCGTGGCCTTCGGCTACGAGACGCCGTTCCCGGAGGTGGGCGGGTACTTCCCGCGCATGTTCGGGGACGACCCCGCGAACCACACCAAGCTGCGTGACGCGAAGATCACCGACCTGGACAAGAAGCAGGCGGTGGAGCTGGACGAGAAGAAGCGCCGCGAGTTCATCTGGGAGATCCAGCGGATCAACGCGGAGCAGATGTACTACGTGCCGAGCCAGGCCGGCGCCGGCACGGGCTGGACGGCGTACCGGCCGGAGGTGCGCGGGATCGTGCAGACCCGCGGCTACGGCGGTCCCGTCGAGTCGCTCATCCACTACTGGATCGACGCGTAGCGTCGACACGCGTGGGGAGGGCGGCGGCAGCGCCGCCCTCCCCGTGACCGATGCCGGGGAGTTCCAGGAAGTCGCGCCTCATGGTCGAGCGCCGCTCCCGGGGGCCGTTCCCTCGTCCGATCTCGCGCCGCGCAGCGTAGCGCGCTCACCACGGTCGCGGGCCTCGGCGGCGCGGGGCTCCCGGGTTGCGGGGACGCGCTGCCCGCCGCCGCCCCCGAGGCCACGCCGACCCCGGCGGCACCGCCGATGCGCGCCCAGCGCCACCCCCGGGCTCAGCCCGTACGCGCACATCAAGCGCGGCGCCCTCCTGCGGCTCGCCTGGACCGGCGACCCGCCGTCACTCGATCCGTTCGCCAACATCAGCTTCCAGACGAAGACCTTCGCCGCGTACGTGTACAGCCGCCTCTACCGCGTCGGCGCACCCGCCGACCTCAACCCCAACTCTGCGCTTCGGTCCCCGACCTCGCCGAGTCGGCGGAGAGCCGCGACGGCCAGCGCTGGGTAGTGCGGCTGCGGCGCGGCGTCTCCTTCCACGACGTCCCGCCGGTGAGCGGCGGCGCGCTCACCACCGACGACGTCCTCCAGTCGTGGCGGCGCCTCACCGCGACGGAATCCCCGAACGCCTCGCAAGCACGCGGCATCACCCGCGTCGAGGCCGTCGACGGTCACACGCTGCGCGTCGAGCTGGACGCGCCGAGCGCCACGTTCCTCGACGTGCTCGCCGACGCCAACCGGCTGTGGGTGCTGCCGCGAGAGTCCGACGGCCGGGTCGACCCGGCGCGCACCGCGATCGGCACCGGGCCGTGGGTGCACACGACGTGGCAGTCGGGGACGAGCCTCGAGTTCCGACGGCACGCCGCGTACTTCGTCGAGGGGAAGCCATTCGTCGACGGGGTGCACGTGTCGATCCTCCCCGAGCAGGAGCGCCGGCTCTCCGCGTTCCAGGCTTCGCGCACCCACCTCGAGTCGATCTAGGCGGAGGACGTGCTCACGCTGCGGCGCTCGCAGCCGAGCGTGCAATGGCGCGGCGTGCAGCCGGCCCTGTTCTCGCTGCTCTCGTCTTGCCGCGCGAGCGCGAGCCCTCGGCGCCGTGGCGCGACGAGCGATTCCGGCAGGCGGTCTCGATGGCGCTGCATCGCGACGCCCTCACCGAGATCGGCTACCACGTCGCGGTGCTCAAGGCCGCGAAGCTCGACGTGGCGACGACGTGGAGCAGCATCGTGCCGGCGGGCTTCACACGCTGGTGGCTCGACCCCCGCTCCAGGGGCAGGGGCCGTCGTCGCGCTTCTTCCAGCACGACGTGCAGGAAGCCCGCAAGCTGCTCGAGGCGATCGGCGCCCTCGGCGCGAGCATGCCGTTTCAGTACGCGGGGGCGCGCTACGGACGCACCTTCCAGGCGATCGCGGATGCGACCGCCGATGCGCTCGGCCAGATCGGGCGGCGACCGGCGGTGGACGTGCAGGACTACGCCTCGCGCTACCTTCCGCGCACGTTCAACGGCGACTTCACCGGCATCGCCTTCGGGTACGAGACGCCGTTCCCGGAAGTCGGCGGCTACTTCACGCGGCTCTTCGGCGACGACCCCGCGAATCACGGTTGCGTGCGTGACCAGCGCATCGCCGAGCTGGATCAGCGGCAGCGCGTCGAGCGGGACGAGGCGAAGCGTCGCGAGCTGATCTGGGAGATCCAGTGGGTGCACGTGCAGCGCATGCATTACGTTCCCAGCCAGGAGGTCGAGCCGTTCGAGCGCCTCGCGCAGGAAGAAGACCGGTCGTCCGGAGGAATGAGCTCCGCCAGCGACGGCGGCAGCAGGGCGGCTTGGTCGGGGGTATGCCCACGGTAAGGGCGCATCACCAATGATCATGCGCCCTTACCGTATCGTCGATACCCCGTGAAACCGGCGGGCTCCTAGGAACCGATCGCGGCGCGAACGGGCGCGCGCACGGCCCGCACCGCGCAGCTCGCGATCTCCGCGTGGCTCGCGACCGGCGCTCAGCCCGCCGTCGCGCCGATCAGCGTCTCAACGTGGGTCGCGACGAGATCCGGCGACTCCATCGGGATGAAGTGCGTCGCTTTGGGGAGGAGCACGTCCTCCGCGTGCGCGAAGCGCGAGGCGAGCTCGGGGTCAGTGGGCGAGGCGTTGAACGAGCGGCCGAACTCGCCGGGCGGCGCGGGCGAAGCGCGGAGGATGCGCACGGGGAACGCGATGCGCGCGATCTCCTCGCTCACGTCCGTGCCTTCCGCGTGCGCGTAGAGGTCCGCCTCGATCTCGGGCGGGCAGGCCAGCATGAACCCGGGTCCGTCCGGCCTCGCGCGGAGCCCGAACTCGCAGTAGTCGCGGAGGACGCGCGGCTGCCAGCGTCTGAACGGCTCTCGACCGGCGAAGCGCTCGACCATCTCCGCCGCAGAGGACCATTCGTTGCGCCGTCGCGAGACGAAGGATGAGCCCGGGACCCCGCGCGGACCCTGGGCGTAGGCGGCGCGCTCACGGATGACGGGGTCGACGAGGAGGAGCGCGCCGAAGCGCGGCGGCTCGCGCCCGGCCGCGTACGTCAGGGAGTGGCCGCCCATCGAGTGCCCGACCCCGACGGCGCCGCGCAGGTCGAGCGAGCGCACGAGCGCGACGACGTCGTCGCCGACGAGCGACCAGCGGTATGGAGGCGCCGGCTTCTCGCTGCGGCCGTGACCGCGCAGGTCGACCGCGATCGCGCGGCGGCCGGGGAGGAGACGGATCACCTGGTCCCAGCAGCGCGCGTGGAACCCGGTGGCGTGCGCGAAGAGGAGGGCGGGCCCGTCGCCGGCCCACTCGTAGACGGCGAGCTCGACGCCGTTGACGCGGTAGAGGAACGCACGCGGATGCTCGCCGTCGGGGCGGGCGCGGGGCACGGCGCTCATCGTTCCTCGCTTCGGCGCGCGGCGTGCGCCGCGCATGGGCCGCGGCGCATCGTGAGGGGCGTGCGCGGCGCGCGCAACGGGCGCGGGGGCGCGTCGACCGTGTCGGGGGGCGTCGGTACACTCGCGCGCGCGGCAGGGTAGCTCAGTGGTAGAGCAGGGGACTCATAAGCCCTTGGTCGGGAGTTCGAATCTCCCCCCTGCTACCAGCATCGTCCGATGCGACGGCGCCCCCCGGGCGCCGTCCTTCGTCTCCGCAGCGCGCGCGTCGGTCGCGGTCCGCCCGTCCGGCCCGATCCCGTGGAGCGCCCCACGAGCCGCGGCGCCGGCGCGGTGCGGTCGCCGCCCGGATCGCCACGCCGTCCCGTCCGACAACCCCGTCCTCCCCCCCCGAATGGATTTTGTAGTATCACCACGACGCAGACGGCAGCATCACAACCGGAGAGAGGGCCGCGCGCTTGGGAGGCGGGCAACACTCACGTACGTGGGCGCCGGAGCCTCTGCGCAGCGGATGGAGGTCGGCGAGCCGATGCTTCCCTACGTGATCCGCAGGCTTGTCAACTCGCTCCCGGTCCTCGTGATGGTCTCTGCGCTCACGTTTGCCGGTCAGCAACTGATCCCCGGCGATCCGCTGATCGCGATGCTCGGTGAGGGCGCCGCAGCCGAGATCGCCGACCTCGGCCCCGGCGCGCTCGCCGCGAAGCGCGCTGAGCTCGGCCTCGACCAACCCGTCCCCGTCCAGTACCTGCGCTACGTCGGTCGCGTCGTGCAGGGCGACTTCGGCAAGTCGTTCCGCACCCGACAGGAAGTGACGACGATGGTCGCGCAGCGTCTGCCGGTCACGCTGACGCTGAGCACGATCACGTTCTCGGTCAACGTCGTGATCGGGATTGCGCTCGGGGTCATTGCGGCGCTGCGTCAGGGCTGGCCCGACTTCTTCGCCACGACCTGGGCGGTGCTCGGCGTCGCCACTCCCAACTTCTGGGCGGCGATCCTCCTGATCCTCGTCTTCTCGGTCTGGCTCGGCTGGCTGCCCGCGTCCGGCTGGGTGGCGCCGTGGGAGAACTTCACCGAGGGCCTCCGGCGGCTGACCCTCCCGGTCCTGGCGCTTGGGCTCTTCGGGTCGGCGACGATCATGCGGCAGACGCGGTCGGCGCTGCTCGAAGTGATGCGGCAGGACTACATCACCACCGCGCGCTCGAAGGGCGTGACGGAGTTTCGCGTCGTGGTCCGGCACGCGCTGAAGAACTCGATGCTGCCGGTGGTCACGCTGCTCGGGATCTCACTCTCCGGGCTGATCGCCGGCTCCGTCCTCATCGAGCGCGTGTTCGCGATCCCCGGCGTCGGGCGGATGGCGATCGACGCCGCGACCGCCCGCGACTACCCGGTGATCCAGGCGATCGTGCTGATGTCGACGATCGCGATCGTGCTCGCCAACCTGCTCACCGACCTCGTCTACGGCTATCTCGATCCACGAATCCGATACGACTAGCCGGGAGGAGATACGGGCATGCCGAGCACTGTCGGGACCCTGCCCGCGCTTTCCCGTGCCAGCTCCAGCCGGCAGCTGCGAGCCGTGCGCTCGTTCCTGCTGGACCCGAAGGCGTCGGTCTCGGTCGCGCTGCTCGGCGTGTTCGTCGTCATCGCACTGTTCGCCCCGCTCATCGCTCCACACGGCGAGAACGAGCAGAACCGGCAGAAGAGCTACCTCTCGCCCTCACGGGATCATCCCCTCGGCACCGACCGGCTCGGCAGAGATGTGCTCAGCCGCATGATCTACGGGAGCCGGATCTCGCTGCGCATCGGCATCGTCGCGATGGGGGTCGCGGTGGCAGTGGGGGTCCCGCTCGGGCTGCTGGCGGGATACGCGGGCCGGTGGCCGGACGAGATCATCATGCGCTTCGTCGACGCGATGATCGCGTTCCCGAACCTGATCTTTCTGCTGTTCGTGATCGCAATCATCGGTCCCGGCGTGACGAACGTCATGATCGCGATCGGGCTGAACTCCTTCCCGGTCTATGCGCGGCTGACGCGAGCGCAGACGCTCTCGCTGAAACAGCGCGACTACGTGCTCGCGGCACGGGCGCTCGGGGCGACGGACTCGATGATCCTGCGCCGGCACGTGCTGCCGAACGCCGTGCAGCCGATCATCGTCCAGGGTTCGCTCTTCCTCGGCGCGGCAGTGCTGGCCGAGTCGGGGCTGAGCTTCCTCGGCATCGGCATCCAGCCGCCGACCGCCACGTGGGGGATCATCATCGCCGACGGGTTCCCCGTGATCCGGGTGAACCCGTGGATGGCGATCTCCCCCGGGGTGGCGATCGTCGCGTTCGTGCTGTCGGTGAATCTCCTGGGCGACCGGCTGCGAGATGTGCTCGATCCGCGCCTTCGCGGTCGGTGACAGGGGAGAGAACCGTGTAAGCGACGGGTGACACCAGCAAGGAACTGGCAGGGATCAATGCGGAGGGTTCAGCATGCGTGATTCAGGGCTCCACCGACGATGGTCGCGTCGGAGGCTGCTGAAGGGAGCGGCGACCGCCAGCGTCGGGCTGGCGAGCGCCGCGTTGATCGGGTGCGGGGGCGACTCCGACGAGGGCGCGC
>Ga0194121_10012256_pt1 | contig 10031 bp, 9 predicted proteins | sample TA2MahCa50mmetaG_FD_148609 | JGI IMG/M metagenome (GOLD analysis project Ga0194121, IMG submission 148609) | Freshwater microbial communities from Lake Tanganyika, Tanzania - TA2015020 Mahale Deep Cast 50m | ecosystem: Environmental > Aquatic > Freshwater > Lake | place: Tanzania: Lake...
CCGCGGCCTCGAGCGCGACGACCGCCGCGCCGAGCAGGCTCACGTCGTCGCCGAGCGTCGTGATCGCGAGCGGAGCCCCTGCGCGGTAGCGGGGCAGCCCGACCGCGCGCACGCCCGCGTCGAGCTCATCGAGATAGGGGCCGAGCGCGCCGCCGACCCCGCCGCCGAGCACGACGAGCGCGGGGTCGAGCGCCGCGAGCAGCCCGGCGAGCGCCGTCGCGAGGTGCCTGAGCGCCTCCGAGAGCACGGCGCGCGCGAGCGCGTCGCCGGCCGCCGCCGCGGCGAGCACGTCCTCCGCGGAGGGCGCCCCGCCCCCGGCGGCGAGGCGCGAGGGCTCGCCGCGCGCCAGTCGCTCGCGCGCCGCGGCCGCGATCGCGGGGCCCGAGGCGACCCCCTCGAGGCAGCCCGCGCACCCGGCGCCGCAGACGCGGCCGCCGGGCGCGACGATCAGGTGCCCCACCTCGCCCGCACCGCCGTGCGCGCCGGTCACCGGCGCCCCGTTCGCGACGATGCCGCCGCCGATCCCCGTGCTCACGGTCACGTAGAGCAGGTCGCGCAGCCCCACCCCGGCCCCGAAGCGCGTCTCCGCGAGCGCGCCGAGCGTTGCGTCGTGCCCGAACACTACGGGCAGCGCGAGCGCGCCCTCGAGCGCGGCGCGCATCGAGCGGCCGTGCCAGCCCGGGAGGTTCGGCGGCTGCGCGTACTCGCCGCTCGAGGGATCGAGCGGCCCGGCGGAGGAGACACCGACCGCGAGCGGCGCGGGGCCGCGCGCCTCGTCGCGTACCGCCGCGAGCAGCCCCGCCAGCCGCGACGCCGCGTCGTCGAGCCCGCGCGCCGGCTCCGTTGGCGCGCGCCGCCGTGCGTGGATCTGCCCGCCCGCGTCCACCACGGCCGCGCGCATCGACGTGCCCCCGATGTCGGCGGCGAGCACCCTCACCGCGCGAGTGTCCCGCGCCCGCGCCCTCGCGGCAATCGTCGCGCCGCGAGGGCGACACCGCCGCCCTGCTATAAGGGTGCGCAGGAGGCGCCGATGGGCCGCGAGCTCTTCGCCCACTACGAGCCGCTCGCCGGCCCGGACGAGATGTTCGGCCGCGACGGCTCGATCAAGGCGCCGTACCGCGACTTCTCCGACCGCCTCGCCGGCTGGGATGTCGCCGAGTACCACCTGCGGCAGTCGCGAGCCGACCTCGCGATGCTGAACGCCGGCATCACCTTCACGGTCTACTCCGACGAGCAGGGGACCGAGCGCATCTTCCCGTTCTCGCTGATCCCGCGCATCGTCTCGCGGCGCGAGTGGGCGCACGTCGAGGCCGGGCTCATCCAGCGCGTGCGCGCGCTCAACCTCTTCCTGCGCGACGTCTACAACGAGCAGCGGTCGATCCGCGATGGCGTCATCCCCGGCGAGGTCGTCTTCGGCGCCCCCGAGTACAGCCTGCGGATGGCGGACTTCGAGCCACCGCTCGGCGTCTACGCGCACGTCGCCGGCGTCGACCTCGTGCGCGACGCGAGCGGGCGCTACGTCGTGCTCGAGGACAACCTGCGCACCCCCTCGGGGGTCTCGTACGTGCTCGAGAACCGCACCGTGATGGTGCGCGTCGCGCCCGACCTCTTCCCGGGGCGCGGCGTGGCGCCCGTCGGCGACTATCCGAGCCGGCTCCACATGATGCTGATGCAGGTGCGCCCGGCGGGCGTCGCGGAGGCGGACTGCCGCGCCGTCATCCTCACGCCGGGCATCTACAACTCCGCCTACTTCGAGCACTCGTTCCTCGCGCAGCAGATGGGGATCCCGCTCGTCGAGGGCGTCGACCTCGTGACGCACGACGACCGCGTCTTCCTGCGCTCGACCTCCGGCCTCGAGCGGGTGCACGTGATCTACCGGCGCGTCGACGACGCGTTCCTCGACCCGCTCGCGTTCCGGCCCAACTCGATGCTCGGGGTGAGCGGGCTGATGAGCGCCTACCGCGCCGGGAACGTGACGGTCGTGAACGCGGTGGGCACGGGGGTGGCCGACGACAAGGTCGTGTACCGCTTTGTGCCGGACCTCGTCCGCTACTTCCTCGGCGAGGAGCCGCTGCTGCCGAGCGTCGAGACGTACGCCGCGGTGGTGCCCGAGGAGCTCGCGATCATCCGCAAGCACGCGCGCGACCTGGTGCTGAAGCCGGCGAACGCCTCGGGCGGCTACGGCGTGGTGATCGGGCCGCAGGCGAGCGACGATCGCATCGCGGAGGTGCTGCAGGCGATCGAGGCCGAGCCGCGGCAGTGGATCGCACAGCCGCTGCAGGAGTTCTCGACGATCCCGACCTTCCAGGACGACCGCCTGCGGCCGCGGCGGGCGGACCTGCGTCCGTACGTGCTGAGCGGCGAGACGACCTGGGTGCTGCCCGGCGGGCTGACGCGCGTCGCGCTGCGGCCCGGGTCGTACGTCGTGAACTCGTCGCAGGGCGGGGGGAGCAAGGACACCTGGGTGCTCACCGACGAGGGCGTGGACGCCGACGGCCCGGGCGCCGACGGGTGAGGGCGAGCGCGCCTTGCTGAGCCGCATCGCGGAGAGCCTCTACTGGCTGGGGCGCTACCTGGAGCGCGCGGAGAACGTCGCGCGCATGGTGCACGTCGACTACCTCGCCTCGATCGAGAGCGGCGCGCTCGCAGGTCAGGCGACGCACACCTGGGATGCGCTGATCGCCGCGACCGGAGCGCGCGAGGCGTTCATGCAGGCGCTCGCGGACGGCGGCGAGCGGCCGGCCGCGGAGTTCCTGGTGCTCGCGCGCGACAACCCCAACTCGATCCGCAGCACCGTCGGCCTGGCGCGCGAGCTCGCCCGCACGCTGCGCCCCCACATCTCGCGCGAGGTGTGGGAGGAGATCAACACGCTCTACCTGTCGCTCAGCCAGCGCAGGGCGATCTCCGACGTCGAGATCTACGACCTCTGCGGGTCGATCAAGCGCAGCATCGAGACGGTCTTCGGCCTGTACGACAACACCGTGATCTTCGACGAGGGCCGCGAGTGGTTCCGCTGCGGACTCTTCGTGGAGCGCGCGGACATGACCACGCGCATCCTCGATACCAAGTACCACCTGCTGCTGCCGGCCGTGAGCGAAGTCGGCGGCCCCCTCGACCGCTACCAGTGGATGGCGATCCTGCGCTCGGCGAGCGCGTGGGAGGCCTTCCGCAAGTCCGGCCTCGGCGAGATCAGCGGGGCGCGTGTCGTGCAGATGCTCCTGTTCAACGCGGACTTCCCGCGCTCGGTCTTCTTCTGCGTGCGCGCGCTCGAGCGGCACTACCTGAACGCCACCTTGCAGACGCCACGGGCGCAGCGGGTGCACGCGCAGCGCGTGATCGCGCTGCTCGCACTCGACATCGCCGCCTCCGACGCCCGCGCGACGATCCGCGACGGGCTCCACGAGTACCTCGACGACGTGCAGAAGCGGCTGATCGAGGTCGACCACGCGATGACCGACGCGATCTTTCGGGCGCTCCCCGAAGCGATCTGATGCGCATCTCGGTCGACTGGCACAGCACGTACCGGTTCGGCGCGCCGGTGCGGTTGCTGAACATGGAGCTGCGTGTCGTGCCCGCCCCGCGGGACACGCAGCAACTGGTCGAGCACCGGCTCGAGATCGACCCCGAGGGCCCCGTCAGCGAGCGACGCCGCGCGGACGTGTTCGGCAACACCCACCACCGCGTGGACCTGCTCGGTCCGCTCGAGCGCGTGCGGATCTCGCTGCGCGCGACCGTGGAGGCGTCCGAGGCGCCGCCGCGCGAGCCCACGCTGACGCCGTTGCTGCGCCACCTCGCGCTCGCGCCGACGGCGCGGACGCCGCGCGACCCGGCGCTCGAGGCGTTCGCGCGGGAGGCGGGCGACCCCTCGGAGTCGCTCGCCTACGCGGGACGGCTCTCGGCGCTGATCGCGGAGCGGTTCGAGTACGAGCTCGGCCACACGAGCGTCGAGGACACGGCGGTCGACCTCCTGCGGCAGGGCCGCGGCGTCTGCCAGGACTTCGCGCACCTGATGCTCGCCGTGTTGCGGGCGCGCGGCATCCCGGCGCTCTACGTGAGCGGCTACCTCGCGCCGCCGGAGGGGTCCGCGGAGGGCGACGCCAGCCACGCCTGGGTGCGCGTGCACGCCGGGGGCGCCTGGCACGGCTTCGACCCGGCCAACCGCTCGCCCGAGGACGCACGGCATGTCGTCACCGCGCTTGGCCGCGACTACGATGATGTCGCGCCGGTTCGCGGTTCCTATCGGGGACTCGCCGAGGAGTCCTGGAGCGCCGTGGTCCGCGTCGAGATGCACGGCCAGCAGTGAAGGACGCGCCGTGACCTTCTGTCTCGGGATGAAGACGGAGGAGGGCCTGCTCGCGATCGCCGACACCCGCATCACGAGCGGCAACGAGGCATCCGTCGCGAAGAAGATCTCCGTCCACGAGCACCAGGGATCGTCGATGTTCATCCTCACCAGCGGGCTTCGCTCGCTGCGGGACAAGGCGATCACGTACTTCGACGAGCGGCTGCAGGGGAACGGCACCGACCTCGACAAGATGTACAAGGCCGCGAACGCGCTCGCCGAGGAGATCCGCCGCGTGCGCACCGAGGATCAGCGCTGGCTCGCCGAGAGCGGGCTCGCGTTCGACCTCCACCTCATCCTCGGGGGGCAGCTGCGCAGCGACGATCAGCACCGCCTCTTCCTGATCTACCCGGAGGGGAACTGGATCGAGGTCGGGCGCGCGACGCCGTACGTGATCATCGGCGAGACGCGGTACGGGAAGCCACTGCTCGACCGCGTCTGGCGCTACGGGCGCTCGCTGCGCGAGGCGCTGCGCGACGGGCTGCTCTCGTTCGACGCGACCCGCACGAGCGCGACGGACGTCGACCCCCCGGTCGACGTGGTGCTCTACTACCGCGGCCGCTTCACGATGCACGAGCTGCGGCTGGGCGCGGAGGAGCTCGACCCCGTCTCGCGGTTCTGGAACCAGGAGATCGAGCAGGCGGTCAGCCGCGCGTCCGCGGTGGTCGACCCGCTGTTCGCGCGGCTGGAAGCCGCCCCGGCGGGGGAGCCGGCCGCCGCCTTCCCGGCTCGCCCGCCGCGCGCCGCGGCCGGCGAGTAGCGCCCGCGGGACGGGCCGAGGACGAGCGCATGCACGCGCCCGCGATCTTCGCGTGGTTCCCGGACGGCGAGGCGCGACGCATCTCACCGCCGGTCGGCTACTACGCCCGGCCGACCGTCCACCCCGACGGCGCGTTCGCCGTCTACTGGGGCGGCGCCGTCGGGAGCCCGGGCGTCTGGAAGAGCGACCTCGAGCGGCGCAAGGCCTTCCGGCTCACCTCGATGGCATCCGGGGCGTGGCACCCCTCGTACGGACTGCGCGGCGACGAGATCGCGTTCGTCTCCGACCGCTACGGCGAGCACCGCAGCCCTGACGTGGACGAGATCGAGGCCGCGCCCGGCCTGCTCGGCCTGAGCGCGGCCGTGGAGGCGCACGTCTTCGTGATGCAGCTCGACGGACGCGGCGTCCGGCAGGTCACCTCTGGCCGCGGCTACGATCGACAGCCGGCGCTCGCCCCGGACGGCGAACGCGTCGCGTTCGTCTCGAACCGCGGCGGGCGGCCCGGCGTGTGGGTCGCGCCGGCCACCGACCACGCGGACGCAACGCGGGTCGCCGCGGGCGTCGCCGCGGAGTCGCTCGCGTGGTCCGTCGACGGCGAGACGCTCTTCGTCACCCTCCGCGCGCGCGACAGCGTCGCGCTGGCGGCGATCCCGGCGGCGGGCGGGCCCGCGCGTCCGATCGCGACGGCGACGGAGTTCCGCGAGGCATCGGTCGACCCTCGCGGCGCGCTGTTGCTCGTGCACGCCCGCTGCGACGGCGCCTGGCTCCCGTGCGAGCTCGCGATCGCCGGGGGCGAGCCGCGGCCGCTGCGGCCGCCGGGGTTCCGCTCCGCCCGCCACGCCACCCGCGCTCGCAACGGCGTGATCGTCTTCGAGTCGCGCGAGCCGACCGGGGCGGCCGCTTGACCGAGACGCACGCCGAGCGCCCCGCCGGGCAGCACCTCACCGCCGCCTCGGGCGCGGTGGCGGGCGGCATCCTCGCGCTCGGATTGCCGGCGCTCGCCTTCCGGCTGGGGTTCGTGCACGCCGCGGTGCCGGTCGAGACGCTCGTCTACGGCCTCGGGATCCTCTGCGCGGCCTTCCTGCTGGGCGCCGCGGGCGAGGCCGCCGAGCATGACCTGCCCCGATCGGTGAGCCTCGCGATCCTCGCGCTGATCGCCGTGCTGCCCGAGTACGCGGTCGACCTGCTCTTCGCCTGGCGCGCGGGCGAGGACATCACCTACGCGCAGTACGCGGTCGCGAACATGACCGGCGCGAACCGGCTGCTGATCGGGGTCGGGTGGGCCGCCGCGCTCGTCGCGTTCTGGGCCTTCCACAGTGGCCGGTCCATCCGGCTCCCGCGCTCGATCAACGTCGAGATCGCGGTGCTCGCGGTCGCGAGCTTCTACTCGCTGCTGATCCCGCTGAAGGGGAGCATCAGCCTGCTCGACACCGCCGTGCTCTTCACGCTGATCGGCTTCTACCTCTACCGCATCGCGCAGCAGCCGCGCGTCGAGCCGGTGCTGGTCGGGCCGATCGCGGCCGTCGCGTCGCTCCCGAAATGGCGCCGCCGCGCCGTGGTGGCCGCGCTCTTCACCTACGCGGGCGTCGTCATCCTCGCCTCCGCGGAGCCGTTCGCGGACGGGCTCATCCACACCGGCGCGGAGCTCGGCATCGACGAGTTCCTGCTCGTGCAGTGGCTCGCGCCGTTCGCCTCCGAAAGCCCCGAGTTCCTGACCGCCATCTACCTGGTGTGGCGCGGCAACGCGAGCGGCGGGCTCGCGGTGCTGATCTCGTCGAAGGTGAACCAGTGGACGCTGCTCATCGGCTCGCTCGCCGTCGCGTTCTCCATCTCCGGCGAGACGCTCGCGGGCCTGCCGATGGACGTGCGGCAGCGCGAGGAGGTGCTGCTCACCGCGGCGCAGTCCGTGTTCGCGGTGATGCTGATCCTGGATCGCCGGCTCACCCCGCAGCACGCGATCCCGCTCTTCGGCCTCTTCATCGTGCAGTTCGTGTTCTTCACGGAGGCCGTGCGGCTCGTGCTCTCGGGCGTCTACTTCGCGATCGCCGCCTGGCTGCTGCTGCGGCGCCGCGCGTACCTGCTGCTCGTGATCCGCGAGGGCATCTTCGGCGGGCGGCTCGAGGACGCGGCGGACGAGCAGATCTCGGACCTGCGGGCGGCCGCGGGCTAGCCTGTCCTAGCGGCGCCGCCCTCCCCGCGCCGCTCAGCCGCTGTAGACCCAGCCCGTGTACGTCGAGGTGAGCGGATCCCCGGTGCCCGTCACCGCGCCGTCGAGCACGCGGCCGATCACGAGCGTGTGGTCGCCCGCGGGCAGGAACTGCTCGGCCTCGCAGTCGAGCCACATCAGCGCGTCGGTGAGGATCGGGCAGCCGCGCGCCGTCGCCGAGTACTCGACGTCCGCGAGCTTGTCGACCTCGCGCGCGGCCGCGCCCTCGCTGCGGCCGCGCACCTTCTCCGCGCGGCGCGGCTGCACGAAGCGCGCGGCCAGTGCCATCCCGTTGTTCTGCTGCTGCAGCAGGCTCACCGTGAACGCCCGGCTCTCGCGCACCGCCCCGAGCGTCGTGGCGTCGTTCTCCATCGCGACGAGCACGAGCCGCGGCGAGAACGAGACCTGCATCACCCAGTCGGCGATCATCGCGTTGGGCCGGCCGTCCCGGGACGAGCCGATCACGTAGATGCCGTACGGCATCTCGTGCATGGCCTCGCGCACGACGTCGTCGTGCGTGCGGGTGACGCGACCGGGGTAGCCGTCCGGGACTCGCTCGGGCATGCGCCTGCCTCTCCTCCACCGCCTGTCCCTCCACCATACCGGCCGTGCGAAGCGGACCCCACCCGCGTGTAGGCTCGACGGCGTGACGGCCGTGCCGGTGCCCGCCGCCGGGGTCCTCCCCGCCCTGCTCGCCGAGCGCGCCCGCCGGCAACGCCTCCCGTGCGGTCGCGCAGCTGCTCGCGCGACGCGAAGGCGAGCGCGTCGAGCGCGCGCGCGAATGGGCCGCGTGCTCATCATCGCGGGTTCGCGCGGCATGGCTGGGGCCGCCGTCTTGTGCGCCGAGGCCGCAACGCGCTCGGGGTGCGGCTACGTGTACGTAGCGACGGTCAGCGCAATCTCGCCTGAACTGACTACAGCGGTGCCGTCGGCGATTCTGCGATGTGGTGTCGATCGCCATCGGGCGCGCTTGATCTGGGACGACGTACGGATGCTCGTTGATGCGGCACGCTCGGCAGGTGCCGTCATCGTCGGGCCTGGGCTTGGCGACGGTGTCGAGGGGTGGCTACCGGAGTTCTTCGCACGTGCGGAGCATCGCACGATGGTGATCGACGCCGATGCCTTGAATGCGCTGGCGCGTCGTCGCGAAATGTTGCAGGTGCTCCCTGCGGATTGTGAGCTCACGCCGCACGCCAGTGAGGCGACACAACTGCTGGGCTGGGGTGATGATCGCGCACGCGTCGAAGCCTCGCGTCATGCTGCGATCAGTCGGTTGTGCACGATTACTGCGGCGACGATCGTCTTGAAGGGTGCGGGCACGCTCGTCGCGCAGCGTGGCCGGCCCACCCAGACGAATGTCACTGGCAACGCCGGGCCCTATGCCCCTGCCCTGGCTCGCGTTCTCGATCGGGCTCTCGGTGGGGGCTCGCCGGCGGGCTCGCGCTCGGCTACGTGGTGTGGGCGCGGCTCGCGCCGCCGTACGTGCGCGCGCGAACGAGAGCGCGGCGCGCGTCGAGGAGATCGCCGCCGTGCGCGAGGCGGAGAACCTGCTGCTCGGCCACCCGGGCGGACCCCCGCCGCCGGCCGACCCGGGCGACGGCAACGGGCGCCCGACCTAGCCGTCGATCGGCGCCGACAGCCCGTCGATCACCTGCGCGCCCTGCAGCCGCTCGAACACGCGCGGGCTGATCCCGATCTTCTGCGCGCGGCTCCCGCCGCCCACCCAGACGCGTTCCACGTCGAGCACGCGGCGGTCCACGTAGAGCAGCATCCCCGCCGGCAGCGCGAACGGCGTCACCCCGCCGATCAGCATGCCGGTCAGCTCGACCGTCTCCTCCGGGCTCGCGAAGGAGACCTTCCCGGCGTTCATCAGCCGCCTCACAGTCTTGTTGACGTCGAGCCGCGTCGTCGCCAGCGCGAGGCAGGCCACGTACTGCTTCGGCTCGCGCTTCGAGGCGACGATGATGCAGTTCGCCGACTGCTCGAGCGGGATGCCGTAGTGCGCGCAGAAGTTCACGGTGTCGGCGAGAGCGGGGTCGCACGGGAGCACCTCGAACGGCTCGCCGAGCTTCTCGAGATGCCGCCTCACGCCCTCTTCGATCGCGCGCTCATCCATCCCGCGTCCCCCGCGTCGCGGCGCACGGGAGCCCGGAGAGCGCAAACGCGCGCTCGACGAGCCCGGCGGCGTCGACGATCTCGCTCTCGACCGTGAGGAAGCGCTCGTCCTCGCCGTGGACGAGCTTGTGGCGCACGTTCCCCAGGTACTCGACCCGCTCGATCCGGCGCAGTTCGCGCCAGCGCAGCTCGTGCAGCGGACGCCCGCGGTGGAGCGCGACGGCGCCGTCGGTCGTGAGCACGACGGCGGTCGCGGTGCTCCGCCAGGTGAGCAGCACGACCGGCAGCATGATCAGCGCGACCGCACCGAGGAAGAGGCCGAACCCGAGCGCCTCGGCGCTTTCGAGGATCAGCCCCGCGCTGGTCGAGAGCACGGCGCCGAGCAGCGGCAGGGCGAACGAGGCGTTCTGCCACCAGCGCGAGGGGTTCACGTAGATCGCGACGCTCCCCGGGAGCGCGCCAGCGGCGCCGGCGTCGCGACGGTCGGGCGGGGGCCCCGGGGCGGGCGCGGGATCGAAGGCGGGGGCGGGGTCGGCGTGCATACGGGGATGATGGCGTGGCGGGGGCGTGAGGGGAACCCCGACGCGCGCCGTCGAGGCGACGGGCGC
>Ga0194121_10012266_pt1 | contig 10027 bp, 8 predicted proteins | sample TA2MahCa50mmetaG_FD_148609 | JGI IMG/M metagenome (GOLD analysis project Ga0194121, IMG submission 148609) | Freshwater microbial communities from Lake Tanganyika, Tanzania - TA2015020 Mahale Deep Cast 50m | ecosystem: Environmental > Aquatic > Freshwater > Lake | place: Tanzania: Lake...
TCACTGCAGTCCCGTGTGCCCAGGTGGGGGATGAAGTGGTGCTCATTGGCGCCCAGGGCAACGCACGTATGACGGCTGCGGAACTGGCGATGCACTGCGACAGTATTCCCTATGAAGTGCTGTGTGCGATTAGTCAGCGTGTCCCACGTCGTTATCTTCCAGTGGAACCTCCAATATGCCCCTGACGTTTGAGCTCCTCAAGACGGATACCCACAGCCAGGCCCGTCTGGGGCGTCTCCAGACCCCACACGGCACTTTCGATACACCTATGTTTATGCCAATTGGCACACAGGCCACGGTGAAAACGCTGCGGACGAGCGACCTCCGGGACTGTGGGGCCGGCATTATCCTGTGCAACTCCTATCATCTCTATCTCCGCCCAGGGCATGAGCTGATCCGTAGTTTTGGCGGGTTGCATACCTTCATGGCCTGGCCATTGCCGATTCTGACTGACAGCGGCGGCTTTCAGGTGTTTAGCCTGGGACCGTTAGTGCGGCTCAGTGAGGAGGGCGTGCGCTTTCAGTCACATCTGGATGGCTCTCGGCATCTCATCACACCAGAACGAGCCATGGAAATCCAACTGGCACTTGGCTCTGACATCATGATGGTGCTGGATGAGTGCACGGCCTATCCGGCCACCTATGATGCGGCGCGTCTGTCCATGGAAATGACCTGCCGTTGGGCCAGACGTTGCCAGGTGGCGGCGCAGCCGCGCCCTGGAGGTCTGTTTGCCATTATCCAGGGGAGTACGTATAAAGCGCTGCGCGATGACTGCGTGCAGACCCTGCGAGGGGAAGGTTTTGAGGGCTACGCCATTGGTGGGCTTGGGGTCGGCGAGCCACGTGAAGTGATGTACGACCTCACCACGCATACGGCGGCACAGCTCCCTGCCCACCAGCCGCGCTATCTCATGGGCGTGGGCAAACCGCAAGATCTCCTTGAGAGTGTCCGCGCTGGTATTGACATGTTTGACTGCGTCCTGCCCACGCGTAATGCCCGGAATGGGTTTCTCTTTACCTCAACTGGCCGAGTGGTCATCAAGAACGCGCAGTACCGTACCGATGAACGTCCCCTGGATGCCGATTGCCCCTGTTACACGTGCCAGCATCACTCTCGCGCCTATTTGCGTCATCTCTTTGTGACTGGAGAGATTCTGGGCTTACATCTCAACACCCTGCATAATGTGACGTACTATCTTCGTTTGATGGCCAGGATACGCCAGGCCATCCACGATGGTACGCTGGCTGATTTCTCGCTGCCGGCTTTTTAAGAGTGCTGTACGCTCAGAAGCGTAAACGGAGACCCAGCGCAGGCGTCTGCAGTGCGTGAAACGTCAGGGGTGGTGGTGCATAGGTCGCTTTCAGATGGGCTGCCAGGTCCTGTTGCTGTTGACGGTTGGTTGCGCGTGTGGCCTCCATTGCGCTGTAAATGCCACCCAGGTACCAACCACTTTCAAAAAACAGCAGGATGGCCCCGGTGACTTCCAGTCCATCATGAAAGGCGTAGGCCGCGCCTGCTAGAAAGACGCCATTGAGGAGCAAAGCCGTCAGCGCCTGCCAGGGTTTTCCCGCATACAAATGCCCTGCTCCTGGCAGTACCCCGGAGAGAATGCCGGCCGTCTGTGGGGATTTGAAGGTGGGCTCTGGAGTGCTGCGTAACTCAGTTTGGAGTGCCAGGGCCTGCGAGGCCAGCGGATCACGCGCTGGGAAAGCCGCTAAGAGGCTTTGTGCCTGTTCACGCTGACCATCGAGTGCCCAGGAGAGACTAAGCAAGTACTGCGTGCGTCCTACCAGCGGACCCTCGGGGTAGCGCTGGAGAAAGTCCTGCCATTGGAGAATGGCCTGTCGATATTGACCCTGCACGAAACGCAGCTCACCGAGCTTGAAGGCCGCCACGCGAGCCGTATCCGTTGTATCGTCAGGCAGCCGCCAGTGTTGCCAGTGGGTGAAGGCTGCATCGTACTGCTTCTCTTCCTGAAGGGCGAGGCCAATAAGCAGCTCTGTGGCTGACTGGCGTGCATGCCCCGGAAAGAGGAGCGAAAAGCGTTTGAATTCGGTCATGGCCTGGTAGTAGTCCCCAAGATGGAAGAGATGGAGCCCCAACGTATACACCTGCACGTCTAGCTCGGTATCCGCCTGAGCTACTGCAGGGGTAAAAGGGGAACATGTCCAGAGGATGCCGAGTACAACGCTGAGGACTTGATAAGACCAGGCACGTGTGTGTTGTTGCATAAGACTCATGGGATAGAAGAAGAGCAGTACAGTTCCTGAAGAGGGAACTTAGCAAGACCGCCTCTGCCTGTCAACTCTTGTTGTGTGCTGGGCTGTGGGGGATTTTTGCGCGTGCCTTTTCGAGGGGACAATGCTATAGTGTGCCGCCTGTTTTCTCCTTGGAAGAAGGAGGTAGGAACCTGTGTGGATTGACATCGCATATGCCGCGGGGGCGCAGACAGGACGAGGTATGGGAGAGCTTTTTAATTCATTGTTTCTGTTTTTACCCCTTATTGCTATTTTCTACTTCATGATTTTCCGGCCGCAGCAGAAACAACGGAAAGCTTTGCAAGATATGCTGGCGGGCTTGAAACGTGGCGATAGCATTGTGACCCGGGGTGGTATTGAAGCCGTCATCGATAAAGTGGAAGAAAAACGGCTCCGTATTGAAGTCGGTAACGGTATGAAAATGTGGATGAATCGCGACTATGTTGATCGGATTGAAACGAAGTAAGGCGTGTCGTATAAAGGAGGCGGGGTGGGGCGAGATCTCCTTCTGAAACATGGACTTATTGTGGCCGTAGTGCTTGCCAGTGTGCTGTTTGCTGTGCCCCCGCAGGACAAAATTCATCTGGGCCTGGATTTGCAAGGGGGCTTGCATCTTGTGCTGGAAGTGCAAGTAGAGAAGGCCATCGAGCGGGCCATGGAACGGCGTGCCGAAGCGATCCGGCGTGATCTGATTGCCAAAGGGCTCAGTGTCGCCGTAGTGGAGGCGCAGGGAGCACAGGGGGTGCGCCTGGCCTTTAGCAAAGCGCCCGACCGAGGTCCCCTGGAAGAGGTCGTGCGCAATTACGATGCCTCAGGGACTGTGCGCCAGCAAACGCCTGAACTCTGGTTCTACGAACCCGCGGCTGCGGAATTGCAGCATATGCGGACGAGTTCGGTTGATCAGGCCTTGGAAAAAATTCGTAATCGCATCGATGCCTTTGGGGTCAGCGAGCCCAGTATCAGTAAACAGGGCACCCAGCGTATTGTGGTCCAGCTCCCTGGCTTGCAGGATACGCAGCGTGCCGTTGAGCTGATTGGCAAGACCGCCCAATTGGACCTCAAGCTGGTGCACTCGCAACCCACCATGCCGGGTGCCCAGCCGCCGCCTGGAACGCAGCTCCTCCCACTGAAAAAGAAAGACCCGAAGACAGGGCAATTCATCGACGCGGGGGGCTATTTCGTCGAGCGACGTGCCCAGGTGAGTGGGGATATGCTGGCAGATGCGCGTGCAGTGCCGGATCAAGCCAATGCGCAGTACTACGTATTGATGCGCCTGGATAACCGCGGCAAAAAGATCTTTGAGCGTCTGACTCGGGAGAATGTTGGCAAATCCCTGGCGATTGTGCTGGATGATGTGGTTTTTTCCGCGCCAGTCATCCAGGAGCCTATTCCAGGGGGCGAAGCCCGTATCACGGGGAATTTTACCCCGGAAGAAGCCCGTGATCTGGCTATTGTCCTGCGTGAAGGTGCCCTCCCCGCTCCGGTGGCGATTATTGAGAATCGTGCGGTAGGTCCTTCCCTCGGGAGTGATTCCATTGCGGACGGTATCCGGGCTGCGCTCCTGGGGGCCAGCCTGGTGGTTCTCTTCCTGCTGGTATATTATCGTTTTTCCGGGCTGATTGCGAATGTCGCCCTCCTGCTCAATCTCGTCATTGTTGTAGGTATCCTGGCGCTGCCTGGCCTCGGAGCTACATTAACCCTGCCTGGTATTGCTGGGATTATCCTGACGCTGGGGATGGCCGTGGACGCGAATGTGCTCATCTTCGAGCGGATCCGTGAAGAGCTGCGTCTGGGTAAATCAGTGCGTGCGGCTGTGGACGCCGGGTTTAACAGGGCTTTCTCTGCGATCATGGACTCCAATGTCACCACAATCATTGCGGCTGTGGTGCTCTTTCAGTTCGGTACTGGTCCCGTGAAAGGCTTCGCCGTGACCTTAACGATCGGCATTGCGGTAAGCATGTTTACGGCCATTTTTGTGAGTAAGACGATCTTTGAAACGATATTACGCGTGCGACGTGTCACCAAGCTGAGTATCTAAACGGGTAAAGCATCATGCTGGAATTGATCCCTACAGGACTGAACATTGATTTTATTGGCAAGGCAAAAGTATGCACGGCGGTTTCCCTCGTGGTGATTCTCATTGGTCTTGGCTCGATTGTGGTACAAGGAGGATTGAACGAAGGGATTGATTTTAGCGGAGGTACACTCCTCCAGGTGCGTTTCAGCGAACCCGCGGATCTCGCTTCTGTTCGTGATGCTCTGGGGACCATTGGTCTGGGCAAAAGCATTGTGCAGCACTTTGGCGATGAGCGCGAAGTGCTCATCCGGGCGGCCCAATTGCCAGGGGCTGAGCAGGTGGTTGCCCAGAAAGTCCAGCAAACGCTGCAGGAGAGTGTGTCTGGGCAAACGGTCGAACTGCGCCGTGTCGAAATTGTGGGGGGCCAGGTGAGTGCCGACCTGCGTCGGCAAGCACTGTTTGCGCTGTTCTACGCGATTCTCGGGACAGTGGTGTACCTCTCAGGACGCTTTGAGGCAAAATGGGGTGTGGCTCTCGCCCTGGCGGCAGTGCTCTTTGTGCTCACGTATAGCATTACGCAATGGTTCCCAGGCGTATCGCCAACCGTGTTGATTATCGTGGCACTCATCACATCTACCGTCTTTGGTATTGTCCTCGATTTGCGTTATGCTCTGGCCGCTGTTATCGCTATTTACCATGATGTCTTGGTGACCGTGGGGTTCCTTTCACTCTTCGATAAAGAGTTTGACCTCCAAATTGTGGCAGCCATCCTGACGATTATCGGCTATTCCCTCAATGACACTATCGTGATCTTTGACCGCGTGCGTGAGAACATGCGCGGACAGCGGCGTGATATCTTTCCTAAAGTCGTGAATGACAGTGTCAATCAGACCCTAAGTCGCACAATCCTGACGACTGGGCATACCTTGTTGGTGGTGGTGGCGATTTTTGTGTTGGGTGGCGAAGTCTTGCACGACTTTGCTTTCGCGCTGTTGGTGGGCATGATTTCTGGCACCTATTCAACGGTGTATGTGGCGGGAGCTATTCTCGTGTACTGGCACAATTATAGTGTGCAGCGTCAAAAAGGTAGGCCCTCCACCGCCAACAGTGGGGCACGTTGACAGCCCGCGTTAGAGACCCAGCATGGTAAAGACGAGCAGGGCTTTCTGGGCATGCAGGCGATTTTCTGCCTCATCGAATACGAGTGACCGATCACTTTCAAATACTTCCGCAGTAATTTCCTCGCCACGATGGGCTGGGAGGCAGTGCATCACGACGGCATGCCGCGGTGCCTTTGCAACTAAGGCATCGTTGATTTGGTAGGGACGAAAGATGCCCTGACGGGTGGCTGTTTCTTGTTCCTGCCCCATACTGGTCCAGACATCAGTGTAAATCGCATCGGCTCCCTGCACGGCTTGTTGAGGGTCCGTGACAATGGTTAAGCGGGCGCCAGTGGTTGCCGCAATATGTTGTGCCTGCTGGACGACCGTGGGATCGGGCTGATAGTCTGGTGGAGCGGCAATGGTCAAGGTTAAGCCCATCTGGGCAGCGCCGAGTAGCCAGGAATGCGCCACGTTGTTGCCGTCGCCCACATAGGTCACACGCCGCCCTTTCAGATCGCCAAAATGTTCCCAGAGCGTTTGCAGGGCCGCAAGAATCTGACAGGGATGGAACAGGTCTGTGAGGCCGTTAATGACTGGTATGGTCGCCGCTTGTGCCAGTTCTATGACTGAGTCATGGGCGAAAGTACGGATGACAATACCGTCATAATACCGTGATAACACCCGTCCGAGGTCGTTGAGCGGTTCACGCACGCCCAGCACAATGTCTGGATCCTCGAAATAGGTGGTATGGCCCCCGAGTTGGGCCATACCTACTTCAAAAGACGCCCGAGTCCGTAAAGACGGCTTGCTAAAAAGGAGCACGAGGGACTTCCCCGCCAGCAGTGGCGTGAACTCGCCGCGTTTGTAGCGCTGTTTGAGATCCCGTGCCAGGGTCAGCATCTGATGGATTTCATCCGGCGTCACATCACGCAGCGTCAGCAAGTCCCGTTTCACGGTATTATTCCTCTGCGAAAATGGTATCCAGTGTGCTCAGCAGACCATCGACTTCCTGTTGCGTAATGACGAGCGGTGGCAGGAAGCGCAGCACACAATCCACCGTACAATTGATCAGATAACCCCGCTCCATAGCTTTGAGCACCATGTGCCCTCCTGGGCGATCCAATTCTGCCGCGAGCATCAAGCCACGCCCGCGCACTTCCTTAATGAAGCCATATTTTTGCTGCAAACGCTTCAGGCCATCGAGGAAATGGGCGCCGAGTTGCTGGACGTGATCAAGAATATGATCATTCTCGATGGTCTGTAACACGGCCAGAGCAGCACTGCACGACACAGGATTCCCGCCAAAGGTCGAGCCGTGCGTGCCAGGTCCCAAGGCTTCCGCGACGCTGGCTTTGGCCATCATCACACCAATGGGCAAGCCCCCGGCAAGGCCTTTCGCCAGCGTCATCACGTCCGGCACCACACCGTCGTGCTGATAGCCGAAGTAATGCCCCGTATGTCCGATACCCGTCTGCACTTCGTCAAACATCAGCAGGACATCGCGCTGATCACACATACGCCGTAGACCTTCCAGATAGCCTTGGGGCGGAATCACCACGCCACCTTCCCCCTGGATGGGTTCGACCAGCACGGCGCAGGTGCGCTCCGTCATGGCTTGTTCCATGGCTGCGAGATCGCCGTAGGGCACGTAGGTAAAGCCAGGTAAGGTTGGTTCAAAGCCCTTGCGCACTTTTTCCTGGCCTGTGGCAGCCACCGTGCCAAGCGTACGGCCGTGGAACGAGTTGGTCGTCGTAATGATGTCCGTACGGTTTTCATCGTGCTTGTCGTGGCTATATTTGCGCGCGATCTTGAGGGCGGCCTCGTTCGCCTCTGCACCACTGTTGCAGAAGAAGGATTTCCCGCCAAAGGCATGTTCCGACAGGAACGTCGCGACCTCGGTTTGCGGCAGTGTGTGGTAAAAGTTCGACACATGTAACAGGGTCTGGGCTTGCTTGGTGATGGCTTCGACCACACGGGGATGGCAATGTCCGAGCACACAGACAGCAATACCGCTCAGGAAATCCGTATACGATTTCCCATTGGCGTCCCATACTGTTGACCCTTGACCACGCACGAAGGCCACCGGATATCGTCCGTAGGTCTTGATAATGACTTGGTCAGCCTGGGCAATAATCTCTTGATTGGTCATGTAGGTACTCCCATCTGTGGCGATCGATCGCGTCGCCAGGCCATTACCAGAGGGCAAACGCTCGTAGAATGAGGAAGTACGGTAGCATACTCAGAATAGCCAACGCAATGGCTTTTTGTCGGCTAGGAGGGCACCAATCCAGGTACTGTCACAACGGGCATTGCGCGAGATGGTGTGTTATGATGACAACGCAGTGCGTATGAGACCTACGGCACAGCGCTGACCCGGTCATCGGCGTTTGCCGGCCGAGGGCTACTGCATGGCTACCGTGTCTAACCACGGCAGTGCTATGGGGGGCTATGGCTTCGACCCAGAAGACAATCGCACCGAGGTCTTCTGGGTCGCTGGACGCGCTTGCTGGATGCCCAACTCTGCAGACAGCCGCAGCGCACTGAGGCAGGTCTCCCGCACAGGCTGGCGCTCACCGGCCTTTAAGCCGATGGGACCAGCTTTATGCCCACGGCACAGTGAAAGGGCGTTGCCACAAAAAATGTCCCCTCAGTGTTGGCCTGCGCCAGAGCCGTGTGCCAGGCTTCGGTCTCGGCTGCGTTGAGAGTGGGTAACAGCGTTGCCTGGAGCTGTTGTAAGCGGGTAGGGTCAGCAAACGCAGCGAATTGGGGAAACATCTGCACTTGCATGAGGCCAGCCTGATGCATACGTCGATACAGGCTAGATTCATCACAGCCCAGGGGATAGGCTTCCGCATCATGCCAGCCGGGCGCCTCAATTTTGGCCTTGAGCGCAGTGGGAAGCGGGAGATTGACCCACTGGGGTAAGTCATGCGCGTGACCGACAATCGCCACGCGCCCCCCCGGTTTGGTGACACGGCGCATCTCGGCCAACATGCGATCGGCATCAACGCGTTGAATGACCGTGCTGGACATGGCCACATCAAAAGTGTTGTCGGGGAAGGGCAAGGCTTCTGCGCTGCCTTCGCGAAACTCGATAGAGTGCGCTACCCCTTCTTTGCGGGCGAGTGCGGCGGCCTCTTGCAATAAGAAACGATTCACGTCCACGGCGGTAATGCGATTGGCTCCCGCGGTCCGCTGGGCCAGCCAGCGATCGAGCACGCCTGTGCCGCAGCCCACTTCCAGGAGGCTTTCACCAGGCTGTAAATGCGTGGCATCAATGAGATTGCCCACGACGCGCAAATAGCCTGCTGTATGGCCGCGCGATTCCAGGCTGGCGACCATACCAAGCGCGGCACCGCTTAACGTAATCGTGCAATAGCGGGTACAGAGCTGTGGGATAATGGGCTCCCACTGTGATGGTGCGACACTGAGTGGCAGGAGGAGCAGGGGTGGGCCTTCGCCCCGTACACGATAGGCGATGTCCCCTACGTCTCCCGCACTCTGCGGCAGTGTGACAGACGGAAGGGGATGCTGCTGGTCGCGCTGTGCGAGCATGGTCAGCATTGCTGTGGCCAGAGCATCGGTACAATCAACAGCGATGTCCGCATAGGGGGAGGGATTCTCATAATCGCGTAATGTCGTGAGGGTTGCCTCGGGGAAGCGGGCAAGAACCTGGCGTAGCACGTCCGTGGAGCGTCCGCGCTCACCGGCGATCACGCATAGACGCGACGCGAGTGGCGCAACCGCTCCTGGATTCATACCACGTGGGCATACCAGGGTTAAAGATGCTACGGCCTGGGGGTGGGTGGTCACCAGTCCTTGCCAGTCTGCGGCGATGCGCGCGGTGATATGCGCCTGCGTGAGGCCAAGATGTTGGAACACCTGGAGGAGTTGCGATTCTGTGGACGCTGCAGCGGCGGTGCTCATGGACGTGCCTCCTACGAGGGATGATTACACTGGGTGATGTGCATCATAGGCCAGATATCAGGGACAATACAAGCCCTAGACAACGTTCTAGAGGGAGGATAAACGATGTCGCTCCTCAAGCATATCACCTTCGTACGTGGCACAGAGACCCATACATTTACGGCTCTGGGCCGTTGTCCGCATACTGGCCGTCTGGGGGTGGCAACGACGACGAGTGAAATGGGGGTTGGAAGCCGTGTGCCCTATGTGCAACCGCACGTTGGGGCGGTAGCGACGCAGGCGTACACTGATCCACGTCTGGGCCAGCTGGCTCTACAGCTGCTGGCGCTCGGCTATCCAGCCGCACGGGTAGTGGCGGAGCTAGCATCGAGTGATCCGCATATCGAATGGCGCCAGCTCGGTATTGTCGATCGTTGGGGACATGTGGCGGCGCACACCGGGACGCACAATACGGCCTGGGCCGGGCACCACACCGGCGAGGGCTGGATCACTATGGGGAATGTGTTAGTCGGTGAGGGCGTCGTACAGGCTATGGCGCAGGCGATGCAGGATAGTGTTACCGAGGCCCTGGAAGTCCGCTTGATGCGGGCTATCGAGGCTGGCACCACGGCTGGTGGTCAGCCTGATGGCCAGCGCTCGGCGGCGCTTTTGGTATACGAAAATACCGGATATGCGATTATGAATCTCCGCGTCGACGACCATCCTACGCCGACACAAGAACT
>Ga0194121_10012268_pt1 | contig 10025 bp, 10 predicted proteins | sample TA2MahCa50mmetaG_FD_148609 | JGI IMG/M metagenome (GOLD analysis project Ga0194121, IMG submission 148609) | Freshwater microbial communities from Lake Tanganyika, Tanzania - TA2015020 Mahale Deep Cast 50m | ecosystem: Environmental > Aquatic > Freshwater > Lake | place: Tanzania: Lake...
CGTGCGACCAGGAACGACGCAAAGAGCTGCATGTGAGGCTTTCGACGCAGGGTTCGTTTATGGCACATTTCCGCCAATTCAGGCCAGCCGCCGCAATTGAAGGGCGTGTATTTTAACCGGCTGCCGAGTGCAAATCGTGCGGACGACGGTATGGCAGACGAGGACGACATCAAGAGTCGGCTGATCAGCGTGGCACGCTGGCCCAACGTGGATGATCCGCGTCTGCTCATGTTCTTGCGTCACTGGGCGAACAATCGGAAGGGCGGTGTCGTACCGGCACGCGGCGCCATCGATCCTGCGCAGATCGCACCCTGCCTGCCGCATGTCTGGATCTATCGGCGGGACGCCGAATCGGGCCAATTCATCTGCACGCTGGCGGGCGACGAGATCAACATGGCCTGGGGCCGTTCGATCATCGGAAAGAAGCTCAGCAACTTCATGCCCGCCGACATGGCCCGGACGCTCGACCAACGCTATGAGCTGATTTCGACGATCCCGGCGATTCTGCACAGCGGACACCAGGCGACGGCCCAGCCGATCAGCGGCAAGGCCGCGCGGCGACTGATTGCCCCGATCGCCCGCGAAGACGGCAGCCCTTATGGCGTGTTCGGCATATCCATCTATGTGTACGATCGCCAGCATGACTCCGAGATCCCGGTCAGGCATTCGAGCGACGCAGTCCTGTACGATTGCAAGGTGCTGCCCGCGACGCCGCCTTGAGCCAGGCGACCTCGGATCCAGCGCTGCTGCAAACCGGTTCGTCGCGCGATGATCGCGCTGTCGAACTGCGGCAGGATGGTTCACCGTCACGATCATGATCGCTATCTCTGTGCGTTGTTTGCGCCAGGCGAACGGCGCGAGGACCTGTTGGCTCTGCTGGCGTTCAACCATGAGCTCGCCAAGACGCGCGAGTCCGTGACCGAGCCCATGCTGGGGCAGATTCGTCTGCAGTGGTGGCGCGAGAGCATTGCCGGCATATATGGCGGCCAGATCAGGCGGCATGAGGTCATCGAACCGCTGGCTGCGGCGGTCGTCCGAAATCACCTGCCTCGCCCGGGCCTCGATGCGCTGATCGATGCGCGCGAAGCCGACCTCGCCGCGGACCCACCCAAGACCTTGGCCGATCTCGAGGCCTATGCCGAAGCCACCGGTGGCGGACTGAACGACCTCGCTCTCATCCTGCTGGGCGCCGCGGATGAGGCCAGCCGCCGCGCCGGGCGGCATGTCGGCGTCGGCTGGGCGCTCACCGGTTTGTTGCGCGCGACCAGCCACCTGGTGCGCCAAAGGCGGCTCCTCATACCTCAGAATTTGCATGAAAAATATTTGATAAATATCAGTGAAGTAATGGAATTTCGTGATAGTCGGGCGCTGTCCTTCGCGGTCGCCGAGATTGCTGAACTGGCGCGCGAACGCCTGCGCGCGGCCCGTGCCTTACGCGCCGATGTAAGCCGCGCAGCGCAACCGGTCCTGCTCGCGGCCGGCATCGCCGACGTCTACCTTCGCCGCCTCGCGCGCGCCGGCTATCGTGTCTTCGAGCCGCGGCTGGCCGAGCCTGCGCGTCTCGTCGGCTGGCGGTTGGCGGCCCATGCCCTGATTGGGCGGTATTGATGGAGTTGGCCTCGCCCGAGTCTGTCTTCGAAATCGCGTTCGCCCACCACGTCGCCGGCCGGCTTCGGCAGGCCGAAGAGCTTTATGGCCAGGTTCTGCAGGCGCAGCCCGACCATGTCGAGGCGCGCCACCTGCTCGGCGCAGTGGCGCATCAATCAGGGCGCCACGAGGATGCCGTTCGGCTGCTTGCTATCGCGTCGCCCTGGCGCTGCGGCCTGACCTGGCCGAGCCCCGGGTTGGCCTGTTCAGCATTGCGCTGACGCTCTGCGACTTCGCGACGGTCGATCAGTGCTATCGGCACATCGTTGCGCTCGCCGACGCTCCGTCGGTGCCCAGACAGGGTTGGCGCATCCTCGGTTCGATCGCTTACCGGCATCTGTTTCGTCGCCTGCCCGAATCGCTCTATATCTCCATGAGCGACCGTATCGCCGAGTCTCTCGCGGCGCTGGCTGCCGGTGTGCTGGCGCCGCTCGCGAGGCCCAAAGTTGGGGCGCGGCCGGCGCGCTTGAAGATCGGCTTCATTTCGACCAATTTCGGCAATCACGCAGTCGGGCAGGTGGCGCTCGACTTGTTCGCTGCGCTCGACCATTCCCGCTTCGAGTTGCATGCCATCTCGCGATGGGATCGGTCGGCCGAGCCGCAGCCGTATCACCGGCGGATGCGCAGCGCCTTCGATGGCTTCCACGAGTGGGGAATCTATGCGCCGTCCGAAATCAGCCGGCGCGTGCGCGCGCTCGGCATCGACATCCTGGTTGACCTTCATGGCTACATGGACCACGCCAGCCCCGAGATTCTGGCGTGCCGGCCGGCACCCGTTCAGGTGTTCTGGCTCGGCCACGCCGGCGGCCTCGCGGTCGATGCCTGCGACTACCTGATCTGTGACGCTGTCACGGTGCCCGCGGGCGAGGAGCGGCGATACCGGCAGTGTGTCGCTCGCCTGCCCGAGATCTATCACTGTGCCTCGCCGCATCCGATCGCAGCGCCGCCGACGCGCGCCGAATGCGGCTTGCCCGACAGCGGCTTCGTTTTCTGTGCCTTCAACAACCCCGAGAAGATCGATCGCGCGGCCTTTGCCGCCTGGATGGACATTCTCTGCGCCAGCGAGGGCAGCGTGCTCTGGCTGTCCGATCCCGGCGCGATGGCCAGCCGAAGCGAGTATCTGCGTCGTGCGGCCGCTGCCCATGGCGTCGAGCCGAAGCGGCTGGTGTTCGCCGGCTGGGCACCCGACAAGGACACCCATCTCGCGCGCCACGCTCATGCCGGCATGCTGCTGGACACATTCACGCTGAATGCCTCGACCACCGCCCTGGATGCGCTGTGGGCGGGATGCCCGGTGCTGACTATGCGCGGGCACGATTTCGCCAGCCGCATTGCCGGCACGATGCTGCATGCCATCGGCCTCGACGACATGATTGCAGCCGATCTGCCGGCCTATCGCGCCGCTGCCGTTCGCCTGTCGCGCGACCCGGCTGCGCTAGCCGCGATCAAGTCGCGATTGGCGGCCAACCGCGCGACTCATCCGCTGTTCGATGTTCGGCGGTTCGCCCGCCACTTCGAGATGGCACTCGAGACCATGTGGTCGAAACACATGGCGGGGGAGAAGCCGCGGGATTTCGACGTGGCGCCGCTGGAGCGCTGAGCCCAGAAAGGAACCGCTGCCGTCCGGATTCGGGGCCGAACGGCGGCGGGCGCGCCGACCGGTGTCAACGGACGCGCAAATCAGATGAACACAAAGTCACCGCTGGTCCGGCTCGCGGCGGACACACCGACGACTGTGATCCGGTTACCACTGTCGTCGGTTCCGGTGACAGCGCCAGGCCGGTGTTCAGGCTATCTTGTCTCATTTCAGTCGTTTATGCCTGATATCTCACGTTAAAGACGAGACAACCCGCCATGCGCAAGCCGGGCGGTTTGACCGTGCCTGTTTCGGCCCGGCGCCACTCAACGCTTGTCGAGGTCGCGGAGGTCGTAGGGCGTGTCCTCGTAGAGGTGATAGATCCAGTTGCTGAACAGCAGGTAGCCGTATGGCCGCCACATATTGACCGGCCGCTTCGATGGGTCATTGCCGGGGAAATAGTCCTTCGGAACGGCAATGTGGGATTCCGCGGTCAGATCGCGAACGTACTCGTCCTTGAGGGTATCCGTGTCGTATTCGAGGTGATTCATGATGTAGACGTCGCCGCGCCTGTTCTGCAGCAGGCAGAGGCCGGTTTCGTCGGAATCGAGCAGGATGCGCAAATCACTGTGCTTGGCGACGTCCTCGCGCGAGATGCCCGTGTAGCGCGACACCGGCGTGAAGACCTCGTCGGGAAAGCCACGCAGCAGCGGGGAGTGCGGCTCACGGACACGCTGCGGGTAGATGCCGAACAGCTTGTCGGGATAGGCGACCTTGCCGATCCCATAATCGACGTAGAGTGCGGCCTGAGCGCCCCAGCAGATGTGGAAGCGGCGAAAGACGTGGCGCTTGGCCCACTCGAAAATCTCGCGGAGCTCCTGCCAGTAGGCGACCTCCTCGAACGGCATGCGCTCGACAGGGGCCCCGGTGATGACCATGCCGTCGAATCGTTCCTCCCTGACTTGCTCCAGTGTCCGATAGAACTCCTTGAGATACTCTGCTGGCGTCGTCGTCGGGATGTAGCTTGCGGTCGTCAGAAGCGAGAGCTCGACCTGCAGCGGCGTGTGGCTGAGCAGGCGGGCGATCTGCACCTCCGTCTTCACCTTCATCGGCATGAGGTTCAACAGCAGGATCCGCATCGGCCGGATGTCCTGGCGAACGGCGGTCGCGTCCTGAATGAGTTCGACGCCTTCGCCCTCGAGGATCTTGGCGGTGGGCAGGCGATCCGGAACTTTGATGGGCATGCCTAGAGGTCCGTTCGAAGGATTGACGATACGATGAAGCGCCGCCGGTGGCCGCTGCCTCGGCAAGATGCCCGGCGCGGGAGGGCGACAATGGATCACAACCGTTTCGCGGAAAACAACAAATTTTCCGGGCGCCGAGGACAGGGTCGCGCACCCGATCAGGCCGCCAGTTCTGTCGCGCCGAGCCAGGCGTCGAAGTCGGCCGCGGCTCGGTGGCTCATGGCCAGCTTGCGCTCACGGGCGTGCGGTACCTCGGCGATTGTCGGGACCAGCCCGAAATTCAGTTTCATCGGCTGAAAGGTCTTGCCCACGGCACCGCCCGCGATATGGCCGAGCGGCGCTGGGCGCAGAAGTCGACGACGGCCTCGGTAACACGGTCCCCGCACGCCCAGCGGCCGCCAAATGTTCGGCGAGCACTCCGATCGCGGCGCTTTCGACATGGCCTTCGACGCCGGTGATCGGGCCGGCGAACCGGATGTGCGGACGCGACGCCATCATTCAGGCCGTTTTTGCCGATGGTGCTGCACAGATTGTCGTCGTTGGCGCTGCCATGGATGGCGCCGCCGCCGACCCCGCCGTGGGTCGCATTGATGCGGCCGGGATAGTTGATGTTGTCGGCTCCTTCGGAGTCCGTCTTCCAATATGTTTCTTTTTCTTTCAGCTTATTATCTCTTAGATCTGATGTGATAGATGAGACCACCGTGGGGGCGCTACCCGGCTGGGAGCCGAGCCTGCGATCGCCTTGCTCATGGTGTGTCTTCGGCTCTTGTACGCGCCAAATTTGGTCGCGCATGCCACACCGCATATTCGGCCGCCCGGCCAATGGGCAAGCCGCGCCGCGCGCAACGACACAGCCGCCGGAACCCATGAACGCGGCCACTGGAAGCATGAGGCCTTCACTCTCGACTCTCCCGGCCAGGAGCACTGTACGATCCTTGAATGCCGGATCGTGCGTCCCTGCCGAAGCGGTGGTGCGATCGAAGTGCCCGGAGTGACCATGGTGGCTTGGTTCGCGATCTTGCTCGTCGTCCTGCTGCCGGCCACCGCCGTGGCGCAGCAATTGGTCATCGGCATGTCGACCGAGGCCACGTCGATCGATCCGCATTTCTCGGATCTCGGGCCCAACCAAGCCGTTCGCCAGCACATCTTCGACTCGATCGTCCACATCGGCTCCAAGAACGAGGTCTTGCCTGGCCTTGCCGTCGAATGGGGACGCAGGGGCGATCCACTGATTTGGGAGTTCAAGCTGCGTCGGGGTGTCAAGTTCCACGATGGCACGCCCTTCACCGCGCATGACGTCGAATTCTCGATCGCGCGGGCGCCCCACGTGCCCGGCGCCCCAGCGACCGTCAGTCGGCGTATCTCCGACGTGGCGTCGGTGCAGATCATCGATGATTTCACGATTCAGATTCGCACGAAGACGCCGACGCCCATCCTGCCCAACAACATCGCCTACCTGGCGATCGTCAGCCGCAAGGTCGGGCTCGACGCGCGGCCGGAGGATTTCAACAATGGCAAGCACACCTATGGCACCGGCCCCTACAAATTCGTCAAGCACACGCCGGGCGATCGGACCGAGCTGGTGGCCAACCCCGACTATTGGGGCGTGCAGCCGCACTGGAAGAGCGTGACGATCAGGCCGATGACAAATGCCGCCGCACGAACGGCCGCGCTGCTGGCCGGCGATGTCGACACGATCAACGATGTGCCGCCGACCGACATCTCGCGCCTGAAATCCGATCCGCGCTTCCTCGTAACCCAGTCGGTCTCGAACAGGATCATGTTCTGGACAATCGACGTCTTCCGCGACCAGGCCCTCCACGTCACGGCTCTCGATGGCAGCCCGATGCCGAATCCGCTCAAGGATCTGCGCGTGCGCAAGGCGATGAACCTGGCGATCGACCGGCAGGCGATCGTCGAGCGGATCATGGAAGGGCTGGCGGTGTCCGCCAATCAGATCGTGCCGGCCGGGTTCACTGGGCACGCGCCCGATCTGGTGCCGCCCAAGCCCGATCTCGATCTGGCCCGCCGGCTGATGGCCGAAGCGGGGCACCAGAAGGGCTTCCAGATCACGATCCATTCGACCAACAACAGGTACGTCAATGACGCAAAGACAGCGCAGGCGGTGGCCCAAATGCTGTCGCGCATCGGCATCAAGGTCAACGTGGCGGCCTTGCCGGTTGCGCTCTACTTCAACTCGGCGCGCAAGCACGAGTTCACCTTCCCGCAGATCGGCTGGGGCAACCTGACGGGGGATGCCGCGCAGGTGTTGCACGAGGCGCTGAATTCCGTATCGATCAACAACTACGGCCGCTGGGCGAACGCCGAGTTCGATCGTCTCATGGACCTGGCCGCGGCCGAGCTGGATCAGGCCAAGCGCGAGGAGCACCTGCGCCAGGCCACCCGCGTGGCCATCGCTGACGTGGCGATCATCCCCACGCACTGGCAGGTCAATGTATGGGCGTCGAAGAAGGGGCTGCGCTACGAGCCCCGCATCGACGAAATGACCTTCGCGATGATGGTGAAGCCGGAGTAGGGGCAACCGAGGATCGGCCGGCCATTCGAGGCGTCAGCCAATCAGTTCTGCCTCGCTGACCTCGCTCGCCACCTGGGCGACGTGATCACCCCTCGTCGCCGGGACGTGCACCCGACGCACGCAGACGATGCCGTCCTGGGCAAAGCGCAGCTCGCGGGCCGGCTGGTCGAGCTCGTCGAGCGACCATAGACGGCCGGCAAGATCGCCGGCGGCAACGCGGTCGCCGGGTTCGCAGCACGGCTCGAGGAGGCCGCGGGTCGGCACCATGACGAGGCCGGCCCCGCCGCGCGGAACGAGCAGGCGTGTCTGCGAAAAATGCTCTTGAGGCGCGCGGGTGGGCAAGACGCCGTAGTGGTGCAGGAGGCGCATGAGCCCCGCCTTTGCCATGGCGAGGTTATGCCGGTCGATGGTACCGCCGCCGCCCAACTCGGTCGACACCATGAGCACGCCCAGACGATCGCAGGCTGCGGTCATCGAGCCGGTGTTCGAGGTTTCCTTGGCAACGATAGTCCACGGAGCGCCGAAGATGCGCGCGGCCGCGATCTTGCGGCGCACGAACTCGGCACTGCCCCCGCCATGCAGGTAGGCGCAGAGCACGTAGCGGCTGTTTGGATTGCCGGAATGCAAATCAGCCGCCGCCTGACAGCGCGGCAGGATCTCCGTTTCAACGTAGTGTGCCAGCGCCAGGCTCGGCGATCCTGCGGGATCGCCGGGAAAGACGCGATTGAAATTGAGGTGATCGATCGGCGACGTCCGCGAAGCGCCGAGCACGGCCGGGTAGTTCAGCGCGGGCATGACGATCAGCCGTCCGTTGAGCACGCGCGGATCGAGGTTCCTGATCAGATCGTGCAGGACGATCTGGCCTTCGTACTCGTTGCCGTGGTTGCCGGCGCTGAGGAACACGGTCGGTCCCTTGCCATTGGACAGACAGGCGATTGGCACGGGAATGACGCCGAAGGAATGACGGTCATCGGAATGGACGAGGCGTAGATATGAAATCTGCTTGCCCGGCCGTTCGAAGTCGAGGTCGGTGCTGATGCGGGTCTTCTGCGACGTCATGGGCAGCTCCGCTCGATCGCTTGGGGCAGGACCGCGCCGCACTGGGCGACGCATGGGCGGTACAGATCACCACCCGAGAAGTGGGTTCATGTGCATTGAGAGTATACATGACTGCTCGACGGCGTGCGTGCAGCCGCCGACAACCCGCAAGCCGTCGCCATGGGATCAGGCGGCCGCTTTTGCCGGGCCGAGCCAGGCGTCGAAGTCAGCCGCGGCGCGCCGGCTCATGGCCAGCTTGCGCTCACGGCCATGCGGCGCCGGGACGAGTGGCGGGAACAGGCCGAAATTCACGTTCATGGGCTGGAAGCTCTCGCTCGCGGCACCGCCCGTGATGTGAGCGAGCAAGGCGCCGAGAGCCGTGGTCTGGGGCGGCGGGGGCAAGGCTCTGCCGGTGCGTTCCGCAACGACGAAACGCCCGGCGATCAGCCCGATCGCGGCGCTCTCGACATAGCCTTCGACGCCGGTGATCTGCCCCGCGAAGCGGAGGTGCGGAACCGCCTTCAGGCGCAATTCCCGGTCGAGCAATTTCGGGCTGTTGATGAAGGTGTTGCGGTGCAGCCCGCCCAGCCGTGCGAACTCCGCCCCCGCAAGCCCCGGGATGGTGCGGAAGATGCGAACCTGCTCGGCATGCTTCAGCTTGGTCTGGAAGCCGACCATGTTGTAGAGCGTACCCAGTGCGTTGTCCTGGCGGAGCTGAACCGCTGCCCATGGCCGGTGTCCGGTCCGCGGATTGCGCAGGCCGACCGGCTTCATCGGTCCCCAGCGCAGCGTGTCGGGGCCGCGCTCGGCCATCACCTCGATCGGCAGGCAGCCGTCGAAATAGGGTGTGTTGGTTTCCCATTCCTTGAACGAGGTCTTTTCGCCCGCGAGCAAGGCCGCGACAAAGGCCTCGTATTCGATCTTGTTCATCGGGCAGTTCAGATAGTCGGCGCCGCCGCCGCCGGGCCCCGACTTGTCGTAGCGCGACTGGAACCACGCGACATCGAGGTCGATCGTGTCCTTGTGGATGATCGGCGCAATGGCGTCGAAGAAGGCGAGCGCGTCCTCGCCGGTCAGCTCGCGTAGCGCACGGGCGAGCGAAGGCGAGGTGAGGGGCCCGGTCGCCACGATCGTTGGACCCCAATCGGCCGGCGGCACGCCCTCGACCTCCTCGCGCACCACCGTGACGAGCTCCGAACGCGCGAGCGCGTCGGTCACGGCAGCGGCAAATCCGTCCCGGTCGACGGCCAGGGCGCCGCCCGCAGGCACCTTGTTGGCATCGGCGGCCGCGAGAATCAGCGACTGGCAGCGCCGCATCTCCCGATGCAGCACACCGACGGCATTATAGTCGGCGTCGTCCGAGCGGAAGGAGTTGGAACACACCAGCTCGGCGCAACGGCCGGTGTTGTGCGCCTCCGTCCGGCGCACCGGACGCATTTCGTGAAGCACGACCGGCAGGCCCGCGCGCGCGATCTGCCAGGCGGCCTCGCTGCCCGCAAGGCCTCCGCCGATCACGTGGACCGGCCGGGCCGCGCCAATGCTATTCGAGTTCGACATAGCCTAAAGTCTAGCATGCCGATTCCGGCGCGGCGCATTAACCGAACGGTAACCCTGGAAGCTCTATCGATTGTGGCGCGGATTCATTGTCGCCCGGGGGGACGAGGTGCTTGCTACCGCAGTCTTGCCGAGCCAGGGACTTCTGGAGAACCTGGCCTGGTCGCTTCGTCTGCCGATCGATGAACTCGATCAGCCCGAGCTTGCCGAAGTGCTGGCCGTCTGGCGCGCCAAGCATCGCGAAGCACGGCTGCCGCCGCGAGCCGCGTTCGACGCGACCGATCTCAAGCGGGCCATCAGCCATGTCATGATTCTCGACGGTGCCGTCGCGAACGTGGTTGGAATTAGGCGTGGCGCGCTCTCCGGCAACATCAGGATATCGAGTTAGGCGGCAAGGTCAATTGGCTGATCGATGAGGTTCGTGGCGAGC
>Ga0194121_10012276_pt1 | contig 10023 bp, 14 predicted proteins | sample TA2MahCa50mmetaG_FD_148609 | JGI IMG/M metagenome (GOLD analysis project Ga0194121, IMG submission 148609) | Freshwater microbial communities from Lake Tanganyika, Tanzania - TA2015020 Mahale Deep Cast 50m | ecosystem: Environmental > Aquatic > Freshwater > Lake | place: Tanzania: Lake...
GACGCCGCGTCGGGCCGCTCGCGCGTCCCTCCCGACGCTGGTCATCGCCGGACGTTAGCCGGATCATCACGACAGCGAAAACAGATCTCGGAACAATTCGGGGTGGGGTGCACTCTTCGCCACGGCTCGGACTCGTGGACGAAGGGCGCTGGCGCGGTTATACTATTGGTATGAAAACCGCCGTGTCTCTGCCAGACCGCGTGTACCGCGAGGCTGAAGGCTACGCGAAGCGCACGCGGAAGTCTCGGAGCCAGTTGTATGCCGAAGCCCTGGCTGAGTACCTCGCCCGACACGCCCCGGACGAAGTGACCGAGGCGATGAACGTCGTGGTCGAAGAACTCGGCGACGCCGCAGCGGATTCCTTCGTGCAGCGGGCCGGGCGGCGGATGCTCAGGAGCGTGGAGTGGTAGACGTCGCGCAAGGGGACGTCTGGTGGGCGGATTTGCCTGAACCCACGGGTTCCGGCCCCGGCTTCCGACGGCCCGTGGTTGTGGTCCAGGGAAATCCTTTGAACCGAAGTCGCATCGCCACGGTCGTGTGCGTGCCGCTGACGAGCAACACGGTCTGGGCTGGTGCACCTGGCAACGTGCTTCTCTCGGGTAAGACGACCGGGTTGCCGAAGGAGTCGGTCGCCAATGTGTCGCAGATCATCGCGCTCGATCGGTCACTCCTCACTGAACGGGTCGGGCGGTTGGGGCCAAAGCCGCGCGCGCAGATCCTTCACGGCATCGATGTCGTTCTAGGCCGATGAACCGGCTAACATCCGGTTGCACCCGACGCCGCCGCGTCGCTCGCGCGCCGCTTGCCGGCGCGGGTGAACCGGCACGTTGGGCGGACAACGAACCCTGGGCGGAAATACGACGAACCCTACTCGCGATCCTTCCAATAGTTGGGTCGACGTTTCAGGTGGGCGACGGCGAGGACGATGATTTCGGTAGGGGTCAAGCGATAGACGACTTGATATGGAAATCGAGAAACGATCACGCGGCGAGTCAGCTGGTCAGGGGAAATCGGCGCGCCGCCTTCCGGAAAGGCTTGGAGACGAGCAGTGGTCGCGATCACCTCGTCGTAGAACTCGGCCCCGAGACCGGTGCGTTGTTCCTCGAACCATCGGACCGCTGCGGCCAGTTCTTCCCGAGCGGCTCGGAGGTTGCGGAGCTGGCGGCTCACCGATGGAGGATGTCTCTCTCAATCCGACGCTTGGTGTCGTCCCACGACTCCACTGGCTCGGTTCCAGCCTCCAGCCCGGCGGTGCGTCGCTCGATTTCTGCGGCCCAGCTTTGTTCGGCATCCGCATCGGCGGGGCCGTCGAGGCTGGCCAGCAGTTCGGCAGCCAGATCGGCGCGAGTCTTCACATCGAGCTGCAGTGCGTCCGCGAGAAGAGCTTGAGCCGCCTTGGTCATGCATGGATCCTACGCCGAGATCGGCCGCCCAACAAGCGCTTGCAGCCGGCGGCGGCCGGCGCGATCATGAGCCGCCGCGGCTGAAGCGCGGGCGTTCGGCACAGAACTTGGCAAACCGGGACCGCTCATCCGACGGGACACGAGGTCCATGATGCGGAGTCCGACTTGGGAAGCCTTGGCGAAGCGCTACTCGGAATTTGCTGCCATGCCTGCGTGGTGGGCGGCCGGGCACGTCCGCGCCAGCACAGATGATCCGGCGCGCCTCCAGGCTGCGCTCCTCGTGGCAATCGGGAAGTTGCGGAGCCGCTACCGTACGCAATGGCCGAGCTCGCCGGTACAGTTCGAGCAGCAGCACGTTCGCTTCTTGTTTCCGAACGCCGACATCAAGGCCGAGCTCCGCAATCCACGCCGAAGGACGGTGGCCGGGCAACTGTGGACCGCCGTCATCCTTGATCGATGCGACTTTTCCTGCTGCTGGTGCGGCCGATCGGCGCTCGAGACCTTTGAGCTCGAACGCCGAACCCTTCGCCTTGAGTTGGATCATCAGACACCGCGTGCTCGCGGCGGTACGGCGCTGTCGCTGGAGAACATCCGTGCGGCATGCCGCAGCTGCAACACTCTTCGCGGTCAGCTTCAGCCGGAGCAAATGCTGGCCGAGTTGCTCTCGATGGCACGAGCCATCTTGAAGACTGCCGGGACGTCGATCACATGAGACGTGCCGAACAAGGCAGTGCAGCGGACCGCGGCGCTCGCGTTGCTCGCCCCGCGGCCGCTGACCGCCGGCGTTATGCCGATCCATTCTCGAAACGATCCGGACGACGATAAGATGGCACGGTGTCGTACAGTTTCGAGTGGGATCCGAAGAAGGCCGCTTCGAATCTCAAAGACCACGGCGTCTCATTCGAAGAAGCCACGACGGTGTTCGGAGACATCCTGGCCATGAACATGCCGGATCCGGATCACTCTGAGGGCGAACAGCGCTTTCTCGTCCTCGGAATGTCCGAGAAGTCGCGGCTCGTCGTGGTGTCGTACGCTGAACGGCCGCCGCGGACACGAATCATCAGTGCCCGACTCGCCACGAGCCACGAGAGGCGGAACTATGAGAACGAGTAGCTCAAAGAAACGGACGGCCGACGTCGACACGATGCGCCCGGAGTACGACTTTTCAAAAGCGGTGCGGGGCGTGACGGCGGCACGCTATGCGCAGGGCACTAACGTCGTACTTCTCGATCCAGACATCGCAGAACTCTTTCCTGATAGCCGGGCCGTCAACGAGGCACTCCGGACATTCGCGAGATTGGCTCGTGGCACGCGTCGCCCGAAGGTTCGACACAAACGCACGGCATAACCTCGCGCTGCACCCGACGCCGCTGCGCCGCTCTCGCGCCGCAACCGGCGCGGGTGAGCGCGAACGTTATGCGTCACGATACCGGTTCCCGACGAATTATGAGCACCGAACTAGTACGACTTTGTCACTTCACAGGATTCTGGCGTGTTGCATCGGCTGAATTTGCCCTATGCCGTCGGCATCTCGTCGCATCTGACCGTGTTCGTCGGCAGCCCGCGCGTGGCCGCTCCGAAAGCCACTACGCGTCGTGGTCGGCCGCCGACGCGCTTCAGGCTGCTCGACGCTGCGCGCCCGATCGCCGTGAGCAAGCTGGCGGCGACCTGGCCCGCACGGGCGTGGCGCCGGGTCACCTGGCACAACGAGCAGCAACCGACGCGCTGGCGCGCCGAGTTCACCGCCGTGCGCGTGACGCCGGCGCACGACTGGCGCGAGGGACGGTTGCTGCCCGAGGTCTGGCTGCTCTGCCAGCGGCCGATCGGCAGCGTCAAAGTCGCCAAGTATTTCTTCATTCACCTGCCGGCGACGACCACGCGGAAGCGACTCGTCTGGATCGCGCATCAGCGCTGGGCGATCGAGCAACAGTATCAACAGCTCAAAGACGAACTCGGCCTCGACCACTTCGAGGGACGAACGTATCGGGGCTGGAACCGCCACGTGGTGTTGACCGCCGTCGCCTATACGTTTCTCCAACAGGAGCGCCGGCACACGCGCGGCCGGCCCCTGACGTTTCCGGCGGTGCGCGCGCTGGTCTGCGAGGTGTTTACCGCGCTGTACTTCGCCGCACATCCGAAGCAGTTGGATTACATCATTCAGCTCCGCCGCCACCTACCGCTGCGGATCTGACAAAGTCGTACTAACGTTCGTTTGATAGAATGCCGGGGCGAACGCTGTCCACACATGATCGGAACGAAACTCTTACATTACGAGATTACCCAACGGCTGGGCGCCGGGGGTATGGGCGAAGTCTATCAGGCGACGGACTCCAGGCTCGGCCGCAGCGTTGCGATCAAGCTGCTGCCCGAAGCGTTCGCTCATGATTCCGAGCGAGTGTCGCGCTTGGAGCGCGAAGCGCGGGTGCTGGCTTCACTGAATCACTCGAATATCGCGTCGATCTACGGCGTGGAAGACTTCGGCGGCCGCAAGTTTCTCGTCATGGAGCTGGTTTCGGGCGAGACGCTGGAGGAGCGGATCGCCAGGGGGCCGGTTCCTCTCGACGACGCGCTCGAGATCGCCCGCCAGATTGCGGACGCGCTGGAAGCGGCGCACGAAAAAGGCATCGTGCACCGGGATCTTAAGCCGGCGAACGTCAAGGTCACCCCGGAAGGCAAGGTCAAGGTTCTGGATTTCGGACTGGCGAGAGCGTTCGAGACGGACGCCCCGGAGGCGAGCTTGTCACACTCGCCGACTCGGAGCATCGCGGCGACACAGCAGGGGATCATTCTCGGAACCGCAGCCTACATGGCGCCGGAGCAGGCGCGGGGCCGAACAGTCGACAAGCGCGCGGATATTTGGGCCTTCGGCGTCATTCTTTACGAAATGCTGACGGGCGGCCGGTTGTTCCAGGGCGAAGACGTTTCCGAGATCCTGGCTGCGGTGATCAAGGAGGAACCGCGCTTCGACGCCGTGCCGGCGGAAGCGCGCCGTCTGATCCGGAAATGTCTGGAGAAGGATCGCGCGAAACGGCTGCGCGACATCGGCGACGTGTGGGAGTTGCTGGACGAACCGGCCCCGGCGGCGCCGGCTCCGGAAGTTTCAGCGAGGCCGGGCGCGTTGGCGTCGAAAGCGGCCTGGATCGCCGCCGCTGTCTTCGCTATCGCCGCCGCTGTTGCGGCCTGGGCCCCCTGGCGCGGTGAGCCCGCTCCCGGCGCCGGGGCCGTTCGCTTCACCATCTCCCCGCCGGAAGGTATGACGATCACGTTGGCGAACCCTGCGGGGCCACAGGCGATGATATCGCCGGACGGACGCTACATCGCCTTCGTTGCCGATGAAGGCGATTCAGCGTCGCGCGCTCTTTGGGTTCGAGCGCTCGGGTCGCTTTCCGCCCAGAAGCTCGATAAGACGGAAAACGCGGCCCTGCCCTTCTGGTCGCCGGATTCCCAGCACATCGCGTTCTTCGCCAACAACGAACTCCGGCGCATCCCGGTTTCGGGCGGATCTCCAGTGAAAATTGCTGACGCGGGATCCGGCGATGGCGGAACCTGGACGCAGGACACAAACGGCGAGAGCATCATCGTTTTCGCCGCGCACCCGGCTGCCCCGCTGCAGCGCGTGCCGGCGGCCGGCGGCGTGCCCACACCTTTCAGTAAGTTGGCGGATGGAGAGATCGGACACGTCTATCCGCAGTTCCTTCCCGACGGCAAGCGCGTACTCTACTTTGTGAGGCAAGGCAGCAAGCCGGGGATCTACGTGCAGGACCTTGGCTCGGAAGAGAGAACGTTTGTCCTCGCGACGCCCGGCCGCGCCGTCTTCGCGCCGCCGAACTCTCTGCTGTTTGTGAGAGACGGCGCGTTGCTGGCGCAGCGATTCGATCCGGAAACCTTAGCGATCGAGGGTGAGCCGGTCCTGATAGCGAATGACGTGCGAAACAACGCCACCAACGGCCGCAGCGCTTTCTCGGTCTCAAACAACGGCGTGGTGGCGTACCGCGGTGGATCCGGAGGGAACCAATATCAGCTCACCTGGTACACACGCGACGGAAAACCCGCCGGTGTAGTGCTCCCCCAGGGAAGCTACGGCCACATTGAACTCTCGCCTGACGAGAAGCGGGTCGTGGTCCGCCGCGGCGAGGGGGACGCACAGGACCTGTGGCTGCTGGAACTTTCGACGGGCGTATTTTCCCGGCTGACGTCCGGCCCCGCCGCCGAATCACAGCCGGTCTGGGCGCCCGATTCGCGCCGCATCGCGTTCGTGGCCAGCACCGCCAAGGGGCCGGAGATCCGGCAGACGGTGATCGGCTCCGGCCGGGAGAGCGTCATTTATGCGGACGGCAAGACCGGTCTGCTCGAAGACTGGACGCGGGACGGGAAGCAGTTGCTGATCCGCTGTCGCACGCGTTCGTCGTCGGTCAGAATCAGCGCAACCTTCGGGCGTCCCAGTCGCATGCTCGCCTCCTTGTAGACGAGTACGACGGGGCCGCGCCACTTATTTCACAATCTTCACGGTCAGGACACTAGCGAGTTCCTTCGTAAGCATTTTCGTCGCGGCACGGAGCATCGGACCTGCGCATTACGCGTCGGGGTGCGGTGGCGTCGGAAGCGGCCGAATGCGAATTCGATCGCGCTCGATGACGGCGAACACGCCCGTCCAGTCCTCGCGACTCGTCAGCGCCTCGACGGCGAAGGCGTTATCTCTGGAAGGGTCTGACCACTCGATACGAAGCAGAACGACGCCGCACGAAGCAGGAAGTTCGAAGCGGAACGCCAGTTCCCCAAAGTCGGGATCGCAAGTTACTGTTACACGCTGCTCGGCTTGAGCTCGCGACAGAAGTGCGCGGTCGGCTTCCCCCCGGACGCTCCTCGTTGGCCCAGAGGACGTCGTGACCCAGTTTGCGCAAGTTGCGGACTACTGGACCAGGAATGTTCTCGTTCGCGAGAAAGCGCATGCGCGACGGCTAAATTCAGCGCTTGACAGCGTAGACCCGTTCGCTCTGAACAACCTCCTTCGCGTACGCGAGGCAGGCCTGGATATCTTCGCGAGTAAGGTGGTCGCACTGTTCGATGATTTGGTCAGGTGTGTAGCTGGCGGCCAACAGCTCCATCACCAGCTCGACACTAATCCGCGTGCCCTTGATCACGGGCTTGCCAACGAGCACGTCGGGGTCGGCGACAATCCGGCTGCGCCAGTCCATGAATGAATTATAGGAGCGAGTCGGATTCGCACCACCTGTCGACAACTTGGGACCCTTTTGGGACCGATACCGCCCAAACACCAGGCAAAGCGGGGGAGTAGGGCCGACCAGAGAGCAAGACGAGTCAACAACTTAGCGTCTCCGGCCCAATCTGCAAAACCTCCATCTCGGGTTCAAATCCGGACGGCGCCTCGAACTTTCCTACGGAAATCGAAGAACTTTCGTCGGCCGATTAACGGCTAAATCGACGAACCGTACCGTCCTCGGATGCGTGCTTCGTGAACTGGGGTTCTCCGCCGACGAAGCGGCCACTGTTCTCGACCGAGTTCACAAGGCCCGGGGGAAGCCCGGTTGGCCGGAATCACCCTGGCAGAGCGCGTTGGTCCAAACTTGGCAGGCCGATGCCTGACATGCGAATGGAGCAGACGCGCCGATTGCATCGGGCAGCCGCGGCTGCGCGGGCGCGCGGCTCGCCACGTTAGAACCGACAGGGACACCACGCTGACCAACTGGGGCTTTGCTTCGATGACCTGGAGGGGTCTCGGTGGCTGGCTGACGATGTCGACGCGATCGAGGACGGTTCGAACACATACGGCACGTTCTATCGGGTCGAGGGGGCGCTGAAAGGGCCGATGGATAATTTGGAGGTCGTGTGCATCTGGATGAGGCGGGCGATAGATGGTAGCTTCCATTTCGTGACGCTGAAACCGTCGACGGGCAGGAGGGTCAATGTCTCTTCAACTCTATGATCGGGTTGCGCTACGAACGTCATTTCCGGAGCACGGGCTTCGCGCTGGCGACGTCGCGACCGTGGTCGATTTCGTCGACCATCCTTCCTCCGGTCCGCGCGGATGTGTCCTGGAGCTCTTCAACGCGCTGGGTGAATCGATTGGTGTCCTCGCGGTCCCGGAAGACGCCGTCGGGCCACTGCGCGCAGATGAAGTCCTTGCAGTGCGGCCGATCACCATATCGCGGTGACATTGACCCAGGAGATCCGTCGTGCCGCGATCAGGCGTTTACACTCATCGCTCGCAAGATTTCCGGTAAACTACGTCAATGACCCTACTGGACCGCATCGCCACCGATCCGGCGGTTCGATTCGGCAAGCCGTGCGTCCGGGGCACGCGGATCTCGGTCGGCGACGTGCTGGAGTACCTGGCCGGAGGCATGTCCGAGGACCAGATTCTGGCTGATTTTCCCCAGCTCACGCGCGACGACATTCGCGCCTGTCTTGCCTACGCGGCTGAGCGTGAGCGCCGGACGATGACCACGCCCGCGGCGTGAAATGGCACGGCTCCTGTTCGATGAGCCGCTCTCGGAACGGCTCTGCGAGCTGCTGGCCGACATCTTCCCAGGTTCCCTGCATGTGCGACTACTCGGCCACGGCGGAGCCGGTGACGTCGCCGTGTGGGAGCTCGCAGCGACTCACAGCTGTCTTGTCGTGAGCAAGGACGAGGACTTCAACCGGTTGGCAATTCTGCGTGGCGCACCGCCGAAGTTCGTCTGGATTCGGCGTGGCAACTGCCCGACCAATGAGATCGCGGCACTCTTGCGCGAGCGTCATGAGGACATCATTCGATTCGATGAACAAGAGGACGCGACGGTCCTTGAGCTGAGGTGAATCGGACTCCTTCCGGTTGGGAACAATTTGGGAACCATCGCGACCAAACACCGGGCAAGACGGGGGAGTAGGGCCGACCAACGAACAAGACGAGTCAATAACTTGGCGTCTCCGGCCCTACTAAGCCAACGACGCTGAGGCAGACAACGAGTCGATGCATGGAGCGATTCCTTTCGATTTGGTCAAACGAACGAAGCAGGAGCCGGTTGGTCTCGTAAGAGAAACCAGGGTGCGTAGTGCGCGCCAAGTGTCTGCCAGCCCCCTGCGGAAGTCAATCGCCGGACCCACCTTCAAGAAGTCCGGATTTGAACCGGAGATGATGTCTTGCAGATAGGTTAGTGGCCTTCGCGGGACAGGGACTGACTCCTGTGGCGGTCCAGGCGGCCGCCGACAAGGTGACCATCTGCCATTTCCCGGGCCATGGGGACCCGAGCATCAAGGGGTCCGGGGATTACATTACCAGCCCGAAAGACCTGGGAGGCTGTGAGAAGCGCGGCGGAAACCTCATCAGCATCTCGGTCAACGCCCTTCCCGCGCACGGCCTCAACGACAAGTGCGATCCGTCCCAGGAGAAGTGTCTGTAGGAAGCGACGACCAGCCAGCCTCGCAGGCGTTCGCAGGGAGAAGCCGACGGGACCGTCCGCGGTATTCGTCGGCTTCTCCGACGTCGGGTTCCCGCGCGTCCCCGCCGTCAGAATCGTCGGACTACCCCACCGCTGGACCCGGCAAACCTCGAGTTCACCACGTTGTTGAAAATCGATCCAAAGGTGTAGCTGACCCCGAGGAACAAGCTGTGTGCGAAGCCCGTCGCCAACTGCCGGCGCCGGACGAGCACCTCCTCCGGGGACGCGCGGCCGCGTGGGAGAAATACCTGATCCCGGATGATCGACGTGCTGCCGATGACCTCCAGCGAGAACCCCCGAAACACGCGGAACTCCACATCGGCAAACCCGACGATGCGGAACTTCTGTGGATCCTCCAAGAACTGGGCACCTTCGACCGACACGCTCGTCGAGCCCCACGGCTGTCTGAGGTTGAGCGAGACCGTGGCGGTCTGATCCGTCAGCAGCTCGGACGTCTTGTCGAAGATCGTCCGCTCCTCGTAGTCGAAGTGGTTCGCTCCGATGGAGTAGGTGAAGGTCAGCTGACGCCTGGTGGATTGAGCGTATGGGAAGACGTTGAACTCGACGGCCGGCGCCAGCCTGAACGTCCGATCTTGGTTGAGGAACGTCGAGCTCACCGCCGAGCCGCCCATCCCGACGCCCCAGTGGTCGCCCACGCTCCGGACTGCGAGCATCGTCGAGTCCCAGTTGCGCGTCGTGTTCGTGAAGCGCTCCGAGTTCTCGAAGTCGAACTCGTCGTTCCGGTAGCTGCTGCGGGCGTTGAGCCGGACCTTCCATGCCTCCGTCGTCCTGTCGGCCGAGAGGGCGCCGGATGCCGAGAACGACCGTTGCGACTGCTCGCGGTCCAGCGTCGCGCTGGCACTCGTCCGGAAGACCCAGAACCGCCACGGGTCGTGTTCGGGGCGAGACCGGACGGACGGTTCAGTCGCGGCGCCGACCCTCGTGATCTCGACGTGATCGGCGAGGGGGGTGCCGGCCAGATACGGCGCGAGCCCGAGCTCGAGGCGTCGGGCAATGGCACGCCGCACCTCGTCGGCCGTATCGGTCTGACTGGAAACGTAGCGCAGCGTCAGGTTGGTCGCGGTCGATTCCTCCTGGCCGATGAATGCCAGCGTGAATTCGGTCCCACCTCCAGCCGCCTGCGACGTCACCAGGACGTGGACCCGCGCGTCCCGCCGATC
>Ga0194121_10012278_pt1 | contig 10022 bp, 5 predicted proteins | sample TA2MahCa50mmetaG_FD_148609 | JGI IMG/M metagenome (GOLD analysis project Ga0194121, IMG submission 148609) | Freshwater microbial communities from Lake Tanganyika, Tanzania - TA2015020 Mahale Deep Cast 50m | ecosystem: Environmental > Aquatic > Freshwater > Lake | place: Tanzania: Lake...
ATACCGAAAAACTTATAGTGGAGTATGAAGGAACTATTGAAGATTATCCAGGAGATAATTCTCAAAGATCCATTGCTGGATATCATTATGATGTGAAGGGTTGACACCTGACCTCAGACCTGCTATGATAGTCAGGTAATCAAACAAATTCAAATGACTGACGAATACCTGTCACGATGCGTGGTGGATCCACTTAGACGAACAGTTTATTTGTACTCCGACGAAGGAACAAAAAAAGAAGTAGTCTGCGACACCGTAGAAGAGTTTATGAACGTGTTAAACTTTGTTCGTTCTACAGTGGATGAAGATACTCTTGCTTATTCTTCTCCTCTATGAGACCTGAAACAAGACAATCTATGGAGATGCTTTTTGCCGCAAGGTGGAACATTCCAACTGCTGCACAAAACTGTGGATTAACTAACAAAGAAATGAAAATCACGTTTAATGAATACTGCCGTTTACATCCTCCGACTTATGAGGTAGAATCAAAATAACTCAGGTTTTCTGAGATTTTGTGGGAGTGTGGCGGAATCGGTAGACGCACCGGACTTAAAATCCGTTGAGAGCAATCTCGTGGGAGTTCAAGTCTCCCTACTCCTATTGAAATAAATAAAAGAAAAAATCTCATGAAATATAAGATCACAACCTCTTATAATTGGTATGAGACGAAAGAAGATAGGTTTATCATCAAAACCTATTACATCAATGGAATTGCTTTTACGTTTGATGAACTTCCATCAATCGTACAAGACGATCCAGAAATTATTAAACAAGCAAATCATCATCTTACATACACTCCAGAGTTCTTTTATTTAAAATCTTTTTATTTGATTGACGAACAAGCACATCCATGTTTATTTGAAATGGAAATAGAAAATCCTGAAGTGCTTGAAGAAATGCTCTGATTGTTTTACAATTTTTTATTGCCCCTATAGCATAACGGTTACTGCATCCACCTTGTAAGCGGAAGATTTTCGGTTCGATTCCGAATGGGGGCTCTGAGTTCATAAAACTCCAAAATAAAGGATGGAAAGTATCTAGAAGATTGAAATGAAAAATGAATATTACATTGATAGAGTATCAAAAAACCAAGTTAAAGACCTATTAAAAACTTACCATTACCTAAAAGACGAATCTAAAGATTTTAAATCAGGATATAATTATGGTCTTTATCGTAAATCGTTTACGGATATACTTAGAATTGACGCTCCATTAGGAGTATGCATATTCACAAAAATTCCTGTTCCCGAAATAGCGGTAGGTGCTTTTGAATTAGAAAGAGACCAACAAGAAGGTCTTTATGAACTCTCAAGACTTTGTATTCATCCTGATGTTCAAAATCAAGAATACAATATCACTTCTTGGTTTGTGAGTCGTTGTATCAAAAAGTTTCGTAAGGAAGCAAAGGTAAAAGTAATACTTTCTTATGCTGATTCTTCTCGCCACAACGGAATTATCTACCGTGCTTGTAATTTTAAGTATTATGGATTGACTGACCCAAAAAAAGACTTTTATTATGCTGATGGAACTAAACACTCAAGAGGAAGTGTTAAAGGTGTTGAAGGAGAATGGAAAGAAAGAAGTAGAAAACACAGATACTTAATGGTATTTGATAAAGATCTTCAAAAAAAATTGACATGGAAAGAGGAGAAGTGGTATAATAATCAAGTGTGAAGGAAGTCGCTAAAGGGGAGATTGATCTCCCCTTTTATCATATCATAAATAAATCAGAAGAAAAACTATGTTGATAAGAGATGGCTCTTTCCAGACTGGAGAACTTTTTAAAGAATTCATTAGGTAATACATTATACGTAGATCCTACTGAGATTGATTCTACTGATGCGATTACCAATCAAGGAAATTCTCAAACAAAACCCTTCAAAACAATTCAAAGGGCATTAATTGAGGCAGCACGATTTTCATTTGTTGAAGGAAAAAATAACGATAGATATAATCGTGTAGTAATTATTGTTTCTCCTGGAACTCATTACATTGATAATAGACCTGGATATATTGCTTATGATGATGCTGGAACCTCATCAGTTTTATATAGATCAAGATTTGGTACAATTGGATTAGTTTTATCACCATTCAATTTAAATTCAAATTTTGATGTCAGCACAACTGATAATGAACTTTTTAAATTAAATAGTATTCATGGTGGTGTAATTATTCCTCGTGGAGTTTCTTTAATTGGTAAAGATGTAAAGAAAACAAAAATTATTCCTACGTATGTTCCAGATCCATCAAATTCTGAAATTGAACCAAGCGTAATTTTTAGATTAACTGGTGGATCTTATGTATCTAATTTTACAATCTTAGATGCTGATAATAATGCTTTTAAAAACTACGAACCCAGTCTCCATACTCCAAAGTTTTCTCATCATAAACTTACAGCATTTGAATATGTAGATGGAATTAATTCAATTAGAATTAACGATTCTTTTAATAATTTTACAAGCACATTTACTGATTTAGATAATTATTATATAAAAGTTTCGGATGTTTATGATTCTGGAACTGCTCGACCAATAGAACCAGATTATCCTGCAGGAACTATTGATTTACAAAAAAGAGTAGAAGAATTTAGAATTATTTCTACAACTACCGATTCTGTTGGAATTTCATCCATTCGTTCTGGAAATGGTGTAACTGGAACAACAACAATTACTGTTGAAACAGTTGAACCTATTACTGACATTGCTATAGATGTTCCAATTACAGTTTCTGGTGTATCAACCTCTGTTTATAATGGAACTTTTGTAGTTACTGGTATTACATCTGCAACTAAATTCACCTATTCTGTTCCAACAGTTCCAAACATTGTTGTTCCTGCAGTTACAAATGCATCTATCACTCTTGAGGTAGATGCATTAGAATTTAATGGTGCGGAAATTTGCAATGTAAATAAGAGATCTGTTTACGGAATGAATGGATCTCATTTTGATGGAAGTAAAGTTTCTGGTTCAAAATTAGCAACAGTTGTTAATTTTTTAGGAACTGGACTACAAAAAGATGATAATGCTTTTGTTGCATATAATGCAGCATCTCTTTCTTATGAGGGTTCCGAAGCAATTGATAATCTTCATACAAATTCATCAGCAATTTATAAACCATCTTACTCATCCTTTCACATTAAAGCATCTAACGGTTCGTTAGTGAATGTAGAACAATCTCATGCCATTGGATACGCAAATCAATTTGTCTCAGAGTCTGGTGCTCAACTTTATCTTTCTGGTGCAAAATCAACATATGGAGAAAATGCATTTCTTGCTGATGGATTTAAAGACAACTCCTTAGCCGTTGACAATGCTGGATACATTACACACGTAATCATACCACAAGAATCAAGTTTTAAAGATTTAAAAATTGATTATCTTCCAATTGATGTTGCAAAAACAGTATCTGTTGGAAACTCAACTCGTCTTTATTTGTTTAATGAAAAAAATGTTGGAAAAATTCCTCAACACATGAGTGATGGATTTAAATTTGGTGCAAGTGTCGATGAAAACCTGAAAGTTGTTCTTAATATTAATAACGTTGAAACTGAAATATTTTCTAGATGTGTGATGCCATCGAATTCTGGAGTCACAACTTATTCTGGAAAAAAATCATTTACGATCAATCAAAACATTTCTGGAATTAACAGTATTACTTCAAATATTGTTACCTTTAATCAAAATCATGATTTTGTAGAAGGTGAATCTGTTCGATTATTCAGTGACACCGGAGAACTTCCTTCTCAGATTCAAAATAATGAAATATATTACGCAATTACTTCTGGATTGGGTAGTAATTCAATTCGGTTATCTAAAACTCTAAACGATGCTCTTGTTGGAAATAATTTAGAACTCAGTAATTCTGGTGGAAGAATTAAAGTTGTAAGTGCAGTTTCAGATAAAATTCCAGGTGATTATGGACATCCAATTCAATTTGATTATCAGAATAAGAATTGGTATGTAAATGTTTCAAATCTTGCTGTTGATAATCAGATTTATTCAACAATCGTAAGTTATGGTACAACTGCTCTTGGGCAGAACACTCCAAAAACTTTTTTTAACCGAAATTTTAATACAAGAAATGTTGAAGATTCTGTGTATAAGTTCAGGTACGTTATTCCTGCTGGAATTTCATCTGCTCGTCGTCCTTTAGATGGATACATTTTACAGGAATCAAGCACTACAACTTCATCTCTTACTTCTGAAATCACTGCTACATCGATTACAAATATAACTCAACAGAAAAATTTTAGATTTATAACTAATGCAACTTGGAGTTCAAATACAGCTACAATTATAACTGAAAAACCTCACAATCTTACTGTTGGGTCCGTCGTTGACATTCAAAATCTTTCAAGCACAGGAAATACAACTGGAATTGGAAGTTCTGGATTTAATGGATCATATTCTGTCATTGGAGTTTCAAGTGAACGAGCATTTACTTATACTCTTTCTGATAATCCTGGAACAAAAACAACAGACTCAAATGTAAGATTAGCATCGAATCTTGCTCATTTTAGTAAAAAACAATTTTCCAAGAATTTTTATGTATTCAAAGTTCGTGAGTTTAAAAAACACATTCCTGGTGAACAAGACGGAGTTTACCATTTAATTTGTTTTGATGCAACAGTAGCACCAGACATTTCTCCATTTGATCAAACAAAATTTTCACAACCAATTGAATCTCTCTTTCCTCAAATTGATAGAGATAATTTGAGTTCTGATGCTCCTGCTGCAGAATCTTATGTAAGAAAAGAACAAATTGGAAATGTCGTTATTAATGATCCCAAGAATAGTCTTACCAAAAAAGTTGTTCAAAATTTCTTACTTGAAAATGGTGTTGGATTTGGAATTACCAGCATTGAAACAGATTCTTATACTGGAACATCTCACACTGTTTTTCTTGAAAAACAGCACAATTTAAATCAAGTTATTTCTGTAAGTGTTATAACAGGTGGTAGTGGGTATGGTTCTAATACAACTCTTTATGGTGCAAAGTTAGTTGGAGTTGGAACAACTTCTGGTGACGGTGCGATTGCAAATGTTGTTACAAGTGCTGGAGGAACTGTCACATCAGTAACAGTGACTCATGGTGGAGGTGGATATCAACTTGGACAATCCTTACAAGTAATTCCACCAACAGGAGCTGCTGCTTCTGTTGGTTTTGTATCGGTTACTTCAATTAATAGTGGAGTTGGTGAGGTTGTTCAAATTGCAGGCATTCGTTCTGACGTTTATCAAAAGTACAATGATTCATTTAGAATTGTTTCTATTCCAGATTCAAAATCTATCTCCTTTATTTCTACTAGTGTAATTTCTGCGACAGGAGTTGCTGGAACATCTGTTGTTGTTGGAACCGCACTTTCAGCATCTTTGCTAACTATTATTGGAAATTCTATTGGAATTTCTACAGTTACTTATGATCAAGTTACTGGAATTGCAACAGTTGGAACTGGATTAACTGCTCATGGATTATTAATAAATCAAAAAATTAAAATTGTAGGAACTGCAAAAACTTTCTTTAACAATGAATTTTTGATTAAAGAGGTTGTTGGATTAACAACGTTTACAATTCAACCAGGTGTTTCAACTAATACTGCTCCAGTTATTTCTTCTGGTGAATTTGTGTTTAGGGGTGGTTATAATTCAAGCAATGGAAACATTTTTGCTTTGAACGAAAATGTTGGAAGCAGAATGAAACCAATTTATGTTGGAATAACTACAACACTTTCTGCTGGAATTAGTTCTACTACAACATCTATCTCAATTACAAATGCTACCGGAGGTGGACTGCAACTTGGTGATTATATTGTGATAGATGAGGAGATGATGAGAATTACATCTAATACAATAGATTCTGTTTTTAGAGGTGTTTTTGGAACAATTTCTAAAAATCATGATGCTGGAGCAGTTGTCAGAAAGGTTAAGGTTGTTCCTGTTGAGTTGAGGCAGTCTTCACACATTACTGCATCAGATCACATTTTCCAAAGTGTCGGATTTGGGCACGGTAACTATTCCGTTGCTCTTCCAAATCGACAGACATCAGCATTAACAAAAGAACAAAGAAAACTTGGTCAGGCAACCAAACAATCAGGTGCTCAAGTTCATTATACAGGTGTAAATGATTTAGGTGAATATTTTATTTCTGATAAACTTTATAAGGCAACTTCTTCGGAGGAAGAACTTTTTGATTCACCGATTGTTTCTGTTGCTGGAATTGAAGACACGTATAATACACACACTTTTGATGAAATACGTGCTGATAATAACATTATCGTTAATGGTGGTCCAAATAAAAATACTCTCAGTAGATTTGATGGTCCAGTATTACTTACGAATAAATTAACATCCATCTCTGACGAAGGAATTGAAGTTTCTTCACTCAGTATTCATGGAGAAGCACAGGTTTCAAGAAAAATTACAGTTGGAATTTCAACTCCAGTTGTTGCAGGAGGAACAGGAGACATTTCTTTAGTTGCAAATCCATCGGATAGGGGGCATTTGGGATGGGTATTTACTCAACAAAATGCTTGGAGAAGATTTGGATTAGTTAGCAAAGAAACTGACTTAATGGTTGTTTCTGTTGATCGAATTGGAATCGGAACTACAAATCCATCTGATAGATTGAATGTCATCGGCAATTTTAATGTAATTGGTGTTTCTACTTTTGCTGGTATTACTACAGTCACTGGAGAAACACTCTTCACCAAACAATTGACCGTAATCGGTGTTTCTACTTTCGCTGGTATTACTACAGTCACTGGAGAAACTTTATTCACAAAACAATTGACCGTAATCGGTGTTTCTACTTTTGCTGGTATTACTACAGTCACTGGTCAAACTTTATTCACAAAACAATCGAATGTATCTGGAATTCTTACTGCAAATACTTTAATTGGAACAAAACTTGGAATTGGAACTCCTACGATTAGAACTGTTACTGATGGATTCACTACAAGTTTTGCATCTGTAGATGTAGTCGGTGATGTTCGTATTGGAAGTGGAAGTACTCAAGGACTTATTTTAACAGCACCAAATGGAACTTTATTCCGTCTAATTGTTGATAATAGTGGGGCTGTTTCTGCTGCTGCTACATTCATTTTATCTTAACATAAATAATAAAAACTACTCTGGGGGAGAGTGAACCCAAATGGCAGCAATTAATAAGAATTTTGTCATCAAAAATGGTCTTGAAGTTGATACAAAAACACTTTATGTTGATGTCAATACCAAAAGAGTTGGAATTGGTTCTACGATTCCAACTTCCGTTTTAGATGTAGTTGGTAATGCAAAAGTTCAAGGAACTACGGATCTTCCAAATCTTGTTGTTGGTGTAGCAACTGGAGGAACCATTGGTGTTTCCACATTAACAGCAACCGGTATTACTGGAACTGCTGCCACAATTACATCAGTAACTGTTCAATCATTTACTGTTACTGGAAGTTCTGCAATTGGTAATGAGGGTTCGGATCAAATTGCATTAAATGCAGAGGTTAGTACAAATATTATTCCTGCAACGGCAGATCTTCATGATTTTGGATATCCCACTAAAAAATGGAGAGACATACATCTTGCAAGACACATTAATGCAAGCACCTTAGTAGGATTTGGATTAAGTGTTGGTGTTGGAACTGCAAGATCTTATGTTGGTCAAGAATTAGTTATTTCTGGATTCTCTACATTCACAAATGGTCCTGTAGTTATTGGTTCTGGAACCACCACAGGAACTGCATCACAAACACTTCAAGTTACTGGTGGTGCTTATGTTTCTGATAATACTGGTATTGGAACCACAAATCCAACATCAAAACTTCATGTTGTTGGTGATACTTTAGTCACTGGTGTTTCAACAGTTGGGACTGCTCTGTCTGTCGTTGGTCCTGCTAAGTTTGATAGTAATGTAGCAGTCACTGGTGTTTCTACGTTTACTGGTGATGTATTAGTCTCTGGTTTTGCTACAGTAACAAAAGCAGCAATCTTCAGCAGCAATGTTAATGTATCTGGTGCAACTACAGTTGGAACTGCTCTGAGTGTTGTTGGTCCTGCTAAGTTTGATAGTAATGTAGCAGTCACTGGTGTTTCTACGTTTACTAGTGATGTATTAGTCTCTGGTTTTGCTACAGTAACAAAAGCAACTATCTTTAGCAGTGATGTTAATGTATCTGGTGCAACATCAGTTAGATCCCTGAGCATTGGATCGACTCAAGTTATCAGTAATAATAGAGAATTGCAGAACATTGTTTCATTGGATGCTGTTACGATTGCAACAATTGAAGCAGCAATTGTTGACACACCAAATAGTTTCACCGACTTAACAGTCACAGGAATCACTACTTTTGTAAATGGTCCTGTGATGATTGGTTCTGGAACCACCACAGGAACTGCATCACAAAGATTCCAAGTCACTGGTGGTGCTTATGTTTCTGATAATACTGGTATTGGAACCACAAATCCAACCTCAAGACTACATGTTATTGGAGATACATTAGTCACTGGAGTATCCACAGCAACAGCATTTAATGGTAACATCAATGCTGGTGTAGGAACGATTACTACATTAAATGGAACAAATCTGAATTATAGTGGTATAGGAACCATTTCCAAAGTCAACGGAACCGATTTGAATTTTTCTGGATTAAGCACTGTATCTTTACTGATTGGTGCCACCGCAAACTTTACTGGTGTTGGTACATTTGGATCTTTAAGCATTGGTGCAACATCTGTAGTTTCTTCTGATAGACAATTACAAAACATTTCATCCTTAGATTCTATAACAACAACTGTAATTTCAGCAGCAGTTGCCGCAGCACCAAATAGTTTCATAAATCTTAATGTTATTGGTATTTCAACATTCATCAATGGACCAGTACTCATTAGTTCTGGAACTCCTACAGGAACAGCATCACAAAGTCTTCAGGTCACTGGTGGTGCTTATGTTTCTGGAAATACTGGATTCGGAATCACCAATCCAACATCAAAACTTCATGTCATTGGTGATACTTTAGTCACTGGAGTATCCACAGCAACAGCATTTAATGGTAACATCAATGCTGGGGTTGGTACGATTACGACATTGAATGCTACAAATATAACATTGTCTAGCACAGTAGAGTCTGTACATGGAGACTTTAGTGGTATTGTAACTGCTACAAAGTTTGCAACAGGTGCTGATGGTGCTGCCATTAACATTGAAGCAACCAGAATTACTGGACCAACAGAACTTGTTATTGACCCACAAAACATTGCTGATAATACTGGTCGTGTTAGAATTAAAGGTGATCTTTATGTTGATGGTGATCAGTTTGTTGTAAACTCTGGAATCATTGAACTTGCTGATTTTGTTGTCGGCATTGCTACAACTGTCACATCAAATGCATCTCTTGATGGTGCAGGTATTGCAATTGGTAATTCATCTATCACCAGTAAAACTTTAACCTATTCCTTTGGGTCTGCTGCTCTCAAATCCAGTGAGAACTTTGATCTTGTTAGTGGTAAAACTTATAAGATTAATGGAACTGATGTATTAAGTTCTACAACTTTATCTGTTCCTCAAGTCAATGCCTCTGGTGTAAGTACACTTACAACATTAAGTGGAACAACAGCATCTTATACCACTGGTGATTTTACTACTCTTGATGGTGATACATTCTTCTCTAATACTGGTATCATCACATCATTAACAGGTACTAAAGCAAAGTATACTACTCTTGATGGTGATACATTCTTCTCTAATACTGGTATCATCACATCATTAACAGGTACTAAAGCAAAGTATACTACTCTTGATGGTAATACATTCTTCTCTAATACTGGTATCATCACATCATTAACAGGAACCAATCTTAACTACACTGGTGTCAGCACATTTACGAATGGACCAGTATTAGTAGGTTCTGCAACATCAACAGGAACCGCATCACAAAGACTTCAAGTTACTGGTGGTGCTTATGTTTCTGGTAATCTTGGCATAGGAACCACAAATCCAACATCAAAACTTCATGTTGTTGGTGATGTAACTGTTTA
>Ga0194121_10012279_pt1 | contig 10022 bp, 10 predicted proteins | sample TA2MahCa50mmetaG_FD_148609 | JGI IMG/M metagenome (GOLD analysis project Ga0194121, IMG submission 148609) | Freshwater microbial communities from Lake Tanganyika, Tanzania - TA2015020 Mahale Deep Cast 50m | ecosystem: Environmental > Aquatic > Freshwater > Lake | place: Tanzania: Lake...
CCCCCCGTACTTGGATTTCCAGCGGTAGTAGGTATGGTCAGAAATCCCGTGCTGGCGGCACAGGTCCAGAACCTTTACCCCAGCTTCCCCCTGTTTCAGAATCCCGATGATTTGTTCCTCGGTGAACCGGCTGCTTTTCATGTCGAGCTCTCCTTAGCTTTGTAGATTCTATCGGAGAACCCGCATTACCAGTGGACTTATTTTAGGGGGAATGGTCAGTCTGGAGGATGACAATAAATTACAGGATCTCGTCCTGTCAGTACACCACTCAGCCATGCACACGTTCAACGGCCCTGCAGTTAAACTCATTGAGAACCACCATGGAAGGACTTGGGCCAAAATCGTCGGCCAGGTATTGGTGCAAGCACCACCGGTCCAAGGACCTCCCCGGGGCCAGAGTCGTCCGGAGCGGCGGCGGCAACAGTTTGGCCGCTCTTGATAAATTTGTGTTGATCTAGCGTTTAATCTCTCAGCTACTCATCAGGTGACAGGTTCCCCTTCCTTGCCCCTCCGTCCTCCAGAAGCTATTATATGGGGCGCATACTGCATCACTTAATCTTGGCTCCCTGGAGGTATTACCTTGGCTGAAGGCTACGACGTCATAGTAGTGGGGGCGGGCAACGCCGCCCTGAGCGCGGCCATCTCCGCCAAAGAGGTCTGCGATTCGGTCCTGGTCATCGAGAAGGCCCCGGAGTATTTCCGCGGGGGCAACACCTACTTTACTGGCGGCCTCATCCGCTTCGCCTTCAACGGCATTGACGACATCAAGTCCGTCATCCCCGACATGTCCGCTTCGGAAGAGGCCTCGGTGGAAGTGGGCAGCTACACCGAGAACCAGTTCTACGACGACATGATGCGGGTCACCCACGGCATGTCGGACCCGGAGCTGGCCCAAATCCTGGTGGGCCAGTCGCTGCCCACCATGCAGTGGCTGCGCAGCAAGGGGGTACGCTTTGTGCTGGCCTTTGGCCGCCAGGCCTTCAAGGACGGGGACAAGTTCCGGTTCTGGGGCGGGGCCATCATCGAGGCAGTGGGGGCCGGCAAGGGCCTCTCAGACCAGCAGTTTGAGGTGGCGCAGCGCGCCGGCGTGGAGGTTCGATACTCCACCCAGGCCGTGGACCTGATTCGTGACGACATGGGGCGGGTATGCGGCCTGCGAGTGCTAGGCCCCGGCGGCTACTCGGATATCCCCGCCCGGTCGGTGGTGCTGGCCTGCGGCGGCTTTGAAGCCAACGCCGAGATGCGCTGCCGCTACCTGGGCCAGGGCTGGGAACTGGTGAAGGTGCGGGGCATTCCCTACAACACCGGCGACGGCATTCGCATGGCCCTGGGCGCGGGCGCCCAGTCCTACGGCCACTGGAGCAGCTGCCACGCCGTGGCCTGGGACCTGAACGCGCCGCCCTTCGGCGACCGCACCGTCACCGAGTTGTTCCAGAAGCACTCGTATCCCTTCGGGTTGATTGTGAACCTGAACGGCGAGCGGTTTGTGGACGAGGGCGCCGACTTCCGCAACTATACCTACGTGACTTACGGGCGGGCGTTGCTGACCCAGCCCCAGGGCACAGCCTTCCAGATTTTTGACGAGAAGGTGAAGCACCTGCTGCGGGAGGAGTACTGGATTCCCCAGGCCACCATGGCCCAGGCCAACAGCATCCAGGAACTGGCCCAAAAGCTGGACATCAACCCCGAAGGCCTGAGCCGCACCATTCGGGAATACAACGCTGCGGTGCGCCGGGACATCGCTTACAACCCCACCATCAAGGACGGGCGCTGCACCCAGGGGCTAAAGGTGAACAAGACCAACTGGGCGCAGTTGGTGGACACGCCGCCCTACTACGGCTGGGCGGTGACCACGGGCATCAGCTTTACCTTTGGCGGGGTGAAAATCAACAACCGCGGCCAGATTGTGACCAACAGCCAGGAACCCATTCCCGGCTTGTACGCCGCGGGTGAGATGGTGGGCGGGCTGTTCTACTACAACTACCCCGGCGGCTCCGGCCTGTCGGCGGGCATGGTGTTTGGGCGGCTGTCGGGCACCAGCGCCGCCCAGGACGCCATGAAGCTGAAGGACGTGTAAATCAACCGCCGAGGGCGGATACCCCTCACCTGTGTCCTCTCCCACAAGGGGAGAGGAAGCACGCAGCAGTCCCCTCTCCCTTTATGGGAGAGGGCCAGGGTGAGGGTAGGGAGACCAGGTTGCAGTCCCGACCTGTCGGGACGCCCCTACAAAATTGGGCCATTCTGAGGTGCTACGGCTAGGTGCCGTGGCACCTCTTGTATTTTTTGCCGCTGCCGCAGGGGCAGGGTTCGTTGCGGCCAATCTTGCGACCCGCCGTGCGCTGGATGTGCTTCTTTTCCGCGCACTCGTTGCAGGTGCAGGCGGCGGGGTGTTCCTTAATCCAGTTGGGTCTGACCATGTGGACGTCCTTTTTCGTCCCCCACCCCGGCCCTCCCCCTATGCAGGGGGAGGGAGTGGCGGGGCTGTTGTGAGTTTTTTGGAGCTGGCGTGGGCGCCCAGAAGCGGGTGACGCTGATGGGCTGGGGTAATTATAATGCCTGCGGGGGAGACCCCTCACCTGTGTCCTCTCCCACAGGGGGAGAGGAAGTACGCGGCCAGCTCACTCGCCCCTTGCGGGAGAGGGATAGGGTGAGGGGGCGACTCCCGCAGAGTCTTCTCCCACAGGGGGAGAAGAAGTGTTTGGCAAGAAGGACTGGCTCCAATGACCACAGAAAAGGCCAGGCGGTTACGGCGGGACTTGACTGATGCTGAAAAAACGCTGTGGCGTATCCTGGGGAACCGCAGCCTGGCAAGCTACAAGTTTCGTCGCCGGCACGTCATTGGTCAGTATATTGTGGACTTTGCTTGCGTTGAAAAGAAGCTGGTCATAGAGCTAGACGGCGGCCATCACGCCGTGGGAGCGCAGTCTGAATACGACCAGTTCCGCACCGCCTGGCTGGAGGCCCAGGGATACCGGGTCTTGCGCTTTTGGAACACCCAGCCATTGCAGGAAATAGACTCGGTGAAAGAAGCTATACTGGAAGCGTTGCAGGGTTGATATCCCTCATCCTTCGGCAAGCTCAGGACAGGCTCTCAATCCTCTCCCGCAAGGGGAGAGGAAGGAAGGGGCCAGTTCCCTCTCCCCTTGTGGGAGAGGGTTAGGGTGAGGGGGATGCCCCCAAGGAGCCGCACCATGGCCAACCGGCAACAGCTGGTAAAAGTGAAAGAAGGTGCAGACGCCTGGAACCGGTGGCGGCGGCAAAACCCAGGTGTAAGACCACACCTCTTCAAGGCGAACCTCACCAGGGCGAACCTGTACGGGGCGAACCTGTACGGGGCGAAGCTCATCGGGGCGGACCTCACCTGGGCGCACCTCACCTGGGCGCACCTCACCTGGGCGAACCTGTACGGGGCGAACCTCTCCAGGGCGATCCTTACCGGGGCGAACCTCACCGAAGTCGGTGTAAGTGGCACTGCCTTCGCAGATGTGGACCTCAGCCAGGTCAAAGGCCTGGAGTCGGTAAGGCATGGTTCACCTTCCAGCATCGGGGTAGACACCCTGGCCCGCACCTTACGGGGCAGCGGCGGCAAGTTCACTGATGAGCAGATGGTGTTCTTTCTGGGTGCTGGGGTGCCGGACGTGTTGCTGGAGTACTTGCCCAGCTTGCTGCAGGACAACCCCGTCCAGTTCTACCAGTGCTTCATTAGCTACAGCACCAGGGACGAAGCCTTTGCGGCCAGGCTGAACGAGGACCTGAACCAAGCGGGAGTCAAGACCTGGAAGTGGAATCTAGATGCACTGCCCGGCAGAGGCTTGCGAGACAACATTGATTTCGCTATACGAAACTATGACAAAATGATTCTGGTTTGCTCTGCACATTCGTTGACCAGCAGGCCGGTGGAGCGGGAGATAGAGCGGGCATTGAGGAAGGAAGATCAGCTCAGAGAGCAGGGCAATGTAGATACCGATGTACTGGTGCCGATAATGCTAGACGGGTTTGTGTTGCATTGGGATTCGCCCTATGCTGCTGATGTGACACGGTACTATATTCCCGACTTCAGTAGTGCAACGCCTGACAGCGCCAAGTATAAGCAGGAGCTTGACAAGCTTGTCGAAGCCCTGAACCCTAAAGCCTGGCCGCCCCAGGGTGTGAATTTGCCGTCGGGTGTGGGAAGATAGGGGGAGATGCCCCTCAACCTAACCCTCTCCCGTAAGGGGAGAGGGAACTGGCTGCGTCCTTCCTCGCCCCTTGTGGGAGAGGATTGAGGTGAGGGATCAACAAAGGAGTCTTTTATGCCCAGTTCTCCCCACAGCGCAAGGTTTGAGGCCTACCGCCCGGTGGTCATGGGCCGCCACGGCATGGTATGCTCCGGCCACCCCCTGGCATCCCAGGCGGGCATTGCCATGCTGCAAAAGGGCGGCAACGCCGTGGACGCCGCCATCGCCACTGCCGCGGCCCTGAACGTCACCGAACCCCTCATGTCGGGCATCGGCGGCGACGGCTACATCATGGTCTATTGGCAGCAGACCGGCGGGCTGGAGGTGTCCAACGGCACCGGCGCCGCGCCCCTGGCCGCCGACCCGGACCACTTCCGCGCCCACGGCATCCCCCTCAAGGGCATCCTGTCGGTGTCGGCGCCCGGCCTGGTGCATAGCTGGCTGGACGCCCACCAGCGGTACGGAAGCCTGCCCCTGGCGGAAGTGCTGGCCCCAGCCATTGACCTGGCGGAGAACGGCTTTCCGGTGAGCCACGTGCTGGCCGCCGCCATCGCCGCCGACCCGTGGCTGGCCCGGTTCCCGTCCTCTGCCGCGGTGTTCTGCCCCGGCGGCAAGCCCCTGCGGGCGGGGGAAATCCTGTACCAGCGGGACCTGGCCCGCACCTTCCAGGCCATCGCGAGGGAAGGCCGGGACGCCTTCTACCGGGGCGAGGTTGCCCGTGCCCTGGTGCGGTGCAGCCAGGAGCAGGGCGGCTTGCTGACCCTGGACGACCTGGCCCAGTGCCGCGCCCGCTGGGAAGCGCCCATTGCCACCACCTACCACGGCCACACCGTGTACGAAGCGCCGCCCAACTCCAGCGGCCACGTGCTGCTCCAGGAGCTAAACCTGGTGGAGCAGTTCGACCTCAAGACGCTGGGCTGCAACACCGCCCAGAGCGTCCACCTGATGGTGGAGGCCAAAAAGCTGGCCTTCAGCGACCGGGAGGCTTACGTGGCCGACCCCGACTTTGTGGACGTGCCCACCCAAGGGCTGATTGCCAAGGAGTACGCTAAAGAGCGGGCCAAGCTGATTGACCTGGAGCGGGCGATGGCTGACGCGCCGCCCGGCGACCCGTGGCCCTGGCAGCCCGGCGGCACGGCCAGGAAGCCCGCCGCGCCTTCCGGAGTGACCCGCGCCCAAGAGGACACCACCTGCTTTGTGGTGGTGGACGGCCAGGGCAACGCCGTGTGCCAGTTGCAAAGCCTGCAGGGGGCCTGGGGTTCCAGCCTCATCGCCGAGGGCACGGGCGTGCTGCTGAACAACCGCATGACCTACTGGCACCTGGACCCCAACCATCCGGACTGCCTCCAGCCAGGGAAGCGGGTGCGCCATACTATGAACCCGGTAATGGTCTTTAGGGACGCGGTCCCCCTTGGCAAGGGGGAAGGCCGGGCTCGCCCTGAGCACAGTCGAAGGGATGGGGGTCAGTCCCTGCAGCTGGTGCTGGTCTGCGGCACTCCGGGGGCGGATACTCAGGTGCAGACCAACCTGCAGGTCATTACCCACGTGCTGGACTTTGGCATGACGGTGGCCGAGGCGGTGGAGGCCCCGCGCTGGCGCAACACCCAGAGTCCCACCGAGTCCAACATCCCCCACGTATGCAAGGATGAACTGCTGCTAGAGAGCCGGTTCCCGCAGGAGGCGCGGGCGGAGCTGCAGCGGCGGGGCCACGCCCTGAACGTTATCGGCGACTGGGCCGCGGCGGGCAGCGAGATGATGATCCAAATTGACCCCAAGACCGGCGCACTGCACGGCGCGGCCGACCCCCGGCGTGACGGGTATGCCATCGGGTGGTAAACTGGGGGAGTGAATACCCCTCACCTCAATCCTCTCCCGCAGGGAGCCTTGCCCCAAAAAGTCTCCTCCGGATTTCTCGTCATTCCGGCGAAAGCCGGAATCCATATCTGGCACTAACTTCTGGAGAGTCTGGGCGCCCCGACGAGTCGGGGCGCGACGACTAGGTTTTGAGGCAAGGCCCCGCAGGGGGAGAGGAAGGTTGGAAAGGGAGCGGCCATGCGTATTCCGGGTCAAAAACGGAGCCTGTACCCCGACGAGGTGGGCAGCCGCGCCGGCAAGTTTGCGGAAGCCATCCGCACCGGCGACATGGACCTGGCCTGGGCCATGCTGTCCAAGGAGACCCGCGGTATGCGCATGGGGGTGTGGGCCACCCGCAACAACATAGACATGCAGCTGGCTTACCGGGCCGGTTACGACGCCCGCCACCCCCAACGGACATCCATGCTGGAGGACTTCCGCACCACAGTGCTGCGCTTGTGGCCTCTGGAAGACCTGGCGGACCTGGGGATTGCCCCTACTAGCTACATAGACGACCAGCACGCCTTTGTGTTCCTGCCCTTTGGCGTCACCACCGATACCAGCCGCATCGCCCGCCGCAGGCTCATGTCTGGGCTGATCATTCCCATGCTGCTGGAAGAAGGCCAGTGGCAAGTGGACCTGCCCAGCTGGCGCTTCCTCCAGCCCCAGGAGCAGGGCTAGCGGCCATGCCCCGGCGCTCCGCCCGGCGGGAATCTCTGGAGGCGCTGCCTGCGGTGGGGCGTGAAACGGACTGCGAGCTTTGCCTGCGGCCAGTGGCCCGGTACACGGTGCACCACCTGGTGCCGCGGGCCAAGGGCGGCAACCACGGCCCCAAGGCGGTAATGTGCCCCACCTGCCATCGCCAGGTCCACGCTCTGTTTTCTGAGGCCACCCTGGCCAAGGAGCTTAACTCCATCCCATTGCTGCAAGCCAACCCCAGGGTCCGGCAGTACCTGGACTGGGTGCGCAAGCAGGACGGCGGGGCTATTCTGCGGGTGCGGCGGGCCAACCAGCGGGGGTGAAGGAGTCTCGAAGGGCTTTACCGCAGAGCACACAGAGGACGCGGAGGTACATGTAAAGAATAGGGGCGACTTACATCGCCCCTGCCTTCGTACCACGAACTTATTGATGCAAACCGCTGCATCTCTGTGTCCTCGGCGATCTCTGCGGTGAACTATCCCTAGCTGGGCTGCTCTGGCGGCATGTTGCGCAGGATGTCCTCCAGCGTCCGGTCCAGGGCCGGGTCCAGGGAGACCGGCTCAACAAAGGGCACGTAGTTGTAGTCCTGGCGCACCCGCTCGATTATCTCCTTGGCCCCCGGGTTGGTGGAGGCGATGCGGTCCAGGGTCTCCTGCAGGGTGCGGGAGTCATTTTCTCCCAGGGTCTGCAAGTCCGACAAGTCAATCTCCAGCTTGAACATGGCCTTGAGGCGGCGCATGATGTCGTAAAAGGCCCGGTGGTCTCTGGAGATGCCCACTTGCTCGTTGTTGGAAGTGACAAAGGGGTACATGGGCACCATGGCGCCCAGCCGGAACATGGAAACGTCCGGGTACTCGAAGTGGGCCATAGTCACCATGGCCATGCCGATGGTGGGGCCCTGGCGGCCCTCGCTGCCGTAGCTGGAGAACCGCAGGCTGTACCGCTCCAGTTCCTGGCGCATCTCGGCCTTGCTGTAAACGCAGCTAATGCGGCGTTCCAGTTCCGGGGGCGCCGGGCCGTTGACGCCTTCCACCGCCACGGTCTGGGGAATGCCCAGGTCCCGGACCGCCTGGAAGAAGGCCTGGCCGTACAGGTCTATGCGGTACCAGGGTTCCTCCCCCAGAAAGACAATCAGCCCGTTGCCGGCATCGTAAAAGTTGTTCTCGCGTGTGAAGTTCAGCTGGGGCAGGCCGTCCCGGTAGGCCACCTGCGGGCGATACACGTCGTGGGTGCCTGCCACCTGGAAGGGGTAGCACATGGTGGCGATTTCCGAGGACATCTGGCCGATTTTCCGGGCGCCCAGCTTTTCAATGAGGTAGCGGGGGAGCCGCCCGGAGATGGCTCCGCCGTTGGACCACTGACGCCGCCACCCGGCAATCATGCACCGGGCTTGGGGCTTGTCGTGGAGGATAATTAGCGGTTCAGCCATACCACTTACCTCGCGTACAGGCTAAGGGCCGTTAAGGCGGCGGGCCACCAATGGCGTTTAGGGAATCCTACTCTTACCGCCGCTGGATTGGCAAGGCCGAGGGTTCAGCGTCTGTGATCAGTTCCGGGACATGGTGGAGGCCACCCCCTCGGTCTGCTCGTTGACCAGGAAGGCGGCGGTGTCGCGCCCATAGGCGGTGTCCAGGTCGGCGTCAAACCGCTGGCCGCCGAACTCGCCCAGCACCTCATAACGCTGCTGGGTATGCAGCCTGCCTTCAAAACTGTCGCCCCGCACTTTGCGTTCCTCCTCGCCGTTGAGGTACATCTCCACCGCCTGGACCATCAGGTCGCGCAACTCCTCGTTGGAGATGCGGGAGGCGGTGCGGAGAAAGACGTAGCCCCAGCGGACGCCCAGGTGCTCAAGCATGGCTGGGTCTCCGCCAGGGGACAGGGGGCCGATACTCCAGGTGGGCCATGAACAAGTCCTCTTGGAGCTTGTGTTAAAAGGTAGTTAATACGTCCAGGCTCACCCTTCGACTGGCTCAGGGTGAGCGGTTTCCCTGCTCGTGGTGAGCTTGTCGAACCACGAGCCGTCATTTTTGACACAGGCTCTTGAAATTGCAATCGTGGGAACGTCAGGGGCAACGGCAGGGGCACCCCGTATTGGGAGTGCCCCTGTATTGCCTAGTAAGCAGGGTCACTGCTATTTATGGTGGCCTATTTCCCCGCTTAACGCAAGGAAAGTCCGGTGCCAAAGCCTACCGGCGGGCGCCCGCAGCAGCAGTGGCGCGGGCAGCGGGTGCGGCCGGGCCGGTCAGGTGCTTGTTGTAGAAGGCGATGACTTTCTGCCAGCCGTCGGTGGCGGCTTCCTGGCGGTAGCTGGGGCGGTCCACCGCAAAGAAGCCGTGGCCGGCCTTGTCATAGCGGTGGAAGTCGTAGTTCTTCTTCAGCCTCTTGAGTTCCGCCTCGTGGGCGTCCACTTCGGCGGGAGTGGGGCGCTGGTCTTCGTTGCCAAAGAGGCCCAGCAGCGGGCAGTTCAGGTCCTTGGTGTAGTCAATGGGGGCTACTGGCTGGGCGGCGTTCAGTTCGCCGGGCCGGGCGATGACGCCGCCGCCCCAGCAGTCCACCGCGGCGTTGATGGAGGGGATGCGGCAGGCCACCAGGAAGGTCTGGCGACCGCCGGAGCAGAAGCCGATGACGCCCACCTTGCCGTTGGCGTAGGGCAGGGTGCGCAGGTAGTTCATTGCGCCCTGCACGTCGCCGACGGAGCGGTCGTCGGGCATGCCGCCCTGGTCGCGGACGTAGCCGCTGAGCTTGGCGTGGTCATAACCAAAGCCGGTCTCCTGGCGCTGGCGGTAGTGCATGTCCGGGGAGATGGTGACGAACCCGTGGTAGGCCAGTTTGCGGGCCATCTCCTTGGAGGCGTCGTCCCAGCCGGGCATGTGGTGAATCAGCACCACGGAGCCAAAGGGGCCTGACCCCAGCGGGCGGGCCAAGTAAGCATCAATTTCGTCGCCGTTGTGTCCCTTAATGCGGACGGTTTCAGCCATCATTCCCTGGTACATAACTGCCTTCCTCCCAGTTGAAAATCGGTACGCCTGGCCTCCGGCGCAGCGGGGCCAGCACCTTGGGGTGAAGGCTACCATCGGCAATCTGGGGTGTCAACTCTCCGAATTGACTCACAATAAAAGTTACCGAAGGAGGATACGTTGCCTCAAAATGCGTGTTACCGAAGGGGAGGTAGACATGATGACCCGAGGCAGCGTGGAAGAGTACGTGACGGCGGTACAGGAAAGGTATAGGCGGGCCAGCCGCCGGGAGAAG
>Ga0194121_10012281_pt1 | contig 10020 bp, 7 predicted proteins | sample TA2MahCa50mmetaG_FD_148609 | JGI IMG/M metagenome (GOLD analysis project Ga0194121, IMG submission 148609) | Freshwater microbial communities from Lake Tanganyika, Tanzania - TA2015020 Mahale Deep Cast 50m | ecosystem: Environmental > Aquatic > Freshwater > Lake | place: Tanzania: Lake...
TGCTTCGATCCGTGCGCGCGTGAGCCGGACCAGCACCTGCATGAGCCGTTCTCGGCGTGGACGCGAGAGTCCCGCGTGCGCCGTCAGAAGTTCCAGGGCGTAGTCGCGGAACGCCAGGACTTTGACGAACTGCTGAAGCTCAGCGTGAACGGCCGTCAGTTCGCCGACCAAGCCCTCCAGCGCGAAGACCGCAAATCCCGTCAGGTCGCCGCTGGTGTAGAAGCGCGCGTCGGTGAGGGCCTGGATGTACGCGGATCGTTGTTGGTAGTAGAAGTTCGCCAACGAATAGAATCCGTACGCGTTGATACCCGCCTGGTGGAGCATGAAGCTCTCGACGGCGCGGGCGGTCCTTCCGTTGCCATCTCCGAACGGGTGAATGCTGACCACGCAAAAGTGCGCGATCACTGCTCTGACGAGCGGGTCCCAGGTCGCAGGCGGGCCCGCCTGCATCCATGCCACAAACGCTGACATCGGCCGTCGCACATCGTCGCCTGATCGGGGCGGCACGTAGTCGCCCACCTGAACCGGATGATGCCGGTACTCGCCGGATACGTTGGTTGGGTAGTCGATCCCCGCAGTGGTAAGCGCGTGAAGCTCGCAGATCAGCGGCTCGCTCAACGGACGGGTCGGGTCCCGGCGCAGTGCGTCCGTCGTGAATCGCATGGCGGCTTCTGCGTTCCTCACCTCACGTTCCTCACGCTGAAGCGCCGGGGGAAGCACCGGCGTTACCGATCCCACACCCAGGATCTCCTCGACTTGCGCCTCGCTGAGTTCGATTCCCTCAATGCCCGTGGTACCGCGCAACGCGCGCACGATGTTTAGCCGGTCGAGCCGCTCGCGCATGTACGGTGGAACGGGCGTGCCACGGAGGACACGCGCGAGGGCATGCGCACGGGCCGCGGCAAGGACCAGACGCCGGTCGGTCAGATCGACACGCACGTCGAATCGGACATCCCAGCCAGGCATTGGTGTTGGCCTCGCCGGACAAGACGGGTGACAATGTCACAGTGATTGTCCGACGTGTCTAATCTATAAAACGACGCCTGCAGACTGGTCAATGACCGTGCCAACGTCCGAAGTGTGCGGCGGCTGGCACCTGGTTTGGCCAGGCCCACGAGCCGTGTCCGCATGTTTGTACGGGGAGCGGCGCGCGCCCCCCGGCTACGGTCGGCGGACGGTGCGCGCGCCGCGATGGGACGGTCGCGACGCGCAGGCACGGGGCCTGCCTACGCAGGAGTGCCCGCCGGCTGGGAGACCAGCAGCGCGAACTCGTAGCTGTCCTTAAGCGCCAGCCATGAGGCCTCGATGATGTTGGTGGAGCTGCCTACCGTGCCCCATTCGCGCGTGCCGTCGGTGGACTCGATCAGCACGCGCACGCCGGCATCGGTCGCGGCGCCCGTCTCGAGGATGCGGACCTTGTAGTCGGTCAAGCGCATGCGCGCGAGGGCCGGAAAGAACCGCTCCAGCGCCTTGCGGGCGGCGTGGTCGAGCGCACTGACCGGGCCATTGCCTTCCGCCGCCGTGTGGAAGGTCTCGTCGCCCACGCGGATCTTCACCATGGCTTCGGAGAGCATCTCGCGGCCTTGGCGCGTCTCCGCCAGCACCAGGAAGTCGACGAACTCGAACGGCGGCCGGTAGCCGTCAGCCTGGCGACGAACCAGCAACTCGAATGACGCCTCGGCGCCTTCGAACTGGAAACCACGCTCCTCGAGCTGCTTCACGCTGTCGAGCACGCGTGCGGCTTGCGCGTCGGAGGCGGCCAGACCCAGCTCCGCCACCTTGGCCGCGATGTTGCTGCGGCCCGCCAGCTCCGATACCAGGATGCGCGGCTCGTTCCCCACGTGCTGCGGATCCGTGTGCTGGTAGGCCGCGGCGTCCTTGCGCATGCCGCTGCCGTGGTAGCCGGCCTTGTGCGCGAACGCGCTATGCCCAACGTAGGCCATGTGCGGATCGGGCGCCACATTGGCGATCTCGCTCACGTAGCGGCTCAATTGGGTCGTCTGGCGCAGCTGCGCGGCGCTGACGCACGCATAGCCCAACTTGAGCTGCAGCGTGGGGATCAGCGCGCTGAGGTTGGCGTTGCCGCAGCGCTCGCCGTAGCCGTTGATGGTTCCCTGGATCTGCGTGGCGCCGCCCTGCACGCCGGCCAGGGTGTTGGCCACGCCGAGGTCCATGTCGTTATGGGTGTGAATGCCGAGCCGCAGGCGCGTCCAGCCACGCACGGCTTGCGTGGCCTCCCGCACGAAATCCGGCAGCGAGCCGCCATTGGTGTCGCACAGCACGAGCCAATCGGCGCCGGCTTCGCTCGCGGCGCGCACGCACTGCGCGCTGTAGGCGCGATCGTCCCGGAAGCCATCGAAGAAATGCTCCGCGTCGACCAGCACCTCGCGCCCGGCGGCCTTCAGGTGGCGCACGGTGTCGCGGATCATCGCCAGGTTCTCGTCCAAACGTGTCTCGAGGATTGTTTCGACCTGAAAGCGCGAGAACTTGGCCACGATGGTGACCGCCGGCGTGGCGCAGTCCACAAGCGCCCGTACGCCGCCGTCGGACTCGACCGGGCGATCCTTGTAGCGGGTCGCGCCGAAGGCGGTGAGCTTGGCGTGGCGCCAGGCGATCCCGGCGGCGCGGCTGAAGAACTCGCGGTCCTTGGCATTGGACCCCGGAAAGCCGCCTTCGATGTAGTGCATGCCGTAGGCGTCCAGGCGCTGCGCGATCCGCAGCTTGTCGTCTGCGGAGTATGAGACGCCCTCACGTTGGGCGCCGTCGCGCAGGGTCGTGTCGTAGAGAATCAGATTCGGCATGGACGCAGTCCTCGGCTCGGTTGGGGTGGGCCTCAAACGCGACGGGGGCCCCGGACGGCCCCCCAACCGAAGGCGTCGACGGGACTGGCCGGCTTAGGGCCCCTCAAGGCGCGCAATGATCGCCGCGCCCATGGACGTCGTGTCCACGCGGCGCGTGCCCTCCTCATAGATGTCGGGGGTGCGGAAGCCGTCGGCCAGCGCTCGGTCGACCGCCCGCTCGATCGCGGTCGCGACCGCGGGGCGATCGCAGGTATGCCGGAAAAGCATGGCCACGGACAGTATTGTACCGATCGGATTGGCGATGCCCTGCCCGGCGATGTCAGGTGCGCTCCCGTGCACGGGCTCGTACAGCGCGTGGCCCTCGTCGCCCAGGCTGGCGGAGGGCAGCATGCCCAGCGAACCCGTGAAGGCGCCGGCCTCGTCACTCAGAAAGTCCCCGAAGGTGTTCTCCGTGACCACCACGTCCCACGCGGTGGGGCGCGCCACGAGCGCGGCGGCGAAGGCATCCGCGAGCATGGACCGAAACGTCACGTCCGGATAGTCCTCGGCCACCTCGGTCGCAACCTCGCGCCAGAAACGGCCCGTGACGAGGACGTTGAACTTGTCCACCGAGACCACCGCCTTGCGGCGCCCGCGGGCCCAGGCGAACCCCCGGCGCACCAAGCGTTCGACCTCACGGCGCGTATACGCGAGCGTGTCGACGGCGCCGGGTTCGCCGTCGATCTCTCGCCGCTCCTTCGGCAGGCCGAAGTAGAGCCCGCTGACCAGCTCGCGGAAGATCACCAGGTCCGTGCCCCGCACGCGCTCGGGCCGCAGGGGCGAGATGCCGAGCAACGCGTCCGGCACGCGGATGGGACGCACGTTCGCGTACAGACCCAGGCCCGCGCGCAAGCGCAAGACGCCTGCTTCGGGCGTGAACGTGGCACGCGGATCGTCCCACCGGGGTCCGCCCACCGCGCCCAAGAGCACGGCATCGGCGTCGAGGGCGTCCTGCAAAACCTCGTCCGTGCAGGGCGTGCCGAAGCGGTCGAGGCTGTTGCCGCCCAGCGGCCTTTCACGCAGGTCGAACTGGCAGCCGTAGAGGCGCCCGGCGTGTTCGAGCACCTTCACGCCCTCCGCGACGACCTCCGGACCGATCCCGTCGCCGGGAGTGACCACGATGGTGAAGCGCGACACGTCAGGAACGGCGCCACCTCAAGGGTCTAGGCGCCCCTCACCCTAGCCATCGCCCGGAGGGCGAGGGAAGCGGAAGCCAGTCAGGTACGGCAAACGCGCGGCGGTGGCCTGGACCTCGTCCGGGTTGGCGGCGAGCACCGCCAGCGCGTCCCAGTCGCCGGACAGGAAACTGTGCCGCACCGAGTCCGGCAGGCTGGCGGCGAAACTTAGGTCGCCGGCCGTGACCCTGCCGGTGGCGAGATCGACAGTTAGGGCGGTGGCCGGGTCCTCCTCGACCAGGCTCTGGAGCACCTCGATCTGGGCGGCGGCGAGCGTCAGACAGGGCACGCCAATGGCGACGCAGTTGCCGAAGAAGATCTCGGCAAAGCTCTCGCCCACGATCGCGTCGATACCCCAGCGATGCAGCGCCTGCGGGGCGTGCTCCCGACTGGATCCGGACCCGAAGTTCCGGTTCACCACCAGCACCTTGGCGCCGCGCAAGCGCGGGTCGTCGAACGGGTGCTGGCCGCGGGCGTGTTGGCGTTCGTCCTCGAACGCGTGCGCCCCCAGCGTATCGAAGGTGATCTCGCGCAGGTAGCGCGCGGGGATGATGCGGTCGGTGTCGATGTCGTTGCCGCGCACGGCGATGCCAGGGCCGCGGATGGTGGTGATGCTACGGGAGGAGGTCATGACAGAACGTTCCCCCTCACCCTAACCCTCTCCCTCAGGGAGAGGGGATGGAGCAGACCGAAGAGGGGATGGAGCGGACCGGAGCGGGGATGATCTGGACGAGACGTGAGACCACGCGCGCACGTCGGTCACCACGCCCGTGATGGCCGCGGCGGCGACCATGGCTGGGCTCATCAGCAGCGTGCGGCCGGTGGGGCTGCCCTGGCGACCCTTGAAGTTCCGGTTGCTGGACGAGGCGCAGATCTGATCGCCCACCAGCTTGTCCGGGTTCATCGCTAGACACATCGAGCATCCCGCGCCCCGCCACTCGAACCCCGCGGCCTGGAACACCTCATGCAGGCCTTCGGCCTCCGCCAGCGCGCGGACGTTCTGGGACCCCGGTACCACCAGCGCCTTGACGCCCCTGGCGACCTTCTGCCCCCGCGCCACGCCTGCCGCCTCACGCAGGTCGGAGAGCCGGCTGTTGGTGCACGACCCGATGAACGCCACGTCGACGGGCAGGCCTGCGATGGACCGGCCTGGGCGCAGTTGCATGAAGGCGAGCGCCTCGGCGATCGCGACGCTCTCGTTGCCCTCGTACTGCTCGGGCGATGGGATGGGCTGGTCAACGCCGATCACCTGGCCGGGGTTCACGCCCCAGGTGACCATCGGTGCGATCGCGTCGCCGCGCAGCGAGACCACATCGTCGTAGGTCGCATCCGGCGGCGACGCGATCGACGCCCACCAGCGCCGGGCGCGCTCGAACGCGTCCCCCCGGGGCGCGTATTCGCGGCCTTCGACAAACGCAAACGTCGTGGCGTCGGGGTTCACATAACCCACGCGGGCGCCGCCCTCGATGGACATGTTGCACACCGTCATGCGCTCGTCCATCGCCATGTGATCGAACACCTCGCCGCCATACTCATAGGCATAGCCGACGCCGCCGTGCACGCCGAGTTTGCCGATGATCGCCAAGATCACGTCCTTGGCGTAGACGCCGCCGCCGAGGCGTCCGTTCACCTCGATCCGGCGAACTTTGGGTCGCTCGACCGTGAGGCATTGGGTGGCCAGCACGTCCCGCACTTGCGAGGTGCCGATGCCGAACGCGATCGCCCCGAAGGCACCGTGGGTGCTGGTGTGGCTGTCACCGCATGCGATGGTCATTCCCGGCTGGGTCAAGCCGAGCTCGGGCCCGATCACGTGCACGATGCCCTGCCGTCCGGTGCTGCGGTCGAAGAAAGGCAAGCCAAAGTCCCGCACGTTGCGTTCGACCGCCACGAACATCTGTTCGGCCATCGCGTCGCGATAGGGGCGCGGCTCGCCGTCGGTTGGGATGATGTGGTCGACCGTGGCGAAGGTCCGCTCGGGAAAGCGCACGCGCAGGCCCAGCTCGCGCAGCATGGCGAAGGCCTGCGGACTGGTGACCTCATGCACCAGGTGCAGGCCGATGAACAACTGGGTCTGGCCATTCGGCAGGCGGCGGACCGTGTGCAGGTCCCAGACCGTATCGAGCAACGTGGCGGCCATGGCGCGCCTACACCGGCTTGGCGCTGGCGGCGGCCTGCGCCTCGGGGGTGGTGGACCAGTCCTTCCCCAGCCCGGCCAGTAGGCGATTCAACGCGTTCACATAGGCCTGGGTGCTGGCCACGATGATGTCGGTAGCGGCGCCGTGCCCGCTGAACGTCTTGCCTTCGCTTTCGATTCGGATGGTGACCTCGCCGATCGCGTCGATGCCCTCCGTGACCGATTGCACCGAGAATTCGGTGAGCCGGTTGGGCACGTTCACGATCCGGTTGATGCACTGGTACACCGCATCCACCGGGCCATCCCCCGTGGCGGCGTCGGACACGATCCGGCCGTCGTCGGTCTTCAGGCGCACGGTCGCGGTGGGCATGGCGTCGGAGCCGCAGGTCACCTGGACGAAATCCAGCTCGAACGCCTGGTGGAACGTCCGGTGGAGCTGGTTTTGCACGATGGCCTCGATGTCGCGGTCGGTGATTTCCTTCTTGCGGTCCGCGATCTCCTTGAAGGTGCGGAAGGCGGTCAGGAATTCCTCCTCCGCGAGGGAATACCCCAGGCGCTCCAGCCGGTCGCGAAATGCGTGCCGTCCCGAGGTTTTGCCCAGCACAATGCTGCTGTCCTCGACGCCCACGTCGCGCGGATTCATGATCTCGTAGGTCGTGCGCTCTTTGAGCATCCCGTCTTGGTGCAGCCCGGACGAGTGGGCGAAGGCGTTCGCGCCGACCACGGCCTTGTTGGGCGGTACCGGCATGCTCATGTACTTCGCGACCAGACGGCTGGTGCGGGCCAGCTCGGTCGCGACCACGCGCGTATCGGCGGCGTAGAAGTCGCGCCGGGTGCGCAGGGCCATGACGATTTCCTCGTACGCCGCATTGCCGGCGCGCTCGCCCACCCCGTTGATCGTGCCCTCGACCTGCCGCGCGCCCTCCTTGATGGCGGCTAGCGAGTTGGCCACCGCCTGCCCCAGGTCGTCGTGGCAATGTACCGAGAGCATCACCCTTTCGATGCCAGGCGTGTGGTCCAGGACGTAGCGCACCATGCGCCCGAACTCCGGCGGCTGGGCGTAGCCGACCGTATCGGGGAAATTGACCACGGTGGCGCCGGCGGCGATGGCGGTCTTGAACACTACGCACACGAAGTCCAGATCGGAGCGCGTGGCGTCCATGGCCGAGAACTCGATGTGCGAGGTGTACTGGCGCGCGTAGCGCACGGCGTCGCGGGTCAGGTCCACCACATGCTCGCGGCGCTGGTGCAGTTGGTGCTTGAGGTGGATGTCGGAGGTAGATATGACCACGTGCAGCAGCGGGCGCTCGGCGCCCTTCAGCGCCTGCCAGGTCGAGTCGATCTGCTCGTGCCGGAAGCCGCTCAGCGCGGCCACCTCGACGCCGCGCAGCTCCTTGGCCAGCAGCTCCACCGCCTTGAAATCGCCGGGCGACGTGTGCGGGAAACCGGCTTCGATCACATCGACGTGCAGCCGCGCGAGCTGACGCCCGATCTCCAGCTTCTCCTCGATCGTCAGCGCGCCGCCGGCGGCTTGTTCACCGTCCCGCAGGGTCGTGTCGAAAACGCGTACGGGGTGCATCGCTCACTGCCTCGCCTGAGTTGCAAGCGGCCGTAGGATGCGGCCGCGCTTGGGGCCCGAGACCCCCTCTCGCTATAGAGAGGGGCGGGCAAGCGCGAGGCGCAGGCCCAAACGGCGAATGCGGCCTGACGTGGCCCTCACCCCGACCATCGCTCGGTTGACGGGACAAGGGGGCCGGATGCGGCGGTCACCATGACCCCTGGTACAGGCCACGCGGCTGGCCCCAGCCCCGCGACGGGACGAGGGACCCATGCGAACGTCGCCGCTTACTCGCGCGTTTTCGGTAACCACTCCATCATGCTCCGGAGCTGACGGCCCACCACTTCGATCGGGTGGTTCCGATCCTTCGCGCGCAGCGCGCTGAAGGCGGGCCGCCCTGCCTGGTTCTCCAGTATCCAACTTTTGGCAAAGGTTCCGTCCTGAATGTCGGACAGAATCTTCTGCATGGCCTTGCGCGTCTCGTCCGTGATGATCTTCGGACCGCCGATCAGGTCGCCGTACTCGGCCGTGTCGCTGATCGAATACCGCATGTAGCTGAGGCCGCCCTGATAGATCAAGTCAACGATCAGCTTGAGCTCGTGCAGGCACTCGAAGTACGCCAGGCGCGGGTCGTAGCCGGCCGCCACCAGGGTCTCAAAGCCCGCCTTGATGAGCGCGCTCGTGCCGCCGCACAGCACGGCCTGCTCCCCGAACAGATCGGTCTCGGTCTCGTCCTTGAACGTGGTCTCGATCAGGCCGGCTTTGGCGCACCCGATGCCCTTGGCGTACGCGAGGGCTATTTGACGGGCGCGCCCGCTGGCGTCGTTGTGCACCGCGAACAGGGCGGGCACGCCCACGGCCTGCACGTACAGGTCGCGCAGGATATGCCCCGGGCCCTTGGGCGCCACCATGGCCACGTCGATGTGCTTGGGCGGGGCGATCTGCCCGAAGTGGATGTTGAATCCGTGCGCGAACATCAGCATCTGGCCGGGCTTGAGGTTCGGTTCGACCTCGCGCCGGTACGCCTCGGCCTGCAACTGGTCCGGCAGCACCATCATGGTTACATCCGACGCGCGTACGGCCTCGGGTGTATCGAGCACCAACACGTCGGCGGCCTGGGCGCGTGCCCGCGACGGGCTGTTGGGCCGCAGGCCCACCACGACGCTCACCCCGGAGTCGCGCAGGTTCAGGGCGTGGGCGTGGCCTTGGCTCCCGTAGCCCAAGACGGCGACCTTCTTGCCGTGCAACTCGTCGGACGTAATGTCTGCTTCGTAGAGCACCTTGTCGCTATGCACTCGCGCGTTCACCTCGTACGGTCACCGGTTCGCGCGCCATCGCGATCACCCCGGTGCGGGAGATCTCCTCGACGCCGTATTCCCCGACGACCTCCAGAAACCGGTCGATCGTCTCCGAATCGCCGGCAAGCTGGACGATCATGGTATCCCGTCCGATGTTCACCACCTCGCCGTGGAAGATGTCGGCGATGTCCGCCAGCACGGGGCGCTGGTCGGCGGTGACGCGGACCTTCACCAGCGCCAGCTCCCGCTCCACCCGCGGCGCTTCGGTCAGATCGCGCACGGTCACCACCTCGATGAGCTTGTAGAGCTGCTTCTCGCACTGCTTGATCTGCTCCGCCGTGCCGTTCACCGCAATCGTCATGCGCGAGTAGCCGGGCTCCTCCGACGCGCCCACGGCCAGGCTTTCGATGTTGAACCCACGGCGGCGGAACAAGCTGGCCACGCGCGTCAGTACGCCGGGATGATCGGCGACCAGCGCCACCATGGTGTGGGTCATCGTGGGTCCTCCACCACGGCGCCGATCGGCGTGCCGGGCACCACCATGGGGTACACGCTTTCCACGCGATCCACGTGCAAGTCGAGCACGACCGGGCCGTCATACGCGTACGCCGCGGCGATGGCGTCGTGCATCTCGTCGCGCGTGCGCGCCGAGATCCCCCGCAGGCCGAACGCTTCGGCGACTTTGGCGAAGTCTGGGTTGTCCAGATGCGCGCCCATGAGCCGGCCGCCGTAGAAGAACTCCTGCCACTGGCGGATCATGCCCAGGTGGGCGTTGTTCAGGATGGCGACCTTCACCGGGATCCGCTCGGCCGCCAGCGTGTTGAACTCCTGGACGTTGATCAGCACGCCGCCGTCCCCCGTGATGCACCAGACCTTGCGGGTGGGGTCAGCGATCTGGACGCCCATGGCGGCGGGCAGCGCGTACCCCATTGGGCCTAGGCCGCCGGCGCTAAAGAACTCGCGCGGCCGCTCGTACCAATAGTGCTGCGCCGCCCACATCTGGTTCTGGCCGACG
>Ga0194121_10012283_pt1 | contig 10017 bp, 7 predicted proteins | sample TA2MahCa50mmetaG_FD_148609 | JGI IMG/M metagenome (GOLD analysis project Ga0194121, IMG submission 148609) | Freshwater microbial communities from Lake Tanganyika, Tanzania - TA2015020 Mahale Deep Cast 50m | ecosystem: Environmental > Aquatic > Freshwater > Lake | place: Tanzania: Lake...
CGCATAAATCTGGCAGCGGTCCTCATATGTTACTCGCCGGTATCGGCTCATCAGTAACCTCGCGTGAGTGCAAGAGGTTACCCCTTCGCCCTTCCATAAAATTATGCACTGGCTACTTGAATCCGCGTCTTCATCTCATGAGCGATATCGCCAAGCAGCTTCTGGCGCGCGGCAGCGAAGGCGAGGATGCGCTTCTGAAGCTTATGGATCACCGGAACGCGGTTGTGCGGATGAAGGCGGCGGCGGCATGCCTTGATCTTTCGAGAGACCGCGCCGTGAACGTTCTTGCCGATATCTGCGACCTGCGTGCCGGCAAGGTCAGCATGGATGCGATGCATGCGCTCCTGTTCGCCGGCGAGTTCGACATGAAGACGGGGCCGAAGCGCCGTCCGGTTTGACGCCTGCGCAGGAGAAGGAGTATAAGAACAAATCAAGAACAAATTGGCCCATGACCCCTTATCTCGAGCTCGAGACCGCGACCAATTTGAGCTTCCTCGAAGGCGCGTCCCATGCCGAGGAGCTGGTCGACACCGCGCGGGCGCTGGGCCATGCCGGCATCGGCATCGCCGACCGAAACACGCTGGCCGGGGTGGTGCGCGCCTACAACGTGATCGTCGAGGAGCCCGACGCTTATGAGGGGTTTCGGCTCCTGATCGGTGCACGGCTCGCGTTGCGAGATGGCTTCGAGATCCTCTGCTATCCGACCGACCGCGCCGCCTATGGCCGTCTGTCGCGGCTTCTGACCATCGGCAAGCGCCGCGCGCCGAAGGGCGAGTGCTTCCTCGACCTCCCCGATGTCCTGGAATGGGGCGAGGGGCAGATCTTCATCGCCTGCCAGCCGGAGCGGCCGGAGGCGGCCTCGCATCTGGAGCGGGTGCGCACGCTCGCGCGCCGCTTCCCTCGCAACGTCTATCAGGCCGCGACCTGGCGCTATGACGGCGACGATCGCCGCCGGATCAAGCGCCTCGTCGAGATGGCGAATGCCGCTCGCGTGCCTTTGGTCGCCACCAACGATGTGCGCTACCACAGCTCGGATCGCCGCGCGCTTGCCGATGTGATGACCTGCATCCGGCTCAAGACCACGATTACGGAAGCCGGCATGCGCCTCGGCGCCAATGCCGAGCGTTACCTGAAGCGGCCTGAGGAGATGGCGCGGCTGTTCCGCGACCATCCCGAGATCGTCGCCCGCAGCGTCGAGATCGCCGAGCGCTGCCGCTTCTCTCTCGGCGATCTCAAATACGAGTATCCGAGCGAAGTCCCGCCGGGCCGCAACGCGCAGGAGGAGTTGGAGGAGCGCGCCTGGAAGGGGCTCGCCAGGCGTTTTCCGAAAGGCATCACGGAACGCGAGCGGAGCGTGCTCAATCGCGAGCTCGATCTGATCCGCGAGCGGGGATACGCCTCCTACTTCCTCACCGTCGACAATATCGTCCGCTACGCCCGCTCGAAGGGGATTCTCTGCCAGGGACGCGGATCGGCGGCCAATTCTCTCGTCTGCTACTCGCTCTGGATCACCTCGGTCGATCCCTTGGAGAAAGGTCTTCTCTTCGAGCGCTTCGTCTCCAGCGTGCGCGACGAGCCGCCGGATATCGATGTCGATTTCGAGCATGAGCGGCGCGAGGAGGTAATCCAGCACGTCTACAAGCATTACGGCCGCGACCGCGCCGCCATCGCCGCCACCGTGATCAGCTACCGCACGCGCGGCGCGCTCCGCGATGTCTCGAAGGCGATGGGTTTGACGCCCGATGTCGTCGACGTGCTGAACGCGATCGACTGGCGCCATGAAGAGGAAGAGCAGTATCCGGAGCGGATGAGCCGGAAGGAAAGGCAGGAGATCAGACGGAAGCGGAAGGTCGTCGACTGGGAGGCGGTCCGTTCCGTCGGGCTGGATCCCAAGGATCCGGCCCTGGCGCATGCCCTGACGCTGACGCTCGATCTCGTCGGCTTCCCGCGCCACCTCTCCCAGCATGTCGGTGGCTTCGTCATCACGGCAGGCCGCCTCGACGAACTGGTGCCGATCATGGATGCGGCTATGGAAGACCGCACCTGCATCGAATGGGACAAGGACGACCTGAATACCTTGGGCATCCTCAAGGTCGATGTGCTCGCGCTCGGCATGCTCACCTGTCTCAGGCTCGCCTTCGACATGCTGGCGAAGCACAAAGGTCTGAGCGTCGACCTGAACACGATGCCGGCGGAGGATCCCGCCGTTTACGAGATGCTGCAGCGGGGAGAATCCCTCGGCGTCTTCCAGGTCGAGAGCCGCGGCCAGATGGCGATGCTGCCCAGGCTCAAGCCGAAGGAATTCTACGATCTCGTCATCGAGGTTGCGATCGTCCGCCCGGGCCCGATCCAGGGCGACATGGTCCACCCTTATCTCCGCCGGAGAGAGGGTGTCGACAAGGTCGAGATCCCGAAGGGACTCAAGGATGTCCTCACCAAGACGCTGGGGATTCCGCTGTTCCAGGAACAGGCCATGCGCATGGCCATCGTCGGCGCAGGCTTCTCGCATACCGACGCCGACAGACTTCGCCGCGCCATGGCGACCTTCAAGAGCAACGGCAGGATCGGCGAGTTCAGGGAGCCGTTCATCAGCGGAATGCTCAAGAACGGCTATGACAAAGACTTCGCCGAGCGCTGCTTCAGCCAGATGGAGGGCTTCAGCAATTACGGCTTCCCCGAAAGCCACGCGGCATCTTTCGCGATCCTGGTCTACGCCTCGGCCTGGCTTAAGCGGTGGCATCCGGAGGTGTTCGCAGGATCGCTGCTGAACGCGCAGCCGATGGGCTTCTACCAGCCGGCGCAGATCATTCGCGATGCCGCCGAGAACGGCGCCGAGGTGCGGCCGGTCGACGTGAATGCCAGCGACTGGGATTGCACGCTTGAGCCGGGATCGCGCGGCAATTGTGCGCTTCGTCTTGGTCTGCGTCAGATCTCCGGCCTCGCCGAGGATGAGATCGAGAAGCAGCTGATGGCGAAGCGCGGTGCCGGATACAAAGGTGTCCGCGATCTATGGCTCCGCTCCGGCCTGAAGGTCGCGAGCCTGGAGAAGCTGGCGGCGGCCGATGCGTTCCGTTCGCTCGGCCTGCAGCGCCGCGATGCACTATGGGCGGTGAAGGGGCTTGGCGAAGCCCCGCTGCCGCTCTTCGCCGCCGCCGAGATCAAATCGTCAGTTCAGGCGGAACCGAAGGTCACGCTGCCGGCGCTCGGTCTCGGGGCCGAGGTGGCCCAGGATTATTTCACCACCAAGCTGTCGCTGAAAAAGCATCCCTTGGCGCTGATCCGCAAGCGCCTCGACGAGGCGGCCTGGAACCAGGCGGCCTTCCTCGAGGATGCGATGCCCGGTCAGCTCGTCCGCTGCGCCGGCCTCGTCCTGGTGCGCCAACACCCGGAAAGCGCCAACGGCATCGTCTTCGTCACCATGGAGGACGAGAGCGGCATCGCCAATCTCGTGCTCTATCCGGATATCTACGAGGCGAACCGCATCGCGGTGCTGGGCGCGCGCCTGCTTGCTTGCGAAGGCACGATCGACCGCAAGGAAATCGTCGTCCATGTGAAGGCGCGGAAGCTCTTCGACCTGAGCGACTGGCTCGGCGATCTGGTTGCCGATGACGGCGCGCCGCCGCCCCCCAATCCCTTCGGTCGTGCCCTCGTGCATGCGCAGGATCCCAAGCGGCCGCGGCGCGAACGCACGCAGATCGAGGTCAAGAGTCGGAACTTCCAGTAAGGCTCAGGGAAAGATCGAGAGAGCTAAGGCGCGCTCGGCGAACCAGACCATGGCGACGAGCCCGGCCGCGGCCGATCCCAGCGGCAGCAGCGTGCGCCGGGCACCAGTCAGCGCATAGCCGGCGAACAGCGCCAGCGCGGCGACGCCGAGCTGGGCGGCCTCGAGGCCGAGATTGAAGGCGAGAAGCGCCAGCGCGAGCTCGACCGGCGGCAGCTCGAGCGGGCCGAGCGCGCTGGCGAAGCCGAGCCCGTGCACGAGGCCGAAGCCGAAGGCGACGAGCCAGCGGCGCCCGCCGAGGAAAGGCCGGACGTTGTCGAGCGCGGTCGCGGCGATCGAGAGCGCGATCACGCTCTCCACCAGCCGTGACGGAATATCGACGAGGCCGAGCGCGGCAAGCCAGAGCGTGAGCCCATGCGCTACAGTGAAGGCGGTCAGGATCTTCGCCGCCTCGATCAGGCGCCGCACCAGGCTACGATCGCCCGTCAGCATCAGCGGCAGCAGCAGCACCGCAAGGAAGAGCAGGTGGTCTATCCCTTCCAGCATGTGCATGATGCCGGAGACGAAGAACCCGCCGAACCCGACCTCGCCCGCCTCGCCGAGATCGATCGACAGGCTCTTCTGGTCGTTGGACATGATGTCTGCCCAGACACGTCCACCGGCCGTGACGGTGACGAACATCCGCGGCGCCGGGTGCTCCTTGGAGAAGAGGTCGTAGGCGATGCCGAGGCGCCCCGGCAATGTCGGGCAGGCGAGCGCGTAGCGGAGCGCAACGAAGCTGCCTTCCTCGCGCTGGCTGAAGCTCTGCTCGGCGGGCTTGAAGCCCTCGCAGACGCGTCCGTCGGCATCGACACGAAGGTGCGGGCGGACATAGTGCTCGATCGCGGCCCGCCCCGCCTGATGCTCCTCGGCCGAGATCCGGTTGTCGCGGTCGCGGTCGAGATCGACCATCGCATCGAGGTCGCGGAGCGAGATCTCCCAGCGCAGATCGAGCTCGACGCCGTCGATGGCGACGGTAAGCCGGCTGTCGTCGAGAGGATGGGCGTATGCGCCGGCACTCCACAGCAGCGCGAGCGCCAAAAGCACACGGCCCACCTGATGTCGCCAAGTGGGCCGCTGCATGTCGTTCAGGCCGGGCTTTCTAGATGCCGGGCTGCGGTTCCGGCGACATCCCGCCCGGATCCGTGCCGGGGCCGGTATTCGGCACCGAGGCGCGGCGCCCGCCGGTCTTGGACGGATCATCCTCGACCTTGTCGCGGTTGATCGGCTCGCCCTGAGCGATGGCCCGGACCTCGTCGCCCGAGAGCGTCTCGAACTCGAGCAGGCCCTTGGCCAGGCGGTGCAGCTGATCGGCGTGCTTCGTCAGGATGTCGCGCGCATGGTTGTAGGAGCGGTCGACGATCTGGCGGATCTCCTCGTCGATGAGCTTCGCGGTCGCGTCGGAGACGTCCTTGCGCTGGGTGACCGAGTGGCCGAGGAAGACCTCCTGCTCGGGCGCGCCGTATGCGAGGAAGCCGAGCTTCTCGCTCATGCCCCATTCGGTGACCATGCGCCGCGCCATCTCGGAGACCATCTTGATGTCCGAGGAGGCGCCGGTGGTGATCTTCTCCTCGCCGAAGATCATCTCCTCGGCCAGGCGACCGCCGGCGGCGACCGCGAGGTCGGCCATCAGCTTCTCTTTCGAGTGCGAGATGCGGTCGGTCTCGGGCAGGCGCATGACCATGCCGAGCGCACGGCCGCGCGGGATGATCGTCGCCTTGTGGATCGGATCCGAGGCCGGCGAATGCAGTGCCACCACGGCGTGGCCGGACTCGTGATAGGCGGTGAGCTTCTTCTCTTCCTCGGTCATGACCATGGAGCGGCGCTCGGCGCCCATCATGACCTTGTCCTTGGCCGACTCGAACTCGCTCATCGAGACGACGCGCTTGCCGCGGCGTGCGGCCATCAACGCCGCCTCGTTGACGAGGTTGGCGAGGTCGGCACCGGAGAAGCCCGGCGTGCCGCGCGCGATCACGCGGGCCTCGACGTCGGGCGCCAGCGGCACCTTCCGCATATGGACCTTGAGGATCTGCTCGCGGCCCGAGATGTCCGGGTTAGGCACGACGATCTGGCGGTCGAAGCGGCCGGGGCGCAGCAGGGCCGGATCGAGCACGTCCGGGCGGTTGGTCGCGGCGATGAGGATCACGCCCTCGTTCGCCTCGAAGCCGTCCATCTCGACCAGCAGCTGGTTGAGGGTCTGCTCGCGCTCGTCATTGCCGCCGCCGAGGCCGGCGCCGCGATGGCGGCCGACCGCGTCGATCTCGTCGATGAAGATGATGCAGGGGGCGTTCTTCTTTCCCTGCTCGAACATGTCGCGTACGCGGCTGGCGCCGACGCCGACGAACATTTCGACGAAGTCGGAGCCCGAGATGGTGAAGAACGGCACGTTCGCTTCGCCGGCGATGGCGCGGGCGAGCAGCGTCTTGCCGGTGCCGGGCGGGCCGACAAGGAGGCAGCCCTTCGGGATCTTGCCGCCGAGGCGCTGGAACTTCTGCGGGTCCTTCAGGAACTCGACGATCTCCTCGAGCTCGAGCTTGGCTTCCTCGATGCCGGCGACGTCGTCGAAGGTGACCCGGCCGACCTTCTCGGTCAGCAGGCGCGCGCGCGACTTGCCGAAGCCCATGGCCTTACCGCCGCCCGACTGCATCTGACGCATGAAGAAGATCCAGACGCCGATGAACAGCAGCATCGGGAACCAGGAGATCAGCACGCCGAGCAGCCCCGACATGTTGTCTTCCATCGGCGCGGCGATGATGCGGACGTTCTTCTCGGTCAGGCGGCTGACCAGCTGCGGGTCCTGCGGCGCGTATGTCGAGAAGCGGCGGCCGTCGGAGAAGTGGCCGGAGATGTTCGGGCCCTGGATGGTCACGTCGGCGACCGAGCCCTTCTCGACCTCATGCAGGAAGTCGGAGAAGGCGAGGCTCGATTGCGGCCCGCGGGTGGAGGAGTTCTGGAAGAGATTGAACAGGGCGACCAGGAGGACGCCGATGATGATCCAGAGCGCGAGATTGCGACCGAAATTGTTCACAGGATTCCTAGGCCTCGCCGAGAAACTTTGACCCTATCACACCCCGGGCGGCCACGTCAGGCCACCGCGAACTCCGCTGAAGCGAGCGCCTGCCGGGGGAAAGTCCAGGCCACTGCGCCCTTTAGCCTCACATCTGCGCCTGGGCGCACCCATCCGAGATGGGGGACCGCGACGACCCCGTCAAGATCGCGGATAACCGCGAGGGACGGGCGAATACCCCCGGGAACAGCAGGAAGTCCGGGCGGTCGCGGCCCAGAACCCATGGCGCCGACATGGAGATCGCGCGGCGGCATGTCCTCGGGAAGAACGACCAGGAAGCGATCCCACGCCGCGGTATTGCCTGCGAAAGAGGCATCGGGAGGAAGCGATCGTGACTCGCGGGCCACCAGCCACCCATCCTTCGTCGAAACGATGCGGCAGTCCCCGAGGGTGCGTGCCCCTCGGCGATCGTCTCGGAGATAAGCGAGCAGCCGGTCCAAGCGTTCCCCGCGCGGCGGATAGTCGAGGTTGCCGATCGTGACGATGGTGCGGCTGAGGCCGCGGCGGGCGATATCGTCCGGCAGCGTAACGAAGTCGCGCGCGATGGATGCCCAGCCGGCGTCATGCAGGACGACGTGGCGGGCGAGCGCACCGGCGACCGCGGCCTCCCGTTGAGCGCGCCGGTTGCCATCGTCGCGCGCGGCGCACGCAAGCGTGCTTTCGGTCGCCTCGGCCGAGATTCGATGCCGCAACCTGACGCGTGCGTGCTGCTCGTCGCGGTTGGAGGGATCCTCGATCCAAGGCTGGCCGAGGGCAGACAGAAAGTCTGTCAGCTTTGTCTTCGGCTGCGCGAGAAGCGGCCGCAGGACGCGCCCCCAGCCGGCCGGAGTCTCCGCCGGCATGGCGGCGAGGCCGTCGGGCCCGCTCGCGTCTTCCCGACGCAGCGCCACCGTCTCCGCCTGGTCGCCGCGATGATGCGCGAGCATGAGATGCAGGATGCCGGCCTTACGACAACGATCAGCCAGCAGGCAGAGGCGGGCTTCGCGGGCGGCGGCCTGCACGCCGCTCGACGGCTTCGGCCCGCGCCACGTCACGATCTCATACGCGATGCCGCGCGTTGCGAGCCAGGAGCCGACCTGGTGCGCCTCGCCGGCGGATTCGCGGCGCAGCCCGTGATCGACAGTTAGGGCAAGAACGCGGCCGCTGCGCTCTCTCGCCCAGAGATCGGCAAGGAGAACGAGCGCGAGCGAGTCGGCACCGCCGGAGACGCCGACGGCGAGGACCGGCCTAGGTTCGAAAGGCTCGAACCGCGCCATCAGGCGCGCCATGACGGCGGCGTCGAGCGCCTCCGTCATGGGGACGTCGTCACCTGCAGTTGAGGCGCGTCTTTTCCGCGGTCGCGCGGCTCTTGATCGTGCCGGGCGCGTTCGGGAATTGCTGGCCCAGGCGATCGAAGGTGGCGCAGGCTTCGCGCGGCTTGTTGAGCTTCGCGAGCGACATGCCGAGCTTCAGCAGATTGTCCGGCGCCTTCTGGCCGTTCGGTGCCTTTTGATAAGCCTCGGCGAAGGCGGTCGAGGCGGGCTCGAACTTGTCGCGGACATAGAAGGTCTCGGCGAGCCAGTAGCGCGCATTCTCGGTGCGTGAATCGCTCGGATGCTTGTCGATATAGGCGCGGAAGGCACGCTCGGCCTGGTCGTAGTCGTTCTGCAGCAGGATGTTGAAGGCGAATTTGTACTGATCCTCGGGCGAGCCGTCGGGCAGAATCGAGGCAGCCGGCGCCGGCGTACGTGCGGCTTGCTGCGGCGGTGTCGCCGGACGGCCGGGCGTCGCCTGGGCGGGGACCTGCGGCGCGTTCGCCTGCAGCTGGCCTTGCGTCATGCTGCCGAGGTTGCCGGATGTCGTGGCGGGAGCGGGACCGACGGCGGCCTGCTGCTGGCCCGCCGGCGGCGCGGCCTGTGCCTGTGCCGGGGCGCGGTTCTGCTCGAGCTGCGTGAACCGGACATCAATGTCGCCCGAGAGCTTGTCGAGCTGCCGGCGCGTCTGCTCGTTGGCGTAGGAGATCTCCTCCATCTTGCCGGTCAGGTCGCGGAGGATGTCCTCGAGCTGCGAAACGCGGGTCTCGAAACGGCTGACGGCGGCTGCCGAGAGGTCTCCGGATCCGCTCGCCACGGGCGGCGGCGAGCCGAGAGGGGGAGCCATGGGCGCGCCGCCGATCGAGGTCTGCGGCACTTGGCCGCGATAGACCTGACGCTGCAGCGTGTCGATGTCGCGCTGGAGGCGGTCGATGCGGTCGACCAGCGCCCGGACGTCCTGGGCCTCGGCCGCGGCCGGCAGCAGAAAGGCGAGGAGGGATAGAAGAGAAAGTGTTCTGCGCATCGCTCTCAGGCGTCCATCCGCGCCGAAGCTATGGGCCCGCTTAGGGGCAAAAATAAGGCGTCGGCCTCGTCGCCGAGGCCGACGCCGAAACGAACACCGTTAGGCCGGCGTCAGTTGACGACGGTCACGCCACGGCGGTTCTGCGACCAGGCAGCCTCGTTCGAACCGAGGACGGCCGGGCGCTCCTTGCCGTAGGAGATGGTGCGGATGCGGTTGGCGGCGATGCCGAGCGACGCCAGGTAGTTGGCAGCGGCCTTGGCGCGGCGGTCACCGAGCGCGAGGTTGTACTCGCGGGTGCCGCGCTCATCGCAATGGCCTTCGATGGTGACGGCGACGTTGCCGTACTGCTTCAGCCAGGCGGCCTGACGCTCAAGCGTGCGGCGCGCTTCCGGCTTGAGGTCGGACTTGTCGAGGTCGAAGAAGACGCGGTCGCCGACATTGACGACGAGATCCTGCTGCGAGCCCGGAACCGGACCGGTCCGGGGAGCGGCCGCAGGAGCAGGGGCAGCGGCAGCGCCACTGCCGGCAGAGCCAGCCGTCGTCGTCGTCTCGGACGCGCACGCGCCGAGCAACAGCGACGCCGCGAAGAGACTCAGAAGCTTCGTTCGCATTTTTGTTAACTCCTTCCCGGGGGAGAGATCGAGATTGTCACGTTGTTCTATTCTTACCTGGGGTGACGGCGGCGCCTGCTGGTCCCAACCCCTTGATCGTCAAAAGGTGGCCGAGCCGGTACGACATAACCCGCCCGTCGGCACGGGCCGACAGGGACCAAGGCAATATAAGCGTGGAATTTCAAGGAATCAAGGGGGACCACGCCGGGTCAGACCCGTCGACCGGTGTGATAATTTCGCGCTCGTTGAACCCCGTCAAGTCG
>Ga0194121_10012287_pt1 | contig 10016 bp, 8 predicted proteins | sample TA2MahCa50mmetaG_FD_148609 | JGI IMG/M metagenome (GOLD analysis project Ga0194121, IMG submission 148609) | Freshwater microbial communities from Lake Tanganyika, Tanzania - TA2015020 Mahale Deep Cast 50m | ecosystem: Environmental > Aquatic > Freshwater > Lake | place: Tanzania: Lake...
CTCTATTAATATCAGAAAAATTAGCATCGGTAGTTGATTCTGCTAGTCTTGCTATTCGATCATAATATCTAGACAGATCCCCTATGCTAGAACTTGCTTTCTTTCGAGCTGCGACTGCGCCCCTTACAGCTTTCGGAAAATTAGGCGGCAACAATACAAGCATATTACTCAATGCTTCTCCTTGTTTCTCAGTGGCAGTAATTGGTGTGTATACATTGTATACAGTAGCTACACCAACCAAACCACGATAACTAGCACTAGCCATCCCAATTTCATGTGAAAACTTAATACCATTGTCTTTCCTCTTTATATAATAAACTTTCCCCCCGACATGAAAAAGATAAGTATCAATATCATTACCAACAACTATCTCATCGGCTTTTGTCTTATTATATGTAAATAATTTCTGGGCATTGCCAAAAAGGTTCTCAAGATCTAGTAGCATTTTAGCACTTTCCACTTCTTCAGGTGCCAATGCTATAGGTGGCAAAGTCCCACTTGAAGTCCCACTTGAAGGCTTACCATCTGTTCCCGTCTTTGACATATCATCTTCATTATTTCCCCCAAATAAGGGGGTTGCTATTGGGGTATCGCGGCGAAATGTGGAGGTTGATGAGTATTTTCTTGAATGTCCAGTGACATTTGTGACTACCGCACTCTTGGCAACTTGTTCCAAATATGCCTCTAGAATATAATTAAGTAATGGATTTGTTTCGTTCTTTTTATCATCCGCACCTGTTTCATAATGTGGAAATATTACTCGACGTAAAACAATATCCTCAGGCGAAACGGTGCCTTGTGTCAGCTCATTATATAATTGATTGCGAATTGCATCATATCCGTCACTACCCATGACATCGCAAATACTCTTAATCTTATCAATGGCATATTGCTTATTTTTTATATCGCCAAGCTGCACTAAACAATCCTTAATAATTTTTTCTTCTTCTGATTTAAGTTTTAAATGTTGTTTCTTTCCTTCTGCGGTAATCCTTAGATCAGGCTGCGCGAATTGTTGTTTAGCATCAGGGGTTCCATAAGTTGATATTAATCCAGAATCTTCATCTCTTAAAGTTTGATCACTTTTGCGTGTTTTGGTAGATATTTGTTTTGATAATTTGATCAACACTCCATCATAGATATTTCTTACATCTGATTTTGTTTTAAGATTATGCATGGCGATTGCCGCATAAACTCCGCAGGCGAGGTCGCTATCCTGAACTTTAGTAGCTCCAGATGTTGGGAAGGTTAATGATTTAATATCAGCCCTTCCGTATTTCCCCACAAAAAATCTGCTGATCTCTTTTTGAATTCCTTCTTCAAAAGAACCTCCGCCAAAAGAATCATGTGAGGTACATTCGATCTCATATTTTCCACTTGTTGCTTTACTAATTACAATCTCACCACAATTCCAATGAAACTCACCTTTGCGATATGGGAAGAGGATTTTGATTGGATAAAGAGGTATTTGAGATACCTCAACAACAGCCATAATGCGACTTAAATACTGATTAAGTATATTATGTTTTGCATCAGTTCCAAGGTCAGCAACGCTGATTGGCGGCATCTCGATAATAGTTCTTCCTACATCATCCCTACATATTGTGCCACCCCCCATCAATATCCCATATGTACCACCACCATAATATGAATATCCATCTCTTGCATTCCTCGCAGCATTTATTTGCTGGATATCTCTGTCGCTATATGCGTAGAGAGTAGTATTTCTACTATTGATATCTGTTTTCGACATATTTTAGTTTTTAATAATCCCAGTCGCGTTTAGGGATTATTCCCTAATCCTTACTCTTTCTAGCGCAAATCCCAACTCGTCATTCCCGACTTATATTTTCTTACGAGCGGAGCGAGTTAGAAACTGTAAGTCGGGAATGACTAGGGAGAGTTGGTTCTTAAGTGTTATTGGGGTTATGGTTATCAAACATACCCCACCGGAATTGCCACAACGTCTCTCGACAGTGCAATATCTTTTTCAACAAAACAAATCACCACACCGTGACCGATTTTTTTATTAAATTTTTTTAGCACGGAAAAGTTTTTTGAGGCGTTAAGTGAAGGTGTGGCGGTTTTTTTAAACTCGATTGGATAAAGCGTGTCGGCGGTTTCGATGATTAGGTCGATTTCTTTTTGATCAGTATCGCGGTAATAATAAAAATGCGGTTCGAGCCCGTGATGCCAATAGCTCTTCAGAATTTCAGTGAATATATAAGTTTCTAAAATAGCTCCCGACATAGCGCCATTTTGCAGAGATTTTGCGTCAGTCCATTTTGTTAAATAAGCACAAAGCCCAGTATCGAGAAAATAAATTTTGGGAGCTTTGACTAATCTCTTAGTAATATTGTTGTGATAACTGTTTAAGACATAAACCAAGCCCGAAGTTTCAAGAACTGATAACCATGATTTGGCGGTTTTATTGTCGATTGCGACGTCTCTGGCGAGATCATTATAGTTAAGCAAGCAACCAGTGCGGGCGGCGACTGCGGTTAGAAAATTATAAAATAAAGTTTCGTCGGAAATTCTGAGGATATCCTTAATATCGCGTTGTAGATATGTTTGGATATAAGAGCTGTAGAATATTTGCCTGGTCGATTCTTTTTTATCGACATTCACTTTTGGAAAAGAGCCACGCCATATTTGTTGATAAATTTCATCAAGATTCTTGGGTTTTTTAATATTTTTTTTCGCGGCACTAATCCATTTGATGTCCGGGATAAATGGCTTTCCATTATCTCTATTTTCAATTTCAGAATTGGATAATCCAAGCAAATCAACAATCGCAACCCTTCCGGCCAGGCTTTCGGTGACACCTTTCATTAAGTGAAATTTTTGCGAACCGGTTAACCAAAACATTCCATTTTTCTTAGCACGATCAACTGCGATTTTGATATAGCTGAAGAGTTGCGGCGCATATTGTACCTCATCAATGATTAGCGGGGATTTATGAGTTTGAATAAAAAGCGCCGGATCATTTTGTGCCATATGCCGGGCGTTAAGATCATCGAGAGTGACATATTGCATCTTTTTTGGGGCGCATATCTCAAGCAAGGTGGTTTTTCCAACCTGTCTTGGCCCAGTTAGGAGAAGGACTGGAAAGCTTTTGTTAATCTCTTTTAGCGTTTTTGTGAGGGTTCTTTTGTACATGCCCAAACCAGTTTATTGTGGAATTGGATTCCAATGTAAACTGAGATAAACTGATAGTCAACTTACTTCACCAACCCCATAATATCATTAAAGGTTGTGACCACCATCAGGGCTAATATTAAACTTAGCCCGATTTGGAAGCCGATATTTTGATATTTTGCAGATAATGCTTTGCCACGTATGGCCTCGATTAGATAATAAAATAAATGACCACCATCGAGGGCGGGGATTGGTAATATATTCATTATCCCGAGATTTAGAGATATCATTGCCATAAACCAACATATTGCCGAGATACCCATATCCACAGTTTTACCGGAATATTTGGCGATTTTGATAGGACCACCTAGCTCTTCAACTGAGCGGCGTCCGGTTATTAATTCCCAAATCGCTTTGAATATTGCGATGGATATGCGATAGGTCTCGCGATTTCCCTCCACAAAACTTTCGGCAATATTCAAATCGCGATGAGATATTGATGAAGAAGTAATGCCTAACATTCCCACTTTTATCTCTTCACCAAATATATCTTTAGTTATCTGCGATTTAGGAGTGATTGATATATCAATCTGCCTACCCCCGCGCATAATATCAAGTTGCAATTCCCGATCGGCACTTTGTGAGATGATCATGCGCAACTCTTCAAAACTTTCAATCTCATCATTATTAACACGCAAAATCTCATCAGCTTTTTGTAGTCCCGAAGCAGCGGCAGCGCTGTTTGGCAATATCTCGTCAATAATCGGCAAAGTAGTGTTTAGGCCGTTAACACGAAATAAGGCGGTAAATAAAAATATGGTTAAGATGAAGTTGGCAAGAGGTCCGGCGCCCACTATCCCCATGCGTTGCCAAACATTTTTGCCGAGGAATGATTTGCGACGTTCTTCGGGCGACATATTCGCAAGCGCAGCAGAATCAGGCATCGAAGCACCATTTTTATCACCATACATCTTCACATAACCACCAAAGGGAATTGGGCATATTTTCCATCTCGTGCCTTTTTTGTCGGTAAAGCCGAATAGCTCACGACCGAAACCGATGGCGAATTCATCAACTTGTACGCCGCATAATCTTGCCACCCAAAAATGCCCAAATTCGTGGATGAAGACGATGAGCGAGATGATGCAGATGAAAGAGATGAGGTTGTGTAGAATTAGTTGGAGCATTAGTTGCTTCGGTAAATGATTGGATCAACAACGCCCGCCGCCGCGAATCCTGCCAGTCGCAACCGACATGAATCGCATTCGCCACAAGCAATATTGTTTATACCTACCTCATCCGAAAAAGCTGCTTTCTGACTACGAATTTCTGGCAAAAATTCACTCGGAGAATGATGCTGTATATCCTGATGAGGTAGGTATATTGGGTCATAACAAGAATGCGTCTGAAAGTAATTAAGTCCAAGCCTAATACCGGTCTCAATGATTTCTTTTTTGCTCATTTTGATTAGCGGCGAATGGATCTTGAATCCACCCTTCCCTTCTACGCCTGCAGCGGTTGCGAGATTGGCAAGCTTCTCAAATGCTAAGATGAAATCGGGACGACAATCGGGATATCCGCTGTAATCAATCGCATTTACGCCGATAAAAATATCAAAAGCACCGATGGTCTCGGCATAGGCTAATGCATAAGAGAGGAAGATGGTGTTGCGGGCGGGGACGTAGGTAATAGGGATAAGTGGTAAGTGGTAAGTGGTAAGGGATTTGGGGACGGGGATGTTGGCGGTTAGGGCGGAGCCGCCGAAAATTCTTAAATCGATTTTGGCGATTTTATGTTCGGTAACGCCGATTTGCTTGGCGATTTTTTCTGCTGATTCGAGCTCTATTTTATGGCGTTGGCCATAATCAAAACTCAGAGCATAAGGCTCATAACCAAGATTCTTCGCAATCGCGAGCACAGTCGTGGAATCAAGCCCACCGCTTAAAAGAATAATCGCTTTCATTATTTTTGATTTTGAGACTGGTGCAAATCTAAATTCTAAATTCTAAATTCTAAATTCTAAAATCTTGTGGGTGGTTAGCTCAGCTGGTTAGAGTGCTACGTTGACATCGTAGAGGTCGGAGGTTCGAGTCCTCTACCACCCACCAAATAATCTTCCGAAAAATATGAGCAAGTTCACTCCAACTTTAGGTACGATAGACGAGGACAGAGAAAGCGAGGACAGAGAAAGTGCTAACGAAGAAGAATATGGAGATGTGGTAGAGAATTGGTTTGATGGCATTCCCGCTGGCCTAGATGCGGAAAAATTCAGCAAGCAAGTAAATGACCAAGTAAAATCAGATCCGGTCAAGGCAAAGGAAGCATATGGCAAAATAATGGCGCTGCTAAGCGGAGATGGTGAAGATAAAGATACGCGGGCTCAATGCGAAGAGATTTGGAACATACGCAAAGATGTTGATGATATGGCACTCCAAACATTTGCTGATACGGTTTGGTCTATTCTGCAAAGCGAAGATACGGATATTTCGGCAGAAGATAAGGGCAAGGCCATTGAAGCACTCAAAAAGAATTTTGGATTCTTAGGTGATGACAAGGCGCGCAATGCCAAAGAAACAGGCAATCTGACCATAAAAGCTGCCAGCGATTCTGTTGCGGCAATAGGCAATGAATCCTCAGCATCAGCGATGATTGCTGATGTTCTTAAAGGCAAAATTTCTGCACTAACAACTGACACACCGCCCTTGCCGACACCACAAGTTGTTAGTAGTGATACGCCTAACATCCTTCCTCCCACACCACCCGAAACAAAAGTTGCTGGTGGTGCGAATGGCACCCCTCCCACACCACCCGAAACAAAAAACGATAAAAAGACCTGGGAAACAACAAAAGAGGTGGGGATGGGATTGCTGAAGAGCGGCGTGGCCTTGGCAGTCTTTGTATTAATCGCCGCCACTCCTGCAGGACCACTAGTTGCTCTCGCTGCTGCTGGTGGATTTCTCGCACTAACTGCGGATAATGAAAAGGATAAGCCTAAAGCCGATCCTAGCTATGTTGATGCCTGGAAGGAGTTCGCGAAAAAGGCTGAAAAAAATAAACAAGCGCAGGGACATGCGGTTAATGTAGGCGCTAAAAAAACCAACTCTGGAAAGGCTGCTGATAGCCTTGTCGAAGATGCGAACTTAGAACAGGATGAAGAAACCTTGACGCAAACCGCAGAAAATCTGCGCAACTCAACGAAGAAAAAGACTAATGAGCAAGACGCAAAACAAGAAGCGATGGACGCTGTTCATAATATCGCCGGAGAACTTGGAAACGCATCTGATAGCAGCACTGTCAAACCGCCGGTGATAACCACTTCAACAACCAGCGGGATAACCAGATAAACTAATCAATATTTTTCTTCCGCGGATCAAAATAAATCAGGATGGGAGCGGAGATGTAGATGGAGGAATAAGTCCCAATGACGATGCCAAAAAATGTCGCGACGCTGAAGCTGTAAAGCACCTTTCCACCGAACAAAATCAAAGCTAGAATCGAGATCAAAGTTACGCCGGAAGTGAGGATTGTTCTGCTTAAGGTTGAGTTGGCGCTGGAGTTGATGAGTTCGGCAAAATCCATTTTCTTGTAGCGACGCATATTCTCGCGGATGCGGTCATAAATCACGACGGAGTCATTAATTGAATAGCCAATAATGGTGAGTATCGCGGCGATGGAGGTGAGATTAAACTCAAGACCGGTGAGTGAATAAAAGCCAAGCGTTAACACCGCATCATGCACAAGAGCGAAAATACCGCCAACACCAAACTGCCAGTCGAAGCGCACCCAGATATAAATCATGATGAAGACGAAAGAGAGCAACAAGGCCATGAAGCCTTTCATAATCAACTCGGAGCCAACTTGCGGGCCGACGTAATCAATCTTCTGATATTCAATTTTGCTGAAATTTTTACCGAGAATTTCTTGGATTTTTTTGACTACCGTCGACTGCTCTTCATCAGCCTTCGCCACACGAATTAGGAGATTTTTCTGATCAACATTCTGGATCTGTACATCTTTTACTTCCGCCGACAAAAGCTCACGAACACGTGCCAAATCAAGCTCTTCATCAATCTGCGCTTCGATTAAAATCCCGCCGGCAAAATCGATTCCGAAATTCAGACCCTTAATCGCCACCAAAAGTAATGAGCCGACAATGCCCACAACCGACAAAGCAAGCGCCAACTTATGCGGCTTCATGAAGTCGATTTTGGTGTGGCTTAGATAGGAGCGGAAAGAGGAGAGAACTGTCATACTGAGCAAAGCGAAAGATCTCGCAAAACTACTTCTTAATCTTCTTAATCAAGACAGAGATTCTGCTGAGCTTGCGGGCGGCAGTGTTGAGCTTCACAACTTTTTTAGTCACGCCACGCATAATTTCTGGCTCAAGCGCTTTGAAGGCTTCGCGCGCTTTTTTTTCATCACCAGCCTTAATCGCATCATCAACCTTGCGAATAAAACTTCTGATTCGGCTTTTTCTTGCCGAGTTAATCACATTCTTTTTTGTACTAGAGCGGAGTGCTTTCTTAGCTGATTTCGTGTTGGCCATTTGTTAGTTGGAAAGTTGTTTAAAAAAGGCGGCGCAACTTATTTTTAGCTTTCAAATCCGCAAGCGCTTAGCTCACTTTAATTCCCCACTTCTGACTGAGATATTTCTCTACGAGTTTTCTTTCTTTATCGCTGACGGCTTTGTTGAAAATGATCATTTCCGCCATGTAAGCATTGAGTGTACCAGACATAATATACATGGTCACGGCTGTGTTTGGATCTAGCCTTCCTGTTGCTGAATTGTTGGTCGTCTGCAGCGCTCCGTTAAAAAATATTTTGGCTGAGCTTTGCGTTTTAATAAATGACCAAATCACCGGCGCTGAAGAATGACCCGATGGCGCAGTTACTGTTGTCCGCGAAAGTGAATCACTGCAGCATGTCGAACCAAAATCGAAATAAGTTACACCGTTATTCCAAGGAGTATGGATGTTAAGTCTCGTAACCGTACCCTCTACTCTCGATCCAATATCCATAATGATCGGAGAACCAGTAACGGAGGTGCCACCCAAATTTTGCCACACTAAAAAAATCGAACCCTGATCCGCCGAAACGATTTGACCAAATGCCACATTCGATGCAGTCATCGAGCTGCTATTAAATAAAAGCGCCGGCAGGCCATTGATAACTCCTGTTTTGTAAAGAACGGGATTAGCTGATGGCGTAACATCAATCCTGTTTGAGGATTGTGGATTGGTATCTTTCCACTTCGTCACGGTCGAATTGTTAGAATAATCCTCTGGAAAACTTTCCTGCCTCGTCGTCTCAAGCCACAGGCTCACTCCACTAATCGAATTGACGTAAGAGCTTGTAGTCATTGATCTAGCTGCGTTCAACTTCGTCTTCCGCCACATGCTAGTAACCTGCGTAACACCCGCGACCAAAATGCCTATGATTAAAATAACAATTGAGAGCTCCACCAGGGAGAAGGCCTTACGATTCATATTAACCAAGTTTGATTGCATATTTTTTACTGAGATATTTTTCGACGGCCTGTCTTTCCCGCGTATTTAAGGCCTTAGCAAAAATGATGATTTCGGCGATATAAACGGCCGGGGTGCCCGCTGTAATCGCATTCCAATAAGGCATGATTTGTAGAGTTGCTGTGGCAGAAAGATTAAGTGTTGAGGTCGCTCCATTATTGGTCGTCTGCAGCGCTCCGTTAAAAAATATTTTGGCTGAGCTTTGCGTTTTAATAAATGACCAAATCACCGGCGCTGAAGAATGACCCGATGGCGCAGTTACTATTGTCCGCGAAAGTGAATCACTGCAGCATGTCGAACCAAAATCGAAATAAGTCATACCGTTACTCCAAGGAGCGTGAATATTAAATCTCGAAACATCGTCGCTCATGAACACGGCAGAAGATTGAACTGTCGCAACACTCATATTCTTCATCACCATAAAAATCGTGCTCTGGTCTGATGAAAATATCTGCCCAAAAGGAATGGATGCGGAAGCTAAGTAGCCGCCATTAAAATAAAGCGCGGGCAGGCCATTAAAGACATTTTCGGTGTAAATCACCGAGCCGCTTGCGGGGGTGAAGTTGGTTCCGGAAGAGGATTGACTGTTAGTATCTTTCCAAGTCGCAATCGCGTCCCCTGAGGAATATTGTTTGTCAAAACTTTCCTCCTTCGTCGTCTCTAACCAAAGCGAAAGTCTGTCGATTTTGTTAACATAAGATGATGTGGTCAGCACTCTCGCCGCCTTGATTTTCGCCTCCCCCAGAAGATCTAACCCCTGACCAACTGCAGCGATTAGCACACCGATGATTAGAATAACGATTGATAGTTCGACTAGAGAGAAGGCGCGTTTCATAGGAAAAATAACTGAGAATGATCGGAGTAGACGGGGAGTTCTGGTAAAAGTTTTGGAGAGATCGTTGCTGAGATTTTGTTGTCAACATGAGCATAAACAATCGGCCGACAGCCTGAGTTCCAGGCACATTCGACATCAGCAATCGTATCACCAATAAACCAAATCTCGTCTTTTTTTGGATCTAAATCAGAACCAAGCAAAGCGAGATCAACCGGCTCCCGGCAGGGTTTGTCGAAGGATGTATCCATCGAGCCCACAATCGAAAAAAACTTTTTTTCTACTCCGAGCACTGCCGCCTCTTTGCGCAACGTCACTCCGATTTTATTACTCACGATAAACTGCATGATACCCTTCTCTTCCAGCTTGTTTATTAGCTCCATAGCATTTGGCAGCAGACGGATTTTTTCGAGATTAATCGAGCGGTAAGTAGATTTGTAAATCTCTCCGGCCTTCTGCCACTCATCTCCAAAAATCTCCGGAAAAGATTCGCGCATCGCTTTATGCACAGTACTCCGCAC